>JGI12420J12819_1000916_pt1 | contig 14314 bp, 9 predicted proteins | sample Passage237A_FD_12819 | JGI IMG/M metagenome (IMG submission 12819) | reverse complement strand
GGGGTTACCTTGAGATGGAACCTGTCGTCGCCGGTGAGGCCGAGTTCGGCTCGGGCGGAGAAGTTGGTCTGGAAGATGAGCGACGCCGTGTCGGCGGATGAATGCTTGTTGAGCTTCAGTTGAACGTCGGCTGACGCGTGGCTGAAGAGGATGGCGTCGCTGGCGACGGCGAGGCGGTTGGTGGTGTCGGGGGTGGCGTTGAGGCCGAGCATGGGCGCCACGGCATCGAGGCCGATGGTGGGAAGCCACTGGGTGCCGCTCCAGGCGACGAGGCCATTCTCATCGAGGACGAAGGCGAGCCAGCCCGGCTCGGGCTCATGGAAATGCCAGGCGGCACCATCCCACGCCGTGACCTGGTTGGCCTTGCCCGACCAGGCGCCGGTGGGCGACGGCCCGACAATGTAACGCATGTTTACATCCGGAAAATCCGGCGGCGCATCGAGGTCGCGGTCGAGCACGGCGAGCTGGGTGAGCGTGTCGAGCGCTGCGATCGCCTCGTTATGCGTGATGTGCTTCTGCGCCTGTCCGGGCAGGATATAGGGCAGTTTCAGGTGGGTGCTGTCGGTCATTTTCGCTCCTCGCCAATGGGTGCAACGAGGATAGGGGCGGCCGCGAGCGGGGGGATAAGTCCGGAAGCTGCCCGCCGGATGAACGAGTTCTGACGCTTTTATGAACGAAGCCTGACGATCAGGCGGGCTGGAGTTCGGGTTTCACTTCCTCGAGCTCGATCAGGGTGCCGTCGAAGTCCTTGGGATGTAGGAACAGGACGGGGAGGCCGTGGGCGCCCATCTTCGGCTTGCCGTCGCCGAGGACACGGGCGCCCTGCTCGGCGAGGGTGCGGGCGGCCGAGGCAAGATCGGGCACCTCGAAGCAGATGTGGTGCATGCCGCCATGCGGGTGCTCGTAGAGGAATTTTGCGATGGGCGAGTGGTCGCCCAAGGGGGTGATGAGCTCGATCTTGGTGTTGTCGAGTTCGACGAAAACCACCCTGACGCCGTGCTCGGGCAGATCCTGCGGATGATGCACGTGGGCGCCCAGGCGATCGCGATATTTCGCTGCTGCGGCAACGAGATCGGGGACGGCGATGGCAACGTGATTCAAGCGGCCGATCATGATTTGCTCCGCGTCTGGAAACGCCCCCGCCACCACCCTTCGGGTGGTCCCCCTCCCCCGCCAGGCGGTGGAGGAACCCGGCGGCGATGTGCTCCGTCAACCAGTGCGATCATCGGTTGGTGAGCCTTCCTTCGATCTGGTTGAGCACGGAGAACGCGGCTTCGAGCACGTTGGTGCCGGGGCCGAAAATCTCGGCGACGCCGACGGCGCGGAGAAAGTCGTAGTCCTGCTCGGGGATGACGCCGCCGACGATGACGGTGACATCGCCTAGGCCCCTGCCCTTCAGTTCGCCGATCAGTTCGGGCACCAGCGTCTTGTGGCCGGCGGCGAGGGAAGAGACGCCGACCGCGTCGACCTTCAGTTCGGCGACGTGGGTGGCGACTTCCTCGGCGGTCTCGAACAGGTCGCCCATGTGGACGGTAAACCCGAGGTCGGCGAAGGCGGTGGCGATGACCTTGGCGCCACGGTCGTGCCCATCCTGCCCCATCTTGGCGATGAAGATGGCGGGCGGGCGCTGCTCGGCGGCCTCGAAGCCCTTGATGCGGCGCTGCAGCTCGGCGTATTGCGGGTCGTCGGCATAGGTTTCGGCATAGACGCCGGAGATGATGCGGGTGACGGCAGAGTGGCGGTTGAAGACCGCTTCCAGGGCGGCCGAGATCTCGCCCAAGGTGGCGCGGACGCGGGCCGCCTCGATGCTGGCGGCGAGAAGGTTGCCGCCAGATTTCGCCTGTTCCTGCAGGGCGTTGAGGGCGGAAGCTACAGCGTCCGGGTCGCGGGTGCGGCGGAGGTCCGCGAGGCGGGCGATCTGCTCGTCGCGCACCTTGTTGTTGTCGATCTCGCGGATGGGGATCGGCTCTTCGTTGTCCAGCCGGTAGCGGTTGACGCCGACGATGACGTCCTCGCCGCGATCGACGCGGGCCTGGCGCAGGGCAGCTGCCTTTTCGATCTCGAGCTTGGGGGTGCCGGCCTGCACGGCAGCGGTCATGCCGCCCTGCGCTTCCACCTTGGCAATCAAGGCGCTGGCGCGCTCGACGAGATCGGCGGTGAGCGCCTCGATGTAGTAGGAGCCGCCGAGGGGATCGACCACGTCGGTGACGCGGCTCTCGTGCTGGAGGATGAGCTGGGTGTTGCGGGCGATGCGGGCGGAAAATTCCGTCGGCAGTGCAATGGCTTCGTCGAAAGAGTTGGTGTGGAGCGACTGGGTGCCGCCGAGCACCGCGGCAAGCGCCTCGATGGTGGTGCGGACGATGTTGTTGTGCGGGTCCTGCTCCGTGAGCGAGACGCCCGAGGTCTGGCAGTGGGTGCGCAGCATCATCGACCGCGGGTCCTTCGCGCCGAGCTGCGCCATGTACTTGTGCCACAGCGTGCGCGCGGCGCGCAGCTTCGCCACCTCGACGAAGAAGTTCATGCCGATGCCGAAGAAGAAGCTGAGGCGCGGCGCGAAGGTGTCGATATCGAGACCGCGGGCCTGGGCCGAGCGCACATATTCGATGCCGTCAGCGATGGTGTAGGCCAGCTCCTGCACCGCCGTCGCTCCGGCCTCGTGCATGTGGTAGCCGGAGATCGAGATCGAGTTGAACCTGGGCATGTGCTCGGCGGTGTAAGCGATGATGTCGCCGACGATGCGCATGCTGGGCTCGGGCGGGTAGATGTAGGTGTTGCGGACCATGAACTCCTTGAGGATGTCGTTCTGGATGGTCCCGTCGAGCTGGGCCTGCTTCACGCCCTGTTCCTCGGCCGCGACGATGAACATGGCGAGGACCGGGAGGACGGCGCCGTTCATGGTCATGGAGACCGACATGCGGTCGAGCGGGATGCCGTCGAAGAGGAGCTTCATGTCCTCGACGCTGTCGATGGCGACGCCGGCCTTGCCGACATCGCCGGTGACGCGCGGATGATCGCTGTCGTAGCCGCGGTGGGTGGCGAGGTCGAAGGCGACGCTCAGGCCCTTCTGCCCGGCGGCAAGGTTCTTGCGGTAGAAATCGTTGGACTCGCGGGCGGTGGAGAAGCCGGCATACTGCCGGATGGTCCAGGGACGGCCGGCATACATTGTGGCGCGCACGCCGCGGGTGAATGGCGGGGCGCCGGGGAGGGAGGCAGCTGCCTGGGGGTCTACGTCGTCAGCGAAGTAGACGGGGCGGATGGGGAGATCGCCGTAGTCGCGGTTGAGGCTCTCGACGGGGGTGTCGCGGAGGTCGCGGGCGGCGAGCCTGGCCCATTCGGCGAAGGTGGGGCTAGGCATTCAACCGTACTCCTACTGCGTACCCCCACCCTAGCTTCGCTAAGCCGCTGACGCGGCCAAGCTGCGCTACCCTCCCCACAAGGGGGAGGGTATGGTGGCCCAGTCGAACGCCGTGCCCCGCCTCCCCCCTTGCGGGGGAGGTGGCGAAGCTAGCCGCACAGCGGTGTAGCGGAGCCAGGAGGGGGGTATCAGCGACGAGCGAGTTCATACCGGCTCGAACTCCAGGATCACTTCGTCCACGGCCAGCACGGCGCCGGGCTTGACGCGCACCTTGCTGACGCGGGCGCGTTTTTCGGCCTTGAGGACGTTCTCCATCTTCATGGCTTCGACGATGGCGAGGGTCTGGCCGTCCTCGACGATGTCGCCTTCGCTGACGTCGATGCGGACGATCTGGCCGGGCATGGGGCAGAGGAGGAATTTCGAAAGGTCGGGGGGCTGCTTGACCGGCATCAGCGGCATGAGGTCGGCGACGTGCGGCAGCAGGACCTTGGCGATGAGGTCGGCGCCGGCCCAGCGCAGGCGGAAGCCGCCAGTGACGCGGTCGATCTTGACGTGGTGCAGTTCGCCATCGACGCGAGCGATGCAGAGGCTCATGCCGGGCTTCCAGCCGCTTTCGACGAGCAGCTTCTTGCCCTCGGGGGCGGTGAGCCAATACTCGATGCCATCGGCGCGAACAGAGAAATCCCAGCGCTGGCCGTCAATGAGGACGGCGCGGCGTTCGGGAGTGCCGGGATAGACGCGGTGATCGAGCGCGAAAGCCGAGCAGCAGGCGAGCGCCGCGAGATGAGTAAGTGATTCCGCAGACAGCTCTACGCCGTTGAAACCACCGGGAAATTCCTCGGCGATGTAGCCGGTGGTGAGGCGCCCTTCGCGGAAGCGCTCCTGGGCCATGACGGCGGAGACGAAGGGGATGTTGTTGCCGACGCCTTCGAGCTCGAACTCGTCGAGCGCATCGGCCATGGCGTCGATGGCCTCGAGGCGGGTGGGCGCCCAGGTGCAGAGCTTGGCGATCATCGGATCGTAGAAGGTCGAGATCTTGTCGCCCTCCTGCACGCCGGTGTCGTTGCGGACATGGGGCAGGTTTTCGGCCGGCGGGTTGTAACGCGTGAGGCGGCCGATGGAGGGGAGGAAGTTGCGGTAGGGGTCCTCCGCATAGATGCGGGATTCGATGGCCCAGCCGTTGAGGGGAACCTCGTCCTGCGTGAGCGGCAGTCTCTCGCCGGCGGCGACGCGGAGCATCAGCTCGACGAGATCGAGGCCGGTGGTGAGCTCGGTGACCGGGTGCTCGACCTGCAGACGGGTGTTCATCTCGAGGAAGTAGAAATTGCGGTCGCCATCGACGATGAATTCGGTGGTGCCGGCGGAGAAGTAGCCAACGGCCTTGGCGAGCGCGACGGCCTGCTCACCCATGGCCTTGCGCGTGGCGGGATCGAGGAACGGCGACGGGGCTTCCTCGATGACCTTCTGGTTACGGCGCTGGATCGAGCATTCGCGCTCGTTGAGGTAGATGACGTTGCCGTGCTGGTCGCCGATGAGCTGGATCTCGATGTGGCGCGGCTCGGTGACGAACTTTTCGATGAAGATGCGGTCGTCGCCGAAGGAGGACTGGGCCTCGGAGCGCGAGCGGTCGAAGCCTTCGCGGGCCTCGGCATCGTTCCAGGCGATGCGCATGCCCTTGCCGCCGCCGCCGGCCGAGGCCTTGATCATCACGGGGTAGCCGATGTCGCGCGAGATGCGCACTGCCTCGTCGGCATTGGCGATGAGGCCCATGTGGCCGGGGACGGTGGAGACGCCCGCTTCGGCCGCGAGCTTCTTGGAGGTGATCTTGTCGCCCATGGCCTCCATGGCGGAAGGCGGCGGGCCGACGAAGATGATGCCGGCTTCGGCGAGCGCGGTGGGAAAGGCGGGGTTTTCGCTCAGGAAGCCGTAGCCGGGATGGACGGCCTCGGCGCCGGTCTGCTTGCAGGCGGCGACGATCTTTTCGATCGAGAGGTAGGAGTCGCGAGCGGCCGAGCCGCCGATATGCACCGCCTCGTCGGCCAGCTTGACGTGGAGCGCATCGCGGTCGGCGTCGGAATAGACGGCGATGGTGCGCAGGCCCATGCGCCTTGCGGTGCGGATGACGCGGCAGGCGATCTCGCCACGATTGGCGATGAGGAGGGAGGAGAACATCAGAGGGGCTTCTCGATGGGCGGCGGCACGAGGGCGCGAAGGCGCGGAGCGCAGCCGGCGAGGTAGTTGGCGATGACGGTATGTGTGCCGTCCGGGTTATGGCTCACGTCGTCATTGGTGAAGCGCAGGACGGTGAAGCCGCGGGAGCGAAGGAACGCATCACGCTCCGCATCATGGTGCTGAGCCTCGGCGGTGTAGTGAGTATCGCCGTCGACCTCGATGACGAGGTGGGCGTGGAGGCAGGCGAAGTCGGCGATGTAGGGGCCGAGGGGCACCTGCTTGCGGAAGTGGTAGCCGGCGGCGCGGAAGGGGCGAAGCAGGTTCCACATCCGGCGCTCGGGTGCGGTTGGGTCGGCGCGGAGTTTTTGCGCGAGGGTGGGCAATTACCCCCTCCCCCGTCTGATCGGCGCGGTGACCCTGCAACGCGCGCCCAGGCCAACCTCCCCCCTTGCGGGGGAGGTGGTGGAGCTTGGCGCTTCAGCGCCTAGCGGAACCAGGAGGGGGGTGTTCGCCGAGGATTCATTGGGGCGTACTGCCGACCCCCTCCCTACCTTCGCTAGGCGCTGACGCGCCAAGCTGCGGTACCCTCCCCGCAAGCGGGAGGGTGGGTGGCCCACTTCGAGCAATGGTGCGCGCCGGAACATCACAGCGGAATGTTCCCGTGTTTCTTGAGCGGCACCGTGACCTTTTTCGTTTTCAGCATCTCGAAGGCTCGGACGACGCGGCGGCGGGTGCCGTGGGGCATGATGACGTCGTCGATGAAGCCGCGTTCGGCGGCGACGAAGGGGTTGGCGAAGCGGGCTTCGTAGTCGGCTGTGCGCTTGGCGATCTTCTCTTTGTCACCCAGTTCCGAGCGATAGAGGATCTCGGTGGCGCCCTTGGCGCCCATGACGGCGATTTCGGCAGTAGGCCAAGCGTAGTTGACGTCGGCGCGGATGTGCTTGGACGCCATCACGTCGTAGGCGCCGCCATAGGCCTTGCGGGTGATGACGGTGACCTTGGGCACGGTGGCTTCGGCATAGGCGAAAAGGAGCTTGGCGCCGTGCTTGATGATGCCGCCATATTCCTGCGCCACGCCCGGGAGGAAGCCGGGGACGTCCACCAGGGTCAGGATGGGGATGGAGAAGGCGTCGCAGAAGCGGATGAAGCGCGCGGCTTTCTTCGAAGAGTTGATGTCGAGGCAGCCGGCCAGCACCAGCGGCTGGTTGGCGACGACGCCGACGGTGGAGCCGTTGAGGCGGATGAAGCCGACGAGGATGTTGCCGGCATGGTCCTTCTGGATCTCGAGGAAGTCGCCCTCGTCGGCGAGCTTCTCGACGATCTCGCGCATGTCGTAGGGCTGGCTGGCGCTGTCGGGGATGATGGTGTCGAGGCTGGGTTCCTCGCGGTCGATGCTGTCGTGGACGGCGACGACGGGGGGCTTTGACGAGGCGCTGAGCGGCAGGAAATCGAAGAGGCGGCGGACTTCGAGCAGGGTCTCGATGTCATTGTCGAAGGCCGCGTCGGCGACGGACGAGACCCTGGTGTGGGTGGAGGCGCCGCCGAGTTCCTCGTGGGTGACGATCTCGGAGGTGACGGTCTTCACCACGTCCGGGCCGGTCACGTACATGTAGGACGTGTCCTTCACCATGTAGATGAAGTCGGTCATGGCCGGGGAATAGACGGCGCCGCCGGCGGTGGGGCCCATGACCACGGAAATCTGCGGGATGGCGCCCGAGGCCTGGACGTTGCGCCAGAACACCTCGGCATAGCCGCCGAGAGCCGCGACACCCTCCTGTATGCGGGCGCCGCCGGAATCGTTAAGGCCGATGACGGGGGCGCCGTTCTGCAGCGCCAGGTCCATGATCTTGCAGATCTTCTGGGCGTGCGTTTCGCTGAGGGAGCCGCCGAAGACGGTGAAGTCCTGGGAAAAGACATAGGTGGGGCGGCCGTTGATGGTGCCCCAGCCGGTGACGACGCCATCGCCCGGGATGATGGTTTCGGACATGCCGAAATCCACGGCGCGATGGGTCACGAACATGTCATACTCTTCGAAGCTGCCCGGATCGAGCAGCACGTCGATGCGTTCGCGGGCCGTGAGCTTGCCCTTGCCATGCTGGGCGTCGATGCGACGCTGGCCGCCACCGAGGCGGGCTTCGGCGCGCTTTTGCTCCAGCGCGGCGATGATCTTCTGCATGAAGTCCCCTGCCCGTTGACCGGGCTCATCTGCTTGTCAGCGGCACAATGTGATGGGCCGGGGCAAAACGCAACGTGGCGGGCGGATGAAACCGCGGGGTGGGGCTGGCGTTGGGTCAGTCGAAACGCCCCTCGAGGAGACGGACCATGGAACGGAACACGCAGCAGGATCAGCCCGGACAGGGCGATAAGCAGATCGACGACAACCAGGACGAGTTCGGCCGGGACGTGAACGATCCGGGGAACCGGATTGGGGACAGGGCTACGGTGGACAAGACGGAGCGGGAGGAAGAGAAGAAGGAACGCGCCCATGAAGTAACCCGGAAGGCAGGTCTCGAGCGTGAGCGGAAGCGCGACGAGGACAATCCGGCGCAGCAGGTGAGCGGCGGGTTCAACCAGAAGCGTTAGGTGCCAGGGACGCTTGGTCGTATACCTGCGTCTGGACCGCCCCCCACCAGCCACGCTGGTCCCGCTCCCCCCCGCTAACGCGATGGAGGACCGCCGAGGGGCTCAGCGCCTCACGAGTGCTCATGGACTTTACGCAAGCTGCCGCGTACATCGTCGCACGGCCGGGGTGTCCGGCGGAGGCAGGGGATGAGCGACGAGACGACCCAGCAGATGATTCGGGCTGCCATTGCAGCGGCGGACGAGATCATGGCGGTCTATGGCCGGGAGTTCGGGGCGCAGCACAAGAGCGACGGGTCGCCGGTGACGGAGGCCGACCAGCGGGCCGAAGTGGTTATTCTCGACCATCTGAGGGCAACCGGTGTGCCAGTGCTGGGCGAGGAGAGCGTGGCAGCGGGGGTCATACCGCCGCTCGACGGAAAGTTCTTCGTCGTTGATCCGCTCGACGGGACCAAGGAGTTCATCAAGCGCAACGGCGAATTCACCGTGAACATCGCGCTCACCGAATGCGGCCGGCCGCGGGCCGGCGTGGTGCTGGCACCGGCGACGGGCGCGCTCTATTGGGGCGACGCGGCCGGAGCGTTCTCCGCGAAGGTGACCGACGGGACTGTGAGTGATGCGCGGCCAATCCGGGTGGCCGAGGCGGGGCCCCTGCGCATCGTGGCGAGCCGTTCGCACGGACATGCGGCGCTGGCCTCGCTGTGCGATCAGCTGAAGGTGGAGCGCGACGTGTCGGTGGGCTCGTCGCTGAAATTCTGCCTGCTGGCGACGGGAGAGGCGCAGCTTTACCCGCGGTTTACTCCAACTTCGGAATGGGATACGGCGGCAGGCCAGGCCGTATTGGAAGCAGCCGGCGGCGTGGTATGGGACCTGGATGGTGCCGCGCTGACCTGCGGCCACCGCGACCGGGGGTTCCTCAACGGCTTCTTCGTCGCGGCGGCGAGCGCCGGACTGGCAAGCCGCGCACTGGACGAGATGCGGCGGTTGGTGGGTTAGCCGAGGGCTTACCCCTCACCCCTGCCCTTCGGGCATCCCCCTCCCCGGATGGGCCAGGGAGGAGAGGAGATAACGACGATCCAGCGCCTCACCGCAGGGGCAACCCTCCCCTGCTCAGCGGGGAAGAACCCGGCCGAAGCGCGGCGCGTGGCGGCCGGTGGATCCAAAACCGCCGCAGGCCATGCCGATTCTGCATGGCAGACCCTCACCAGCCCTTGTTGCTGCATATCGAGCCTACATATATAGGCCCGACATATGCTGGTCCGTTATATGCCGAACGGATAGGGGATCATGAATGTAAGAACCATCTGCCTCGCCATCCTCTACGATGGTGAGGCCACCGGATATGAGATCAGGAAGCTCTCGGTCGAGGGCGAGTACTCGTATTTCATCGATGCGAGCTACGGGTCGATCTATCCGGCGCTGGCGCGGCTTGAATCCGAGAAACTCGTCACTTCGCGGGTGGAAGTGCAGGACGGCAAGCCGGCCAAGAAGATCTACTCGATCACTCCGGAGGGGCGCTCGGTCTTCATTCAGTCCCTGTTCGAAAAGCTGGGCGAGGATGAATTCCGCAGTGAATTCCTACTCTTCCTGCGCTTCGCCACTGAACTTCCGCAATCGCTGGTGGAACAGCGGCTGAGCGAACGGCTCGCAGAAGTCGACGCTTCGCTCGCCGAATTCGACCGGCTCAAACAGCAACACACACATCCCGGCGACGCATGGGTCATCGATTACGGCCGCACTTGTATGCAGGCGGCCCGTGACTATATCGCGGCGCACCGGGGCGAATTGATCGCATTGGCAAAGCCCGACACGGGCGCAGCCGCTGCGGCCGAATAGAGGGACTTCCTATGCGTGCAATCTACTCCTACGGCGTCGCCGGCGTAATTCTCGTTGCAGGTGCAGCGTGGCTCGCCACCGGTACGCTCGTGGCCGGAGGCAATGGGCCGGGCAACGGGGAACGGCCGATCATTCCGGCGCTCCATGCCGATGCCAGCGCCGGCGGCCACCACGGCGATGTCGACCCCCACCTGACCATTGCGGAGCGGGTGGCCCAGGCCTCCACCTCCAAGGGCACACTGCAGTCGGTGCGGACCGAGACCTTCCAGGTCCAGGCCTTCCCCATCGAAGTGCCGCTGCGCGGCCGCACCAAGGCCAAGTCTATGGCCACCATCACGCCCGAAACGAGCGGCGTTGTGACGGCAGTGAACGTGACCAAGGGCCAGCGCGTGGAAGTGGGCGATGTGCTGTGCACCCTCGACCAAGGCACGCGCGCCGCGGCCGTGGCTACGGCGCAGGCCAACCTGGCGCAGGCCGAGTCCAATTTCGAGACCAACAAGTCGCTGCGTGAGAAGGGCCTTGCCGCCGCCAATACGGCAGCGGCGCTCGAAGCCGCGCTGAAGGCGGCGCAGGCTTCGTATGACCAGGCCAAGGCCGAGTTCGACCGCACGCAGGTGAAGACCACCGTGGCGGGCGTGGTGCAGGACCCGATGACCACCGTCGGTTCGATGCTGAGCCCCGGCGCGCCGTGTGCGACCGTGGTTGAGCTCGACCCGATGCTGTTCATCGGCACGGTGCCGGAGGCGCGCATCGGCCTCGCCAAGCTTGGCCTCAAGGCCAAGATCGAGACGGTGACGGGCCTGAGCCTCGAGGGTGAGGTGAGCTACATCGCCCCCACCGCCGACGAGGCGACCCGCTCGTTCCCGGTCGAGATCGAGATTCCGAACCCGGACGGGGCGGTGCTCTCGGGCATCACCGCGACGGCCAAGGTGTCGATGGGCACGCTGCCGGCACACCTGCTGCCGCAGTCGGTGCTGACGCTCGACGATGACGGCGCCATCGGCATCCGCGCGGTCGAGGACGGTGAAGTGAAGTTCTACCCGGTGACCATCGTGTCGGACTCGCGCCAGGGCGTGTGGGTCACCGGACTGCCGCCCAAGGTGGACGTGATCACCGTGGGGCAGGATTTCGTCGTGCCGGGCCAGAAGGTCAACGCGACGAACGTTACAGGGACGGGCGCGACTGAGGCTCAGCCGGCCGCTGGCACTGAAGGGGTGCAGTCATGATGAATTTCCTCGAACGCGTCCTGCGCATGCCGCGGGTCGTGTTGACGGTGATGGTGCTGCTGCTCTTCGCCGGCTTCTCGTCCTACATGTCGCTGCCCAAGGAGAGCTTCCCGGCCATCGACATCCCCTATTTCTACGTCTCGGTGAGCCAGACCGGCGTGGCCCCGCGCGATGCGGAGCGCCTGCTGGCCAAGCCCATCGAGGACCGCATCAAGGACATTGACGGGCTCGAGAACTACACCTCGAATTCGACGACCGGCCACGTGTCGGTGTTCCTCGAGTTCAACGTGAACGCCGACAAGGACAAGGCGCTGGCCGATATCCGCGCCAAGCTGGACGGCGTTTCGGCAGAACTGCCCGGGGACGCGACCGAGCCGACGGTGACCGAGATTTCGTTCTCGGCCGTGCCGTCCATCTCGGTGGCGATCTATGGCGACGTGCCCGAGCGCACACTGGTGAAGCGCGCCAAGGAGCTGAAGGAGCGGCTCGAGGGGATTCCGCTTGCCCAGAGCGTGACCATCTCGGGCTCGCGCGACGAGATGCTCGCGGTGACGATCGACATGGAACGGCTCGAGGCCTACAACCTCACGGCCGGTCAGCTGCTCGACGCGCTCGCCAAGAACAACATGGTGGTTCCGGGCGGTACGCTCGACACCGGCAACGGCTCGTTCAACGTCGAGGTGCCGGGCCTCATCGCCACGGCCAACGACGTCTACACCCTGCCGATCAAGACCGATGGGGACAATGTCGTCACCTTCGGCGATGTCGCGACGATCACCCGCACCTTCGAAGACGCCACCAACTACTCGCACGTGAACGGCCAGCCGGCCATCACGCTGGGCGTCATCAAGGAGCTGGGCAGCAACATCATCGATCTGTCGGACCAGGTGCGCGCGGTTACGGCCGAGTTCACCAAGGACTGGCCGGCCGGCATCCAGCACTCGTTCCTCGTCGACTACGCGGACTCGACCAAGTCGCTGTTCCGTTCGCTTGAGGCCGCGGTGCTGACCGCCGTGGCGCTGGTGATGACCGTCTGCGTGGCGACGCTCGGTGTGCGCCCCGCCCTGATGATCGGCACCTCGATCCCGGTGTCGTTCATGATCGCCTTCCTCGTCGTGCAGATGATGGGCATGACCATCAACATGATGATCATGTTCGGCCTGGTGCTGGCAGTGGGCGTGCTCGTCGACGACCCCATCGTGGTGGTGGAGTACGCAGAACGAAAGCTGCAGGAGGGTGTCTCCAAGAAGGAGGCCTTCATCCTCGCGGCGCGCAAGATGTTCGTGCCGGTGGTTTCGGCCACCTTCACGACGCTTGGCGCCTTCATTCCGCTGCTCTTCTGGCCGGGCATCATCGGCAAGTTCATGAGCTACCTGCCGATCATCGTGATCGTGGTGATGTGTGCCTCGCTGCTTTCGGCGCTGGTGTTCATGCCCGTGATCGGCGCGATCATCGCTTCGACCCATGTCGACCAGAAGGCCAAGGAAGCCGCCGACGTGGTGATGTACGCCGACAAGTTCGCCGTAGAGAAGGTGAAGGGGGCGACGGGCGCCTATGTGCGGACGCTGCAGCACCTGATCCGGCATCCGATCATCACGCTCACGGTGGGCGTCGCGCTGGTGATCGCATCGTTCGCCGTCTACATCGCCAACCCCACCGGCGTCGAAGCCTTCCCGGCTTCGGAGGCCGAATACGGCACGGTGAACGTGATCGCGCGCGGCAACTACTCGCCCAGCCAGATCCGCGACTACCTGGTCGAGGTCGAGAACGAGATCCTGCAGGTGCAGGGCATCCAGGACTCGATCATGACCTTCGCGGGCCAGGGTGGCGGGCTGGGTTCCTCGTCGCCGCCGGACACGATCGGCCAGTTCAACCTGCAGCTGATGCCGTGGAATGAGCGCGTGAAGGCCGAGGAAATCTTCCAGAACATCCGCGAGCGGGTGAGCAAGATTTCGGGCCTCGAGGTGCAGATCGCGGCGCAGGAGAACGGCCCGCCGGCCGGCAAGGCGATCAACCTGAGCGTCGAGAGCACCGTCTATGACGATCTCGTGCCGGTGGTGACCAAGCTGGTCGACTACATCGAGAACGAGCTCGGCGACACCATCGACATCGAGGACGGCCGTCCTTCGCCCGGTATCGACTGGCAGGTGACGATCGACCGCGAGGCCGCGGCCAAGTACGGCATCGGCGTGCGCGAGCTCAGCCCCTATGTGCAGCTGGTGACTTCGGGCGTGAAGCTCGGCAGCTACCGGCCGGACGACGCGGACGACGAGCTCGACATCAAGGTGCGCCTGCCGCTTGAAGAGCGTTCGTTCGACAGCCTCGACTCGCTGCGCATCGTGACCGCGCAGGGCCTCGTGCCCGTGTCGAACTTCATCAAGCGCACTCCGGTGCCGAAGGTGGCCAACATCACCCGCAAGAATGGCAACTACCAGATGGCGGTTGCGGCCAACCTGCTGCCGGGCGTTCCGGCCGACAAGAAGGTCGAGCAGCTCAAGGAGTGGGTGAGCCAGCAGGACTTCCCCTCGACCACCGAGGTGGTGTTCGGCGGTGCCGACGAGCAGATCGGCGACACCAACGCCTTCATCATGGTGGCGATGGGCATGGCACTGGCCATTATCTTCGGCGTGCTGCTGATCGAGTACAACAGCTTCTACCAGGTGTTCGTCACCCTCTCGACGGTGGTGATGTCGCTGGCAGGCGTGCTGCTCGGCATGGTGGTTACGGGGATGAGCTTCTCGGCGATCATGACCGGCCTCGGCATCGTGGCGCTCGCCGGCATCGTGGTGAAGAACGGTATCGTGCTCATCGACACCTACAACCACTACACCCGTGACGAGGGCGTGGACCCCATCAAGGCCATGCTGATCACCGCCAGCCAGCGTGTGCGGCCGGTGCTGCTCACCGCCACGGTGACGGCGCTGGGCGTGATCCCGATGGCGCTGAACGTCGAGTTCGACTTCATCCGACGCGAGATCGTGGTGGGTGGCCTGGCGGGCTCGTGGTTCACGCACCTGTCGGCGGCGCTGGTTTCCGGCCTGTTCGTCTCGACTGCCCTCACCCTGGTGATGGTGCCGGTGATGATCACGGCGCCCAGCGTGATCCGCACCGGCTGGATCGGCCGGCTGGTGGGCGGCATCTTTGC
>JGI12420J12819_1000903_pt1 | contig 14430 bp, 4 predicted proteins | sample Passage237A_FD_12819 | JGI IMG/M metagenome (IMG submission 12819) | reverse complement strand
TCCCGCGCATCGTCCCCCACTGCCGACGCCAGTCGGCTCGCCACCCGCGCCACCATCTCCCGCTCCGACCCGCTTTCCACCACGTCACTCTGTGCGAGCACNTCNCGATAGCTCTGCAAACCCAGCGCTTGCTCCTGCTCGCTCGACAATGCCACCCGCGCCGATCGCCCNGTCTCCGGATTCGTCACNTTCTCCGCGCCAAANTATTGAAAGGCCGCAAACAACGCCGCGGCGATCAGGGGAATGGGGAGCCAGGCTCGACGTTTCATGAGGACGACGGTCCACGCTCATAGAGCCTCCCCGGCCTCCGTCCGTTCCGGGCGAACTTCCCGATCCTTTCCCCCCATTGGGCCGCCATCATGAATTTTCGGTTACGCCAACGGGAAACGTTCGCCCCCGCCCCGGGTCTCACCGTTGCACTAAAATCATCATGAAGATCACCGAAATCGCTTTTACCGGCTACCCCGTCACCGACATGAAACGTGCCCAGGCCTTCTACGAAGGCATTCTCGGTCTCACCAGATCTCGCGGTTTCGCCGAAAAAGACGGCACGGAAAGCTGGGTCGAATACGACATCGGTCCGCATTGCCTCGCGCTCATCAGCAGCGCGCCCGATGAATGGCCGCCGCATCCGGCCGGAACCGCCGCCGCCTTCGAAGTGGACGATTTCGATGCCTACGTCGCCAAACTCCGCGAGCACAAGGTGAAGTTCATTTGGGAGCCGCAGGAATCGCCTATCTGCCGCATGGCTGTTGTCGCCGATCCTGACGGAAACTGGCTGGTCATTCACCGGCGCAAACCGTCCAACCCCGATTTCACGGCCTCCGCCGCCAGGTCCTGAGCAGCCGGCGTCCGCAGCATCCGCCTCATCGCCAGCGCATTCGCCACCGCATGGCCGTTGCGGTCGTTGTTGAAATACACCCACGCCTCCTCCGCGCCGGACGCCTGTATCCGTTTAACCCACACAGATAATTCCTCACGCGAGTAGTTGTGGCGATACCACCGTTCGCGCCCGCTGAATCGCACATACAATAATCGCTGCCCCGGCGGCACCGCCTCGGGCAATCGCGGCGCGCTCACCGCGCAAAACGCGATCCCGCGCTCCCGCAACCCGATACACCGCCTGGCGCCACCAGCTTTTGTGCCGGAACTCGACGACGTTCCGATATGCTGGATCGAGTTGCGCCACGATGCTCTTCAACCGCGCCGCCGTGAAACGATAGCTCGGCGGAAACTGGAAAAGAAAACACCCCATCTTCTCCGCGAGCACCGGCGCGATTTCATAAAACGACTGCACCAGCTTCTTCGCTCGCACCATCCGCCGCTCGTGCGTGATGAGCTGATTGACCTTCACCGTGTAAACAAATCCCGGCGGCGCCTCTCGTTTCCACCGCCGCACCGTCGCCGGTTTGGGCCAGCGATAAAACGGCGCGTTCAATTCGACCGTGTGAAACACGTTCGCGTAATACCCGAACCAGTTCTTCGTCGTGACTTCCTGCCGCGGATAAAAAACGCCTCGCCAGTGCGAATAGAACCATCCCGAGCACCCCACTTCGATGCGCATGCCACCTTGGACATCAACTCGCGCCAAAAGTCGGCGCCCTCACCTTTCTCGCGTTCCACCCCGCTCTTGCGCCGCCTGCGCCTTTTTGCGGCCATCCCTTCGTCCCGGGATTCCGTCATGAAAACCACCCGCCTCGCGAACGCCTTCCAGACCCGCGCCGCGCGCGCCGAACATCCTCTCGCCTGGCTGGTCGAGCCGCTCCTCAACGATCCCACGTTTGAGTTTAAAGCCTGGTTCGGCGGTCGCACGGTCACGCTCGACGGCAAGCATCGCCTCGTCCTCACCACGCAGGACGAGCCTTGGCAGGGCGTCCTCGTTTGCACCACCCACGAGCATCATGCCTCGCTCCTCGCCGAGTTTCCTTCGCTCGTGCAACACCCCGTCCTCGGGAAATGGCTCTATCTCTCCGAGGCCGTCCCGACCTTCGAACGCGACGCCCGCCGACTCGTCCAACTCGCCCGCTCGCGCGATCCGCGCCTCGGCATTGTCCCCAACGCCCGCAAGAAGCGTCCCAAAAAGCGCATTCGTTTCGGCGACCCTCTCTAGGGGCTCGTCCCGTAAAACGAATGTCCAAAAAATTCGCCCGCGACCGACCTCTCGATCGCGGGCGAACCGTTCAACCCAGTCTACTCAAAGCTCCGGCTCACGCAGCGCAGCCTGCTTATTGATGATCAGCTTATCCGCGGTCACGCTGCCCTGAATCACGCTGGATCCGTTCAGCGTCACCGTCCCCGTCGGTGTCACGACCTCGCCATTCAGGTTCGAGTTGCCGTTCAAGGTCAGTCCGCCGGTGTGAATTCGCACCGTGAGCCAGGCCGGATTGTGCGTCGCCGCATCGGCGCTGTTGAACATCACGGTTTCGCGAACGTTCAACACCACCGGTCCGACAATCTTGATCTGCGAATTCGAGTTCAGCGTCAGCTTTTGCAGGTTGTAGACCGACGGTGTCTCGGAGCCCGCGACGCCCAGCACGAACGCGGTCTGACCGTTCGCGACAAACTCGCCATACGTGCCCGGAGGCACGGCGACTTCGCCGCCTTTGCTGTTGATCGTGAGATTACGCAGCGTCGCCGGATCGCCGATACTCTGCCCGGCTTGGTTGATCGCCACATTCCGCGTGCCGCTCGGCGCCGGCGGGGCCGCCACGGTGGGCAACTCGATGGCGTCCACTTGCCGCACGACGTAGCGCACCACCGTGTTGCTGTTGAGCGTCACCCGATGCTGGGTCGGCGTCGCGCTGCCGTCCGCGTCGATCACCGCGACATACGCCGCGTTGCCGTTCACGGTCACGCCCGGCCGACCCGACACAAGCAGGTCACCCGAGATCCAAGCGCCACCATTCAACGTCGTCGACTCCGGCAACAGCACCTGCAGCGATCCGTCGACCTCGCCCGACATCGTCACGCCGTGCCGCACGAGCGCCGTGATGCCGATCTCCAACTCCGCGGTCGCGCTCCCCGTGTATCCGGGCGCCGTCACCGTCGCAACGACGTCATAGGTTCCCGGATACACCGGCGGCTCTTCGCTGCCGTTGTAAGTGACCGTCACCGCAACATTGCCGGGATCGGTCGTCACGGTGACCGGCTTCGGCAAACCATCGTAGCGCTGCTTCAAGTTGCTCAGCGTGATCGTCACGCCGACCGGCGCGGCCGGCGCGATCGTCCAATCAAGGGCTTGGGTATCCTCGTCGTCTTCGCCGACGTGTGCGTCACTGTCGGCCACGCGCACGACGACAGTGCCCGAGCCGGCCGCCAGAGGCGTCCCGGAGATCACTCCGTCGCCAGCGAGATCGAGTCCCGTCGGCAGGCTGCCCGACGCGATCGACCAGACCAGTTCGCCATCGCCGCGGGTGGCGGTCAGGGTCTGCGAATGAGGCACTCCCACCGTGCCTTCGGGCAGCGAAGTCGTCGTGATCTCCGGAGCCGTGCCGGGAGCGCCGATCATGAAGTTGGTCAGTTCAAACCAGCTTCCCGCCGGCGACGCCGCCGTCGCGGTCAACGTGTTCAACTCGGTCACGGCATTCTGCTCCGTGCGGAAGGCGTAATCGAGCGCCAAGGTCTGCTCGGCGCCTCCCTCCGGCGTCACATAGACCGAATACCGGTGGTTGGGGATATCCACTTCGAAACGGAAGTGATACGTCACCCCGGCCTGATACAGAATCAGCGTGCTGTAGGTGTAGGCACCGCCGTTGCGCACCACGAAGTGGCCGGCCGAATCGAATCCGATGATGACCGCCATTCCGGAGAACGCCGTGGGTGTGCCGCTCGACAACGCGATGTTGCCGCTGCTCGGAGCGCTCGAGGGCTTCACGTCGAACGTCGCCGTCAACACCCCCGTTTGTTCGGCAAACGGCCGGTGAATGAATGCGCCCGTCGCGGGAGCGATGATCGCTTCCGCAGGATACACATTGAACACCAGCACTTGCTCGGCTTCGTCCTCCGGACCGGTGAGCTCATCGCTGTCGGCCACGCGCACCGTAAACGTGTAGCTGCCCACCGTGGTCGGAGTGCCCGACAACACGCCCGCTGGCGACAGATCGATGCCCGGCGGCAACGCGCCGCCAACCAGCGTCCACATCAGATCACCTTCCCCGCCGGTCGCCTGCAGCGTGTGGGTGTAAGCTTCGTTCACCAGACTCGATCGAACCCACGTGGAGGTGATCTCCGGCACCGAGTTCGGCGGATACGCGATCTCCAGGGTAAACTCCGCGACATCCGCATCACCCGGGCTGGTGTTGGCGTCGCTATCCCGCACCTCGACGGTGAAGGAATATGAACCTTCCGCCGTCGGCGTTCCCGTGATCAAGCCCACCGGGCTCAAGCTCAATCCCGGCGGCAGCGCACCGGCCACCTGCGTCCACACGAGCGAGCCATTTCCTCCGATCGCTTGGAACGCGAACTCATACGGCACGTCGGGAACGCCGCCGGAGATCGTCTCCGTGACGATGACCGGGGCGACATCCTCCGTGCTCAAACCATCGTAGTCGTAGTAGCCGTCGATCGGACCGCGGTTGAATCCCTCGCGGATGTAGTTGATCGCCGCATACGCCGTCTGATCCCAGCGCAACTGCCGCAAGGGGCGCTCGCGCAACCAGTGGATATAATCCGTCACCGAATCGGTGCCTCCGAGCGTGCTGAAGTAATCGCCGATATCGGCGTCCGGATGCGGCCACGTGGGATCGGATGAATCGTAGGTCGGATCCCACTGCCGAACGATGTTGTCCACGCGAACCATCTTATCGGTGCCGATGAACGCGGCGTTGGACCCGCTGGCGATGCGGTTGGCGATGATGTTCTCTTGGATCAGGATGTCCGGCATGTAATCCGCCGTGATGCCGTAAACCGCCTGCGTGCGATTCGGCTGGCTGTTATCGACCGTGTCCATGAGCCGGCCGTTCAACACGACATTATACAGGCCGCGATTGGGATAGGTTTGCACCGCCGGTTCGGTGGGCGTCTGCACGCCGCCGAAGTTAAATCCAATCGCATTGTGCGAGAACAGATTGCCCTCCACCACGCCGCCGGAGCGGACCTGCATGCCGTGCGCCGAGGCCCGCGTCGAGACGTTGCCACGGATCACCGCACCGGCGCCGTTGCTGTATTGGATATAGACGTTGTGGTTGAACTGGTTCGCTCCCGCATTAGGCACCACTTCGTTCCAGCCGTTGTGATCGAAGACGTTTTCCTCGAGCACATAACCGAAGGTCCCCGAGATAAAGAGACCGGAAACGCGTGCGGCGTCTCCTTGCGTGTAGGAATTGTGCACCCACGTGTCGGTGATGATCGTGCGAGCGATGCGGAAGTTCGTGTAGGGCGTGCCTCCCAACGTCTGCACCACGATGCCCGCGAACCGCAGGCGGCAATCCTCGACCAGGATATTCGCGCCGCCACCGACGAAACGCATGGCATCTTGCGAGCCCACGTTCGCGAAGTCGGGTGACGCGGGATCGCTGTTCGACTTGTAGATATCGATCCCGATGAAGGCCTGATAGTTTCGAACCGCGCCGTCGTGATCGATGAATTTGTTCGCGATCTTGATAATCGGACGAGCACCCGAATCTCCGTAGTAGGAGATCACGATCGGCTCGGTGGCACTCCGGCCGCTCTTCCAAGCTCCGAGCGTGGAAGCGGTATTGGATACAAACGTGTCGCCACGCTTGAGCAACAGATGGTCGGGATATCCGTCGCGAAGCAGCGCATTGCCCGCGGTGATCGTCGCCTTGGGCGTCGCCGGAGTGAGACCGTCGTTGCTGTCGTTACCTTCCGAACTGCTGACATAGACCACCAGCGAGTCGGCGCTCGGCGTCAAAATCGTCCAACCTTGCGCGTCGAACGGCAACGCGCGCACGACCGCCGTGACCGCCACGGAAGTCAGGCTCTCGCTGCCATCGCTCACGACCACATCATAGGTGGCGGTGTCGTCGAACGTCGCGCTGGCGATCGAGAAGGTGTCGCTGTTCGCGCCGTCGATGTTCACATTGTTCTTTCTCCACTGATACGTGGTCGCGCCCGGCGCCGTGACACTAAACGTGATCGGGCTGCCCACCACCACCGTCGTGGTTTTCGGCTGCTCGGTGATCGCGAAGTCCTCGGAACCCGATTCGGNGTGGATCGTGATACTCAGTTCTTGCGTGTCTTCGTCGGACGCGCCGGTGACATCGTCGCTGTCGGCCACGCGCACNGTGAACGAGCTCGTGCCCACCGCGCTCGGAGNGCCGGAGATCGCACCGTCCGCAGACAGATCGAGTCCGGCCGGCAGAGTGCCGCTGGCGAGACTCCACACCAGCGCGCCGTCGCCCCCCGTGGCNACCAACGTTTGTGAGTAAGCCGCGCCCACCGTGCCTGCCGGCAGNGNGACNGTCGTGATCGTCGGCACCGAATTGCCCGCGGCAACCACCGTGATTGTCGAGCTGGCCGTGAAGCCGCCGTCGGTCGTGGTCACCGTGATGGTAGCCGTGCCCGGCGCGACCGCTGTCACCACGCCGGATGCGTCCACGGTCGCGACCGTCGTCGTGTCAGAGTTCCAAGTGACGCTCGTATCGTCGGCGTCGCTCGGCGCAACCACGGCCGTCAGCGCCGTGGTCTCACCCACNGCGAGTTCCACGGTNTCGGGGCTCACCGAAACNCCGGTCACCGGACCGCCGGTNCCACCGCCGCTCATNTGACCGAGGCTGACGGTGCCGTAGGAGACCGGATTGTTGTTCAGATTGCTGCCGAACCACGTGACATACTGATCCCGCGTTCCGGGCGTGTCGCTGTCGTTGATCTGGAAGTCGACGCCGAGCTTCCAACCTTCCTGGGGGGTGATGTTCAGCACCGCCAACGGCACTTTGATCTCCAAGACGTATCCGAGATAATCGGACGCGCCATCCGACTTCACGGTCATCGCCGCCTGGACGCCGGAGTAGTCTTTGCCCGGGGGATTCGGCGGATATCCGTTCAGCAACAGGAACACCGTGCCGTCCGTCTGCGGCATGAAGGTAAACTTCACGTCGTCGATATTGTCCGAGCCGGCGGTCTTGCTGTTGTTGCCATCGAGGAAGAGCTCGACGCTGTCATTGTGCCAGACGTCAACCGCCCCCACACCCCACACGTCATCGGTCACGTCGACCACGATGTGTAGATCCGTCTGGGTAAACGCCGCGCGCCACGAAGCCGAGATATTGGCCGGCGGCGGCACCGGCGCATCCGGAGCCGGCTTCGCGATCACACCCAGCACCCCGCTGTAACTGGAATCGATGACGCCATCCAGTGCCGGCGCCGTGCTCGCATAGGGCACAACCAACTCCGCGTTCGAAGTCACGTTGACGATCGTCTGCGCGGTAAATCCGCCGCTGCTCGTGGCGGTGATCGTCGCGCTGCCCGGGCCCACCGCGCGAACGGTCGCAGCCGAGAGCGAAGTCTGGGTCACGCTCACGATCGCCGGATTGCTCGTCGTCCACACGACGCTGCCGTTGGTGGCATTGGCCGGGGTGACGGTCGCCGTGATCGCCTGCGTCTGACCGACGTTCAGCGAAACTTGCGGGTGGCTCACGGTCACGCCCGTATCCGGAACGATGACCGGATCGCCGACCACCTCCATCATCCAAACGGGCACTTCCGCGTCGTCGCGGCCTTCGCGATAAGGCACGATGTTGCGCTCCGCCCCGGTCGGAATGTTGTCGGCCGTCGCGCCATTGACCGCGCTCAGGCGCCAGTCTTGGCCCTCGCGGATGAATGCCACTTCGTCGGTTTCATCGCCGTGGGTGATCGTCACCACACCATTGTTCACCTGCACCGTCGGAGCGGCGCCGCCTTTGGCCGTGGGATACAGCACCGTCAACAACGCCGCCTCTTCCGCCTGGCGCGAGAAACGGAGGTGCCGCACCGCGGTGCTGGAACCTTGCCCTTGCCCCGTGGTGAACGGATCGAATCCACTCGAAACGATGTGCAGGTCGAGGTTCTGTCCGCCGACTTTTCCGCCATCGGCGCTGACCGTGATCGTGTTCGCCTGGGTCGTCTGGAAGCGCGCCTCGAAGTTCAGCGACTCCGAGCCTGCGAGATCGTCGAGCATCACCACGTATTTGCCGCGCACCATCACGACGTGGCGGGTGAGCTTGGTGAGCGCCGGGTTGGCGTAGAGCGGTTTGATGTTGGAGGCCGCATAATGGAAGCCCGCGCCTGAACCGAAGCGTTCATATTGCGCCCGATTGATGAGTGTATCCAAACCTCTGCGCTGACCGACGCCGTTGATCAGATACGTGGATTGGTTTTCACTTTCGAAGTGGTTGAGGCTCGGCTCGAGATGAATGAGCCGCTCCCAGTTCTCGCCGTCCTTCGCGACGAGCACGAAGGCTCCACCATCCCCGCGGTTGTGCGTCGCGCCGCCGCTATAGGCCATCCAGAGCGTATCCGATTGGAAGATACCGTGTCCCGCCCCGCGGAAGAGCACGGCATCCTGGAGTTCCGGCATCGGTTGCTGGAAGGTCGTCGGCGCGCCGATCCGGCGCCAGAGGAAGTAGAACGGACTCGCCGCGCTCCAGTAGAAGCGCTGGCTGCCGTTGTCGGCCGCCCACCGCATCAACTGATCGCCTCCGGGCACGAGCGAGTCCACCAACGTGGCTCGCTGGCTCATCGGCCCGCCTTCGACATCGCCGTCCGGATAGTATCCGGCCGCCCAGTCGTAGTTGTGACGGCTGATGTTGGCGAAGTGATGGTCCGGGCCGAACATGTAGACCGACCAGTAGCTTCCCAACTTTTGCACCGCCATTTCCTCGAGCACGGCATCATAGCCGCCGTAGAAACGCTGCATCGCCATCGCCCCCTTCAGGGCGTAATCGACGCCGTAGTTGTTATACGTGACGCCTTCGTGACCGCCGCTGTCTTCGAGCACGAGCGAACGAATGGTCGGCGGCAGGTGTTGATTGGCCAACTCGGCCGCGCGCCGCGCATCCTCGGATTCGTGATAGAGCACCAAGGCCGCCACGGCGTTGCCGCCGTGGCAAACGCCGCGCCAGTTGTTCACCGGTTCAAAGGTATACCAATTCGGTGGGAGCGAGGGATCGACCGTCGCCAGGTATTGGGCGATGCCTTTTTCAAGAAGCGCGTTGCGCAGCGTCGTCCGCTGCTCCGGCGTCATCACGTCGTAACACCAGTCATAAACCAGCGCCGTGCCAAGCGAGCGCTCCGAAGATACGAGATCCGCGCCGCGATTGAAATCGTCGCCATTGATCCACACCGGCAGAGCGGCCGTGGCGAGCGCTTCCTGGATCGCGCGCTGCGCGTAGGCTTCGTTGCCCGTCGCGATGTAAGCGAACGCCAGGATGCCGCTGTTGCCCTGCATCCAACGCGAATCGGTGTTGGGCGCCTGACTCAGGAGCGCGTTGGCCCGGTTGATCAAACGCGTGCGACGATCCGCGACTTCCGGCGCATCCATGCGGGCTCGAATCGTCGGAATGTCCTTCGCGGAGAAGAAAAGGAACGGATGCCGTCCCGGTTGAGCTTCGACGACCGTGATCGTCGACTCCGCGGTGTGGCCGCCGTCGTCCGTCGTCACCGTGATGGTCGTGGTGCCAACGGCAATCGCCGTCACCAACCCGGATTCGCCGACCGACGCGACCGACGGATCGCTCGACGTCCACGTGACATCCTGGTTGGTCGCGTTGGGCGGAGCCACGGTCGCCGTGAGTTGCTGGGTCTGCCCCACTTCCAAGGAAGTGGCGGCCGGAGACACGCTCACTCCGAGAGCCGGCACTTCGCCGGCGGCGCTTGGAACGACGAAGCGAATGTCGTCGTAGTGCACCGTTGCACCGGTCATCGCGCCGTAGCCGCGCAGCATCAAACGCCAGTTGGTATTGCTTGATGGCGCCAGGTCCCAGCCCGTGAACGGAATTTCGATCCGCGTCCACTCCGTCGTGGCGGCCACCGCCCGATCGATGGTCAGGAGCGCGGCGTTGACGTTTCCGACATCCAGCACTTGGAAGCGGATCGTCCCGGCCTTGCTCGACCGATACCAGAACTCGAAGTATCCACTGTTCGCATACGGCGTGATGGCGGCCGGCCCCATGGTCGCGCCGAGCGGGTTGAAGGCCGAGGTCGACCAATCATCCGCATAGGTGATGCGCCAACTCGCGGTGCCTGAACGGCGGATTTCCGTATCCAGCACGCCTGTGACGCCACCATACGCGTGCGTGGCCGCATCCGAGAAGATCGCAAGTTCGAGCTCATTCGTCTGAGCCGGAGCCACGGTGACGGCGCTCGTCGCCGTGAAGCCGCCGTCCTCCGTGGTCGCGGTGATCGTCGCGGAGCCCAGGCCCACCGCCGTCACGACTCCGGAACTGCTGACCGTCGCGACCCCCGCGTTGTCGGTCGACCAACTTACCGCGGGATTCGCATTCGCCGGCGTCACGGTCGCCGTCAAAGTCGACGACTGGCCGACCTCCAGCGCGAGTGAGGTCGGGGCGACGCTCACTCCCGTCACCGGCGCGGTCACGGGCTCCTCGCCGATAAATTTGATGTCATCGTAGTGCACCGTGCCGCCGCCGATGCCGCCCCAACCACGCAGCATCAGCCGCCAGCTCGCCGAGCTCGAAGGTGCCTGAGTCCAACCGGTGAATGGAATTTGGACCCGCGTCCAAACTTCCGTCGCCACCAGCGGTATGTCGGCTTGGAAGAGGTTGGCATTGCCCGCTCCAGCGTCCAACACCCGCAGTTGCACGGAGCCCGCCTGGCTCGATCGATACCACAGCTCGAAGTATCCGTTGTTCGCATACGGGGTGAGGTCGGCCATCGTCGATTCCGCTCCTTGCGGGTGGAAAATCGAGACGCTCCACTCGTCCGCATATGTGATGCGCCAACTGGCCGTGCCCGAACGGAAGATCGTCGTGTCGGAGGCGCCGACCGAGGGCACACCGAGGTCGGCCGTGGCCGTGTCCGAATAAATCGACACTTCCAGGCCTTGCTGCCCGGCCGCGGTCACGGTGACCGCGCTGCTGGCGGTGAAACCACCGTCCTCCGTCGTCGCGGTGATTGTCGCGGAGCCCGCACCGATCGCGGTCACGACACCATTTTGATCCACCGACGCCACCGTCGGGGCGCTGCTCGACCAGGAGACGACCGGGTTGCTGGCATTCGCCGGAGCAACCGTCGCGGTCAACATCGCGGTTTCACCGATCTCCAACCCCACACTCGCCGGGGTCAGCGAGACGCCGGTCACCGGCACGCCGGGCCCGCCAATCGGCGTTACCGCAAAATTCGTCACCGAAATCCAACCGCCGACCGGCGCATCGACCTTCACCGAAAGGTTGTCGAGCGCCGCGACCGAAGCCTGCTCGGTGCGGAAATTGAAATTATCCGCGAGCAGTTGCTCCTCGCCTCCATCCACGGAGACATAGACCGAGTATTTCTTGGCCGGAATATCCACCACCAAACGATACCCGAGCGTCATGCCCGCTTCGTAATCAATCGCGGGCGCCGTGTAGGTGTAAGCTCCGCCGTCGCGGGCATTGAGATAGCCCTCCGCGGAGAAGCCGATGATCGCCGCCATCTGCGCGTAGGAAGTCGCCGGACCAAACGACAGACCGATCGGAGCGTTGATCGGCTTCGTCGGGACATACACGTCGAACGTCGCCTCAAACTGCCCCGTCTGCGCGGCGAAACTTTGATTGTAGAAGGTCGACCCTTGATAGCCGGTCACTGAGCCGGCCGGATTGACCACCAACGTATATGTGGCCGTGTCTTCGTCCGCCGCGCCGACCACGTCGTCGCTATCGGCCACGCTCACCGTAAATTCGTATTCTCCCGCGTCGGTCGCCGTGCCGGAAATGACACCTTCCGGAGACAGGTCAAAGCCCGGGGGTAGTGCGCCCGAGGCCAGCGTCCACGTCAGAGCACCGTTGCCGTCGATCGCCGTCAGCGTGCGAGTATAACTCGTGCCAACCACCGCCGCCGGGACATCCGTCGACGTGATCCGCGGCACCGAGTTCGGCTCGGCTTCCACCTCCAGCGCGAACGTCTTCTCCGCAGCGTCACTGCCGCCGATGACGCCATCCGAGTCCTCGACCCGCACCGTGAAGGTAAACGAACCGCTCGTCGTTGGTTTGCCGATAATCTGACCGTTGGCGCGGAGCTCCAAACCCTCCGGCAGATCGCCGGAAACGATTGTCCAATGGAGGCGGCCGTTGCCTCCCTCGCCTTCGAGCACCACCCAATACGGTTCGCCGTAGGCGCCGTTCCTGAGTGTGGTCGTTGCGATCGCCGGAGCGACATCCGCCGTGTTCGGAGGCGACTCGAATGCGCCCAGGGAAATTCCCGCGCTCGGTTGACGTGGCTCGCCTTCAAAATCGGCCAACAACGGCACGGGATAGCCGGCCCCGATCGCCGGGCTGCCGCTCACCAGATCGAAATGATGCGCCGCCGTGGGATCTGCGACCACCCAGCCGGGCGTGTCGGTGATCACGTTGTTCGACGCCACCAGATTGGTGCCGCCGCCGTTGACTAAGGTCTTACTGGCGCCCAGCGACCGACCGAGGTTGTTGCGCACCACCGTATTCGTCGCGCTCGCCACCACGCTCACCAAAGTGAACGACTGGTCGTTTCCGCTGTAGCCGCTGTTGTTGTAAACTTGATTGTTGGCCGGCGGCGGTTCGATGCCGCGCCGATCGATCGTCGCGATGGTGCCGCTTCCCGTCGCCCCCGTCATGATCACGGTGTTGTTGCGCACCGTCGATGACGACGACGCCATATGGAACGCGATGTTGGAATCCCCGCCGAAGACCACTTCGTTCCGCTCCACAATCACATCGAGCGTGACCTCCGCGCTGCTGTTGTTCTGCGGCCCGACGGAAACGAACCAATCGCCCAAGCGGGACGAAAAATAGTTGTCCGAAATCGTGATGAGCTTCGTCTGATTTTCTCCCGGAGGCACCGGTTGCCCCGGGATATCGNTCACGTCACCACCGTGCAGCTTGATCAGATGCTTGGCCGCGCGGCTGTTGGTGAGCTGGTTGTGGGCGATCGTCAGACGNTGGGCGAAGGGCACGCGCAACACGTGTTCGCCGCGCTCCGAGTCATTCCAGATATTGCCCATGAAGAGCGATCGNCCCATGCCGANGTAGGCGATGTGCCGGCCGTTGAATTCGCCGCCGTCACCGACGACTTTTTCGAACTTCGTTTCCACCACCGCGATTCCNTCCCACAACTGGTGCCCGGGACGATTGTCGTTGTTGTAGTAGCGGAGAATCGCGGGCGAGAGGTTCATGAACACGCCCATCTCCGATGCATCCACCCGAAGAATCGTCACGTTGTTGAACGCCCCTTCGCCGTGGAAACCCGAGTAGTTGTAGCCGCGGCCTTGGATCTCGAAATCCATGAAACGGAAATCGCCGAACTGATACGGCGTGTTGCCGTTGCCCATGAAGAACATCCAGCCGGTGCCATCGGCCGCGTAAGTAATCACCGGCTTCGGCCCCGTGCCGAACGCACCGAGGATCCCCGGCCCCGCAAAGTTCATGTTGATCCGATTGCCGTCGAACACCCACGTATTCCCGCGCTTCAAGAGCACACGTTTCCCCGTGCCCAGCGAGGACGCGATCGTGGACCAGTTGCTACTCGTCACCTGCGCCGCCCCCGCCGGCGCTCCCGTGAAATCTCCGTCCGTCGAAATGCAGATGGTGTTGGTCCCCGCGAACACGACATCAGGATCTTCAACGGTGATCTCCACCGTCGCTTGACTGGACGCCCCGGTTGCATCCGTGACCGTCAACGTCGCCGTATATACGCCCGGAGTTTCATAGACGTGCCCGCCAATCGGGCTGGAATCCTCGTTCTTGCTCTTGCGCGAGGTCGCCCAAACGCCGCCGCCCGGGTCGCCGTAGTTCCAGTGGTAGTGCAGATCATGGAAGGGCCGATCGGTTGCCAGGCTCGTCGTGCCGCTCGCATCGAAAGAGATCGCGAGCGGCGCGACGCCGCTCGTGCGCGTCGTCACGATGCTCACCGACGGAGGCACCGGCACGCTCACCACGATCGAGAACTCCCGCGTGCCTTCATCCGAAGGCTCTTCGTTCGCATCGTCATCCCCCACCCGCACCGTGAACGTCGACGTTCCCGCCGTCGTGCTCACTCCCGAAATCACCCCTTCGGCGCTCAAACTTAGTCCTTCCGGCAACGTCCCCTCCACCACGCTCCAGGTGAGTGCGCCGTTGCCGCCTTCCGCCACCAACGTCGCCACATACGCCGCGCCGATCTGGGTTGCGGGCAAAGATTCCGTGACGATCACCGGCGCGGTGTCGGGCGCCGGCACCGGCGCGGTCATGGTTATCTCGTCGTAGAGGCTCGCCCCGGTCGACGCCGTGCCAAAGCGCACCACAAGATAATCGTAAACACCGCTCA
>JGI12420J12819_1000896_pt1 | contig 14516 bp, 12 predicted proteins | sample Passage237A_FD_12819 | JGI IMG/M metagenome (IMG submission 12819) | reverse complement strand
GGGAAACCTCGGATGTGCGCCACTCGCAAGAGGGGCGAACCAAGAACGCTCCCGAAGATGAGAGACCGACCTGATGCCTTGGGTCGGTTTTTTGTTTTCCTCCCTGATGCGCGAAGCTCAACCCGAACTCACGCATCATGTCCCCCCTAGCCAAACTCCCCGGCCTTCGCGTCGACCCCGAGAACCCGAACCATCACCTGTGGGATAACCACGGCACTTGGTTCCTCCACTACACGATCCACCCCACCCCGTTTACGAAGGAACGCATCCGTCGCTCCCTCGGCACGAAGGACGTGAAAGTCGCCCGCGAACGCCGCGACAACTTCTTCGCCACCCTCGCGAAGAACGCCGCCGCAGCCGACGCCGCCAAGCCCGGCACCGACAAAAACGCCGCCGCCTGATCGGCGTTCCTTTCTCCACACCGACGGCGGCCACCCCTCCGCCGTCGGTGTGTGCGCATGCCCTCACCGGCACGCGTCTGACGTCTCGCTCGCCGGAGTTTCGGCGAAGGATCTCAGTCCCGCGTCAAACCCCGTCCGCGATCACCACCCGCGCCGGCAATAACGCCGCGTCCTGCATCCCGTGGATGATCTTCTTGTCCGGCGGACAAAACGTCGCCAGCGCTCCCGATAGCCGCGCCTGTCCGCCGATCACGAAATAATACGGGCACAGCCGCAGCCGCCCCGGCACGGCCTTCGCCACTCCCGTCGCTTCCGCACCCTTTTCGAACACCGGATGCTCGATCCGCTTCGGTTTCCGATACGTTTGCAACACGTGCAGGTTCGTCGCCGCCATCTCGACCGCGCGCTCCACGCCCTGCTGCCATTCTTCCCGCGAACAATCGCTCCCCAGCACCACGCTGCGCGCACCCCACGCGGTCTCGTGATACCCGCTCACTTTGATGATCAGGTCGCGCTCCTTCTGCGACGCCCCCGCGAGATCGCGCCAGTCGTTTAGCGCTCGTCCGCCCGCCTTCGGCCCGTCGAGCACCGCGCCCGGCGGCAAGGGCGCCGGATCCATCACCCACGACGCCGGGATCAATCCGTGCAACAACTTCCACGCGCGCCCGCTCAGCGTCTCCTTCCAAAAGTCCTGCAGCAGGTGATGGTGAAACAACGCCAGCGCCAGCTTCTCCTCCTGGAAGTGCCGCATCGGCGGCGCGATCGCGATCTCTCCCGCGCTCCACGCCTCGAAAATGAACTTCGCCGTGCGAATGTTCTCGACGTCGAACATCTCGAAGAACCGATACAGCACGTCGACCTTCTCCGGATTGCCATCGACGTCGATGCACAACTGCGCCCCAAGCGGAAACAACGCCTCCGGCTCCACGCAAAACACCCGCTTCCCCAACAACTGCAGTTGGTGCGCCAGCCATTGCATCTCCGGCCGATACGTCGCCGCCTCGTCACTCACCGCGAGCGCGATGAGCGGATTCTCCGTGTCGGGCTTCAACGCCGCCAGCGATGCATGGAAATTTCGCACCATCGCATCGCCTTCGCCGACCACGCCGCCTTGCGCGCCATACAACCGGTTCAGAAACGCCGTCAGCCCGATTCCGCCCGGCACCGAATCCAGCTCCGTCAACGCCCACCCGTCCTCCGTGAGCAACAAGTCCGGCCGCAACACCGTCGGCAGCATCCCGCGATTCCGCGGGTCGCGCGCGTGCTCCACCAGCTTCGTCGGCTTGCCGCGATCGAGATACTCCACGACCCACGGCGCGACGAGCGGCTTGTTGCGCAACAGATTCTTCCCGCCCGCCGCGCGCAGGTAGAGCGTCTCCAACGCCTGGTGAAACTCGAGACACGCCGCCCCGATCGCCTCGAGCTGCGTCACCTGCTCCTTCGACAACGGCCACGCCTCCGGCGAAAGCTGCCACGTCTTGTCCTCGAACAATGGCTGCTCCGCCAGCGCCGCGCGAATGGTCTCGTAGGTAAGCGACATCGGAGGAGCTCTTTTCAGCCTTTCAGCGTTTCAGCATTTCCCGCCCTTACTCGTCCATCTGGATGTCCTTGTTGCGATGCCGCGGACATCCCGCGCGCAGCCACGCGTTCACGAACCGGTCGAGATCGCCGTCGAGCACGCCTTGCGTGTCGCTCGTGCTCACGCCCGTGCGCAAATCCTTCACCATCTGGTAAGGCTGCAACACATAGCTGCGAATCTGCGCGCCCCAGCCGATCTCGCCTTTTTCGCCGTAGAATTTGTCCATCTCCGCGCGCTGCTCGTCCTGCTTTTTCTCATACAAGCGCGCTTTCAACACGTTCATCGCCGCCGCCTTGTTCTTGAGCTGCGAACGTTCGTTTTGGCACACCACCACGATTCCGCTCGGGATGTGCGTGATGCGCACCGCCGAGTCCGTCGTGTTGACGCCCTGACCACCCTTGCCCGACGAGCGATATACGTCGATCCGCAGGTCCTTTTCGTCGATGTCGAGGTCGATCTCGTCGCTCACTTCCGCGATCACGTCCACCGCGCAAAACGAGGTGTGCCGCCGTTTGTTCGAATCGAACGGACTGATCCGCACGAGGCGATGCACACCGCGCTCCGCTTTCACATAGCCGTAGGCATTTTCGCCTTTGATCAACATCGTCGCCTTCGTGATCCCCGCCTGATCGCCCGGCTGCACGTCCTGCACTTCGACCGTGTAACCGCGCCGCTCCGCCCAGCGGTTATACATGCGGAAGAGCATGTCCGCCCAATCGTTGGACTCCGTGCCGCCCGCGCCCGACTGGATCGAGAGGATCGCGTTGTTCTTGTCGAACTGCCCGGTCAGGAACGACGCAATTTCGAGATCGTCGAGCTCGTTGACCATGCCCGTCACTTGTCCTTCAAGCTCCTGCTGATACATCTCTCGCTCGCCCTCGGAAGCCGTCTCCACGAGCTCGACCATCACGTCGAGATCGTCGACTTTCTTGCGAAACGCGACGACCGGCAACACGGCATTCTTCAAGCCGTTCAGCTTCGAGATGTGCTTCTGCGCCCGCTCGTTGTTATCCCAAAACGTCGGCGCGCCCATCTCGGCCTCCATGGCCTCGATCTCCCGCTGCTTTTGTTCGCAGTCAAAGAAACCTCCATAGGTGCCCGGCGCGCTTCTTGATGTTCTCGATGTGGGAAAAGGTTTCAGGAGCGATCATGATGAACGCTCATGGCCGCAAACTCGTCACGGCGGCGCAAGGGAAAACTCCGCCTCGAGTCCCGCCGGCGCGCCCAGGTAAAACACCCGCCGCCTGCCCCACTGATGCCACGTCTCCCGTTCGAGAGCTCCTTCCAGCAGCAACACGTCGCGCGAAGCCAGCTCGCGATCGCGCGCATTGAAAATCATCACGCCAAATCCGCGCGTCGTCGGCACGCGCACCGCCAGGTAAACGTGAATGCCTTTTTTTGGATACGGGTGCAGCAACACCGCCGCACTCACCCGCGCAAACGCCGACTGATCCGCCGACGCCGGCGCTTGCGCCACCACCTTCAACGGCGGCACCGGCGGCGAAGGCCGGAAACTCCATTTCTCCAACGGTCCGCGTAGACGCCGCCCGAATCCGTCGTCGACCACTTCATAGCGTCCCGTCACCAGCAACGCCTCCGGCGAGTTCGCCTCCGCCAGCGGCGCTTCGATCACGGTCTGCTCCAGCGGCACCTCGGCATCCGGCTCCGCCCGACGTTCCGCCTCCGGTTCGCTCCGCGGCTCGCGCACGAGCGGCTGCACCAGCGCAGCCAGCGCAACGCACACCGCCGCCACCAGCACCACGCTCACGTTCCACACCTTCGGCTCGGGGATCGCCAAGGGCGGCCCCTTGCCTTTCGTCAGCTTCTCCACGCGTTCGCGGATCTCGCACAACTGTGCGCTCAACTCCCGCACCGTCGCGCCTCCCGCCACGCGCTCCGCCTCCGTTCGACACCGTTGCCAGCCGTCGCCCCACACCCACGTCTCCGCCAACGTATCGAAACGCTCCAGCAGCCTGCGCGTCCGCCACCACACCCACGCTCGCGATCCCAACAACACCCCCGCCACCACCGCCGGCTGCACCGCCGAACGCGCCAGCCCTCCCGCCACCGCGGTCAACACCAACACCCACCCCGCAAACACCGCCGGCTTCCCGCCCCACGGCCGCGCGATTCCGAGCACGCGCCGCAACCGCGCCCACGCCAGCTTCCGCCCGATTACCGCCGCCTGCTCCCGCAATTCCGCGCACTGGCGTCTCCGCCATTCCTCGTGCGTCACGAACCCATGCCGCTCCGGCGCCTCCGCCGCATAGGCCAGCAACACCAGCTCCGCCGGCTCCAGCGACTTCTCCGCAAACCACTGCGCGACCGTCGCATTCGTGTTCGTCGCATGCGTCGCACGCAACAGGTCCACTTTCTCCCGCAACACCGCCGCGCTCGACAGCGACAGCTCCAGCATCCGCGCCTGCCCCGCCGCATCGTCCGCATCCAGCCATCCGATCGCCGATGCCTGCCTCAGCGCCGCCGCTCCTTTCGCCGCGACCGCCTTCAAGACCCGCGCCGCCGACACATCGTGCGGCTCCACCGCCTCGATCACCGCCGGCGACAGCAGCGCCGTCACGAGCGCCACCCCGTTGTCGACGCCGCCGCTCTTCAACAATTCTCCAACTCCCGGCAGGTCGATCGCGTGACCGCACACGCGAAACGTCGGCCGCGCTCCCGCGCCCGCCGCCAGCACCAACCACGCCACCGCCGCCGTCACCGGTCGCCGCGCCACCATCGGCAACTGCTCCCACCCGCTCCCTTCCGCCAGATCGCACACGCGCTGCAGCCGCTCCCAATCCTCGCGATGCGCCGGCACCTCGCTCAGAAAATGCGCGAGCGTCTCCTTCTCCTGCGGATGGAACAGCATGTCCTCCCCCTCCGCCCAATGCTTCGCCTGCGTGAAAAACTCCACCGCCTCCGCCAGCGTGAAAATTCGCCCTTTCCAACTCCACATCCGCGTGCCGCGCGGAAGGTCGTAGTGGTCCCGCACCGTTTCCCGCCGCAGCCATCGCTGCACCGCATCCAGTCCCCACCGCCCGTCCACCGCGCTGCTCAACAATCCCCGCAGCAACGCCGTGCACCCCGGATCCACCTGCGTCAACTCGAGCGCGCCCGCTTTCACGTCCGGGATTTCCGTTTCCTTCAACAACTCTTCCGCGTGCCGGCGCAGCTCCGGCGTCGGGCGCGACACATCCCGATCGAGCAACACGCCCAGCACGTGTTTCCCGATCAAAAACTCCTGCACCACCCGCCCCACCGACCACCAATCCCACGCACACAATCCCGTCCCCCGCGGATGCTCCTCCACTCCCATCGCCTCCGGCGGCGCGTAGAACGGATCGACGTCCGCCAGCGTCAATTCCGGCTGCGTATAAAGCGTCGCTTCCTGCAACCCGCCCAGCACGTAAACCGGTTCGCCCCTCGACTCATCCACGAAAATCGATTCCGGCCGGATGTTGAGGTGCACCACACCGTGTCCATGCAACGCCCCGAGCACGCCCGCGATCTGCCGCACGAAATTCTCTATGTCCGAAAAACCCGGCCGATGCGCCGCCATCCACTCGCGCAATGTCATCGGCGGCGGCAATGCCGTGATCTCAAACCGCCAGCCCGACTCCTCGTGCGCCTCGATGCACCGCACCACCTTCGAATCCGTCAACGCACACAGCCGCTCCCATGCACCGCGACGCCACTCCGTCCCCGCATGGATCGGCGTCGCGCGCACCACCACCGTCTCCATCAACCCCACGTGATTCGCCACGAAACACCACGGCACTCCCGACACCTCTCCTTCGAGCGTCAGATCCTTCCAGCGCTGCCCCACGCGCAGCCCCGGATCGGCGGCCGCGTCGAACGACGAAGGCCCCGGGCCGGGCGGCGCGCCATCATCGACCGTCGCGTGGGCAGAGTCCGGCATGAGACGAGTTTTCGGCTCCTCGTCTAACGGCACGCCCGCCCTCGTTCTTTAACTCAGACTTCCCTCGCCTCCGCCGCCTCCCGCCGCCTGTCCTGCCGTTCCCAATACCGCGCAATCAGGATGCTGATCTCGTAGAGGATATACATCGGCACCGCCATCGAGACCTGCGTGATCACCTCCGGCGTCGTCAGCAACGCCCCGACAATCAACGACAACACCACCACGTGACGCCGATAGTGCGCGAGTTGGTCCGCCGTCAGAAAGCCCATTTTCACCAGCAGCAGCACCACCACCGGGAACTGAAAGCCCAGCCCCATCCCCAGGATCAATTTCGACACGAAACTGATATACGCGTCCGCCCGCCAGTCCTGCGCCTGGAACCCCAGCAGGTTCGAATACTCCACCGACGCCTTCAGCGCCAGCGGCAGCAGGAAGAAATACGTCAGCAACACGCCGCTGAAAAACAGCAACACGCCCCACCCCAGCCACTGGAAGAACACCTTCTTCTCCCGCACGCTCAACGCCGGCAGGAAGAACTGCCCCATGAAATAAATCCAGAACGGCGCCGCCACGATCATCGCCGCGTAAAACGCCACTCGGAACGCGATGAAAAAAGCCTCCGCCGGCGTGAGGTTCAGCAGCCGCACGCGCAGACTCGGCATGGTCGACTCCACCGGGAGCGGGGTCAGCGTCGCCACCTTCTTCCCGTCGATCTCGTCGACCCCGATCTTGTAACGCAACTGCTTCAGCCCGCCCTCCACGTGGCCAAACTCGTCCGCCGGCACTTCGTAAGGCCCCAGCTTCGTATCGCCGATTTCGAACGCCACCGTCGGCTTCGGCTCCTGGAACTTGTCGATGTTGTGCAGCGGATACTCGAAGATCGGCATGATCCGGTGCGACAGCAGCAGGCACGCGATCATCGCCAGTCCGATCGCGATGAACGAGCGCACCAGCGCCTTCCTCAAATCCCGCAGATGATCCCAAAAGGATTTCCGGGCGCCAAACTCATCTTCCTCGGTCGAGAGCGGATCACTCATGAATGTATCGCAACGTAGGAGCCTGCTTGCACGCGATCCGCAAGCTTCGCGAGTCCAGAATCACCTGCAAGCCGTCGTCGTCCGCGGCTTCGGCCCGCGCCTCACGCCCGCAACGTCCCCGCCGCCTTCTCCGCCAGATACGATTGATACGTCCGCTCCACGCCTTCGCGCAGGCTCAACTTCGCGCTCCATCCCAGGCGCGTCAGTTTCGAAACATCCATCAACTTCCGCGGCGTGCCATCCGGCTTCGACGCATCCCACACGATCTTCCCGGCGAAACCCGTCACCTGCGCCACGGTCTCCGTCAGTTCCTTGATCGTCACGTCCGTGCCCGAGCCCACGTTGATCCAGTCCGGCGGATCCTCGAGCTTCAGCAAAAACGCACACGCGTCCGCCAGTTCGTCCACGTGCAGGAATTCCCGCCGCGGCGATCCCGTGCCCCATGCCACCACTTCCGGCCGCCCCGCTTCCTTCGCCTCGTGAAATTTACGGATCAACGCCGGCAGCACGTGCGAGTTCTGGAGATGATAATTGTCTCCCGGCCCGTAAAGATTCGTCGGCATCGCCGAGTGAAACAGCACGCCGTATTGCTTCCGGTAATACTGGCACAGCTTCAACCCCGCGATCTTCGCGATCGCATACGCTTCGTTCGTCGGCTCCAGCGGACTCGTCAGCAGACAATCCTCCGACATCGGCTGCGGTGCATGCTTCGGATAAATGCACGAGCTGCCCAGAAACAGCAGCCGCTTCACGCCATGCCGATACGCCGAATGCACCGCATTCGCCGCCACCATCATATTGTCGTAAATGAACTCCGCCGGATACGTGTTGTTCGCGTGGATCCCGCCCACCTTCGCCGCCGCGATGATCGCCACGTCCGGCTTCTCCGTCGCATAAAAATGATCCACCGCCGCCTGGTCCGTCAGTTCCACCTCGCGCCGCGTGCGCGTCAGAATCGTCACGTCCGGCTCACGCGAAAATCGGCGCACAAGCGCCGATCCGACCATCCCCTGATGTCCAGCGATATAAAGCTTCATGAATTGAAAACCACGAAACACCCACGACACGAGACAGGCCCCTTGGGTCCGTTTCGTGCCGGGGTGTAGCTCGGAATGAGCGATAAAATCAAACGATCTTTTTTTTTTTTTTCCACCATGATCTTCACGAGATCCTTGAACCGCACCTTCGGCTCCCAATTGAGCTGTTTGCGCGCCTTCGCCGGATCGCCGATCAACAGATCGACCTCCGCCGGACGCTCATAACGCGCGTCGTATTTCACGTATTTCTCCCAGTCGAGCCCGAGCAGCCCAAACGCCTCCTGACAGAATTCCTTCACCGTGTGCGTCTCGTTGGTCGCGACGACATAGTCGTCCGGTTTGTCCTGCTGCAGCATCAGCCACATCATCTCGACGTATTCTTTCGCGTAACCCCAGTCGCGCCGCGCATCGAGATTGCCGAGCACCAACGCGTCCTGCAGCCCGAGCTTGATGCGCGTCGCCGCCCGCGTGATCTTGCGCGTCACGAACGTCTCACCGCGTCGCGGCGACTCGTGATTGAACAGGATGCCATTGCTCGCGTGGAGATTATAGCTCTCGCGATAATTCACCGTCAGCCAATACGCGTAAACCTTCGCGCAGCCATACGGCGAACGCGGCCAGAACGGCGTCTTCTCCGTCTGCGGCACCTCCTGCACTTTGCCGAACATCTCCGACGACGACGCCTGATAATACCGGCACTTCTTCACCAGCCCCGCCTCGCGAATCGCCTCCAGGATCCGCTGCGCGCCCAATCCGTCCACGTCGCCTGTGTATTCGGGAATATCGAACGACACCCGCACGTGCGACTGCGCGCCGAGATTGTAGATCTCGTCCGGCTGGAGCTCATACAGCAGCTTCACCATCTGCACGGAGTCCGCGAGATCGCCATAGTGCAGGAAGAGCTTCTTCCCGTAAACCGACGGATCCGTATACAAATGATCGATACGATCGGTGTTGAACGTCGAAGACCGGCGGATCACGCCGTGAACTTCATAACCCTTGGAGAGAAGCAGCTCCGCCAGATAGGACCCGTCCTGGCCGGTGATGCCGGTAATCAGCGCTTTTTTCATGAAGTTGAATTGGCGACAGTAGGATTTGACTATCCCCCTGCAAGTTCCGCGACACCGTCAATTCCCCTACTTCCATCCGCTCGATCAGGGTTAACCCGATGGCACCGCCCTTCGCGCCCCGCGTCGAATCGCCGCCTTGGGCCTCGCTTTTCCTTTCGCCTTCTCGTCGTTCAACGCCGCCGCCGTTTTCAGGAAACGCCGCATCGTCGCGTCCGGGGGCAGGTCCGCCACCTTCGTGATTCGCCCGAAATTCCCCATCGCCTTTCCCGCTCTCCCCGCCACGGCCTTCATCCCCCGGTGCCAGAATCCAAACCCGCAGTGCGCCTTGAACGCCGCCATGAAACACAAGATCGAGCCCCCATACTCGAAGAACGGCATGTTCCACTTGATCGTCTCCGTCACCCCCGGCACCGCCGCATGCACCCGTTTCCGCAAGTGTTTGAGAACGGGCCCTGCAAAGGGCTCCGCTTCGTCGATGTAGGCGTCCATTCGCATGTTCAACCCACCCACCACACGTGGGACGAGCCGATAATCGGTCATGACGCAATCGTCCGACTCGCGTCACTTGCCGGACGTCCTCTCCCCGCGTTTCCTCTCCCCATGGCGTTCGTCACCATCGATCCCGCGACCGGCACACCGCTCGCTTCCTACCGCGAGCACTCCTCCAAACAACTCGACGCGCTCCTCAACCGCTCCCGCTCCGCTTTCGAATCCTGGCGCACCACCTCCCCGCGCGAACGCGCCCGCGTTCTCCGCCGCGTCGCCCAAACCCTCCGCCGCCGTCGCAACGAACTCGCCGCCCTCATCACCGCCGAAATGGGCAAACCGCTCGCCCAATCCGTCGCCGAAATCGAAAAATCCGCCCTCGGCTGCGATTTCTACGCCACCCACGCCCCCGAATTTCTCGCCTCCCGCCGCCCGCCTCACGCCCCGGCCAACGCCCGCGTCACCTTCGATCCGCTCGGCCCCGTGCTCGCGATCATGCCGTGGAATTTTCCTTTCTGGCAGACGCTCCGCGCCGCCGCCCCCGCGCTCATGGCCGGAAACACTTTCCTTCTCAAACCCGCGCCTTCCACCGGCGGCTGCGGCCTCGCCCTCGCTTCGCTCTTTTCCGACGCCGCTATTCCCCCCGATCTCTTTCTCACGCTGTTCGTCGACACGCCCGCGATCGCCAAGCTCATCGCCGACCCGCGCGTCGCCGCCGTCACCCTCACCGGCAGCACCCGCGCCGGCAAATCCGTCGCCGCCCTCGCCGGCGCCGCGATGAAGCCCGCCACGTTCGAACTCGGCGGCAGCGACGCGTATTTGATTCTTGGTGACGCCGACCTCGATCGCGCCGCGAAGATCTGCGCCCAATCCCGCCTCATCAACTCCGGCCAAAGCTGCATCGCCGCCAAACGCTTCATCGTCGAACGCCGCGTCCGTCGCGACTTCGAACGCCGCCTCGTCGCCGAAACCCGCGCCGCCCGCGTCGGTCCTCCCACCGATCCGTCGACGACCATCGGCCCCCTCGCGCGCGCCGACCTCCGCGATCACCTGCACGCCCAGGTCCGCCGCAGCATCGCCCGCGGCGCGCGCGTTCTTCTCGAAGGTGGCCCATTGAACGACCGCCCCGGTTTCTTCTACGCGCCCGTCGTTCTCACCGACGTCGCTCCCGGTATGCCCGCCTACGACGAAGAACTTTTCGGGCCCGTCGCCTCGATCATCGTCGTCCGCGACGAAGCCGAGGCCNTCCGCGTTGCCAACCAATCCGCCTACGGCCTTGGCTCCGGCGTCTTCACCCGCAGCCGTGCCCGCGCACGACGCATCGCCGCCCAACTCGAGGCCGGCAACGTCGCCATCAACGACTTCGTCCGCTCCGATCCCTCACTTCCTTTTGGCGGCGTGAAAGACAGCGGCCACGGCCGCGAACTCGCCGAGTGGGGCCTCCACGCCTTCACCAACATCAAGACCATCACCTCCGCCTGATCCCTTCTCCGCGCCTTATCCCGTCGCAATTGCGACACCTTTCCGCTCCGCCAAATCTCCCCTTCTCCGCGTCCCTTCCTGCGTCGCCGTCCCGCACTCACACCAGCCCACCTCCGCGTCCGAACATTAAGATGTCGCAATTGCGACATCTTAATGCACGCAGCTTCGCCGGCATGGCCGGGGTCTTCCCGTCCCGTCGCCGCGTTTCCCTTCGTCGTTATTCCTTGATCCCGACGTATTCCAAAAACGGCTTCATCGAGCGCGGGCGTCGAAGGAACTTCTCCACCGATTCGCTCACGTCCCGCGTGTCCCCCGCGGCGTAGACTTCCTCTCGCAACCGCATGCCCACGCCGACATCGAGGAACCCTTCCGGCGCGTTCTTGAACTCGCTCGCCATGTCGATCGCCATCACCTTCGACCATAGATAGCCGTAGTAGCCGGCGTCGTAGCCCGCGAGGTGTCCGAAATACGCCGCAAACGCCGTGCCCTCCGACGGCGGCGTGATCACGCGCGCGATCACCGCGTTCGTCTCGCCCACGATGTCGAACTGGATCGCTTCCTCCGGCGTCAGCGTGTGCAGCCGCAGATCGATCAAGCCGAGCGACAACTGCCGCCGGTTGAACATCCCGTCCGTCGCCACGCGCGCTTCCGTCAGCGCGGCGATCGTCTCCGCCGGGATTTTCTTCGTCGGGTCCCGGTAATCCGCCGCAAACGTGTCGAGCACCGTCTTGTCCCACACCCAGTTCTCCAACATCTGCGACGGCGCCTCCACGAAATCGCGCGGCACCGCGCCCGAGGTCTGCCCCTGGAAACGGGCGCGCCCCAACAGCATGTGCATCACGTGGCCGAATTCGTGAAACAGCGTCTCCACGTCCGCGTGCGACAACAGCGACGGTTTGTCCGCCGTCGGCGGCGGAAAATTGCACACGAGCGCCGACACCGGCAGTTCATAGCGCCCGTCCTCCAGCACACGCCCCGACATCTGCGGAAAACACGCGAAATGGTTAAACTTCCCCTCGCGCGGAAACATATCGAGGTAGAAAGACCCGATCGGAATTCCCGACTTCGCATCCGCCACCACGAAGAGCTGCATCCCGCCCGTCCACGCATACGGCGGCTCCACTTCCGTGAACTTCAACCCGAAGATCCGCTGGTAGATGTTGAACATCCCTTCGAGCGTCCGCTGATACGGGAAATACACGCGCAGCTCCTCCGCATCCACCGCGTAGCGCTCCTTCTTCAACTGGTTCGTGTAATACCGCACGTCCGCGTCCCACGGCCCGAGTTGCGCGTCGCGATCTCCGGTTTCCTTCACCTTCAACTGCCGCAGCGTCTCGAGTTCCGCCGTGTATTTCGGCTCCAGCCCTTTCACCAGGTCCTCCTCGAACTCGAGCGCCGCGGCCGCGTTCTTCGCCATCCGGGTCTCCGTCCGATAATCCGCCCACGTCGCATAGCCCAGCCGCCGCGCGATGTCCGCGCGCAGGTTCACCAGCTTCGCCAGCACGGGGATGTTCGATTCCTTCGCGAGCGTGTTGCGTGCGACATACAGCCGGTGGCGCGTCTGCGCATTCGTCGCGTTCTCGAACACCGCCATCGCCTGCCACGTCACATTCGCCAGCACGCGATATTTCCCGTCCGCCTGCTTCACGCCCGGACTGTTCAACAACGACTCCGGCACGCCCGCCAGTTCCTCCGCCGTGAAATCGATTGCCGCCCGCGCTTCGTTGATGTTCACCGCAAATTGCTGCTCGAGCGCCGACAATTCTTTCCGCCGCTGCTCCACTTCCCGCCGCTCCTCCGGCGGCAGCGTCAAACCCGCGCGTCGATACTCACGCAGCGTGAAATCCACCAGCCGCTGCTCTTCCGCATCCAGCCCTTCCGCGCGCTCCGCAAACGCCTTCAACACGAGATAAATGTCCTCCCGGTAATCCAGCGCGATGCCCCACTCTTCGATTCGCACCGCCATCTCGCGCGCCAGATCGCGCATCGCCTTGTCCTCGCTCGTCTCCGCCACCGTTTCGATCCGTCCCGCAAACGAAGCCACGTCGCCCGTGATCGCATCGAACGCCCCAAACGTGCTCGCGAAGGTCAGCGTCCGTTTGTCCTGCGCCACCAGCTTCCTCAACGCCTCATCCGCCTCCTGCAGCGTCCGCGTCGTCATCGATCTGACTTCGTCCGCGTTTTTCGGATACGTCGGCAGCACCAGCGCCACGCGATGCTGCTCCGCCGTTTTTTGAAAATCCGCCAAAGTGGCGGGAGCGGAGGGCGCCGCGGCGACGAGCGAGCCGGTCGCAACCGCGAACGCGACGAGAAACGAAATCAATTTCGGATGATGCATCGGTAAGAGCGTGGTTTATGACACAAAGCTCCGGCCCGCCCCGACACGCAAATCCGTTTTCCGCCCCCTCCGGCGCACTACCAGAAGAAATACCGCTCCGTGTTGGCGAGGAATGACCGCGTCGGCGGCTCGATCAACACCCGCCACACCACCGCGTAGCGCGACCACGCTCCCGCGATTTCCATGTCGTGCAGAATCGACGCCGAGAAAGTCCTTCCCCGGCTCCGCCCGATCCTTTCGCGAAACAGCGCATGGCCTTCCTCGCCCGAAAAAAACAACGCCCGCCGCTCGAACAGATCCGTCGGCTCCGCCGGCTCCAACCGTTTCGACAACCGGTGCAGCCGCGTCACGTATTCGTGTCGCGCGAGCTCCATCACCGCCCGCTCGCATGCGCCAAAAAAATCCGTCGACGCTCCGTGTCCATACGCAAACGCCCCCGGCCGCGTCTCGCGAAACGCCACCACCGTCACGCCAAAACCGATCGGACTCGGCAGCACCAACGCCGAGATTCCCGGCCACTCCGTCTCGCAAACCTCCCCGTCCACCAAGCCTTCCCACCACGCGATCACGCTTGCCCGCTCCACGGCCTCGAGCAACGCCCGCCGCCGCGCCTGCCCACGAATCCAGCCCGGATACGCCGCCATCCCGTTCGACGATTCGTCCACGTCGAATCCATACACCGCGCGATCCTCCGCCGTCACTGTCGCATGAAACGCCCACCGTTCCAGCGCCTCCGAAATCGCCATGTGCCGCGCCACCATCGGCAGCTCCGCCGTCCCCGTCCCATCCGCATCGCTGTAAAGCGCCAGCCGCCGCCGCGGCCTTCCGATCACGCCCCTCGCCAGCCACGCATTCGCCTGAAACATCCGCCGCCCAAACACCGAAAACGGGCGGACGGTGACCCGCGCAATCGGACCACCATCCGCCTCGAGGGCATTGCGATAGCGAAAGGCCGCAAGGCTCAACATACACCCGTGGGTTGGTCATTCCGCACGAAGCGAAGAATCCACGCGGCGGTCCTCGCTCGCGGCGCCATCACTTCGCGACCACTCACGGCGCCGCCGCCGTCCGATACGCACACGGCACCGTGCACGCCTCCGCCGGGCACTCCTCGCTGTCGAAGCGAATTTCGTTCCCCAAGGCGCGCGACACCGGATCGAGCCGTTG
>JGI12420J12819_1000893_pt1 | contig 14542 bp, 11 predicted proteins | sample Passage237A_FD_12819 | JGI IMG/M metagenome (IMG submission 12819) | reverse complement strand
ACCACTTGTCCAAAAAGGATTTCATCGCCTATTGTAACAATTCTGACTTTCATAATTTTATTCGGAACAATTCGACCGCTGTTGCGATTGATCCAAAGTTAAGCAGAATCGGTGAATGATTCGAAAATCTTTTTTATACTCAATTGCCCCCCGCTACCGCACGAATCTTTCGTGTGGTAATATCCTGCTCACTCACCGCATCTCTAACACTCAAAAGCCGGTTGGAGTTTTTAATATGGCTAAAGATATTGAATTTTTTTCCACCCACACTTCCGAAAGCTTTCGGGATGGAACTGTACTGATTAATTGGAAGGTATGAATTTAAGAGAATTTAAATGCCACACGATATGCTGATACTAATCGTGCGGCAGCGGGGAATATTTTATCAAACTATCACATATAATTTATTGTTTTATTCCTTAAATTTGTAAGTAAAGAATTTAGTATGAGCACCAAACTGACATTAACAATCGATAAGGATGTAATCGAAAAGGCCAAAATATATGCACGCAAACAGGAAAGAAGCCTTTCTGCAATGGTTGAAAATTATCTGAAATCTTTGGTAGATTCTGAGAAAGACTCAAACTCAGAGCTTTCCCCCATTGTGAAATCGCTCAAGGGGTCATTCAATTTGCCTGAAAATTTTGATTATAAAAAAGAACTGACCGACCTTCTTTCTGAAAAGTATTTGAATGAAAAAGATATTAATTGACACAGATGTTCTACTCGATTTTCTTTTTGATCGGAAACCTTTTGCTGACGATGCCTCGCAACTTTTAAGCAAGTGCGAAACAGGCGAATTAAAAGGATATGTGACACCAATAATGTTGAGCAATGCTTATTATTTGTTACGGAAAACCGCTGGACATCAAAAGGTAATAGATAGTTTAAAGATGATGATGAACTTTCTGGAAGTTTCAAAAATCAATAAAAACATAGTTTTAGAAGCTCTGAATTCAGATTTTAAGGATTTCGAAGATGCCCTGCAAAATTACTCGGCGCAACAGGAAAAAGGACTCAAACTAATCATCACAAGAAATATAAAAGATTATAAAAACAGCCGATTGGCCGTGATGACGCCGGAGGAATTTTTAAAAACTTTTTAAAATGGGAGAGGAAGGGGATTGATGGCTTATAAATTAAACTAATGGCTAAATGAAAATAAACTTCAAACTTTTAATCATATTTTTTTCTCTAAGCAATCTTTTATTCGCTCAGGTTAATGATAATCCCACATACTATAATCCACTTAAAAAAGTCTTTGATGCTCGTGATGGGAATTTAAAATACTCTAAAATTACCAAAGAGAAAATTCAATTATTTGAAAATAAAGCAATTATTGACGGAATTGAAATTGAATTTTTAGAACCATTATCTGATGTGTTTATTCAAATTTTAGAAAATGGTTTATTTGTTCCAACTGAAATAAGAGGTAATCTCTGTTGCTTACAAGAACTATCTCAAATAAATCCCAATCCTCAAACAAAACGATTTTCTTTTTGGACATTTCCTAAACGAATTGAAAACCCAGCAGACTCCATGTCAGTCGATTATATCTTATCGACCCGAGTTAATCCAGTCGTATATTATTTTGAATTAGTAAATTCAGATGCTGATGCAGATATGGATTTAACAGAATTTATAAAGGGCGCAAACCTAACCTTTTTCAAATACGGTGGGATTATAATATAACTCTTCCCCAAAGTTCTGTATGTCCTTTCCCGATTTAAAGTCCGAAATTTGTTTCCTAAATTCGAAGTTATGGCGACAGAAAAGAACTACCCGTCTCCCACACTCCCGAAGCCCCCCGCTACCGCACGAATCTTTCGTGTGGTAATATCCTGCTTACTCACCGTATCTTTAACCCTCAAAAGCCGCTTGGAGTTTTTCATATTTTGAACGGATAGTTTCATCATTCTACAAGGCTAAAGATATTGATTTTTTCCACTTTATACGATTTGAAGCATTCAAAAATATTTAGAGCAGGATTGCCCTGCTCCAAAATCTCTTTATTTTATTTTAGTAAAACACACAGAATCAATGTATTGCTTCGTGTTTTATTCAATCGTATCAAGCCGCAATATGCTCCCAGGTTGAATCAATTCAGTGTCTTCTGCCATTTCCATGCAGTCCTCATGCTTTCTTCCAATGAAGTCTCGGGTTCCCAGCCCAATTCCTTTGCAGCCTTGGTGTTGTCGGCATAAGCTTCGGTAATGTCACCCGCTCTTCTGCCCACGATTTTGTAATTTAATTTTAAATCATTGACGCTTTCGAAGGTTTTCACTACTTCCAATACGGTGGAACCAATTCCGGTTCCCAAGTTGAATATTTCTAAATTTTCCTTGTTTTTGTTTTCCAACAATCGGCGCAAAGCTTTGACATGCGCATCCGCCAAGTCGCAAACGAAGATATAATCGCGGATGGCAGTTCCGTCGCGGGTCGGATAATCATTTCCGAAAACCGAAAGTTGTTCTCGGATGCCGGCTGCCGTCTGGGTCACAAACGGAACCAAGTTGTTAGGAATTCCTTTGGGAAGTTCACCAATCAAAGCCGAAGGATGGGCACCCACCGGATTGAAATACCGAAGTGAAATTACTTTTTTCTCAAAAGCCGAAACAAAATCCTCCAGAATTTCTTCGCCCATTTGTTTGGTTTTGGCATAAGGCGATTCTGCTTTTTTGATGGGTGCAGCTTCGTCAATCGGCATTTGGTCGGCTTGTCCGTAAACTGTACAAGAAGAACTGAAAATGAAGTGATCGACTTCGTTTTCTTTCATGGCAGCCAACACATGAAGCAATCCCAAAATGTTGTTTTTGAAATACATCAGTGGTTTTTCGACGCTTTCGCCCACCGCTTTGTGCGCCGCAAAATGAATCACGCCATCAATTTTGTTTTCCGAAAAAAATTGTTGAACCGATTTTTCATCCTTCAAATCAATTTGATGAAAATCGGGTTTTGTTCCGGTGATTTCAGAGATTCTGTCCAAAACAAAAAGTTCTGAATTTGACAAATCATCAATGATGACCACTTCATAACCGGATTGCTGCAAGGCGACCACCGTGTGTGATCCGATGTAGCCGAGACCGCCTGTGACTAAGATTTTTTCCAAGTTCAATGTTCTTAAGTTTTAATTTACAATTACTTTTTTCGTGGTTGTATTTTTTTCTGTTTGAACTTTTAATAAATATATACCCGAATTGTATTTTTCAAGATTTATTTTCACTTCATTTGAATTGTAAAGCCCTATTTCCATTAGTTTTCCGGTCAAATCATACAGCTGAATTTGCTTGATTTTGGATTGATCGTTTGATACTACATTGATTTCGGAAGAAGTTGGATTGGGATAGATAAGCACTTTTGAATTGTCTTTAGTCAATCCCTCGTTTATTTCTTCTGTACTTAATACAAAATCAGGGTTTGCGACATAGAGCTCATTTCCATGTATTCTCTCAGTCATTGTCATATATAATAAATTCCCATCAGAATGAATATTTGTTATTTCACTGATTGGATCATTGTCTATTCGATTTAATTGAATGGAATGAATTTCATTTGGGTTACCATTTGTTACATTTAAAACACCCTCATATTCATAATTTCCTTCTCCGATTTCATGATAGTTCAAATAGGAAAAATACAAATTATCTTTATGACAAGTCAAATTTGAAACTTTCTCATAACCCAGTTGTACATCAATCAAATTCAAAGTTCCATTGTTTTCAACATTTGTCCTCCAAAGAGAAGTATTCCAATAATCAGTGAAGTAAAGATAATTTCCACAAATAACTGAGTTATAAACTTCAAAGGAATCATTTTGATCTAAAACAATAGTTCCATCTGTAGTTCCATCAGTTTTAAGGAAAGACATTTTGAATTCATTTACACCGGTAAATAACATAATGGGCATAACCAGCTTATCTTGAAATTTAAAAGGGGTAATGGTTCCAAAGGTTCCACCTTGATATGGTAAAGCATCCATTGAGAAAAACTTCTGAGGTTCTCCATTATTTTGATCAATAGAATAAAGTTCAAAGTATCTGTCAGGATATTGATTATGATGTGCATTTACATTTACAAAAATCAATTTTCCTTCTATTTCGCCTAAAATATGAGGTGGTTGAGTGGACTGCCAGTATTCATTTGGGGCTTCAAATATCATTTCGGTGCCTTGTGTTGTACCATTTGTCCTCCATACTTGTCTGCCATTAGGGCCCGACTCATTAAAAAATTTCGCAGTAAAATATAAATATCCACTAAAATTTTTCATGGAAGTGATCATTGTGCCATTATCACCTTCATTTTGAAAGTCGTAAACCTTGTATGTTCCACCTGATGTACCATCAGATACCCAAAGATCTTGAAAAGAGTAATTATAACCACCATCTTCACCTAAAAAGTATAATTTCCCATTCATTTCCTCATAAATTTCTCTTCGATAGTTTGAATCTGCAACTTTAACCTGATCACTCACTAGGACGGTTCCCTCTATTGTTCCATTTGTTTTGTAAAGATGCCTGGATGAATATGGATAATTTTCAACATCCCCTCCTCTAAAAAAATAATCATTACCTATTTTAAAAAAGGTAGTATAAATTTCCCCCTGATTATTCTCTATATACATGTCTTTAAAGAACTGAGTCCCATTAAATGTTCCATCAGTAATAAATAATCCTACGCCTGATTGACCATAATTGCCCGAATAAAATATTGACTTATTATTTATCTTAGAAAAATTCACAGGGTACGATGGAGCCGACACATTTATATCTTTCACTAAAACGGGATTGTTTCCGCCTAAATCTGATTTCCATAACTCACTCCCACTTGGATGATAATTATCGAAGTAATTATAATCAAATCCAAAATAAATTTCATCATTATAAAACCCAAAACCTCTTTCAGGATTAATCACATTATCTAAGAAAATTGAATAGTCGTTTGTTAAATAATCAATTTTCAGAATCTGAGATTCTGAATGATTAATTTTTGCTTTTAAAAAAACCGCATTATCAGCCTTCTTAAATCCGGAATATTCACTATATCCATCCACTACTGACATACTGCCTATGGTTGTTCCATCAGTTACCCAAAGTTTTTGATTGGGATAAGTAGATTCTTGTGTAAAATAAATTTTATTTTGAACTCTGTCAAATTGACTATCTGAAAAAGGAGCGTAATTTGAATTCAATTCCAGAAATTCTAAAGTCCCTTCACTTGTCCCATCGCTTTTCCATAATTTTTCAGTGTATTGTTGATTTGAACTATTGTAACTATATGCTTTAAACACCAAATAGTCATTTGCTGCCTCTCCATTTATAGATGCTGTTTGGGAAGAATTATTATACTGAAATGTATTTACATCTTTAAATTTATTAGTTCCGCTTGTGGTTCCATCGCTTTTCCATAATTGAACATTTGTACCATCATTTGCAAAAAAATAAAAACTCCCATCAAATTCTATAAATTGGTTATCAAATGGGTTTACTGCATTGTTGCTTCCGGCGTTTATATCTTTTAATATATATGTCCCGCTATTGGTCCCATCTGAAGTCCAAAGTTCATACCCTTTCACACCATCATTGGCAACAAAATAAATTTTCTCATTAAAAATAAACAGACTACTAATGCCGCTACTTTGTGATCCCTCACCTATGTCTTTGACCATATGTGTTCCGTTTACAGTCCCATCGCTAACCCACAATTCTTCACCATAGGCAGGATCATCTGTTAAAAAGAAAAGCTTTCCCTGATACTCAATCAGGTCTTTAACATACGAACCATTTTGAGCTGTCCAATGTAATTCCTTAAGTTCTATAGTGCTCTCAACAGTTCCATTTGATGTCCATAGATATTTTCCATATGGTCCGGAATATAAAAAAAACAATCTATTACCAATAGTAAATGAAAGTTCAGCGAAACCATCTAATTCAAGTAAAGGAATTGCACTATTTTCTTCTCCATTACTAACCCACAAGTAATTAGTATATTCAGAATCTTTTTCAGTTATCCCAAAAAAATACAAAACATTATCTCCTTTAATAGGTGGACCGCTTAGTATTCCTTCGCCTTCACTATTTTTCATCATTTCAATATCATCTCCATCATAATTAAAGATCGAATAATTATCAAGCCCTTTATATATAGCATTGAAATAAAGTTTATTTTGAAATAGTGAAAAGTTAGTTGGGTTTGAACTATAATGATGATTAAGCTCTATGAGTTCAGCATCCATTTCTAAATCTTGCCCGTAACCTTGAGTAAAAAAAAGAATTATAAAAAAAGTAAATAACCGTTTCATGGTTTTAAGTTTAATTTGTTAAATAAAAACGCTTTAATGACATATATAATTACCCCTGAAACCCACTAAAAAATTCTTTGACCGAAGCGGTGATAAATTCCAACTGCTCATCATCCAGTTCGGTATGCATCGGCAATGACAAAACTTCGTCAATCAGTTTGTTGGTATTCGGAAAACCTTCATCGTGATAACCGCCGGTGTCATAAGCTTTTTGTTTTCTCAGCGGAACCGGATAATAAATCATTGCCGGAATTCCTTTTGATTCCAAAAATTCTTTCAGTTCATTTCTTTTTCCGTTGGTCACCCGCAAAGTATATTGATGAAACACATGGTTTGAATCAGCCGCCATTCCCGGAATTTTCAATCCGTCAACAGCTGCAAACGCACGGTTGTAATATTCGGCTGCTTTTCTTCTTGCCGTATTGTATTCATTCAGATGCGGAAGTTTCACCCTCAGTATGGCCGCCTGAATGCTGTCCAATCTGGAATTCACACCGATTTCATCATGGTAATATCTTTTGTACATCCCATGATTCGCTATGCCTCTCAGTCTATGTGCCAAAGCATCATCGTTGGTAAACAATGCGCCGCCGTCACCATAGCAACCCAAGTTTTTGGAAGGAAAAAATGAAGTGGCACCGATATGACCGATGGTGCCTGCTTTTTGGTTTTTGTAATTGGCACCGATGGCTTGGGCGGTATCTTCCACTACGAACAAATTATGCTCGTTGGCGATTTGCATGATTTCATCCATATTGGCGCATTGTCCGAACAAATGCACCGGAATAATCGCTTTGGTGTTGGGCGTAATTGCTTTTTTAATTCGCTCTGTATCAATCAAAAAAGTATCATAATCCACATCGACCAGAACTGATTTCAAACCGAGAAGATGAATCACCTCAACGGTTGCCGCAAATGTAAAATCTGCAGTGATCACTTCGTCACCGGGTTTCAGATCAAGCGCCATCAGTGCAATCTGAAGCGCATCGGTTCCGTTTCCACAGGGAATTACATGTTTTACATTCAAATAATCTTCTAATTCGGTCTGAAATTTTTTCACTTCAGGACCGTTGATAAATGCATAGGAATCAATCACTTCCTGAATGGAACTGTCTATATTATTTTTGATTTTCTGGTACTGAGCACCCAAATCAACCATTTGTAATTTTCGCATTGCTAAACAAATTTTGAGCAAATGTACAAAACGGAATTTGTATATTCGCCCTGCCAATGAATATCATTTATCATCTCATCATAAGGCTTTACGGAATTGGTGTGGTCGTTGCATCCTGGTTCCGCCCAAAGGCAAAATCATTTTTGGATGGTCGAAAAAACTGGGCTTCCAAAATGAAGCAAACCCTGTCCCCCAACGACAAAGTCATCTGGGTACATTGTTCTTCTTTGGGTGAATTTGAACAGGGACGACCGGTGATGGAAAAAATCAAAACCGATTATCCGAATCACAAACTGGCGGTGAGTTTTTTTTCGCCTTCGGGTTATGAAGTACAAAAGAATTACAAAGGCGCAGATTATATTTTTTATCTGCCGCTGGACACTCCCAAAAATGCAAAAAAACTGATCAAAATCCTGCAGCCCGAAATTTTGATTTTGGTCAAATATGAATATTGGTACAATCTGCTGAACCGCTTGCAAAAAACCGGAATTCCGGTGATTGTGATTTCTGCTGTCATCAAAGAAGACAGTTTATTTTTGAGGAGTTACGGCGGATGGTTCAAAAAAATCATCAAACGGATTTCTCATTTTTTTGTTCAGGATGAAGATTCAAAGGAACTGCTGAAATCGATTCAGATTAATCAGGTAACCGTTTCGGGCGATACCCGTTTTGACCGGGTGAAGGAAATCTTTGAATCTGAACCTCAATTGGATTTTGTGGAAAAATTCAAAGGGAATTCAGCTTTAATCGTCGTAGGCAGCAGTTGGCCGGAAGACGAAATGATATTGGCGGATTACATCAACCACAAACTTCCGTCGGACTGGAAAGTGATTTTTGCACCACACAATATTGACGAAAAACAAATTCAACAACTGATATCGAAACTGAAGAAAAAGACAGTTCGCTATACCCGAATGAATGAAAATGAATTGGAAAATGCCGAAGTGCTGATTGTGGATACGGTGGGCATGCTGACCAAAATTTATGCCTATTCCGATGTTTCCTATGTAGGCGGTGGCTTCACCAAAACCGGTGTTCACAACACTTTGGAACCGGCTGTTTTTGGTGTTCCTTTGATTTTTGGGCCGAATTACAAACATTATTTTGAGGCCAAAGATTTGGTTTATTCGGGTGCTGCCGTGGCTTATTTCGACAAAAATGATTTCTTCCGAAAGATGGATGAATTGATTCACAATGAGGTGATGAGAGAAGAAAGAGGCAAAGCAGGGCATCGGTATATTCAAAACAAACCCAATGCCACCGGATTGATTATGAGGTGGTTGAATGATAAAATTAATTTAAAACCATGAAAAACATAAATTTCATCCGGATTTTTATAATTCTTTTTCTTGTTGCCTTTCAAACGCAAGCACAGAAAAAAACAATGTCTGACAGTGAAATTCTCGGTTTCAAAGGAACTGTACGCTCGGTTGTTCAAAATTCATTTGGTGTGAAATCCACTGACGGTGCTGCCGAAAAAGACGAGCAGGTCACTGAGTATTCTGATATGCAGCTCTTTACTGCGCTTGAGCCTTATTTTATTATTGATGTATATGTGGAGCAATTAAGCACTTGGCTCATTGACAATTCTCATCTTAAGCCCAACTACAATTATCGCTTCAATAATGAAGGAAACCTTTTATTCAAAGATGCGTGGGAAAATGGGGAAACAGTATTTTACGAATATAATGATGAGAAAAGATTGATAAAATCAATGGATAAGGACAATGAAGGTCAAATCACAGCAACGGCATTTTATAATTACAACTCCGACGGGCAACTATCTGAAATTATAGAATACGATGCATCGGATGAATTGTATGGAAAATCCTATTTTAAATACAGTGGTTCTAATTTTACTGAAACGGTTTTTGATAAAAATGATGATTTGCTCGTTACGATTTCCTTGGAATACAACGCAGGCAAAAAAACTGAACTCAATTTAAATAATTCAAAAGAATCGGAATTCCAAATTTTATACAATGAAAACGAACAAATTAAGTTGATTAATGTGAAAGAAGAATATTTGGCCAAATTATTTCCTGAATACAATGAAAAAAACAAAATGAGTACTTTGAATATGCTCATTGGCGAAGAACGCATTAATTTATCGTTTGCTTATGATTCTAATGAAAATTTAATTCAATCCATACTGAATATTAATGACAATATCATGGAGGCAACTTACGAGTATGAATACGACAAACAGGGCAACTGGACAATGCGAACTTCCTATTTGAATGGCAACCCGGTATATATTTCCGAAAGAGAAATCGAATATGATTAATGCTACAGAATGTATGCCTTTGAGGCGTGATTTAAGTTACAATGAAAACCAGCCGTTGGCAACCGTATTCCCGATACTACACAAATTCATACATAGAATAATTTCTAAAAAAACATTGTCCTTTGCCCTTGATTTTCAGCAAAACAACTATATTTGGTAGCACACCTAAGCGCAACCATGAAAACTAAATTGATTGTTCCGTTACTTCTATTTTTTATCATTGGTTCGGTCTATGCGCAGGATTCTCAACAAAAACGCATTGACTCCCTGCGGCTGGAATTATCCAAAGCCAAAACCGATACCGGCAGGGTGATGACTCTGAATCGGCTGAGCGAACATGCCGGTTGGCGGATCAATGAAAACGATGTCTGTATAAACTATGCCCAAAAGGCATTGGCATTGGCGCAAAAAATCGGTTTCAAAGACGGAATGGCAAGATCATACAACAACATGGGAAACGGACTGGCGCAAAAGCTCGAAAGAGAAGCGGCCTTGGAAAGTTATTTTGAAGCACTTAAAATATTTAAAGAAACAGGAAATAAACAATGGGAAGTCCAGGTGTACCGAAATATTGCAATTGTCTATCAGGAGATAGCAGATTATCCCGAAGCTTTAAAATATTATAAAACGGCTTTAAAATTCGCAAAACAAGTAAACGATACCCAAAGACTGGCTGACATTTATAGTGGAATCGGATATGTAAGTATGGCACAAGGTCATTTAAACGAAGCATTGAAAAACAACTACCAAGCCATTGATGTTTATGAAAAAACAGGCAACAAAAAGAAAATGGCAAGGGTGTATCAGAATATCGGAACCACCTATATGAACAAGGGCGATTTTGCTGAAGCCGTTAAAAATTTTACAAGCTCTTTGGAAATTTTCGAAGAATTAAATGACACCGCCCAGATTGCTGCCTCACACAACTTCATTGGTATAACTTACAAAAATGAAGGCGATTACCCCAAAGCTTTGGAGAGCTATTATAAATCCTTGAAAATATTTGAAGAAATAGACAACAAGACCGGAATGGCGTGGGCAAGGCAGAATATCGGACAGATTTATTCCATTCGTGGGAATTATTCCGATGCTTTAAAGAACTTCAACATTTCATTGAAACTTTATAAAGAAACAAAGAATCTTTATGGAGAGGCAGATGCATATTACACGATTGGAGAATTATTTCTCAACCAAAAAGATTACACCAATGCCTTGATAAATTATTCATTTTCATTAGAAATTTATAAGGAAATAAATGCACAGCAAGGCATAGCCTATTGCTATAAAGATATTGCGAAAATTTATTTTTTACAGTCAAATTATACAGCTGCGCTTGAAAATTATTTTACTTCCATAGAAATGATGGAAACGGTTGGCGATAAAGACGGACTTGCCGGTTGCTACTCAGCCATCGGAGCGATTTATACAAAATTAAACCGGGCTGAAGAAGGAGAAAAATGGCTAAAAAAAGGCCTTGAAATACACAAAGAAATTGGTGCCAAAGAAGGCATCAAATTCGCCTATGAATACCTTTCAAAAGCCGACAGTGCATTGGGGAATTTCAATTCAGCTTATGAAAATCACAAATTATTTGCTGTCTATAAAGACAGTCTGATCAACGAAGCAAATACCCAAAAGCTTACAGAAACCACGATGCAATATGAATTTGACAAAAAAGAAGCTGCAACAAAAGCCCTACGGGAAAAGGAAAAAGAAAAAATGAAGTTTCGGTACGGCATCATTATTTCTGCATTTTTTGTCATCGCACTCAGCGGATTTCTTTTGTTGTATTTCACCCGGATGAAAAAGAAAAAGGAAAAACAAATCTTCCTTGCCAACCGGCAAATCATGGAACTCGAAAAAGAAAAAGTGGAAGCCGAACTCAAACAGGCAAGAAAAGATGTGGAACAATTCCTGAATAAAATTGAAGAGAAAAATCAGTTGATAAACAAAATCGTCAATGAGTTGAAACAATTGCAGGAAACCTATGACGACAGGAAATCAGAATTGGGCAGAACCCTTACCGAACTCCGGAACACTTCCATCCTGACCGACGAAGACTGGACGCATTTCCTTTCTGGTTTTGACAAACTCTATCCAGAATTCATCTTAAAATTACGAACAATACAACCCAAAATCACCACTTCCGAACTTCGGTTTCTGATGCTTGTGAAAATCGGACTTTCCACCAAGCGAATGGCAGACACCCTCGGCGTTTCACCCAATTCGGTCAGGGTAACTTGGCGACGGGTGAAGGACAAACTGAACGCCTCAGAAGACGATACACCTCAATCTTTGCTCAACAAAATTGAAAATGTAACAGCAGAAGTCTATTGATTTTTTCACTTAAAAATCATTCAAAACACAAACGCCTTTGTTTTGTATTTTGCCTATAATCAGCTGTTTACGCGAAGCGAGATTCAATTGTCACCTTTTTGTCACTCCAAATCTTGAGTAATTTTTTTGATTAATCGATTACTTCGCTTCATCAATTAAAAAAACTCACAAACAATGAAAAACGCTATTCTAAAATTGTTGATTTTTATGTTGGGTACAAGTTTTTGCTTTGCGCAACAAAAAGTCGTTGAACCCTCAGAAATTTATGATTTCATGAGAAACTCAGGTCAGGAAGTAAATCTGTCCGACTTAGAAAGTTTAAAAAAAACCGATGCATTCCAATCTGAGAATTCGGATATTTCGTACAATTATTTCAAACAAACTTACAACGGTATTCCTATTTACAACAGTCATATTTCGGTTGTCATAAAAAATGGGGAAGTCAAATCTGTCCAAGGAAATATTATTGACGGGCTGAATCAAGTCTCACATAAAAACTCAGTGGGTATTTCAGCCAATCAGATTGCCGAAATTGCCACGAATGCACTCGGTTTTGATTTGATGCACATGGAAGAAAACCAAAATGTGATTCCGGAAGAGTTCGCAAATAGCAACTGGGCACAACCCAAAAAACAGCATGAACCGCAATTGGTTTATTTCTTAACCAACTCCAATCAATTGGTTCTTAGCTATCAACTGATTGTCCATGTGAAAACAGACGAAGGGCAGAAGGTCTTGTTGCTGATTGCCGATGCTTCCACCGGTGAAGTTCTTCACAAACATAACCTCCTGTTGAAATGCGATTTTTCGCACGGGGCATTTTCAAATCCCGATCGGGAAATAAGAAAAACCCTTCAGGAATCTGACAAAACTTTGGCACACGAACAGCAGCTGTCGGTCGATGAAACTCCGCAGTACAGGGTGTATGCATTTCCCAATGAGTCTCCTGTGGATAGCGAACGCGAGCTGCTTATAGCCCCACATTTCCCTGAATATTCTCCCGCCGGATGGCATTCGGATGGCGAAACAGAAAATTTTTACACCTTCACTGTAGGGAATAATGTTGCGGTGATGTATGACCATGAAAGTCATAAATTGATAGAAGTAATGAACGGATTTTACCCTTCATTGGGTGATTTCATTGACGGAGGAAGCAACTTCAATTTTGATTTTCCTTTGGATTTGTCGGTTCATCCCAATGAAAACAAAGAAGCGAACATTAGCCATCTGTTTTATTCGTCCAATTTATTGCATGATATATTTTACAGATACGGATTTGACGAGGCTTCTGCCAATTTACAAGGATATAATTTCACCGGAGAAGGATTGGGGGAAGACGGATTTTATGTATTGGGACAAACCGGAGAATCAATTGGAGAAATGGACAACGCCTACTGTTTGGTTTGGCCTGAAGGAGAAAGTGGGGTCATGCTGTTTTATCTATTTACGCCTGCCGTCGCCGGTGCTCCCGTCTATGATTTATTGGAAATTACCACCGAAGGAGATTTACAAGGACTTTATGTAGGAGGTTTTGCCGAATACGGACCCATATTGCCAACACCGCCCTTGTTGGCAGATTTGAGAATTATGGAAGATACCAATACAGTGGGGAACGATACTTATGACGGTTGTGATGCCGCCACCAATCCCGGAGAAATCAATGGAAAAATTGCGGTTGTGAGAAGAGGCAATTGCGATTTCGTACAAAAAACTTTAAATGCCCAGAATGCCGGTGCTTTGGCCGTCGTTGTAGTTAATAATGTGCCGGGAGAAATCGGACCGGAAACATTTGGCATGGCTGGATATGGCGATGAAGGCTTTGAGATATCATCCATCATTATTTCCAAAGAAGACGGTGACCCAATAATTTCTGCCTTGGAAAACGGTACGCTTCAAGCTTCTATCCCACCTCAGGATTTTGTATATCCAGATTTGGTGAGAAGAGACAGTTCCATCGACAATGGCATCATTGCGCATGAATATGGACACGCTGTTTCAGCTCGATTGTCAGGAGGCGGCTTCACTTATTGTTTGGACAATTTGGAACAAATGGGCGAAGGTTGGAGTGATTACTTCGCATTGATGCTTACCATGCAGCCCGGTGATCAGGGAACTGATGCCAGAGGATTGGTCAATTTTTTAATTTATCGTGATGAAGATGGACAGGGACTCAGACCCACTGCCTATTCCACCGATATGATGATTAATCCTTCCACATATGCAAGCCTTTCTACTTATACCAATGAAGAATCTCCGCACAGATTAGGTTATGTCTGGGCCACCATGTTGTGGGAAATGAATTGGAACTTGATTGAAAAATATGGTTTTAATCCTGATATTATGGCAACTGAGGGCGGAAACAACAAAGCCTTGCAATTGGTAACGGAAGCATTGAAAGTCCAAGCCTGTCAGCCCGGGTTTGTGGATGGACGGGATGCCATTCTAA
>JGI12420J12819_1000891_pt1 | contig 14599 bp, 12 predicted proteins | sample Passage237A_FD_12819 | JGI IMG/M metagenome (IMG submission 12819) | reverse complement strand
GGCCCGCGCGGCCGGCAACCTGCACGACGAGCTGCGCCAGCCGCTCGGCCGCGCGGAAGTCCACGCTGTAGAGCGCATCGTCCACGCCCGTCACGACCACCAGCGTCAGGTGCGGCAGATCGTGGCCCTTCGCGAGCATCTGCGTGCCGACGAGAATGCGCGCCCCTTCGTCCGGCAGCGATTCGAGCAGCGCCTCGCGCATGCGGCGCCCGCGTGTCGTGTCGCGGTCCACGCGCACCACCGGAACGTCGCTGAACCGTCCGGCGAGCGCGTCCTCGATGCGCTCGGTGCCTTCGCCGAGCGGTTGCAGCGCGAGTCCGCCGCAGTCCGGGCAGGCGACGGGCACGCGCATCCCGAAATCGCAGTGATGGCAGCGCAGGCGGCCTTCGCGCCGATGCAGCGTCAGGCGACGCTCGCAATCCGGACATCGCGCGCTCCAGCCGCAGTCGTGGCAGAGCAGCACCGGCGCATAGCCGCGACGGTTGCGGAACACGAGGGCCTGCTCGCCGCGGGCGATGCAGGCCCCGATGGCATCCAGTGCGGCGGGCGCGAGTCCGTGATGCAGGCGCACCCCGCGCACGTCGAGCACGTCCAGCGACGGAGGTGTCGCGGCGCCCGCGCGCCGGCTCAGCGCCAGCCGCCGGTAGCGGCCGGCGGCGACGTTGGCGAGGCTCTCGAGCGAGGGCGTGGCCGAGCCGAGCACGACCGGAATGCCGAGCGCCTTGCCGCGAACCAGTGCCAGATCCCGCGCGTGATAGCGGAAGCCGTCCTGCTGCTTGTAGGACGCATCGTGCTCCTCGTCGACGACGATCAGCCCCGCGCGCGGCAGCGGAACGAAGATCGCCGAGCGCGTGCCGAGCACGACGTGCGCTTCACCGCGCGCGACGGCCCGCCATGCGCGCGCGCGCTCGGTCTCGCCGAGTCCCGAATGCAGCAGCGCGATGGGCAGGCCGAGGCCGTCGCGGAAGCGGCGCACTGCCTGCGGCGTCAGCGCGATCTCCGGAACCAGTACCAGCGCCTGCCGGCCTCGCGCGATGCAGGCGCGGATCGCTTCGAGATAGACCTCGGTCTTGCCGCTGCCCGTCACGCCGTCGAGCAGGAACGGAACGAACCCGTCGGCGGCGCACAGCGCATTGGCGGCGTCGCGCTGTTCCGCGTTCAGCGCGTGACCGGTCGTTGGTGTCGCGACGGGTGTGGCCGATGCCGGCGCGCGACGGTTCTCGATCCAGCCGTCGGACAGGCCACGACGCACCGCCGACGCGCCGAAGCGTTCGACCGCGTCGCCACGCGCGAGCGCGCCATCCGCGAGCGCATCGAGCAGCGCGGCAATGCGCGTGCCGGCGCGGACCCGGCCCTCTTCACGCGCGACCACGCCGGTCGCCGTCAGCATCAGGGAGGCGATGCCTTCATCGGGCAGCGGGCGCGGCGAGCGCAGTGCCGCCGGCAGCGCCGCCGCGACGGCCTCTCCGGGAGGATGGTGGTAGTAGCGCGCGGCCCATTGCAGGGTGGCCAGCGATTCCGCGTCGAGCAGCGGCACCTCGTCCAGCACGCGCGACACGGACTTGAGCCGACTGGAGTCGACGGCTGCGGTCGCGGCCGAGCCGATGACGACGCCGACCCGTTCGCGCCGGCCGAACGGCACGAGCACGCGCGAGCCGGGCGCGACCGGCACATCGCAGGCGTAGTCGAAATGTGCATGCAGCGGTACCGGCAGGACCACCTGCAGCACCCGGCCGGCGGCGCCGGAGTGCGCGTCGGGGAGGTCCGGCGGCAGCAGGTCGGGTGTTTGAGGCAGCATTTTCGCGGATTGCGGCGGATTTCTCACAGCGACATCAGGAAGCGGCGCCAAGTCATTACCGCACGGGGGAAAAATCCGTTATCCACAACGATTGTGGATAAGTTTGTGGATGAGCGGTTGCCAGGCGCCCCGCAATGCCTGTTTCCACGGCCTGCCGCTTGCGTTGGCGAATATTTAATCAATCTGAAATATATCCTGAAAATCAACTACATACGATGCGATCTGGTGCAGCCTCGACGAGCGTGCGAGGCGGGCGTCCCGATACGGTGCGGCATCCCGCCGTTCTGTGCAAAACCCGCTTGACAGGCGTTCGCCGGGTTGTTCCCGGCCACCGCCCGGAGCAGCGCGAGGGCGGCGAGCAGGGCGCCCGCGAGCCGGAACGCGAGGTTCACCAGACAGCATGTTCCGACCACGCCGCACGCGAGGATCGCCATCGGCCATCCGTGACGGTACACGCGCTCGCGCATCGGCGACAGGCATGTCGGCAGCCATGCCCGCACCGCGGAGTGTCCGGCAGCAGCGCGTGCGGCGCCAGCCATGTGATCGCCACGTCGGCAGCGCAGCCAGGAGGAGCGAGAGGGAATGAACGCGCGGCTGTGCGGCGCGATGCTCTCCTTCGCCGCGCGGAGCGGGCGAAGGCTGCGTGGAGGGCGGTTCTGCGGACGGCGGCGCGTGCACGGGGCTGCACGGTGGCGTGCGGCGCGGGCGTCGGCGCACCGGGCCGTTGCTAGAATCGCCCGCCCCTCCGGACGAACCGCATGATGTTGCATCGCCAACGGCCGCGACTGACGCGCGAGCTGGCCGAGACGATCGTCCTCGCGTTGCCGCTGATCGTGAGCCAGCTCTCGGCCGTCGGCATGAACGCGATCGACGCCGTGCTGGCCGGTCGCCATGCCGCGCAGACCCTGGGAGCCGTTGCGGTCGGCTCGGGCGTGTGGTCGTTCGCGGTGATCGTCGCGATCGGCGTCACGATGGCGGTGCCGCCGTCCGTCGCCCAGCTCGATGGCGCCGGTCGCCGCGAGGCGATCGGCCCGCTTTTCCGCCAGGCGATGTGGCTGGCGGCAGCACTCGGGTTGCTGCTCTGGATCGCGGTGCGCGCGGCGATACCGCTGATGCGGATGATCGGCATCGATCCGACGCTGGCAGAGGGCGTCACCGGATTCCTGCGAGCGGTGTCGTGGGGCGCGCCGGCGCTGGCGGCCTTCTTCACGTTGCGCGGCATGAGCGCAGGCGTCGGCATCACCCGCCCGACGATGTACTTCAGCCTGCTCGCGCTCGCGGCACTCGGCCCGATCGCCTGGCTGCTGCTGCACGGCGGACACGGCATCGCGCCGATGGGAGCGGCCGGCATCGGCGCGGCCACCGCGATCGTGCTGTGGCTGGAGGCGATCGCGTTCGCGATCTACGTGCTGCTGCATCCCGCGTACGCGGACCTCGCGCTGACCGCGAGGCTGGAGCGACCGGACGCGGCGACCATCGGCGAGCTGCTGCGCGTCGGCGTGCCGATGGCGGTGACGGTGCTGATGGAGGCTGGCCTGTTCATCGCCACGACGCTGGCGATCGGCACGCTCGGCGCGACCGTGGTGGCCAGTCATCAGGTCGCGCTGAACGTGGCATCGCTGTTCTTCATGATCCCGCTCGGCATCGCGATGGCCACCACCGTGCGCGTCGGCAGCGCCGTCGGGCGGCAGGATGCGGATGGCGTGCGGCTCGCGGGGCAGGCCGGATTCGGCCTCGTGCTTGCGAGCCAGACCGTGTCGGCGACGCTGATGCTGGCCTTGCCCGCCACCATCGCCGGGCTCTATTCGGACGATGCCGCCGTGGTCGCGCTGGCGGCGCAACTGCTCGTTCTCGCTGCACTGTTCCAGTTCCCGGACGGATTCCAGGCGGTCGCGAACGGCGCGTTGCGCGGCCTCAAGGACACGCGCATCCCGATGTTCCTGACCACGTTCGCGTACTGGGGCGTCGGCATGCCGGTCGCATGGTGGCTCGCGTTCGCGCACGGGCTCGGCGCACGCGGCATGTGGATGGGTCTGATCGCCGGCCTCGGCACCGCGGCCGTGTTGCTTTCGTGGCGATTCGCGCGCCTGTCCCGGAAGTCACCGATGCAGCCCTGATGCCGGATCGGGTAGGCTGGCGCAACGCGCCGCGACGGATGCGGCGCGATCCGGAGTACTCGATGTCGACTCGTCCGCCCGGCGCGATCCGCCGCTTCTTCCGCGCGATCTGGAACGCGCTGAACTTCACCCGCAGGCTGGTGTTCAACCTGATCTTCCTGTTCCTGCTGATCGCGTTCTTCGGTGCGATGTTCGGCTCGCGTCCGGTGCTGCTGCCGCGCACCGCGCTGGTGCTCGATCCGAGCGGGAACGTCGTCGAGGAGTACTCGACCGATCCGGCCACGCGGGCGCTCGCGCGCGTGGCCGGCAGCGAGGAGCCGGAGGTGCAGCTGCGCGACCTGCTGCGCGCGATCGATCGCGCGGCAGCCGACGAGCGCATCGAGCGTCTGGTGTTCGTGCCCGACGGCATCACCGGCATCGGCCTCGCGACGGCGCGCGAGCTCGGCGCCGCATTCGATCGCTTCAAGGCCGCCGGCAAGGAGATCGTCGCGGTGACCGGCGGCGTCGGCCAGAACGCGTATCTGGTCACCGCCCACGCCAACCGCATCCTGCTCGACCCCGACGGCGCGGTGTTGCTGGAAGGATTCGCGAACTACCGCAGCTACTTCCGCGACGCGCTCGAGCGCCTCGGCGTGCAGGTGCACCTGATCAGGGTCGGCGCATTCAAGTCGGCCGCCGAGCCGTTCGTGCGCGACGACGCATCGGCGGAATCGAAGGAGGCCGACGCGTACTGGATGGGCGGACTCTGGCAGGAATACCTCGCCGAGATCGCCGCGCTGCGCAAGACCGACGCCGCCGCGCTGGCGCAGGACATCGCGCGCTATGACGAGAAGGTGCTGGCGGCCGACGGCCATCTCGCCAAGGTGGCGCTCGACCAGAAGCTGGTCGACCAGCTCGCCACGCGCGCCGATGCGCGGGCGCAGTTGCGCGCGCTGGGCGAAAGCGACGGCGGCGACAGCTTCCGCCAGGTCGGATGGCGCGAATACCTGCAGGGCCTCGCACCGGAGAACCTCGCGCCGATGCAGCCCACGATCGCGGTCGTCGTCGCGGAAGGCGAGATCGTTCCCGGCGAGCGGCCGCCCGGAACCATCGGCGGCAAGTCCACCTCCGACCTCGTCCGCACCGCGCGCCGCGACGCCAACGTGCGCGCGATCGTGCTGCGGGTGAATTCGCCCGGAGGCGATGCCCATTCGTCCGAGCTGATCCGTCGCGAGCTCGCGCAGGCGCGCGAGGAGGGCAAGCCCGTCATCGTCTCGATGGGCGACGTGGCCGCCAGCGGCGGCTACTGGATATCCACCGCCAGCGACGAGATCTGGGCCGAGCCGAACACGATCACCGGTTCGATCGGCATCTTCGGCTTGCTGATGACCGTGCCCGACACGCTGGCGCGGATCGGCGTGCGCACCGACGGCGTGGGCACCACGCCGCTGGCCGGCGCATTCGACATCCGTCGGCCGCTGTCGCCGCAGGTGGAGACGATTCTCACCAGCGTGATCCGGCGCGGCTACGCGGATTTCATCGGCAAGGTCGGCGATGCGCGCGGCAAGACGCCGGAGGAGGTCGACGCGGTCGCGCAGGGGCGCGTGTGGAGCGGCGCGCAGGCCAAGGAACGCGGGTTGGTCGACAAGCTGGGCGGGCTGCACGACGCGATCGCCGCGGCGGCGGCGCGTGCCGGGCTCGAGGCGAACTACCAGGTCCGCTACATCGAGCGCGACCTGTCCGCGTGGGAGCGGTTCGTGCTCGGGTTCAGCGGCAGCGAATCGATGGTGCGCCTCGCGCGCTGGGCCGGCTTCCAGTCGCCGCTTCCGTCGGTGGCGACGCGCGAGGTCGAGCAGCTTTCTGCCGTGCTCGATTCGCTGCGCGGCAAGGGCTACGGCGCGTTCGCGCACTGCTTCTGCGAGATGCGCTGACGCGCCCGTGCGCGTCTTCGCGTTTCGCGTCGCGCAGGCGGTCAGCCGCCCTGCTCGTCGATTGCGCGGTCCTGCTGCTCCTTTGCCTTCTGCAACTCGCCCTCGACGGCCCTGGCCTTGTCCAGCGCCTTGAGCTGGTCGTCGAACACGGTCTTCTGCCGGGGTTTCGCCGCCTCGGCGTCGGCGCCAGCCGGCGGACGGTCACCGCCGGAGCAACCGGCGAGCAGGGCGACGAGAGCAAGGCTGGCGATGCGGCGCATGGCGGGGAACTCCGGTGGCGATCCGGTACAGTCTGCTCCGCGCATCCGCCGGCGGACAAGCGGAGGACTCGATGGACGCGATCACCACGCGCTGGCGGCTCGACGGCCGCGCCGCGCTCGTCACCGGCGCCAGCCAGGGCATCGGCTTTGCCTGCGCGCGCGAACTGGCCGCGCTCGGCGCCGACGTGCTGATGGTCGCGCGCGACGAGGTGCGGCTGGAGCAGGCCCGCGTGGAACTGGCCGAGGAGTTCCCGGGCCGGCGCATCCTCGCCTGCGACGCCGATCTCGCCGTGCAGGAACAGCGGCTGGAGGTGTTCGACTGGATCGCCGATCTCGACATCCCGCTGTCGCTGCTCGTCAACAACGTCGGCGGCAACGAATCCAGGCCCGCGCTGGACTACGCGCTGGACGAGGTGCGCGCGCTGGTGGAGCTGAACGTCCTTGCCGCGTTCGAGCTGTGCCGGCTTGCGCATCCGCATCTGGCCGAGCACGGCAATGCGGCGATCGTGAACGTCGGCTCGGTGTCCGGCCTGATCCACGTGCGCACCGGCGCGCCCTACGGCTTCACCAAGGCGGCCTTGCACCAGATGACGCGCAATCTCGCCTGCGAATGGGCCGAGGACGGCATCCGCGTGAACGCGGTCGCGCCGTGGTACATCCGCACGCGCCGCACCGAGGCGCCGCTGCGCGATCCCGATTACCTCGACGATGTGCTGCTGCGCACGCCGATGGGCCGCATCGGCGAGCCGGAGGAGGTCGCCGCCGCCGTCGCGTTCCTGTGCCTGCCGGCATCGAGCTACGTGACCGGCGAATGCATCGCGGTGGACGGCGGCTTCCTGCGATACGGGTTCTGAGCGGACCGGCGACGCCGGACAGGGCCGCGGGTCGTCCGGCATTCGCAGCCGGAAACGGCGAGTCCGGCCGGGTCGCGCGCAGTAGCATGGGCGCATGCCAGCGGCTGCTCCCTTTTCCCGCTCGATCCGCGCGTCTGCGAGCGCGCGCGGATGACGCGGGATGCACGCTTCGACGGGTTGTTCTTCACCGCGGTCAAGTCGACCGGCATCTATTGCCGGCCCGTGTGTCCTGCGCCGGCACCGCACGCGCGCAACGTGCGCTATTACGAAAGCGCCGCGGCGGCCGCCTCCGCGGGATTCCGGCCTTGCCTGCGCTGCCGTCCGGAAGCGGCGCCGGGGTCCCCGTTGCATCGCGCGAAAAGCGACCTGGTAGGTGGTGCGTTGCGCCTGATCGAGAACGGCGCGCTCGACCACGGATCGCTGCCACAGCTTGCCGCGCGCGTCGGCATCGGGGAGCGGCATCTGCGTCGGCTGTTCGCGGAGGAAATCGGCGCGAGTCCGATGGAGGTGGCCGCGACGCGGCGCCTGCTGTTCGCCAGGCAACTGCTGGCCGAAACCGCGTTGCCGATCTCGCGCGTTGCCGATGCGGCGGGCTATGCGAGCCTGCGTCGCTTCAATGCGTCGTTCGTCGCGACCTACGGAAAGCCGCCGCGTGCCTTGCGTCGCGAGCAGCGCGGCTCGTCGCGTGCGGATCGCAAGCCGGCATCGGACGGATCCGTCGCGTCGCCTGCGCGGGAGCGCGATTCCATCGAGCTGCGATTGCCGTATCGCGCGCCGTACGATTTCGCGAACCTGCTCGCCTTCCACGCGCGCCGCACGATTCCGGGTGTCGAGGCCGTCGATGCCGATGGCTACCGACGCAGCATCGTCATCGATGGCGAATCGGGCTGGTTCGAGGTTGCGCGAAGGCGCGGCGAAGATGCACTCGCCCTGCGCGTCCACCATCCGGATGCCGGCGCGCTCGGTCGCATCGTCGCGCGCGTCAGGCGCATGTTCGACGTCGATGCCGATCCGCGCGCGGTCGCGCAGGCATTCCGTGGCGATGCGTTGCTGAAGCCATTGATTCGTCGCTGGCCGGGGCAGCGCCTTCCGGGGGCCTGGGACGGATTCGAACTGGCGGTGCGCGCGGTGCTCGGCCAGCAGGTCAGCGTCGCCGCCGCGCGCACGCTGGCGGCGCGCGTGGCCGCGAGCTTCGGCACGCCGTTCGCCGGCGGCGCCGCTGCGGGCCTCGGCACGATGTTCCCGACACCGGAACGGTTGGCGGACGCGCCGCTGGAGCGCCTCGGAGTCGTGCGTGCGCGCGCCGAGTCGATCCGCGCCGTCGCACGCGCGATGCTCGACGGCCGCGTCGCGTTCCACGCGGAGCAATCGCCGGCCGATTTCGAGCGCGAATGGGTTGCGCTGCCCGGCATCGGTGCCTGGACCGCGCAGTACATCGCGCTGCGTGCGCGTTCGCATCCGGATGCATTTCCCGCCGCCGACCTGATCCTGCGCCGTGCGGCGGGTCGGGGCCGTGCCTTGACGGCACGCGAACTGGAAGTGCGCAGCGAGGCATGGCGGCCATGGCGTGCCTACGCCGTGATGCTGCTCTGGCGCAGCGCGTGAACCGAGGAGTTCCTCCATGAAGTACGACTACATCGATACCCCGATCGGCCGCCTGCTGGTGGCGGCCAGCGATGCGGGTCTCGCGCACGTGCGCTTCGACGACGACGAGCGCGACGCGGTGATCGCGCCGGACTGGCGTCGCGACCGCGCCGGCGTCGCCGATGCGTGGATGCAGCTGAGTGAATACTTCGCCGGAGAGCGCCGCGTCTTCGATCTGCCGCTGGCGGCGCCGTACGGCACCGCGTTCCAGCGACGTGTCTGGTCCGTGCTGCCGGCCATTCCGTATGGCCAAACCATCCACTACGGCGAGCTCGCGCGACGCACGGGAAACCCGAAGGCGAGCCGTGCGGTCGGCGCGGCGAACGGCGCGAACCCGTTGCCGATCGTCGTTCCCTGCCACCGCGTGATCGGTGCCAACGGCACGCTCACCGGCTTCGGCGGCGGCTTGCCGACCAAGCGGTGGCTGCTCGAACACGAGTGGCGGCATGCGTCGGTGCCCGCGTTTGCGCTGCGGTCCGAATCCCGCAGATGGAAGTGATCCTGATCCGGTCCTGCTTCGCGAGAAGCGAATCCTTCACGGCCTCGTGACGCGGGTCTTGCCGATCAGGTGCCCACGAGCGGCAGGGACGGCGGATGATGCAGGCCCGGATCCGGACGCGGTTCCCGCTCGATCGCTCGACGTGCGGTGCCCGGCCGCAACATGACACGGCCGCATGCCTTGCGGGGCATCAACACCCGCGCATGCGCTGACGCAACGAGTCGCGTTCGGTTTTCAACTGCGGTGCGGTGTCGCTGAAGGCGCGCTTGAGCCTGTACTCGACTTCGTCGAGGCGCGAGCGCAGGAAGGCGCAGGCTTCGGGCGGTTGCGCGAAGTGGCATTCGTCCTCGATCCAGACATAGGCGCCGGCGAGCGGGTTTGCGGACGCGGGCAGGGTGGGCGGGGTTCGCAGGCCGGGTGCGGAGACGCCGATGCCGTTGCGGCCGCCGTAGGCCTCCCCGAGCGTCTGTCCGGAGCCGGACAACATGGCGTACGGCACCGCGGTTCGTCCGGGGATGCCGTTCTCGCTGATGTAGCGGCTGCCGTCGTGGCGCGTGCAGAGGAAGAACGAAGGCCCGGGCGGCGGGGGCGGTGGAGCGTTCGCGATGGCATCGTTCGGTGCGGCGTCGGCTGGCTGGGTGGCCTCCGGCTCGTCCGGAGCCTGGCTCGGAGGCGGTGGCGGCCGGTCGTCGACGAGATGGATCACCGATTGCCGTTCGCCGTCGTTGCACGGCACGTCCTGATAGACCGTCGCGCCGTCCGCGCCGACGCAGCGGAAGACGTCGACCGCTGCCGCGCGGCCTGCGTGCAGCAGCGCGGCGAGGAAGGCGAGACGCAGGCCGTTGCGGAGGGTGCGCATGCGGGTTCTCAGCGGATCCGCTCGACACCGACCGGAAGCGTCGCGAGTCGCGCGTATTCGCCGCGTGCGAAGCGCGCGCGGTCGGCGAGCCAGTCCTCGAACATCGGAGTCGCATCGTTGCCCCAGAACAGCTCGCCGTCCGCGGCGAGCGTCGGCACGCCGTACACGCCGGCGGCGATCGCCGCGTCGGTGTTCGCTCGCAGCGCGGCCTTCACCTCGTCCGCGACGATCGCCGAGGCGATGTCCGCGATGCCGAGCGCGCCGCCGACTTCCGCCAGCGATTCGGCATCGGCGGCGCGGCCGTGTTGCCAGATGTGCGCGAAGATCGCTTCGACCGCATCCCAGGTCGTGCCGGCCGCGATGCACAGACGCAGCGCCGCGACGGGATGGAACGGGTGCGCGGGTGGAAATCGCAGCGGCACGCCGTCGCGCTCGGCCTGCCACTGCGCGAAGCGGTAGGTGAAGGCGCGCTTGCCGGGAATCTCGGCCGGACCGAGCTGGCCGTTGTTCGCGAACAGCGCGCCGACCAGCACCGGCACCGGTCGCACCGGCATGCGCTGCGCGAGCGCGCGCACCTTCGGCAACTGCAGCCACGAGAACGGCGAGACGAAGTCGAAATACCAGTCGATGTCCATCGTGCGAGTCTACGCCGGGTCGTGGCCGGGGGCGCTGAACGCGGCGCGCCTCGGGCGGTCAGCGCAGGGTCTTGAACACCTCGGGATCGAAGGCGTCCACCTGGATCACTTCGTCGCGTGCGTCGCGGGCCTCGTTGAGCAGGTCGTATTCCTCTCCGCTGATCAGGCCGTGGCCGATCGCGAGATCGTCGAGCAGGTAGCCGGGCGCGCGATCGAGGATGCCGGCGCGCACCGCGTCGCGGAGCTTGGTCTCGATCGGGATCGCCCGGACCGCGCGATCGAGCGCGGCCTCCAGCGAGCCGAGGCCCGGCTCGCCCGGTGGCGGCACGTAGACGTCGCCGGTGAGCGTGGCGCGTGCCTCGCGATCCTCGAGGATGTCGCGCGCGACTTCGCTGCCCAGCCGGTCGGACGGCGGACGGAAGCGCGCGCCGAGCGGGAAGATCAGCGACTTCATCGCGACGCCGACCCAGCGCACCGGCAGGTTGTCCAGCACGCCGACCAGCGCCTCCTGGATGCGGTACAGGCAGGTCCACACCGTCCAGCGCACGAGCGCGAAGTTCGAGCGCGTCTTGGGTTCGTCGTGATAGCGCTTGAGCGCACAGCTCGCCAGGTACAGCCACGCCAGCGCATCCGCGAGGCGGCCGGAAAGCTTCTCGCGGCGCTTGAGCGATCCGCCGAGCGTGCCCATCGCGGTGTCGGACAGGATCGCGAATGCCGCCGAGAATCGCGACAGGTGCTGGTACAGCCGTCGCGTGTCGGCCGTGTGCGGCGTGCCGGCGATGCGCGAGCCGGTCAGCGCGAGCAGGAACGCGCGCACGCTGCGCGTGAAGAACAGGTTGAAGTGGCCGAAGATCGCGCGGTCGAACGCGGCGAGGTCGCGTTCGGCGACGGCCTCGATCTCCTTCTGCACGAACGGATGGCAGCGGATCGCGCCCTGGCCGTAGATGATCATCGAACGCGTGAGGATGTTCGCGCCCTCGACGGTGATGCCGATCGGCACCGCGTCCCACGCGCGCGAGAGGATGTTGCGCGGACCGCGCTGGATCGCGCTGCCGGCGCGGATGTCCATCGCGTCCGCGACCACCGTGCGCATCATCTCGGTGAGGTATGCCTTGCAGATGTTGCCGAGCACGGCGGGCTTCTCGCCCGCGTCGAGCGCGCCGCAGGTCAGCGTGCGCGCCGCAGTCATCAGGTAGGTGGAGCCGGCGATCCGCGCGAGCGGCTCCTCGATGCCCTCGAAGCGGCCGATCGGCGTGTCGAACTGCTCGCGCACCGTCGCGTAGGCTCCGCAGATGCGCGTGCAAAGCTGCGCCGCGCCGATCGACAGCGCGGGCAGCGAGATCGAGCGGCCTGCTGCCAGCGATTCCATCAGCATGCGCCAGCCGTTGCCGATCTGCGCCTGTCCGCCGATCACCGCCTCGTCCAGCGGCACGAACACGTCGCGCCCGACGATCGGGCCGTTCATGAAGGGCACGCCCATCGGATCATGGCGCAGGCCGATCTCGATGCCCGGCGTGTCGCGCGGGATCAGCGCGCAGGTGATGCCGCGATCGACGTCGCCGCCGAGCAGGCGTTGCGGATCCTTGAGGCGGAACGCGAGGCCGATCAGCGTCGCCACCGGCGCCAGCGTGATGTAGCGCTTCTTCCACGACAGGCGCAGGCCGAGCACCTCGATGCCGTCGATCGTGCGCTTCTCGACGATTCCCTCGGACTGCGTGGCGGCGGCGTCGGAACCGGCTTCCGGGCCGGTCAGCGCGAAGCACGGGATTTCCTCGCCCGCCGCGAGGCGCGGCAGCCACCGCCTGCGTTGCGCATCGGTGCCGTAGTGCAGCAGCAGTTCGCCCGGCCCGAGCGAATTGGGCACCATCACCGTGACCGCCGCCGCGACCGAGCGACTGGCGAGTCGCGTGACCACGCGCGAATGCCCGATCGCGGAAAAGCCGAGTCCGCCGTATTCCTTCGGGATCACCATGCCGAAGAAGCCGTGCGTGCGGATGAAGTCCCACACCTCGGGCGGCAGGTCGCGGCGCTGGTGGATGTCCCAGTCGTCGAGCCGCTCGCACAGTTCCTCCACGGGCCCGTCGAGGAAAGCCTGTTCCGCCTCCGACAGCGGCGCGGGGCGGAACGCGAGCAGCTTGCTCCAGTCCGGCATGCCGCCGAACAGGTCGCCGTCCCACCATACGGTGCCCGCTTCCAGCGCGACGCGCTCCGTGTCGCCGAGTCGCGGCAGCACCTTCGCGAAACGCGGCATCACGAAGCGCGACACCAGCACGCGGCGCAGCGGCGGCAGGCCGAACGCCGCAGCGAGCACGATGGCGCCGATCACGCATGCGGCGAACAGGTCCGGGTGCGTGACGCCGGTCATGCGCCAGCCGAGCAGCGCGATGCCGGTGGCGCTCACCCACGCCAGGAAGCCGAAGCCGCGGAACGCGAGCGCGGCGAACACCAACAGAGCGAGCACGAACACGTACGGCATGGCGCATCCTCGTCCGGAGTCCGGTGATTATGCGTCGCAGACCTGAACTTCCGGGAACGCGGCGCGGATTTCGCGGCGCCGCACGCGCATTTCCGGCGATGCGGGACTGCGCAAGCGGCCCGCGATTCCGTATGCTGGCGCGATGAAGGACAAGACCGACATCGTGCCAACTGGCTGCCGCGCTACACCGGAACGTCGCTCGATGCGTTCGGCGAACATGTGCTGCTCACCAACTTCGGGAACTACGTCGAGCTGTTCGCACGCTGGCACGGCGTGGACGTGCAGGGCCGCGACCGGCCGATGCCGAACGCGACCGCCGACGGCATCACGATGATCAACTTCGGCATGGGCAGCCCGAATGCGGCGACGATGATGGACCTTCTGTCCGCGATCGCGCCGAAGGCGTGCCTGTTCCTCGGCAAATGCGGCGGCCTGAAGAAGAAGAACCAGCTCGGCGACCTCGTGCTGCCGATCGCCGCGATCCGCGGAGAGGGCACGTCCAACGACTACCTGCTGCCCGAAGTCCCCGCGTTGCCCGCGTTCGCGCTGCAGCGCGCGGTATCGACGATGATCCGCGACCTCGGGCACGATTACTGGACCGGCACCGTCTATACCACCAACCGCCGCGTCTGGGAGCACGACGACGCTTTCAAGCAGCGCCTGCGGCAGATGCGCTGCATGGCGATCGACATGGAAACCGCCACCGTGTTCGCCGCCGGATTCGCCAATCGCATCCCGTGCGGCGCGCTGCTGCTCGTCTCCGACCAGCCGATGATCCCGGAAGGCGTGAAGACCGAAGCAAGCGACCGGGTGATAACCGCCAACTACGTCGAAGCCCACATCCGCGTGGGCATCGAAGCGCTCAAGCTCGTGCGCCGCAACGGCCGCAGCGTGCGCCACCTGCGCTTCGAGGACGAGTGGGAAGGTTGAGGCACGCTGCCGCGTCGGCTGCCGGAACGCCGCATCCGGTGCAAACCGCCGCCGCCCCCGTTCGCCCCGCGCCGGCCCTCTCGCTTCCCCCGCGCAGCGGAGGCGCTGTCGCGCACCGAACGAGTGGATCTTCCTCGCTTCGCCCGCTTGCGGGGGAAGCTCCCCGAAGGGGTGAAGGGGGCGGACGCCGCGATCGAAGCGTTTCGTCGCGGTGATGCAAAAAGCGCCCCCTTCCGGCCTCCGGCCACCTTCCCCCGCTCGCGCGGGGGAAGGGTTTGGTGGAAGAACTCGGTCACCCTCGCGTGGCCTGAGGGCCGGGTTCGACCCCGCAAGCGGGGGAGGGGATGCCGCGCCCCCGCGCAACGGAGGCGCTGTCGCGCACCGACCGAGGGGATCTTCTTCGCTTCGCCCGCTTGCGGGGGAGGCTCGTCTTGGCGGTGCGTGCGAATCACGACGACATCTCGCTTCCCCCGCCTGCGGGGGAAGTTCCACGCCGGGCTGCCCATCAGCCGCCGGGAGCTCTTGCTTCCCCCGCTTGCGGGGGAAGCTCCACGCCGGGCTGCCCATCAGCCGCCGGGAGTTCTTGCTTCCCCCGCTTGCGGGGGAAGCTCCCCGAA
>JGI12420J12819_1000861_pt1 | contig 14972 bp, 18 predicted proteins | sample Passage237A_FD_12819 | JGI IMG/M metagenome (IMG submission 12819) | reverse complement strand
CGGCGACACCGCCATTCCTTTCCCTGCCAAAGCCGCGAATCCCATCGCGAGCTGACCTCCGAAAAAATTTGGAGGCGCGGGCCGGAATTGAACCGGCGCATCTGTCCGCTACCTCGCAATCTTCGCTCTTCACTCGTAGAGTGGTCCTTAGTGAACTCAATTGACGTTGGTGTCTTTCTACGTTTTTCTACGGTCCATGGCTTCGATCTTTCAACGGTCCGACTCGCGGTTCTGGTGGGCCAGCTTCAAGGGGCCAAACGGCCGATGGCTGCTTAAGTCAACCAAGACGACAAATCAGAACGAAGCGCGCCGCCTCGCATTTCTTTGGGAGGGCGCCGGCGCTACCCTAGCTTTGGACACGCCCGCCGGTGCGCAAATAGATCGCGTGGTTCGGCAGGTGTGGGAGCAGTTCACTGGCCGACGGATCGAGCCAACGCCTTTCCGCGGCTTCTGTTCGCAATGGCTCGACCGTATGAAGGCTACGCGTGCGGCGAACACGGCCGAACGTTATCGGAAGCCCATTGACGACTTTCTCGAATTCCTAGGCGCACGAGCTGACCATGATATCCGATCCGTCTCCGGCGCCGACTGCCAGCGGTTCATCGATGCCGAAGCTACCGCCGGAAAAAGCGCGACGACGGTTGCCCTGAACGCGAAGGTTCTGCGCGCCCTCTTCAACTCAGCCGTGCGGTCCGGGGCGATTGAGAGGAACCCGGCCGGCATCCTCGAGGTTGCTGATGCGGTCCAGGAGGAGCGCCGTCCGTTCACGGCCGCAGAAGTCGACACCATGCTGGAGCACGCCGCGGGGACCGACTGGGCTACGGCGATACTTTTGGGGGCTTTGGCAGGGCTGCGTATTGGCGATGCCGCCGGACTTCGTTGGGATTGCGTAGACCTTCGTTCCAAAGTGCTGCGATTTACCCCCCAGAAAACCGCACGAAAGAAGCGCGAATTACTGATTCCAATTCACCCTCGCCTTCAGCGTCACCTGCAAGGGCTCGTCGATTCCGGCGCGTCGCAACGATCCGCATTCGTTTGCCCGTCGTTGGCCAATCGCGATGTGGGAGGGCGTTCGGGGCTTAGCGCAGAGTTTATCGCAGAGGTGATGATCCCGTCCGGCGTCGATGCCAAGCGAGGCGAAGCCGAGGGCAAAGGACACCGAATGCCGCAGAAGTCTTTCCACTCCCTTCGCCACTTCTTCGTTTCGGGGATGGCAAATGCCGGAATTTCGGCCGACGTCCGGCGGAAGCTCGCGGGACACGCGGACGAAAAGCAGACCGCACGATATTCCCATCTCGAGTTGAAGACCCTCCGCAAGGCAGTGGGGGCCGTGGGGAGGACGAAGAAATGAAGCGCGGACGCAAAAAGCTAAGCGTTGAGAAGGATGGGAAATACGACTTGGCGCGCCTCTTTCATGGCCGCAATCCGCAAGCGTCCTCCTTCGCCAACGAGATCACCCAATGGGCATCGCAGACTGGGCTTCGAAGATCCGAGGCGCTCGAATCCATCGGCGCCACCCTAGCGGATGTTGGGCAGCGCGATGACGAGCATGTGGCGCGGTTTTTTGACGACGTAGCCGCTTTCTTCCGAATCCGCCATACCCTACCGATGGGCATCTTCGATGCTCCGCGCTTCATCCTTGCAAGCATCCTGATGATCGAATGTCGCGGGAAGCCTATTAACTACACCGAGCTGGCCCAGATGGTTACGAGTGAGACAGGCCTCGCCGTGTCGGAAAGGTGGGTTCGAGAAGAAGCGGTTCGGCTTGGATACCCCCGCCCACGCCGAGGGCGACCACGCAAATAATCCGGGAATTTTCGTTTCTGTCTCCTGATTTTTCCTCGTTGGTTCAGTGATATCGTCACGGGCGTTCCAACAACGCCTATGACTACTGAAATCCCGGCTCCGGTCATTCAGGCCGCCCGACCAGAATTCGTCCGCATGCCGAAACCCGGCGCGGTTTGCCAATGGACTGGGCTCGGTCGCAGCTACCTCTACCAGCTCGCAAACGAAGGGAAAATCAAGACCCTCTCCCTGCGTAAGCGAGGCGCCGCTCGTGGCGTTCGCCTGATCCGTCTCGATTCGGTTTTTGAATACCTCGAAAAGCTCGCCGCCGAGCAGGACGGTGCGGCATGAACCGGCGCGAGAATCGTCAATCCGGCACCGCACGCCGGCGCGCGGACATGATCGTCGCGCTGGCGAGGTCTCGCCGCGACGCCCCAACCGCCATGACCGGCGCGCAACTGTTCGCGCTCTGGGGTTCACACCGTCAACGCACGTCGCGCCGATTGGGAGGCGGCGGGCGTCGTGGCGCATGAGGCACAACTTCAACTTCCGCTCACGCAGCGGCGGACGAACGAGCTGATCCAGTATCGGATCGAGCAGCTCGAGGCTAAGCTCGCCGCGGAAACTTGCGCAGGTAAGCGCGTCGACCTTCAACACGACATCGAGCGCTTGCGGCTGCTGATCGCGCAGCCGACTCCGCGGGAGGTGTCGCCATGAATAAGGCGCCATTCATTCCCGTTTGGTTCGACGAGCTTGGATTGCGACCAATCCCATTCCGCATCCTCGCGCATCTCTACCGTCGCGCAGGAACGAAGCTCAGTTGCTGGCCGGGAGCGGAATCGATCCAGCGGGCGTGCCGAGTCTCAGATGATGCTTTCTGGCCAGCGATCCACGAACTCGAGCAACGCGGGCTGATCCGCCGGGAGAAACGGCGCTACAATAGCAATGAGTATTTCTTAACCATCCCCGATGTTACCCCGGAAAACCGGGTAACAGTGTCACCCACAGAAACCGGGGAACAGTCACCCACACTCGGCGGGGAACAGCTACCCACAGAAACCGGGGAACAGTCACCCACAGAAACCGGGGACAAAGGATTGGAAAAGGAAATGTCTCCAAGAAGGAGGGACAGGAAGGTGTGCGCCCCCGCCTCCCTCACGTGTCCGTGGTTTGGATTCCCCGACCTGCCCGAAGACTTGCGGACGTTCGCCGTCGACAAGTTCGGCAACGAAGCGCTCGCCGCGGACGGCGTCGTTGAGATCATTGGCCGCAAGCTTCGGTATAACGACACGCAGCCGAACCTGGCTGCGTGGTGCGCTGCGCTCCGCAGCGAGATTTCCGATACCACCAACGTTCGCGCGAAAGGCCGAGGGTTCGCCCAGCAACACACCTACGCCGGCGTCACCTCAAAGGTCGGTGATTCGACGCAACGTTCTGCCGCTGCCGAGCCGCAACCGGTAGCCGAGCCCGCCGACTGGCGCGAGTTACTGCCAACCGACGATGACGACCGTGTAAGGTTCGCGTCGTCGCGTTGGGAAGCGGTCTTGCCGTTCTACCAAGCACGAATCGTCGCGAAAGTCGCGGCCATCACCGCAGGAGGACAGGCCGCATGACCCTCACGGCACGCAAAATGGGGGCGCTAAGTAATCTTTTCCAGCCCCCTCTTCCCGGCAGGGTTCCGCGCGGCCCGGCTTTTTCCCATGACCAAGCGAAAAACTTTTCCTCACACACCACGATGAGCATCGGCGAATCAAATTTCACATTTCCCTCGATGCGAGCCACTTCCGCAGCGTCGGGCATTCCGTATTCTGTTCTCCAAGCGTGGAAGGCTGGCGGCCTGCCGGGCTTTGAGCAGTCCGGGCGCGTCGATCTCCGCACAGTTTTGGCCGCGGCATTCGGCCAAACGGACAACGGCGACCTGGCACCGCCGGCGGGGATGCGGAACTGGCGTGAAGCTCTCAACAAGGCGCAAGCGCAACGAACGGAGCTCAAGCTCGCAACCGAGAAACGCGCGCTCGTCGAGCGCGCCTGGGTTGCCGCGCGGATACAGGACGCCGCGAGTGAGATCAATCGCGCCCGACTGAAGTCCGAGACCGAACACGCGGCGCTGTTCGCAGCCGCCGGCGGTGACGTTTCCGAGTGCCGCACCGTGCTACGCGGCATCTGGGATGAGGTCCTGCGCGCCATCCAAGCAGCGGGTGCGCACTTCAAGGAGACCGCTTCCGATGAAAAAACCACGACGCAGTAAACAGCCCGCCGCTCGCCGGAAGGCCAAGAAGCGGATCCGCGCAAAGAACAGTCGCGCCAAGCGCCCGAACCTCGCTGCCGTCTGGCGCGCGGCGTTCGAGAAGCCGCCGGCGCCTAATCTCACGGCGATTCACGGCCGTCCGCCGCTGCCGCACTGAGCCCAAATCACTTTCCGGCTGAGCCACGACGGACCGGCCAAGCAGCAAACATCAAATCAGCCGCATGAATACTACCCAATCGATTGTTTCCCGCGCCAAGGCGGCGCTGGGACTTCAAACCAACAACACCGAAAGCACCAAAAAATCCAAACCCGTGAACCGTCCAACTGCCAGCCACCTCCGCGAACTCGCCACCGCAGCCCGCGCCTTCTGCGCACAGCGCGAAGCGGCCGAGACCAGCCTGACCAAACAGCTCCAAGTGCGGGACTTCCGGCTCGATCGCACCGCTATTGAGCGCCACCGCGACACTGTCGCGGCGATTGACCTCGCGAAGACACTTGAACCCGTCTTGCGGCGAGAACTCGTGACCGCGGTCGAAAAGAGCCGCAACGCTACCGGTGCGGCCGAAAGTGAGATCGCCACCCGCCGCCGCCAGGTCGACGCAACGCTCCGCGATTACATTCTCAAGCGGCTCCCACCCGAAGCGGGGACCGCGATCGACATCACGCGATCGCCACTCTGGGAGCGTGAGGACGCAGAGCGTCGCAAACTCTCAGATTCGCCGCAGCGTTGGATCACGAACGATCGTCCGATCCCTGAGTTCACCGAAGTCCTCGAAGCGATCGCGGACCACCTCGATGAGTGCTCGCGCGAACTCGCGCGACTCGATGGCGTGCTGTCACACTACGCGTCGCCCAGCGAAAAAGCCGCGTAACATAACCGCGCGAGCCAGAGATGAGCGAATCGACACAGGCCCGCTCGATGTCATTGCCCGACCGGCTCCGCGCGGCAGGCGTGCCTGATGAACTCGTCCCGCGAGTCGCCGCGCTGGCTACCGCGGAGGCGATCCACCTGCTACTCGAGCTCCGGGGCGATCCGGCTGAGACGGGCGTCAGCGTCGACCCGGCGGCGCCCCGAGGGTTCGGAGCCGATTGGTGGACTTTCAAACACGCCGCTTTCGTAACCGGTGTATCGCGCCGCACGCTCGAGCGCGCGGTTCGCCGCGGCGAGATCCGCACGAATGCACGCAATCCCCGATGCGTTCTCCTGTTCGCAGACGACGTCCTTCGCTGGCGCGGAATGCCATCCGTGTCGCAACGTGTCGCATGAGGACGTATCCCTTATGTTGATACATAGGACCATGTGGCGTCCGATCAGTGCAGAACCACCTGACACCATGATTACCGCACAACCAGGCCTCAAAGAGGCGCTCCACATCTACGCCTCAACCGCCGATGCGCGCACGCGCGCGGCCATCTACGCGCACAATATCTCGCCCGCCTTTCGTGACGCGAATTTCAAAATGGGCCCGCTTCTGGCGTCTAACTCGCTTGGCTCGCTCGCTGGCGATCTGGTCACGCAGCGCGCGCTTTCACTGCTGAAGCAGCGGTTCCCGGCCCTCCGCGCCATTGCGACGGATTTTTCGGACGCTTCGGTTCAGTTTGGAAGCCCGGTCACCACCCGCATTGCCGGCATTCCGAGTGTTTCCAATTACGTGCCGGGCACCGGCTACGTCACCTCCTCTGCCACGACGACGGATGTGTCGGTAACGATCGCGTGTCACAAAGGCGTCGAAATCAGCTTCAACGCGAACGAGCTCGCCAGCACCTCGCGAGACCTCTTCGGCGAGCAGGTGGAAGCTGCCCATTACGCCCTCGGCAAGGCGCTCTACGACGCCATCTTCTCGCTCATCACGGTCTCGGGTTTTCCCCACGAGACCGTCTCGGCGCTCGTCGACTTCAAGCGCGAGAAGGTTTCCTCGATCGCGACGGCGCTGTATGATCGCGGCGTTTCGGACATGAAGCGATTCCTGCTCCTCAAGAGCTCGTATTTCGAGAAGCTCCAGAACGACACCTCGATCGTCAGCTTCGCTTCGTTCCAGCGTCCGGAGATCATCACGGATTACGCCCTCCCGCCCATCTCGGGTCTGCAACCCTACGTCGTGCCGGGTCTGCCGAGCACCGACAGCCTCGTCGGCTTCGCCGGCACTCGGGAGTCGCTGATCCTCGCGACGCGCGTGCCCAACGACTACACGAGCGTGCTCCCGGGCGCGAACAACGGCAACGTGTCGGTGGTGACCAACCCTGACAGCGGCATCTCGGTGCAGCTCGTCCAGTTTGTTGATCACAACAAAGCGGCCGCTTTCTGGCGCATCGCCCTGATGTTCGGCGCCGCGAAGGGCAACCCCGCCGCCGGCCAGCGCATCGTCTCAGCCGCTACCGGCAGCTAACCAACATGGCGAAGTCTTCGATCAACGCAGGAAGCACCACGCGGGCCGCGGTAGTGGCTCTAGCCCGGCCCGCCTACCTGCCTGACACCGTCGCAGACGTTCTCCGCGCCATGGCGCAGGACGATCGATTGGAGCAGGCGCGCATGAAGCTTACTCGTCAAACGATCGGAGACGCCTTTCGGGCAACCTTGTCTGACAGCGCCGACAAAATCGCCGCCGGGGAGGCCACAGCCGACGACATCGCAAAGCTGCGAATCGACGCTCTGGCCATGGAGCTCTCGGCCCATCGAGCCGCACTCGTCGAGCGTCAGTCCAGCCTCCGTTGCAGCCAGCGCGAAAACTACAAGGCGCTGCGACTGTTGGCGCATGAAGCGGTGCGGAAGCTTCGCGAGCATCGTGAGGCGGAAGAACTCTCCGAAGCGAAAATTCTCGCGCTGAGATTCGAGCCGAGCACGGCCCTCCGCGCGATCGTCTCCACAGAGGCATGGCTGAACGATCAAACGCAGCACGAGCAGGCACGGATCGAGAGCCAGCCTCTTTCCCTCACCTTCCGGGTGCTTTTGCCGAATGCACTCCGGCAATGACTTTCCCATGGGCGTTCATCTTTGCGCCCAGCGGGGTTGACCAAGTGCCTCGCACCGGATCCGGCATGACCGGTGCGAGGCCACTTTCCTCCTGCAACACCAACCGGACCACCTCATCCAATTGATCGAGTCGTATCGGATGCGTTGATACCCGCGCCGTCTCCATGCGGCGGCGCGGGACAACCCCTTCAAATGATTTCCGCACCAACACCACCCGCCGAAACTACCGAGCTGGGCAATATGCGTCCGGCGAAGCTGGATACCAACCAGCAGACCGTTCCGCTGCCCTATTGGTGGGGGCGGAAATGGTTCGCGATTACGTGGTGTCATTCGAAGATCTACAACCCGACGACCACGAAGGTCTCGTCGGGCGGCGGCAAGGGCGCGAGCAAAGCGGGCGGCGCGGGTCAGGAGAAGCACAGCGGTGACGTTGCCGGTCTCGTCGCGTGCGGCATGGCGGATTATATCGAGGCGATCCGCGTCAACAACCGCATCGTCTGGTCGGGCTGGATCGATCGCGATGAGAGCAACCCCGAGCACTCCGGGGACATCGTTGTCGCCAACGTTGGCACCTTCCGCGTTCACTGGGGCACCGAAACCGCCTCAGGCGACTGGCTCGTTCTCGACAGCGGCGGAGAGGAGCATCCTCACTACCGAGGGCAAATCGTCCTCGAGGCGAAGGATCTGCAGTTCGGCACCGGCAACACGCCGCCGAACATCGAGGTGTTGCTGGAGCGTTCGCCGCGTTTCGACGGTCTCGACGAAGGTCGCTCGCGCGAGGGCGCGAATCCGATCTCCGGCATCGCTGAAATACTACAGAACAACTTCTACGGTCTCGGCCTTGAGGATGTAGTCGACCTCCCTACGGCGGCAGCGATCGCGAACCACCTGAAGGATCGCACCAAGACGGTCGCGGTCCCCGGCGATGCCTCGCACACCGCGCGCATGGCCTACTGTTCCGCCTACCTGACGGAGCGGCAGACGGCGCTCTCGTTCATCAGCGAGGTGTTGGAGCCGATCGACGGCTGGGCGCGGCGAAATGGAACAAAGATCGAATTTGGATGCTATCCCCACGACGGCCAAGTTCCCGACGGACTTACTGAGCTGACGCTTCACGACCTGGCTGAAAATCCTCAGTTCGAGTCGGGCGCCCCAGACGATGACGATGTCATCACCGACACGATCGTAAATGGACCCGACCGCGATCTCGACATGGAGGAGTCGGGCGAAGTCGGTTCCAATCCGGCGGCTCGCGAACGGCTCGGGCAGACGATCCAGAAGACGTTCACGCGGCCCTTCCTCATCACCTCTTACCAGCGGAAGGAGCAGGCGCAGGAGCTTGCCCACTACTTCTCGAAACCGGGCGACCCTGTGGAAATCTCGGTGCGGCGCAGCAAGGCCAAGCACCTGATGCCTGGCGACCGCTTCATCCTGAGTTACGATCCTTCGGCATCGACGCGCGTATTCAGAATTGTGCGACGCCGCGAACCTGCGACCGGCGGCGTGATTCATTTCAGCGTCACGGCGGAGCGTGCGATCGCGCCGCTGCCTTACACCGGCGACCCGGATCCCGTGCCGGACCTGCCATCGCTGCCCGGCCCGGTCGCGATCACGCAGGGCCGGATGTTCCAACTGCCGGCCGACTTCACCGGGCTCGTCATCCCGGTCGTCGTGCCGCTCGTCGTCCGACCGTCCGCGAACTCGTCAGGTTTTGCCGTTCACTTCTCGGTCAACGATTCTTCGTATGACTTTCTCGACTCAACGAAATCGTGGGCGCTGCGTGCCACGCTCGCCGCCGCGCTGAACGGGAGCGCGACGACCTTCACCGTCAACGCCAGCGGCTCCGACCTCGCCCTCCTCGAAAGCCAGACCGACGCCGCGAAGAATGATGATACGCTGCTCCTCTTCGTCGGCGCCGAGATCATGTCGATTGGTGCGGTCTCCGCGCTCGGCAGCGGGCAATACAGCCTCACGGTCTTTCGCGGCCGTCGCGGATCGACGGCAGCGAGTCACAGCAGCGGCGCCGAAGCGTTCATCATCCGCCGTTACGATCTCCTGCATCTCACGCACGAAGACTTCACGCGCACCACTTCCACGCGCTACTTCAAGCTGCCTACGTTCACTTTCGCGGAGGAGCAGGAGTTGGCGGACGCGCTCAAGATCACCTTCAACTTCGCCGACACGCGTCCACCCGCGCCTACGATCAGCGCCGTCGCCGGAACGGGAAGAGCGATCTCGATTTCATGGTCGAAGGTCTCGCTCGCGAGCGAGTATGCGGTCTATCGAAACGCCACGAACAACGCCGGCACTGCGACGAAGGTCGCCGAAGTGACGGCGCTCCGTTTCGTTGACCTGAGCGTCAACCTCAACACGACCTATTATTACTGGGTTACTGCGATCGACGCGTCTGAGCTAGAGAGCGACAAGAGCGGCGTCGCATCGATCACGACGGACAACATCGATGGTGATGTCGCAGACGCCCAAGCGGCCGCGGATCTCGCAATCCTCGCGGCAACCGATGCGCAGGATGCCGCGGATCAAGCGCTCGCCGTCCTCGCCGACATCGCCAGCGACAATCTCCTCACCGCCGGCGAGAAGCCACGCGTCATCCAAGACTACGCCGTCATCACCACGGAGCAAAGCGGGATAGATTCGAAAGCGACCTATTACAGCATCACCACGGAGAAATCCGCTTACGACACCGCCGTCTCAGCGCTCACGACCTACCTCGGAACGCTCACCACGCCCGTCCTGTGGAGCAACCTGAGCGGAAACACGACCATCGTCGGTGCGACGTTCCGATCGAAGTTCTCGGACGTTTACACGACGCGCCAGGCGTTGCTCAACAAGATCGCGGAGGTCGCGGGCACGTTTCGCAATCCGAACGCCCCGACGAATCCGTCCGCGCCGACCTACAACACGGGGTCCTCGTATCTTTCCGGCGACGGCACGGTCCTCTCGCGCATCGTCCTGAATCTTCCGGCGCTCCCGTCGGGAGCATACTTCCTCAACGTGCTCTATCGGAAGACCGGCGCGAGCACGTGGATCATCGCCGATCAGAATTATACGGGCGGCGGAACCGCGACGATTGATGACCTGACGCCCGGTGTGTCCTACGACTTCGCGGTGCAGGCAGTGACCTACGACGCGGCGCCGTCGTCGATCGTTGCAGCAACGGGCTCGCCTTTCATCGCACCGAACAAGTCTTCCGGCCCCGCGAATCCTTCGGGCTTCGCCGGCCACGCGCCGAGTTCGACGTATCCCGTCCAAGCGAAGTTTTATAGCGGCATCCAGCTTTATGGGATGACGGTGACATTCACGCCTAGCGCTGATCGCGACCTAGCATTCTACGAAACCGACATCACGGGATCATCGTCGTCGGCGCCCTCTGCGGCCACGGGCACAATCCCGCGCGACGCGATCAAGATGGAATACCATTCGCTGTCGCTCCTGCCGCAATGGCTTTGGGTGCGGGCGGTGGATCGCACAGGCAACCGTGCCTCGTGGGTGGCGACAGTGAACCTTGCTTCGTCGCTGGCAATCCCCGCCGGCAACATGAGTTCGCAGAACTCGAATGACGTTGCAGTCACGGGCATCAAGACCGGGAACGGTGGATCGGTGCGGAAGAAGCTCGCCGAGTATACGATCAATACGGTGATCCCAGAAGGAGGCGCCGTTGGCGGATCGCCCACAGAGGTGGTTGTGATCAACCTTTCCAGCCGCGGATTCTCGACTAAGCCCGACGTCGCAATGGGGAATCCCTATGGCGAGGTTCAGCCCCACTGGACATGGCGCTACCTGTGGGGCCACGCGAGCTCCACGTCCAACGGCGCCGCGATCGAGATCCGGACCACCGACGGTTCAAACATCGGGGCCGGCCAATTCGACCGATTCCAGTTCACCTTCATCGAGTATGACTGATGCCCACAGGGGCTAACCTCCTCCCACCATGCCACAAGTAGACATCAAGATCCGCTCAACCGCCGATACGTCCGGGATCGAACGTATCCAAGCGGGACTTACAAACCTCCGCAACGAGGTGAACCGCCGGTTCAGTATCCAGAACGTTGGGCAGTCTGTGCTTGGCGGCCTTGGCCTCGGCAGTGGTTTCGCGATCGCACACCAGGCGCTACAGCGCTGGGCAGCAATCATCGGTGAGGCGCAGGAGAACGCGCGTTCCCTCGCCGAATACATCGCGCAGACGCGTCGTGAAGCCAACGAGCTGTCGAAACTGCGGCTTGATCTATTCCTCGGACGGCAGACGCCTGAACAGCAGCTTGCGACTCTCACCGGAGAGCTCGCGAAGCTGGATCAGAAGATCGAGGAAACGCAGGAGAAAACCGCCGCCTTGAATCGCGACCTCGCCTTAGCCGGAAACGCTCCTCGCGGCACGATCGCCGGAAGCGCATTCGACCCGCTGCAAGGCCGATACGGCAGCTTCAGATCGATGAAGGGCGTGGGCGACCTGATCGAGTCGCAACAGCGCGAAGTCGAGGCCATGCAGCAGGACCTAGAGAAGCAGCGCACGGCTCTGCAAAAGCAGATTCAAGGGGTCCAAAGGGCGATCGCCAACGCGAACGAACGCACGACGCAAACCGAACAGAAGCAGGGCGCCGACGACATCGCGCAGAGCGTGAAGAACTATTTAGAGAAAGTGCTGAAACCGACGCTCGCGGCTGAACACAAATTACTCGAGACTCGGCAACGCAGCGCAGCGGAAAAGAAGAAGACGGCTTTTTCCGAGGAAGAGCGGCGCTTCGCTCAACAGCTCGCCGACTTGGAGCAGGAACGAGCGTTGATTCAGAACAACGCGCTTCTCACCGAACAGCAGAAATCGGAACAGCTTGTTCCGCTGCTCGACCGGATCAATCGCCTCATCGCCGAACGTATTCAGCTTCTCGCGACGGAGCAAAAGTTGTCCGGCGATCCCGCGTATCGCCTCCAACTGCAGGAGCAGATCGACCGCTTAAACCGAGATCGGGCACGCAACTCCGGCGAAACAACGGGGCTGCGCACGCCAGAGACGATGATGGTCCGACACGGTAAGAGCATCCTCGATTTAGGGGACCCATCGAAGCACTACCAATCCGGCGCCGACGGCGCGATCGGCTCGCTCGTCGAACAAGGCACGCAGATTGGCACGTTCGGGGACCAGGTTGCCAACGCGTTCACAAACGCGGGGCAGTCGATTCGCTCGTCTCTTGGAAGCGCTTTCGCCGACGCCATCATCATGGGCGGGAATTTGGTAGACCGACTCCGCAATTTCGCGGGCGCGGTTGGGACCGCGTTTATCAACGCCGGCGCGCAGATGCTCGCCGACTGGATCATGAAGCACACGCTCATGGCCGCGGCTTCAGCGATTTTCCGCACCAAAGAGGTCGCGCAGACCGCGATCACAGAGGGCGCCAAGACGACGATCGTGACGACCGGTGAGGCCACGCGAACGGGCGTCGTTGGAGCTGCCGCAGCGGCCAACACCGGCATCATTACCGGAGCGGCTGGGGTCCAAGCGGGCGCAACCGGCATCGCGGGTGTGTTTCGCTCCATCATGGAACTGGGCCCCATCGCGGGCCCGGCGGTGTTCGCCGCCTCCGTCGCCGGCATGATCGCGCTCGTCGCTGGTCTGGTGAACGGCTTTGAGAAGGGCGGCTTCCCGAGTGGTCGCAACAGCTTGATCCGCGTCAACGAGAACGGGCAGGAAGCGGTGTTGAACGCCGGTGCCGTCGCGCGGCTCGGACGTGCGGGTGTCGATGCGCTCAACAATGGCGAGATGTGGATTCCCGACCCGGCTCTTTCAATTACGCGCCCCGCCTACCAACGAACGGCTGGCGGCGCTGCTTCAGGAGCGGCAGGCGGGAATGATGAGCGTGGTCAAGTGGCGTTCGTCGACGGTCGCGATCGGAAAGCGCTCGAAGATATCGAGCGCGATCCTCGTTTCCGAACGAAGATCGTGAAGATCGTCGCGGGCGAACGGCGCAGACTTGGCATCCGAATTTGATTACCATGAACAACCCTGACGACCTCGACATTGTTGCCGCTTACAAGGACACGCTCCACATCCAGCATCAGATGATGTGCATGCTCGCTAGGTCACTGGCGATGCAAACAACAATGCTGGATATCCTAACGCCCATGGCTGCTCAGATATCGGGGCGCCCGATAGAAGAAGTGCGAGCTTTGTTCAGAGCGCGGGTGAAGGAAGAATCCGCGGATTACCGAAAGGTAGTAAGCGAATTTTGGGCGGAGCTGGCTGCGCCTCCGAGCGACGACGCTGATTACTGGGACCGTCCCCAACCACCATACAACCAACCATGAATATCATCCAAAACATCGAAGGATTTCTGCGCGATTTCCCACAATATGAGCCGCTGAGAACCAGGCTCGCCAATCGGACGCCGGCGATCGGCTGGCTCGATTCTGTCGGCGGCACGATCTTCTATCGGCAAGATCTCCTGATATGCTACGCGAAGGCACTTGTCGCGGAAGACAAGGCTAGCGCACGATCGGCATCGCCGCCGGCGAGCGCCAACGGCGGTCCATGACGCCGACCTCATCGGCATGGAAAATTCCTTCAGCACTCCACGCGGTTGAGTTTTGACGAGCACTAGCGGACCCGTCACCGTCCGCAGCAGAGGTCCAGTTCGTTGCCTTGGAAAGCGGCGACTAGACCGGAGTGGTTAGAAGAACGATGAGAACCAGAAATCCAACAGACTTGGGCCGGGTGCGCGCGGGCGGCGAAAGCCGGGACGCTCTCATCGGCGCCTTTCCAAACCGGGTGCGCCCGGCCCTCCTGTTGAAAGGTCAGACCCATGGCAGCGAATGCTGTTCGTCATCAATCCGCGGCCGCTTCGCCGGCGCGCGTTTCATTTGAAGTAATCGAGAATCCCACCGGGCCCGCGGCCCTCCTTTCGGCTGACACGTTCGAGGACGCCGATGCGTTCAGGCCTTCCGAATACTACTTCCGCCGGGATCTTCGCGCCGCTCCGACTCGAGAGCGTGCGGTTGAGATCGCGCAGGTCGTCGTATCTGAGGGCGAGCGTCTGCGGATGTGGCTCCGCGAAAACGGGCTGGCACTCCCGCCGGAGCAGACAAGCACGCTCCGCCTTGTGCGCGAACTGTGGGTTGCTCGGACGCGCGAAGAAGCGATCAGCGTGGGGCTGCGAATCGTCGCCAACCACGAGAATTTCCGCGCGGCTATCAGTGCGATGGGCGTGACGGCGCCTAAATGGATCGTCGCGCCAGGCGAAGCGGAAGAGAAGTGGCTGGCCGCGTGCGCGCGTTAAACGTCGGACGCTGAACCCCGCCCCGGTTTGCCGCGGCGGGGTTTTTGGTTTTCGCGCGGCGAGATGCACGGTAGCACATGGGCCATGCCAGCTACCCCACCTACCCCAACGCCGGAGCCGCCGGCTATCACGCTTCACCCAAGCTCAGTCGAAGCGATCGCACAGCGCGTAGTTGAATTGCTGCGACAATCAGGCCTTGCCGCATTCAGGCCGTCGACGGTCGACGAGTGGCTGACGAAGGAGCAGGCAGCGGAGTTTTTGAACCTGTCGGCCCGAACCTTCGACCGCCTGCGACTTGAGCACCTGGACGCCTTAAAGCCCGCGCTTGAGAATCCACTCCGCTTCTCCAAAAACGCCTTGGACATCTTTAAGGTCACGAAGGGTCAGCCGCTCTATCGTCGCAGGGGTCGTCCCCCGCAACAGTCACTCATCTGACTTCGACGGCTTCGCGCGACAACGCCACGCAAGGACGTTAGCAATCATTGGTGAACGTTGGTGAACGTTTATACGTTTTCCTACGATTGTGCGAGTGTGCAAATCCGAGAACGCGGGTTAAATCGTTCCATCTCGCTAGCTTGCGAAACTGGAGGCGCGGGCCGGAATTGAACCGGCGCATAGAGGTTTTGCAGACCTCGGCCTTACCACTTGGCTACCGCGCCTTCGAGAAGGGCGGCACGTTGCAGAA
>JGI12420J12819_1000859_pt1 | contig 14982 bp, 11 predicted proteins | sample Passage237A_FD_12819 | JGI IMG/M metagenome (IMG submission 12819) | reverse complement strand
GTGTCAGAACCCCGTGATGGAATAGAGACGTGACTGACCCTCGCGCGAGACACCAGCAGCTCATCCAGGAGATCGAGGCGCACCGGCACGCGTACTACGAGGAAGACCAGCCAACAGTCTCCGACGCCGAGTACGACGCGCTCGAGCGAGAGCTGCGGCAGCTCGAGGCGCAGTACCCGGAACTCGTGACCGAGTCCAGCCCCACGCAGACGGTGGGAGGCGCGGTCGCGGCGGGCTTCTCGTCAGTGAAGCACCGCGAGCGGATGATGAGCCTCGACAACGCGTTCTCGATTGCGGACGTGGAGGCGTGGCTCGCTCGTGTCGAGAGGGACGCGGGCAAGCAGGCGTTCGTGTGCGAGCCGAAGATCGACGGCCTGTCCATCTCGCTCACGTATGAGAACGGCACACTGACGCAGGGTGTGACCCGCGGCGATGGCACGGTGGGGGAGGATGTCACGGCCAACGTCAGAACCATCAAGGAACTGCCGCACGAGCTCAAGGGTGACCACGTTCCCGCACTCGTGGAGATCCGCGGCGAGGTGTACTTGCCTGTCGCTGCCTTCGAGGCGCTCAATGAGGCGCTGCTCGAAGAGGGAAAGGCGCCTTACGCCAACCCGCGCAACACGGCAGCCGGCTCGCTGCGCCAGAAGGACGCCACTGTCACCGCGTCGCGACCCCTCGCGGTGACCACCTACGCGCTCGGCGCGCTCGACTGGGGCGACAGCGAGCCGCACCCCGCGATCGGCACACAGTTCGGCATCTACGAGGTGCTCGCGTCGTGGGGACTGCCGGTGACTGAGCTCGCCACGGTGGTCGACAGCGTCGGCAAGGCGGAGGCGTATCTCAAAGATCTCGAGGAGCGCAGGCACTCACTGGTGCATGAGATCGACGGGGCGGTGCTCAAGGTCAACGACCGCTCGGTGCAGGCCCAGTTGGGATCCACGAGCCGCGCTCCGCGCTGGGCGCTCGCCTACAAGTTCCCTCCAGAGGAAGTGCACACCACGCTTGAGGACATTCGCGTCGACGTGGGCCGCACGGGCCGCGTGACGCCGTACGGCGTGATGACGCCCGTGACGGTGGCTGGCTCGACTGTGACCTATGCAACGCTGCACAACGCGCATGAGGTCAAGCGCAAGGGAGTGCTGATCGGCGACACCGTCGTGCTGCGCAAGGCCGGCGACGTGATCCCGGAGATCGTGGGGCCGGTAGTGGCCGCGAGGACCGGCAAGGAGCGCGAGTGGGTCATGCCGGGGGAGTGCCCCGCGTGTGGAACCGGGCTCGTAGAGCAGAAGGCCGGCGACAAGGACCTGCGCTGCCCCAACGCGCAGTTCTGCCCGGCGCAGATCGTCGACCGCATCGCGTTCATCGGGTCTCGCGGCGCATTCGACATTGAGGTGCTGGGCGACAAGGCGGCGCAGGCGCTCGTCGAGTCAGGTGTGCTCGCCAACGAGGCTGGCCTGTTTGACCTCACGGAAGAGCAGCTGCTTCAGGTGCCGATGTTCCAGCTCAAGGACGGCGGACTCGCGGAGAACGGCCGCAAGCTGCTCGCGAACCTCGACGCCGCGAAGGACCAGCCGCTGTGGCGCGTGATTGTGTCGCTGTCGATCCGTCACGTGGGTCCCACGGCCTCTCGCGCGCTCGCGACCGAGTTCCGGTCGCTCCCTGCAATTCGCGAGGCGAGCGCAGCGGATCTGGCCGCCGTGGAAGGCGTGGGACCGGTCATCGCGGAGTCCGTGAAGGCATGGTTTGAGGTCCCATGGCACGTCGAGATCGTGGACGCCTGGGCCGCGGCAGGGGTCCGCATGGAAGACGAGGTCGACGACTCCACGCCGCAGACGCTTGCCGGTCTGACGCTCGTCGCGACGGGGTCTCTTGAGGGATTCACCAGGGATTCTGTTACCGAAGCGATCGTGAGTCGCGGAGGCAAGGCGGCGTCATCCGTGTCCAAGAACACCGACTACGTCGTGGTGGGCGCCAACGCAGGATCCAAGGCCACCAAGGCAGAGCAGCTGGGCATCCCCATCCTTTCCGAGGAGCAGTTCGTCACATTGCTCGAGGGCGGCGCAGAAGCGCTGTCCTGACCACGCCAGTCCGGGCGGTGGGTGGCGGTGCACTTGGGCCGTTAGTTACATTGGCTCTGCTGAGACAGGAGAAATGGGGACGGTATGACGGGCACCATCCGGGTGATTCAACCGGACGAGCAGACACGGCTCGCCGAGATCGGTGAGCTCACCGCGCTCGCCTACCTGTCCGACGCTCTGGTCGACGCAGCCCACCCGTACATGCCAGCACTCCGTGACGCCCACGCCCGTGCCGAGAAGGCGATCCTGCTCGCGATGGCGGACGGCGAGCGGGGCGAAGGCGCCATCGTCGGCACCCTCACCGTGGTGCCCCCGGGCAGCCCCTTCATTGAGCGCGCATCCGACGGCGAATACGAGCTGCGCATGCTCGCGGTGTCGCCCATCGAGCGCGGTCGCGGCATCGGCAAGGCGCTCACCCTCGCGGGCGTGAAGCTCGCTATCGAATCCGGAGCCACCGGGATCGTGTTGTCGACCATGGAGTCGATGCACGCCGCCCACCGCCTCTACGAGAAGATGGGCTTCATTCGTCGTCCCGATCTCGACTGGGTGGTGCGCGACAACCCCGATGGCACCGTGACCCCTGTCGATGGCCAGCCGGACGCACATGGCGAAGTGCGACTGCTCGGCTACTCGTGGGACATGAGCAAGCCGCTCGCCTGACCAACTGATCCCTCGGCGCCGGGACCACCGAGCGGGTGAGCTGCGAGCAATCCCCGGCCCCAGCGTCGGCCACTAGAATCGCCTCATGTCTTCCCTTGACCGAGCGGATGTCGCGCGCCTCGCCGCGCTTGCCCGCATCGACATGACCGACGACGACCTCGACCGCCTCTCCGGCCAGATCAACGCGATCGTTGACGCTGTCGCGACGCTTGATGGCGTGGCGGGTCCCGACATCCCCACGACGAGCCACCCGATTCCGATGGCGAACGTCGTGCGCGAGGACGTCGTCGAGCCGTCGCTCACCCCGGCGCAGGCGCTCGCCGCCGCGCCCCAGGCGGAGGACGACCGCTTCCGCGTTCCTCAGATCCTTGGGGAGGAAGCATGACCGACTGGACTCGCGCAACGGCCGCTCAGATGGCCGACGCTCTCGCAGCTGGGGAGGTCACTTCCGTTGAACTCACCCAGGCACACCTTGACCGCATCGCCGCCGTCGACGGCGACGTTCACGCGTTCCTCCACATCAATGCCGAGGAGGCGCTCGCAACCGCCGCGGCGGTCGACGCCGACCGTGCGGCAGGGGCAGAGCTTCCCGCGCTGGCTGGCGTGCCGATCGGCATCAAGGACGTCGTGGTGACCGAGGGCATGCCCACCACGGCGGGTTCTCGCATCCTCGAGGGCTGGATCCCTCCCTACGACGCGACCGTGACGCGCAAGGTGCGCGAGGCCCGCATGCCGATCCTCGGCAAGACCAACATGGACGAGTTCGCGATGGGCTCCTCGACGGAGCACTCGGCGTACGGCCCCACGCACAACCCGTGGGACCTTGAGCGCATCCCCGGCGGCTCCGGTGGTGGCTCCGCTGCTGCGCTCGCCGCGTTCGAGGCCCCGCTGACGATCGGCTCGGACACCGGTGGCTCGATCCGCCAGCCCGCGTCCGTCACCGGCACGGTAGGCGTGAAGCCCACCTACGGCGGCGTGTCCCGCTTTGGAGCGATCGCTCTCGCCTCAAGCCTCGACCAGCTCGGCCCCTGCGGCCGCACCGTGCTCGACACTGCGCTGCTGCACGAGGTCATCGGCGGCCATGACCCTCACGACGCAACGAGCCTTCCCGAGCCGGTCCCCGGCGCGGTGGCGGCGGCCCGTGAGGGAGCGTCGGGCGATCTCAGCGGCGTGACCGTTGGAGTCATCCACGAGTTGGGCGGCGAGGGTTATCAGGACGGAGTGAAGCAGCGCTTCGAGGAGTCCCTTGATCTCATGCGAGAGGCTGGCGCGAAGGTGGTCGAGGTGCACTGCCCCTCGTTCCAGTACGCGCTCGCCGCGTACTACCTGATCCTTCCCGCGGAGGCGAGCTCGAACCTCGCCAAGTTCGACGGCGTGCGCTTTGGCCTGCGCGTCGAGCGCGAGACGGTCGAGCGCACCATGGCCGCGACCCGCGCGCAGGGCTTCGGCGACGAGGTCAAGCGCCGCATCATCCTCGGCACCTACGCCCTCAGCGCCGGCTACTACGACGCGTACTACGGCTCCGCGCAGAAGGTGCGCACGCTCATCCAGCGCGACTTCGCCGCGGCGTTCGCGCAGGCCGACGTGCTCGTGAGCCCCACGGTGCCCACCACGCCGTTCAAGCTGGGAGAGCGCATCGACGACCCGCTCGCGATGTACCTCAACGACGTCGCGACGATCCCGGCGAACCTCGCTGGCATCCCCGGCATGTCGCTGCCCTCCGGCCTTGCGCCAGAAGACAACCTGCCAACGGGCTTCCAGATCCTCGCGCCCGCGCACGAGGACGCCCGCCTGTACCGCGTGGGAGCCGCGCTCGAGGCGCTGCTCACCGCGAAGTGGGGAGGCCCCTTGAGCTCCTTGGCCCCCGAGTTGGAGGTGGCACGATGACTCGCCTCACCTACGACGACGCTGTTGCGCAGTTCGACCCGGTCATCGGCATCGAGGTCCACGTCGAACTCAACACCAAGACCAAGATGTTCTGCGGCTGCCGCAATGAGTTCGGCGCGGCCCCCAACACTCAGGTCTGCCCGGTGTGCCTCGGCCTGCCCGGCTCGATGCCCGTCACGAACGAGAAGGCCGTCGAGTCCGCTATCCGCCTTGGCCTGGCCCTTGGCTGCAAGATCCGCGAGTCCAGCCGCTTTGCGCGCAAGAACTACTTCTACCCGGACCTCGCGAAGGACTACCAGATCAGCCAGTACGACGAGCCGACGTGCTACGACGGTGCGCTCGACGTGGTGCTTGACGACGGCACCGTGGTGACCGTCGAGATCGAGCGTGCCCACATGGAAGAGGACGCCGGTAAGAACACCCACGTGGGCGGCACCGGCGGCATTCAGGGCGCCGACTACTCGCTCGTGGACTACAACCGCGGGGGCGTTCCGCTCGTGGAGATCGTCACTCGCCCCATCACCGGAATGGGCGAGCGCACCGCCGAGGTTGCTCGCGCCTACGTCGCGACCATCCGCGACATCGTGCGCGCGCTCGGCATCTCCGATGGCCGCATGGAGCAGGGTCGCCTTCGCGCCGACGTCAACCTCTCCCTGCGTCCCAAGGCGGCCGACGCTGAGGCCCAGGCCGCGGTGCCGTTCGGCAAGCGCTCGGAGACCAAGAACGTCAACTCGCTGCGCGCTGTTGAGCGGGCCATTCACCATGAGGCCGCTCGACAGGCAGAGCTGCTGCTCGCTGGCCAGCCCGTGGTCCAGGAGACCCGTCACTGGCATGAGGACACGGCGTCCACGACTCCCGGCCGCTCCAAGGAGGAGGCCGAGGACTACCGGTACTTCCCCGAGCCCGACCTGCTCCCCGTCGAACCTTCCGAGGAGTGGATCGAGGAGCTGCGCAAGACGCTCCCTGAGCACCCTGCCAAGATGCGTGCTCGCCTTCGCGAGGAGTGGGGCTTCAGCGACCTCGAGATGCGCGACGTGGTCGCGGCCGACGCGCTGTCGCTCATCGCGGACACGGTCGCCGCGGGCGCCGCTCCCCAGGCCGCGCGCAAGTGGTGGCTCGGCGAGCTCGCCCGCACCGCCAACGAGCGAGAGGTGAGCCTGCAGGATCTGCCGGTGACAGCGTCGGACATTGCCGAGCTCCAAGGGCTGGTCGATGCCGGCACGATCAACGACAAGCTGGCCCGCCAGGCACTTGAGGGAGTGCTCGCCGGCGAGGGATCGCCTGCGGCTGTGGTCGAGGCTCGTGGACTCGTGGTGGTGAGCGACGACTCCGCGCTCGAGGCCGCCGTCGACGAGGCGCTCGCCGCTCAGCCCGATGTTCTCGACAAGATCCGCGAGGGCAAGGTGCAGGCGGCCGGCGCGATCGTGGGCGCTGTCATGAAGGCGACGCGTGGCCAGGCTGACGCGGCCCGCGTGCGCGAGATCATCCTTGCCAGGGCGGGCGTAGAGGGCTAGGCCGCAGCCGAGCGGCAGATATCAGGGGGGTGAGGCACACTGTGATGGTGTCCGAAATGTTCGCCGCCGTGAGCGAGCGCTCGTGGGTGCGGAACACCACCCTGTTCCTCGCGGGCCAGACCGTCTCGCTGTTCGGGTCTTCGCTCGTTCAGTACGCGGTCATCTGGTACCTGACGCTCACCACCAAGGACGGCACGGTGCTCGCGCTGTCGATGGTGTTCGCCTTCGTGCCGCAGGCCATCGTGTCGATCTTCGGCGGCGTGTGGGCCGACAGGCACAACCGCAAGTTCCTCATCATGGGATCGGACGCTGCCATCGCGGCCGCGACCCTCGCGCTCGCGCTGTTCATGATCAACGGCTACACGTCCGTGGGGCTGATCTTCGCCGCGCTCGCCGTGCGATCGGCGGGCGCCGGCATCCAGACCCCAGCGGTGAGCGCCGCGCTGCCGCAGATCGTGCCCGCTGACAAGCTTCTGCGCGTCAACGGCATCAACAGCACCATCCAGTCCGCGATGATGCTCATCGCTCCGCCCATCGCCGCGGTGCTCTACGCGAGCTTCACGATGCCCACGATCTTCCTCATCGACGTCACCACCGCGATCATCGGCATCGGCATCCTCGCCTTCGTGCCGCTGCGGATGGTCGAGCGCACCGAGGAGCGGGTGGGCTACTTTGATGACCTCAAGGACGGGGTCAAGTACATCGGCTCGCACACGTACGTGAAGTGGGTGCTGTACCTCTTCGGCGGCCTCATGCTCATGGTCTCCGCGCCAGCGATGCTCACCCCTCTCATGGTGGTGCGCAACTTCGGCGAAGAGGTGTGGAAGCTCACCGCTCTTGAGCTCGCGTTCTCGATCGGCATGCTCATCTCGGGCGCGCTCATCGCGTCAGTGGGCGACAAGGTGCAGCGCACCACGCTCATCGTGGGTGCCACGGTGGTGCTCGCGGTCCTCACCATCGGGCTCGGACTGTCGCCCACGCTGTGGGTGTTCCTGCTGATGATGTTCTTCACGGGCCTTGCGGTCCCCGCCTTCTCGACGCCCATCATCACGGTGCTCCAAGAATCCGTCGAGCCCGATCGCCTTGGCCGCGTCTTCGGCTTTGTCGGCATCGTGAGCGCGGTGGGGATGCCCATCGGTCTGCTCGTGTTCGGACCTCTCGCCAATGTCATTGCGGTGGACACGGTGATCGTGATCTCCGGTGTGCTGATGTTCGGCATCGCCGCCCTCGCCTTCCTCACTGCCACGGGCAAGGAGGCGCTCGCCTACATCAAGGCGCATCGGCCCGACGCTGCGGCTGAGCAGGCGCCAAGCGACGCCGACGATGTGGCTGAGCCGGCAGCGGAGGGCTAGGCCAGCGCCACCTGCACTGCCGACCAGCTGACGGCTGGCAGCGTCACCGTCACCACGCCATCGGCGACCACAGCGGAACCCGACGTCGGCACCACGCGGTCCGGAGCGTCGGCCGTGTTGACGGCGAGCGGGTCAGCATCGGTGAGCACCGTGACGCTCACATCCTCGGGGAAGCCAAGGGCGGAGACGTCGACGCTGATGTCATGCGCCGCCTGCGGGTCGCGATTGGTCGCGAAAACCGTCACGGTGCGCTCGCCGTCCCAGGTCGCGACGGCGTTCACGAGCGGCGCCTCGCCGTGCTTCGCAGTGGTGTGCGAGGGCACGTCGACGGCGCTCTCGAGCACCGTCGTGCCTGCCAGCTGCGTGGTCAGGGCGAAGGGGTAGAAGGTGGTCTGGCGCCACGCGCGGCCGCCGGGCTCGGTCATGATCGGCGCGATGACGTTGACGAGCTGGGCGAGCGAGGCGGCCTTCACCCGGTCCGCGTGGCGCAGCAGGGTGATGAGCAGATCGCCAACCACCACGGCGTCCGCGACGGAGTAGACGTCTTGGAGCAGCGGGGGAGCGACGGGCCAGTCCTCGGTCCCGGGAGCCCAGTCGTGGCTGATGTACCAGACGTTCCACTCGTCGAAGGAAATGGCGATCTGCTTGTCGCTGCCGCGAGCGGCGGCCACCTCGTCCGCGGCGGCCACAACTGTGTTGATGAACCGGTCCATGTCCACGCCAGACGCGAGGAAGGACGCGAGGTCATCGCCCTCGAGCTCGTAGTAGGCGTGAGCGGAGATGAAGTCCACCTCGTCGAACGTGTGCTCAAGCACCACCCGCTCCCACGTGCCGAACGTGGGCATCGAGGTGCCAGACGAGCCACACGCGACGAGCTCGAGGCTCGAATCGAACTTGTGCATCGTGCGCGCCATGTCGAGTGCCGCGCGACCGTACTGCTCTGGCGTCATCTGGCCCACTTGCCACGGGCCGTCCATCTCGTTGCCGAGGCACCACATGCGCACGTTGTACGGCTCCTCGGCGCCGTTCGCGCGGCGGTAGTCGCTCAAGGCCGTGCCACGAGGGTGGTTGCAGTACTCCAGCAGGTCAAGGGCCTCTGCGGTGCCGCGGGTGCCGATGTTCACGGCCATCATGGGCTCCACGCCGGCGATGCCCGCCCACTTCATGAACTCGTCGGTGCCAAACTCATTGGTCTCTGTGGAATGCCAGTTGAGGTCAAGGCGCACGGGTCGCGACTCGCGCGGCCCCACGCCGTCCTCCCAGCGGTACGAAGACACGAAGTTGCCGCCGGGGTAGCGGATAGTCGTGACGCCCAGTTCGCGCACCAGGTCAAGCACGTCGGTGCGGAAGCCGTCGGCGTCCGCCGAGGGGTGTCCTGGCTCGTAGATGCCGGTATAGACACAGCGCCCAAGATGCTCAACGAAAGAACCGAAGAGGCGACGATTGATGGGACCGACCACGGCGTCGGGCCGGAGGATGAGACGTGCGGAAGCCATGCTCTCAGCCTGCCAGACTGTGGGTATGACGTGGGACCTCACAACGACGCCCGTAGCCGCCGCGCAGGGTCAAGGACTCGTGGCCGCGCTGACATTCGATGACGGTCCCAATGGCGCCGATACCGCCGAGTTGCTCGGCGTGTTGCGCGATCGCGGGATTCGCGCCGTGTTCGCGGTCGTTGGCCAGTGCATCGAGGCGCCTGGAGGCGCTGACCTGCTGCGGCGCATCGTCGACGAGGGACACGTGCTGTGCAATCATTCGACGTCCTTTGCGGACATGGGGGACTGGGACGCGGACGCCGTGCGAGCGGACATGCTCGCGAATCTCGAGATCATTCGCGAGGCGGTGCCCGACGCTGTGGTTCCGTATTGGCGAGCGCCCAACGGTTCGTGGGGGGTGACCGCTGAGGTCGCGGTCGAGTTGGGGATGCAGCCGCTCGACGTCGTCAACCACATCGGCGACTGGGCAGAGCAGGACCCCGACGTTCTTGAGGCGCGACTGTGGGAGGCGCTGACGCGCGGGCAGCTGCTGCTGTGCCATGACGGTGGGGGAGACAGGTCCGGAACCGTCACCGCGGTGACGCGGTTCATCGACGAGGCGATGGCCGACGGCTGGGAGTTCACGCTGCCGGTTGGCTGCTAGGCCAACTCGACGGCCGTGGCCTTGCCGGACTCGATCGTGAACTCGGTGGTCGTGCCGTCCACGGTGGCGCGGTAGGTGCCGCCCCAGCCGGAAACGTTCACCGTGCCGTCCTCGCCCGTCACGACCTCCGTCGGCGACAGCCACCACTCGCCGTGCACGAGGCTGTCGAGGGCCTCGTAGGCGGGCTTGGGGGAGCCGTCCTTGCGCAGGAAGCCCGCAGGAGCGCCCAGCCACATCTCACGGTCGCAGAAGCCCCAATACGTGACGGACTCGACCAGCGGGTGGGCAAACACGGTGCTGTAGTGGCGCAGGATCTCGTCTGCCTGGCGCTCCTCGCCCTCTGGAGTCGAGGGCCAGTCGTCGACCTGGTAGTCGTTGAGGTCCACGATGTGCTCGGGCATGAGCTCGCCGGAGACCAGCGTGGTCTCCGTGAACTGCAGCGGCAGCCCGAACTTCCCGAAGCGCTCGAGGATCTCACCGAGCTCATCCTCGCCCCGGAACCCCTGATGCATGTGTGTCTGCAGGCCCAGCGCGTCGATCTGAATGCCTGCCGCGAGGCAGTCCTCGATGAGCTGCGCGTACTCCTCCGTGAGGAGGAAGTCGTTGAGCACAAGTTTGGCGTTGGGGTTGGCCTCGCGAGCGGTGTCGAAGGCAAGGCGCACCATCTCGACGCGGCCCAGCTTCTGGGCGAGGGGAGTGATCGCGTTGTACTCCGCCGTGAAGCGGGGCATGATCACTGCCTCATTGATCGCGTCCCAGTGGTCCACGAGGCCAGCGAAGGCTGACGCCTCGCGGGTGATGCGTGCCCGCAGGGTCTTCTCGACCTCATCGAGGTCGCGCCCAAGGAGCCACTGTGGGGCGAGCGTGTGCCACGCCAAGGGATGACCCTTGGTGCGCACGCCACGGTCCTTGAACCACTTCGCGGCCTTGAGCAGCCGCTCAGTGTCCGGGGCGCCCTCTTGAGGCTCGAAGATCCGCCAATAGAAACCGAGCGTCACCTGGTTGAAGAGCGCCAAGAAGGGCTCTACCAGGTCAGATGCAGGGGCGCCGTCCGCCGCCACATCCATGAGCTCGAAGCCGATGTTGCCGATGCCAACGCTGTGCGCAACCTGCTCAACAGACACAGGTGTCCCAGGTCCGTTGGAGCCAGTCACGCTCAGCGTGGCGGTGCCAAGCCGATGCGTGTAGTCGTTCATGTCAGAATGCTTGTGGTAAACCTTGACTCGTTGCCAGTAAGGACATAGACGTCGCCCGTGAGCTCAGTTGACGCTTGGGACTCGCGGGTTGCGGCGTCTCCCACCCACAGTTCCACCGTTCCCGGCTCCACGACGCGGCGCAGGGTCCTGTCGGAGAACGCGATGCGAGTGGTGGGGACGGTGAAGGTGACCGTTGCGGACTGACCTGGCTCGAGCGCAATGCGGCGGAAGCCCACCAGCTGCGCCACGGGACGCGGAACAGAGCCGAGCACGTCGCGAGCATAGAGTTGCACCACGTCCTCTCCCGCGACCTCGCCGGTATTGGTGACTGTGACGCTTGCGGTGATGGCAGCGTCGGTCGCGGCGGTGGGGGAGACCTGCAGGTCGCCGTAGGCAAAGGTCGTGTACGACAGGCCGAAGCCGAACGGGCGCACGGGCTCGGTGCCGACCGACGTGACGTCTCCGTCGCCGCCGAGCGCGGTGTGCAGGTACGAGTATGGCTGGGCGCCCGTCGAGCGCGGCATCGTCACCGGAAGGTGGCCGGAGGGGTTCACCCTACCCGTGAGCACTCCCGCGACCGCGGTTCCGCCCTCTTCGCCGGGGAAGAAGGTCTGGACGACTGCGGCGCATGTCTCGAGCGCCCAGCCAACGGCGTAAGGGCGACCCGTCATGAGCACGAGCACCACCGGGGTGCCGGTGGCCGCGACAGCCTCGACCAGTTCGCGCTGCACACCGGGGAGGTCGAGCGACTCGACATCGCAGCCCTCGCCGACGGTGCCGCGGCCAAAGAGTCCGGCACGGTCACCAGCAACGATGACGGCCACGTCTGCCTCGGTTGCGGCGGCGACGGCGGCATCGAAGCCAGAGCGGTCGTCGCCGTCGACGGTGCAGCCCTCGACAAACACTGCCCGACGCTGCTCCGCCTCGATCGCTTCCCTCACCGATGGCGCCTCGAAGCCCATGGGGTGGCCAGGGCGGTGCGAGAGCACGTGGTTGACGAACGAGTAGCAGCCGAACAGCGCAGCGGAACGGTCAGCGTTGGGTCCGATGAGCGCAATGGATGCGTCAGGAGCGAGCGGCAGGGTGCCGTCGTTGCTGAGCAGCACGATGGAGCGCTCCGCGAGCTCGCGGGCCACGCGACGGTGCTCGGGGGAGTCGAGGTCGACGCCGGTTGGCGGCTCCTCTTCGAATGTCGCGTCGAGCAGGCCAAGGTCCTGCTTCTGGCGCAGCACTCGCTCCACGGCACGGTCGACGACAGCCATGTCGATCGCTCCGGCCTCGATCGCCGCCTCAAGCGGCTGCAGGTACGCGTCGCCACTGGGAAGCTCCACGTCGACGCCGGCCGTGAGGGCCTGAACTGCCGCTTCGCCAAGGTCCGCGGCAACGCCGTGGAGCACCTGGAGGAACGCGACGCCGAAGTAGTCGGCGACAACGACGCCGTCGAAGCCCCACTCATCGCGCAGCAAGTCCTTGAGGATCGCGGGGTCGCCGTGCGTGGGCACGCCGTCAAGCTGCGTGTACGCCGCCATGATCGAGCGCACGTTGCCGTCCTTGACCGCCATCTCGAACGGCACCAGCAGCTCATCCGCGAGCGCGCGGGGGCCGATGTTCACGGGGCCGAAGTTGCGGCCGGCGTTCGAGGCGGAGTAGCCCACGAAGTGCTTGAGTGTCGCGTGGACGCCCTCGCTCTGCAGGCCCTTCACGAACGCCGTTCCCACCTCGCCAACGAGGTAGGGGTCTTCCGCGATGCATTCATCGACTCGCCCCCAGCGCGGGTCGCGAATGACGTCGAGCACGGGTGCCAGACCCTGGTGGATGCCAAGGTCATGCATCGAGGAGCCGATGGCGGCGCCCATCTGCTCGACGAGTTCGGGCGAGAACGACGCCCCCCACGCCGTGGGCGTGGGGAACGTCGCGGCCTTCCATGCCGCAAGACCCGTCAGGCACTCCTCGTGAACGATCGCGGGGATGCCAAGCCGAGTGTTGCGGACCAGGTCTCGCTGAATCGACCACAGCCAGGCGGCACGCTCGTCCGGATCCACCGGATTAGTGCCGTAGGCCCTGGTGATGTGGCCGAGGCCGTCTGCGACAGCTTCGGTAAGGCGGTTGGTCTGGGGACGCTGGCCCTGCAAGGGGGCCACGACGTCTCCAGCTTCGTCCTGCCAGAAGCCCACCAACTGGGCGAGCTTCTCCTTCGTTGTCATCTGCTCCAGGAGCTCGTGGACGCGCGACACCGAGGTGTCGGGCGCCGACTGGCCCGAGTGAACGGTTGTCATTGGATCAGCCCTTGACCGCTCCCGTAAGACCGTCGACGATGCGGCGCTCCATGAACAGGAAGAAGATGAGCGCAGGGATCATCGACAGTGACGTGTAGGCCATGATCGCCGTGATGTCCGCAGCGTGCTGACCCTGGAAGGTCGTGATACCAAGCGGAAGCGTCATGCCCTTGGGGTCACCCGTGAGCAGCAGCAATGGCAGCAGGTAGGCGTTCCACGAGCCGATGAAGGCGAGGACACCCACGGTGACCATGCCGGGACGGGCAAGCGGAAGAACCATGTGGTAGAAGAAGCCGACCCGCGTCAGGCCATCCACGAACGATGCCTCCTCAAGCTCCTTGGGAAGGGCCTGGAGGAACGGTCGCATGATGATGACCGTGATGGGCAGAGCGAAGGCGATCTGCGGCACCACGAGTCCCCACAGGCTGCCGATGAGGTCGAGGCTCTTGAGCAGCTGGTACAGCGGCAGGATCGCCACCGTGAGGGGGAACATCAGGCCCGTCGTGAACAGGACATAGATCGCCTCGCGACCGCGGAAGCTGTAGCGGGCAAGCGGGTAGGCGGCCATGGTGCCGAACAGCACGACGCCTGCGGTCGTGCCGAAGGCAACTAGGGTCGAGTTGATCAGCTGACGCCAGAACAGGCCGTCCGAGAGGATGCCGACGTAGTTGTCGAACAGCCAGGGGCTCGGAAGACCGGCAGGATCGGCCGACAGCTGCTGCTGGTTTCTGAAACCACCGATGATGAGGTACAGGATCGGGCCGAGCGTAAGGACGACACCGGCGAAGCCGATGACGATCGCGAGAATCGTGCCGCCATCCCACTGGAACCCGCGCTTGGGGGCGCGGACTCGGTCGCGGACGGGGGCCGTCTCGGTAGGAGTCTCGGTGATGGTCATCTCTTATGCCTCCACCTTGTTGTCGGAGTTGTCCTTGCGCAGGATCAGGAGCATGTAGGCGATGGCGACCACGAAGGACAGCGCGAACATGATCACCGCGACTGCGGAACCAAAGCCCACGTCCTTGCGGAAGTAGCCGACCTGCATCATGAACGTCGCAATCGTCGAGTACTGGCCGACGGTGCCGCCTCGGTTGAGCACCCACACCATGTCGAACAGCTGAATAGAGCCGATGATCGACAGGAATGCCCAGATGCGGATCGTGGGGCCAATAAGCGGGATGTTGATGCGACGCTGCACCTGCCACCACGAGGCGCCGTCGATCGACGCGGCCTCCTGGAGCTCCTGGGGGACACCGGACAGGCCGGCAAGGAACAGGATGATCGCCAGACCCAGGTACTTCCATGTGACGATGAAGAACACCGTCCAGATGCCCCAGGTCGTATCTTCAAACCAGCCGCCAGCCGGTTTGGGGAACCCCGTAGCTTCGGAGAGCTGAGTGGCGATGCCGTTGGGGTCGAAGATGATGAGCCACATGATTCCCGCGATGACTTCGCTCAGCACGTAGGGAGCGAAGATGATGAGGCGCACGCCATTGCGCATCGGGAACTTGCGGTTGAGGGTGAGTGCGACGAGCAGAGCGAGCGGCAGCTGAATGGCCATCGACAGAACGACGATGAGCATGTTGTGCCCCACCGCGGTCCAGAACGGCTCCGTGTACGAGGACATGAAGGCGTCCTTCGTCGCGGGGTCATTGCCGCCCCACAGGGCTCGTGCGTAGTTTTCAAAGCCGATGAACTCGGCCTCGGAGAACTGCTTGATCCCGTTCCACTTGTAGAGGCTGAACCGGGCCGCCGATGCCACCGGGTAGATCACGAAGGTCAGGAACAGGGCCACAGCGGGTCCTACGAAGACCAGGATCTCGATCCACTTGCGGGCGGTGTCACGGCGGTGTGACGAGTACGGGCTGAGAGGCTTT
>JGI12420J12819_1000852_pt1 | contig 15072 bp, 12 predicted proteins | sample Passage237A_FD_12819 | JGI IMG/M metagenome (IMG submission 12819) | reverse complement strand
GCGGCAAGCGGCCGGTGATGGGGGAGATTGCCGCGCGGCTCGCGGACGTCATCGTGCTCACCGACGAGAATCCGCGATCCGAGGAGCCTGCGGCGATTAGAGCCGCCATCCGCGAGGGTATTCAGAAGGTGCGCCCGGATCTCAAGGACGTGCACGAAGTCGAGCCGCGCATGGCCGCGGTCGAGTACGGACTGCGCCTTGGGGGACCGGGTGACACCGTCATCGTGACCGGCAAAGGTCACGAGCCAACACAGGAGATAGCTGGGGTGTTCTACCGCTACAACGACCGCGACGCGTATCTCGCGGCACACGCGAAGATCGTCGCGGAACGCGAGGCAGCGGAGGCTGACTCATGAGGCCCATCACCGCGCAGTGGGTCGCAAACGCCGTTGGCGGCACCCTGGTGGCTGAGGTCGAGGCCAAGGTCACGAGCGTCGTCAAAGACTCCCGAGAGGTGACTCCGGGAGCGCTGTACGTGGCGTTCGTCGGCGAGCGAGTCGACGGTCACGACTTCGCAGGCGCCGCTCGCGATGCGGGTGCCACGCTGTGCCTGGTGCAGCAGCCGGTCGATGCTCCTCATGTGCTCGTCGACGACGTCGAGGCAGCGCTCGGAGCGCTCGCCCGCGCCTACCTCGCGCTGCTGCGCACCGAGGGAGACATCACGGTGATCGGCGTCACCGGCTCGAACGGCAAAACCACGACGAAGGACCTGCTGGCGCAGACGCTTCCCGACGCGGTGGCTCCCGTGGGCAGCTACAACAACGAGATCGGCATGCCGCTCACGGTGCTCGCCGCGGATTCCACCACTCGCCATCTGGTGCTCGAGATGGGGGCGAGCGGCCCCGGGCACATCGCGTACCTCGCGTCGATCGCTCCGCTGGATCTCGCGGTGGTGCTTACCGTCGGCTCTGCCCACGCCGGCGGCTACGACAGCCCCGATGGCATCGCCAAGGCCAAGGCCGAACTGGTGCAAGGCCTGGTTCCTGGGGGAGTGGCAATCCTCAATGCGGACGACGCTGCGGTCGCCGCGATGGCACCGCTCGCCCAGCACGTGGTCACCTATGGCCTCGCCTCCCGAGCCGACGTGCGCGCGACGCAGCTGAAGCTCGAGAAGGGCCGGCCGAGCTTTGTGCCGGTGGTGAATGGTGAGGCGGGGGACAGGGTCACCCTCACTCTCGTCGGCGAGCACCACGTCACCAACGCGCTCGCCGCGCTCGCTGTGGCGACTCAGTGCGGGCTGAGCGTCGACGACGCTGCGGCGCGCATAGCGTCGGCCCGTCCCGTGAGCGCACACCGCATGGCCGTCACCGAGCGTGCTGACGGCATCGCCATCATCGACGACTCGTACAACGCGAGCCCAGAGTCGATGAAGGCGGCGTTCCGCGCGCTGCTGGATGTGGCCGAGGGAGGGCGCACGGTCGCGGTGATTGGCGAGATGCTCGAGATGGGTGACGCGTCACGAGACGCCCATTGGGAGCTTGGCCACCACGCGGTGCGCCTGGGAATCGACTACCTGCTCGTCGTGGGCGAGGGAGCCAAGCCCGCCTTCGATGCCGCGGTGCGCGAGGGTTCGTGGGGCGACGAGGCCGCGTTCGTCGCTACCATTGACGAGGCTCGCGACTACCTCGCGGAACGGCTTGTTGAAGGTGACACCGTGCTCGTGAAGGCCTCGCATGGGACCGGGCTGTACGAACTTGCGGACGAACTTGTGAGGGGCACGGCATGAGGGCAGTAGTCGCGGCTGGCGGAATCGGCCTGCTGTTCGCGCTTCTTGCGACGCCGCTGTTCATCCGCTTCCTCACGAACCACCAGTGGGGTCAGTTCATCCGCCAAGACGGACCGGAGAGTCACTACGTCAAGCGCGGCACTCCCACGATGGGTGGCGTCATCATCATCGTCGCGACGCTGCTTGGCTGGATCGGCGGAAACCTCGCCACGGGGCGCACACCGGACGCCTCGTCGGTGCTCGTGCTGTTCCTCATGGTCGGTCTTGGCTTCGTGGGATTCCTCGACGACTATCTGAAGATCTCTCGCGAGCGTTCGCTGGGCCTGCGCGCGCGCTACAAGATCCTCGGCCAGGGCGTCGTGGGCATCACCTTCGGTGTGCTTGCCCTGCAGTTCCCCAATGACGACGGCGTCACTCCCGCGTCAACCGCGATCTCGTTCCTGAGAGACACCCCCGTGGACTTCGCGGTGTTCGCTCCCGCGGTGGCGCTCGTGCTGTTCATCATCTGGTCCAACTTCCTCATCACCGCGTGGTCGAACGCGGTGAACCTCACGGACGGACTCGACGGGCTTGCGACGGGAGCGGCGGTCATCTTCTTTGGCGCCTACGTGCTCGTGTGCCTGTGGCAGCTCAACCAGCGCTGCGGCATCACGACCAATGTCGCCCAGTGCTATGAGGTGCGCGACCCCCGCGACCTCGCGATCGTGTGCGCGGCCATTGCCGGCGCCTGCCTCGGCTTCCTGTGGTGGAANGCGAGCCCCGCGAAGATCTTCATGGGAGACACTGGCTCGCTCGCTCTTGGCGGCGCGATCGCTGGCATCACGCTGCTGACGCGCACCGAGCTGCTCGGCGTGATCATCGGCGGCCTGTTCGTGACGGTGGTTGCGAGTTCGGTCATTCAGATCGGCTACTTCAAGATCAGCGGCGGCAAACGCATCTTCAAGATGGCCCCGCTGCATCATCACTTCGAGATGCTCGGCTGGGGTGAGGTCACGATCGTGACTCGCTTCTGGATCATCGCCGGCCTGTGCGCGGGGCTCGGCATGGGCATCTTCTATCAAGAGTGGGTGTCCCAGCTCGCATGATCGCCGGCAAGCGCGTGCTCGTGCTGGGGATGGGCGTCGCTGGCACGAGCGCAGTCGCGGCGTGCCATGAGCTCGGCGCCACAGCGGTGACGGTCGACGCCAATGGCAGCGCGGACCACCTGAGCGTCACCGACCTCGATTTGAGTCAGTTCGATGTCGTCATGGCATCCGCCGCCTTTGCGCCCCATTCTGAGGCGATCCGGGCCTGCGAGGCTGCTGGCCTCGAGATCTGGTCGGAGATGGAATTTGCGTGGCGGATCCGCCGCCACGGTGTGCCGTGGGTGCTCGTCACGGGCACCAACGGCAAGACCACCACCACGCAGATGGTGGGCGCGATCGCGGAGGCAGGCGGGCTCAACGTGCGCGTCTGCGGCAACATGGGCATCCCTGTGATCGAGGCGGCCCGTGCGGAGGCGGACCTCGTGGCCGTCGAGATCGCGAGCCTGCAGCTGCACTTCACGTCGACGCTGTCGCCGCATGCCGCCGTATGCCTCAATGCCGATGAGGATCACCTCGACTGGCACGGCTCCATCGAGGCATACCGGGCGGACAAGGCGCGCGTCTACCAGCACGTGCAGGTCGCAGCCGTGTATCCCGCGGCGGATCGGCTCATCGAGGAGATGGTCGAGGAGGCCGACGTTGTCGACGGCTGCCGTGCCGTTGGCGTCACGCTCGGCGTGCCGGGACTGTCCCAGCTGGGCATCGTCGAGGATGTGCTTGTCGACAGGGCCTTCCACGAGGACCGCCGCACCCACGCGATCGAACTCGGCCACCTGTCCGACCTGCAGCACCTGGTGGCGGGAGCCGTCCCGCCGTACCTCGCGACCAATGCGCTCGCCGCCGCGGCGCTGTGCCGTGCGGTGGGCGTCGCACCCGAGGCGGTGCACGAGGGACTCGCCGGATTCGCTCTGGACCACCATCGGACGGCCTTCGTCGCCGAGATCGGCGGCGTGACCTACGTCGACGACTCCAAGGCCACCAACTCGCACGCCGTGAAGGCCGCCTTCGGCGGCTTCGGCGACGACTCCGTGGTGTGGATCGCGGGTGGGCTCGCGAAGGGACAGGAGTTCGGAGAGCTCATTGACGCCATCAAGGGCCGCCTGCACGCCGTGGTCCTCATCGGCGTGGATCAGGAGCCTCTCGCAAGCGCTCTCAGGGAACACGCCGCCGATATCCCGGTAGAGGCGATTGCCCCGGGAGACACTGTCATGGAGCGGGCTGTGCAGGCCGCTCGCTCGCTGGCACGGGCAGGGGACACGGTCCTGCTGTCACCGGCGAGTGCATCGATGGATCAATTCCGCGATTACGCGGACAGGGGCACTGCGTTCGCCACTGAGGTGAGGCGCTTGGAGGGCTGATGGTTGCCACGGCAGACGCCAGACCTCGCACTATGGCGTCCGCGTGGCAGTCGCCGGCCGCCACCTATTACCTGCTCGCAGCGTCGGCAGGGATCCTGCTCATCGTCGGCCTTGCGTCGGTGCTGTCGTCGTCATCGATCGACTCGCTCAAGGCCACTGGCGGCAACCCCTACGCGCTGTTCATCATCCAACTTGCGGCGTTCACGATCGGCCTGGTCGCGATGGTGCTCGGCTCGCGGCTGCCCGTGGTGGCCTGGAAGCGACTCGCGCCTCCCATCCTGTTCGGCTCGATCGCGCTGCTCATGGTGGTGCTGACGTCAGGCATCTCCTCCGGCGGAAACCGGAACTGGATGAGGGTTGGCCTCGTGACCTTCCAGCCTTCCGAGGTCGCCAAGCTCGGTCTCGCGCTGTACCTGGGCATGGTGCTGTCGACGTTCCGCAAGAAGCTCACCACCTGGAAGCAGATCCTGATCCCTGGCGGCATCATGTCCGGCGTCGTGATCGGCCTGGTGCTCGCCGGCCGCGACATGGGAACCGCGACGGTGCTCGCGATCATCGTGTGCGCCGCGTACTGGATCGCAGGACTTCCCATCCGCTTCTTCGCGATGACCGCCGTGGTGCTCGGCGCGGGCATCGTCATGCTCATCGCCCAGGGAACAACACGCACCGCGCGCATCGCCACATGGCTCAACCCTGAGGGCTGCGACATCAAGGGAGACTGCCAGCAGACCACTCACGGCATCTGGGCGCTCGCCTCGGGCGGCATCTGGGGGCTCGGCCCCGGTATGAGCCGCGAGAAGTGGGGCGGCCTTCCCGTTCCGGACTCTGACTTCATCTTCGCGATCATCGGTGAGGAGTTCGGCCTCATCGGCACCCTGCTGGTCCTCTTTGCCTTCGGCATGATGGCCGTGGCCGTGAACCGCATCGTGCACCGCTCTCGCGACCCCTTCGTGCAGATCGCGGGCGGCGCAATCGGCGCGTGGATCGTGCTCCAGGCGTGCATCAACATCGCCGTGGTCGTTGGCCTGCTGCCCGTCACCGGACTGCCGCTGCCGCTTGTGTCCTCTGGAGGCTCATCGCTCATCGCGTCGATGGCCGCGGTGGGCGTGCTCATGGCCTTCGCGAGATCCGAACCCGGCGCGGCGGAGGCATTCGCCGCGCGGCCGTCCGTGGTGCGCCGCTCGCTCGCGGTCATCTCCAGGGGGCGGCGTGGCTAATGTCGTCCTCGCCGGCGGAGGCAGCGGCGGCCACGTGAACCCGCTGCTCGCGACGGCAGAAGAGCTCATGGCGCGCGGCCACACCGTGACGGCCGTGGGCACCGCCCAAGGCATCGAGACCGAGCTGGTCCCACGTGCTGGCGTCGAGCTGCGCCTCATCGACCGCGTGCCGCTCCCGCGTCGTCCCAACCTCGACGCGCTGCGCTTCCCGGTCGCGTTCCGCCGCGCCACCGCCCAGTCACGCGAGCTTCTCACCACGGCACGGGCCGATGCTGTGGTGGGCTTTGGCGGCTACGTCTCCACCCCTGTATACAGGGCCGCTCGTCAGGCCGGCATTCCGGTGGTGGTGCACGAGGCGAACGCGAAGCCGGGATTCGCGAACAAGTACGGCGCCGAGTTCGCTGCGGCGGTGGCGACGACCTTCCCCGACACCGACCTCCCGCGCGGACACGTCACCGGCCTGCCGATGCGCGGCCAGATCAGCGACCTCGTGACGGCGATGAGCGACCCCGCCACGCGAGACGACCTGGTCGCCAAGGCTCGCGCCGCTCGCGGCTGGGCCGCTGACGCGAAGGTGCTGCTCGCCTTTGGCGGTTCGCTCGGTGCCGCGAGCATCAACGCGGCGGTCGCGGCCGCGGTGCCCACGCTTGTGGCCCGCGGCATCCACGTCATCCACCTCACCGGCATCGGCAAGGACGCTCCCGCGCAAGAGGCGAAGGCCGCGCTGCACGAGGACCACCGCGACGCCTACCAAGTCCTCGAATACGCCCATGACATGGCGGACGCCCTTGCCGCGGCGTCGGCCGTGGTCTGCCGCTCCGGGGCCAACACCGTGAGCGAAGTGACCGCGCTGGGGCTGCCCGCGCTGTATGTGCCGCTGCCCATCGGCAATGGGGAGCAGGCGCTCAATGCGCGCTCCGCGGTCGCCGCCGGGGCCGCGCGACTCATCAGCGACGCGCAGCTCAGCGCGGACCGGATTGTGGCGGAGGCCGAGCATCTGCTCCTTGACGACGAGGCCGCCGCGTTGATGCGCAAGGCCGCAGCAGGAGTGGGCATCCCGGACGGCGCCTCTCGCCTCGCCGACCTCATTGAGGGGGTGCTGCGATGAGGTGGCACTTCATCGGGGTGGGCGGCTCCGGAATGTCTGCAGTCGCACGACTGGTCGCCGCCAAGGGAGTCGACGTCACGGGCACGGATCGCGGCGAGAGCCTGTATTTCCAGGCACTTCGTGATGCCGGCATGGACGTGCGGGTGGGACACGATGCTTCGCTCGTCGATGGCGCGGATGCCGTGGTGATCTCCACCGCGGTGCGCGAGACGAACGAGGAGCTGGCCCGCGCCCGCGAGCTCGGCATTCGGGTGCTGCACCGCTCGGAGGCGCTCGTGTGGGCGCTCGACGGCCTCGCCCTCGTCGCCGTTGCAGGCTCGCACGGCAAGACGACGACCTCCGCGATGACGGCCTGGGCGCTGCACGGAGCGGGCGTCGACGCGAGCTTCGCCGTGGGCGCGAGAGTCTTTGGCGTGGAGGGAGCGGTGGCCGGCGGGTACGCGGGATCCGCCGGAATCGGCGTGGTCGAGGCCGACGAATCCGACGGCTCCTTCCTGCGCTACCGCCCGCGCGTCGGCATCATCACGAGCATCGAGCCCGACCATCTCGACCACTACGGCACCGTCGAGAACCTCCACACGGCCTTCGGGGACTTTGCGCGCTCTTGCGAGATCCTCGTGGCGCACACCGCTGACCCCGTTGTCGCGAGCATCGCCGCCGACGCCGCGGCCGCCGGGGTGCGCGTGATCACCTATGGCACGGGCGAATCCTTCGACGTCGCTGTGGGGCCCGACGCTGTGACCGGCTTTGGCGAGACACACCCCCTTGCCGTGCCGCTGCCTGGTGCGCACAACCGCCTCAACGCCGCGGCAGCGTGGGCAGCCGCGGTGTCGATGGGCACCGATGACGCCCCCGTAGACGCGGCTCGCGCCGCCGAGGCGCTCTCGACCTTTGGGGGCACCGGCAGGCGCTTCCAGTTCCGCGGCGAGGCCGGGGGAGTGCGCGTCATCGATGACTATGCGCATCACCCCACGGAGGTGGCGGCCGTCATCTCCGCCGCTCGCGCCGCCGGAGCCGGGCACCTCGTGGTGCTGTTTCAGCCCGCGCTGTTCACGCGCACGCAGGTGCACGCGAAGAACTTTGCCGCGGCGCTCACCGTAGACGATGCCGACATCGTGCTCGCGCCGGTCCACGGAGACCGCGAGGACCCCATCCCTGGTGTGAACTCCGAGCTCATCGCGGACGCGATCCCCGGTGGGGCGACCGTCGCCGACTCCCTCGAGCACGCGGCGAGCATCGCGGCGCAGCGCGCGAGGCCGGGCACCACGATCCTCACCGTCGGCTCCGGCACCGTGACCAAGGCTCCAGACTGGATTCTCACCGAGTTGGAGCAGCGATGAGCACCCCGCGCCGCCCGGAGCGGCCCCCTGTGCCCGCGTGGACTCGCGTCAACGAGGAGCTTCGAGACAAGCCCCGCGCTCAGCGCCCCACCACTCCCAAGGCGAGCACGGCGACCAGGGAGGCACGCGGAAGGGGCCCCAAGCGAGAGGTGACGCGACAGGCCACGCCGCCGCAGCGTCGGGCAGGCGACGCGATCAGTGACGCCACCAAGGGAACCGCGAACGCGCTGGGAACCGTGCTCGAGCGCGCCAAGACCAAGGTCGTGGACCCAGCCCAGGTGAGGGACGAGCGGGAGCGAGAGCGGCGCTCGGCTCAGCGCAAGCGGCTCGCGATCACGTGGGGACGCAGGCTCGGCTACGTCATCATCGCCGCGGCGCTCGTGTGGGTGGTGCTGCTGTCGCCGGTGTTCGCGCTGGATCCTGAGAAGGTCACGGTGACCGGCTACGGCACCGTGGTTGACCCCACCGAGGTGCGCGAGGTCATTGATGTGCATGAGGGCGGGTCGCTCGCGACGCTGCGCATCGGCCACCTCGCGAGCGAACTGCAGGACATCCCTGGCGTGCGTCAAGCGCATGTGCAGCGCTCGTGGCCAGATGGCCTCACCGTGACTCTCGAGTCGCGGGAACCGGTCGCGGCGGTGCCGGAGCGCACGGGCGGCTTCGCGTTCGTCGACGACGAGGGCGTGCAGGTGGGACGCACCGACACCAAGCCCAAGGACCTGCCGGTGCTCAATGTCCCGCCGGATCAGGCGGGCAAGAAAGCCCTTAAGGCGGCACTGTCGGTGATCAACTCGATGCCGCCCGATCTTATGAAGCGCATCACCTCGATCAGCGCGCAGACTCCCGACTCAGTGTCGTTCACGCTGTCCAAGGGACCCAAGGTGGAGTGGGGGAGTGCCGAGGACAACGAGGTGAAGGCGCAGGTGCTCGGCGTGCTGCTCGAGTCGAAGCAGGCGCGCAAGGCCGATGTCATCGACGTCTCGGCACCCACTCTGCCGATCACCAAGAGCGGCTGACGTCTACTTCGGCTTTGCGGTGACGACCTTGGCCGACGCCGAGGTGCCCGCCTTGTTCGCCGCCTTGACCTTGAACCAGTACTTCTTGCCTTTGGTCAGCCCGCTGATGGTGGCGGACTTGCCGGTGACGGTCTTCTTGAGCGCGTAAGTCTTGCCATTCGTGGAGACATAGACCTTGTAGCTCGTGACCTTGGCGCCGCCGGTGGACTTGGGTGCGCTCCACGTGAGCGTCACTGCCTTGGACTTGGCGGTGGCCATGACGCTGCGCGGCGCGCTCGGCTTGGTGGCGGGGGTGGCGGCGACTTTGGCCGTGGCGGGGGAGGAGCCGACGCTGTTCACGGCGATCACTCGGAAGTAATACTTCGTGCCGTTGGTGAGGCTCTTGACCGTGTATGACTTCGCGGTGGTCGTGGCCACCGTGCTCCACGAGGTGCCGTTCGTTGACTTCTGCACCTTGTAGCCGCTGATCTTCTTGCCGCCGGTCGCCGAGGGTGCGGCCCAGGTGAGGGCCGCTGCCTTGTTCTTGGCCGTGGCCTTGAGGCTGCGCGGAGCGGTAGGTGCGGTGGCAGGGATCGAGACCTGGGTCGACACCCGCTCTTCCTCGTGGTAGCCGGCGGCGGTTGCCGTGACGCTGACAAACACCTTGAAGCCCGCCTGAGCCGCTGTTGGCGTGAAGGTCGCGCCGGTGGCACCCGAGATCGGCTTGGTGGTGCCTGCAGCCTCGGTCGTCTGGTGCCACTGGTAGGCGAAGGTGGCCGTCGCTGGAAGCCAGCCGGCGACGTCAACGCTCAGTATGCCGCCCACCTTGTTGGTGCCCTTGATGACGGGCGTCACGGGGGTCATCGGAAGCTGGCATTCGATGGGTTCTGTCCCCTCGCTCTCGAGCTCGGTGGGCAGGAAGCGAGGGCTGCGCCACGTCTGCTTGGCCGTGATGACTTTGCCGCACATGTCGTCGGTGATGGTGATGGGGTTGCCGGTGAAGGGCAGCACCTGTCCGTCCGCGTACCACGTCACGTCAGAGACGGCGAAGGGGGTGGTGCCCCAGTAGTCGAGTTCAAGGTCGTACGAGGGATAACAGACGTACGTGCCCGATTCGAGAGCCCAGCGGCCGGTGAAGGGTGCCACCCACAGCTGGTCTCCTGGCTCGAGCCACGAGGCGCGAGTGCACGTGGACTCGTAGGGCCATGTGACGGGCGTGGGGTCGCTGCCGAAGAGATGGAGATTGCCCACGAGAGGATCGGGCGCCTGGATGATCACCGGTTCCGATGAGACCGTCACAGGCTCCCAGAATTCGGCTCGCGGGTCGCTTTCGACGGGAGTCGCGGTTATGGTCACCACCGCCGTCTTGCCCTCCGTGTAGGGCGGGATGGCGACCTCCATGCCGCCCGGCTGGACCGAGGTGCCGCTCCACACCACCTCGCCGTCGATCTCAAGGCTGACGTCGAAGATAAGGTCGCAGGCACAGATCCAGCGGCGCGCAGTCTGGCCTCCCCATATGGGGCCGGCACTGTCGGTGCGAGGGGTGATGTCGAGGCGGGCCTCCCAGCCGGACACCACGGCGCTGTCGTCATTGAGCACAAAGCGCAAAGGAGCTGCGATCTGCTGCTTGGGCATGGCGCAGCTGCCTACTACGGGGACTGAACCCGCGTGGACAAGGACCCACTCGCTGCCGGAGCGACCTATCAGCTGGACGCCGATCTCAGTTGGAGGCTCCTCAGTCGAGGACAGCACCCATGCGGCTTTCACCTCGCCGGGGTCACCGGGCAACTCCGTGGCTGGACCTTGGCTGCCATCGACCTTGAAGGCCAGCCCGTCGATGGCCGAGCCGTAGGTGTAGATGACGCGGTAGTCGCTGTCACTGCGGTCAGGGTGAATGTTGCTCAGGGTGGTCTTGAGCCTCAGCGCGTCGCCGTAGGGACCGGCCCCCGGCGTCGCATCGAGCTGGTCGCCATTCCAGATGGGCCACCACTCGCAATCGATCACGGGGTGCGTCACGGCGAACGAGGCCTCAAAGATGGGGTCGAGTGGGTCGGCGGCCGTCGCGGTGGGCGCAACGATCGCGCTCGCAACAAGCGCCGCGCCCAACGTCGCGACAAGCGCTCTGACTCCATAGCGTCGGCCCGTGAACCAGCCCATGCGTTCCTCCACCCCTAAATCCGGCCGCGACCAGGCTATTTGGGGCAGTGGGGGCGTGTCAGTGTCACGCCGGTCTCAACTTGGCGCAGATTTCCCGGCGCGACACGCGCGCCAATGCGCCGATAACGGCAAGCGCCAACGTACCGTCAATGCAGGACAACTTGACATAACTATAAGCCTCAAGTTGAACGTTAAGGTTGAAGGGGAAGGCATCATGGCCGCACCGCAGAACTACATCACCGCCATCAAGGTCGTCGGAGTCGGCGGCGGCGGCGTCAACGCCGTCAACCGCATGATCGACGTCGGCCTCAAGGGCGCGGAGTTCATCGCGATCAACACCGACGCGCAGGCGCTGCTCATGTCTGACGCCGACGTCAAACTCGACATCGGCCGCGAGCTCACTCGCGGCCTGGGCGCCGGTGCCGACCCCGAGGTGGGTCGCAAGGCAGCCGAAGACCACGAGGACGAGATCGCCGAGGCCCTGCGCGGCGCGGACATGGTCTTCGTCACCGCGGGAGAGGGCGGCGGCACCGGAACGGGCGGTGCCCCGGTCGTGGCGCGCATCGCCCGCAACCTCGGAGCACTCACCGTCGGCGTGGTCACCCGCCCCTTCGGCTTCGAGGGCCGACGCCGTGCGGACCAGGCGCAGGCCGGCATCGAGAAGCTTCGCGAAGAGGTCGACACCCTCATCGTCATCCCGAACGATCGGCTGCTGTCCATCGCGGATGCCAAGCTCAGCGTGCTTGGCGCCTTCGCGGCCGCGGACCAGGTGCTCCAGGGCGGTGTGCAGGGCATCACGGACCTCATCACCACGCCCGGCCTCATCAACGTCGACTTCAACGACGTCAAGTCCGTCATGCAGGGAGCGGGAACGGCCCTCATGGGGGTCAGCTCCGCTCGCGGCGAGGACCGCGCGCTCGAGGCCGCAGAGGGCGCGATCGCGTCGCCTCTGCTCGAGGCCTCGATCGAGGGCGCTCACGGCGTGCTCCTGTCGATCGCCGGTGGCTCGAACCTCGGCATCAAGGAAGTCGAGAACGCGGCGCGACTGGTGCGCGAAGCGGCTCACCCCGAGGCGAACATCATCTTCGGAACGGTCATCGACGACTCCCTTGGCGACGAGCTGCGCATCACGGTGATCGCTGCCGGCTTCGACGGCGGTGCTCCCACCACGCGCAAGCACGAGGGTGCCATCGGCGGCTTCGAGAACGCGGTGCCTGCCCCGGCTGCCGAGGAGCTCGAGCCGGTCAAGGCTCCCGTGGAGGACAGCACGGTTCCCCAGCCCATCGAGGCGGACGCGGACACCGACGCGATCGACATCTCGACGACTCGCGCCACCCACGACTCGCTCGACGTTCCCGAGTTCCTCCGCTAGCAGTGATCGACGCCGGGCTGCCAGTTCGGGCGTTCTTCACCACGCGCGCGGGCGGCGAATCGATCGCGCCGTACGAGAGCCTCAACGTCGCCACGCACGTCGGCGACGACCCTGGTGTGGTGGCGCGCAATCGCGCCATCGTGGAGGAAGCGGCCGGAGCCCCCGTCACCTTTCTGCACGCGGCTCACGGCATCAAGGTGCATCGGGTCACGCAGCCCGACGCTGAGGTCCCCGCCGCCGACATCCTCGTCACCGACGTCCCCGGCTTGGCACTCGCGGCAATTGCCGCCGACTGCATCCCTCTGCTCCTTCACGATGCCGCAACCGGAGCGGTGGCTGCTGCCCACATCGGTCGCAAGGGCCTGTGGGCGGGAGCCGTCGATGCCGCCTTCGGCGCGCTGCTCGACCTGCGCGGCACGGCGGCGAGCCCCACGCTCATCTCTGCCAGCGTCGGGCCTGCTATCTGTGGCCGCTGCTATGAAGTGCCCATCGGCATGCGCTACGAAGTCGCGGAGCGCCACCCCACCGCGACCTCGACGACCTCGTGGAAGACACCTGCGCTCGACATCCCCCGGGCCGTCGAGACGCGACTGGGGGAGTTGGGCGTGGGCTACCTCGTGAGGCACCCCGGCTGCACCTATGAAGACGCCGCGTTCTTCAGCCACCGGCGCGACGGACTGACCGGGCGTCACTGCGGCGTTGTGGTGTGCGGCGTGTCGGTACATGAAGGCGCCAACAGCGCGCCGTAGCGTTGACCTACAAGCGGCACCGCACCTGGAAAGAGGACCGATATGAGCGCGCTTCGCAAGGCGATCCAGTACTTGGGCTTTGAGGTCGCCGACAACGAGGAGTACGACTACGGCGACGACGAGCTCGCGCCCGTGACGAACCTTCACGACGTCTCTGAGGTGCGCAAGAACAGGCACTCGCACAGCGCTCACTCCGCGTCGCCGGATCTGCGCCGCATCCAGACGATCAAGCCGCGCAGCTACAACGACGCCCGCCTGATCGGCGAGGCGTTCCGCGCTGGTGTGCCCGTCATCATGAACCTCACGGAGATGAACGACGCGGACGCGAAGCGCATGGTGGACTTCTCCGCTGGCCTCTCCTTTGGCCTGCACGGCTCGATCGAGCGCGTCACCACATCCGTGTTCCTGCTGTCTCCCGCCCACGTCGAGATCGCCGTGGACGAAGAGCCGCAGCGCCCTGACAACACGTTCTACAACCAGGGCTAGACGGAACTGTCGCGGATTGGCGGCGGCGTTTTTCGCGCTGACCGCTCGCTCAACTAGGCTCCTGGCATGCCCTTGATCATCGACGTGCTCAGGCTCCTGCTCCTGCTGTTCATGCTCCTGCTGCTTGCGCGCATGGTCCTGTCGCTCGTCGTGTCGCTGGCACGCGACTGGCGCCCCAAGGGTGCCGCCCTGGTCGCGACCGAGGGCGTTTTCACGATCACAGACCCGCCGCTCAAGGCACTGCGCAAGATCATCAAGCCTGTCACGATCGGGCAGCTGCGGTTTGACCTTGCGTTCCTTGTGCTGTTCTTCGGTGTGTCGATCCTGTTCAACGCGCTGGGGGTCGCTGCCGCCAGCGCTTAAGTACGTGCCGATAGTTGGAGTAGGTAAAGTGGCACGTACGTCAGAGGCCGTTCACATAACGGTCAATGCGAAACGAGGTGGAATTCGACATGGCTCTGCTCACGGCTGAGGACGTCCTCAACAAGGCGTTCTCGAAGACGAAGTACCGCGAGGGCTTCGACCAGGACGAGGTCGATGACTTCCTCGACGAAGTTGCCAACACCATCGCGCAGCTGACCGCTGAGCGCGACGAGCTTGCGGCGCGCCTTGCGGCCGGTGGCGGCGCGCCGCCCGCCGCTGAGGCCCCTCCGGTGACCGCTGCAGGCGGTGTACCAGGCACGACGGGCCTGCTGGCCGCCGCCACCGAGGTGGGTGGCGCGAGTGCAACTGGCATGCTCGCCATGGCCCAGAAGCTTCACGACGAGTACGTGCAGGCCGGCGAGGCCGAGCGCGACCGCATCATCGACGAGGCGAACGCCGCCGCGGACCAGATCCGCGAGCGTGCGGGCCTCGACGCCAAGGCCCGCATGGAGGAGCTTGCCGCCGAGCGGGCGAGCATCGAGGCGCGCATCGATGACCTGCGTCGCTTCGAGCGCGACTACCGCGCCCGCCTCAAGGCATACCTCGAGAACCTGCTTGGCGACCTCGATCACACGGCGACCGGTCCCAGCACCGGCGCGGTCGCAGGCCTCGCGGGATCGGGAATCGCTGATCTGCCAGGCGCGTCGTCTCCCGTGTCTGCCGCGTCGGCTCCGGAGCCGGCCGATGAGGCTCCCGAGGCGGCGGCTGCGGCCGCTCCGGAGGCTTCGCCTGAGCCTGCTGCCGAGGCACCGTCGGAGGCTCCCGAGCCTGCCGCGGCGCCCGCCGTCGAGCCTGCTCCCGCAGCTCCCCAGGCCGACGCTGCTCCCGCGGCTCCCCAGGTGGACGCTGCACCGGCTGCCCCCCAGGCCGACGCGGTGTCGTTCGAGGAGGCTATCGGCGGCTTCTCTGAGCCGGCCGCCGAGACCCCGGCATCCGCCCAGGCGCCCGTTCCTCCCACCTACGACGCGAATGAGCCGTGGGAGAACCAGCTGCGTGCCCCAGCGTCGGGCCCGATTGGCAACCCCTTCGCGCCGGTGACCACCCCCGCTCCTGAGG
>JGI12420J12819_1000843_pt1 | contig 15167 bp, 10 predicted proteins | sample Passage237A_FD_12819 | JGI IMG/M metagenome (IMG submission 12819) | reverse complement strand
GGCGGTGACGGTAAAGCTGGTCGTGCCGCCCGACTGCGCCGCCTCGGCATCGATGCGATCGACGGTGAAACCCGCTGCCGTGAGCGTGCGGGCGGCGATGGTGCCGGTCAACGCGGGCGTGCCGAAAAGATCGGTAAGCGTGCCGGAAATGTCGGCCGAACCGATGCGGACATCCTCGGCCCGAAGGTTCTCGATCCGGCCGCTGACTTCAGCCGCCTGCTGGCCGTTCCTGCCCGTGAGCACGATGCGGGCATTGGCGCTGCCGCTGGCGGTGATCGCCGCCAAGGCCGCGGCCGTGGAGACGTCCGGCGAGGTGAGCGTGACGGTGCCGTTGATGAGGTCGTCGACCCCTTGCGTCAGGTCGCCTTCGAGCACGGTGGGGCCGGCCGCGAAGCGGAGCCCGCTGAGGCGGCGACCGGCATCGCTGGTGCTGATATCGCCGCTCAGCGTCACCGGCGTGCCGCCGAGGGCGGCGTTGCCGCTCAACTTGCCGAGCAGCGAGCCATCCTGGCGCAGCATGCCGTCGAAGCCGAAGCGGGCGCCATCGAGCGTCTTGCCCGCCAGCCTGCCCTTCGGCACCTGCCCATCGAGCACTAGGGCAATGTCGCCCTGCCCCTTGGCGGTACCGATGACGGAGAGGCGGCCGCTGGCATTGTCGGAGAGGAGCGCAAGATCGGCCAACTGCGCGCCGAACTTGAAGTCGGCGGCGCCGGTGGCGAAGGTGCCATCGGCAGTGATCGCGACATTGGCGTTGCCGAGCCTGAACCCCTGCGCGACCAGCCCCTGCTCGTTGCGCGCGACGCGACCGGCGAGCGAGACGCGGCCGGCGAGGATGCCGTCGAGCGACGGCTCGCCGACCTTGAGGCCATCGGCAGTGCCGTCGAGGGTCAGATCGAAGCCGCCGGTGAGCGGGCTCAGCGTACCGGTGGCGCTCAGCGCCATGGCGCCGCCCAGGTCGCGACCGGCAAGGCCGGAGAAGGGCGCGATCGAACTCGTCTCGATGCCGACCTTGCCGGCAAAGACGTTGTCCTCGATGTCGCCAGCGAGCGCCAGCGTCAGCGCCTTGCCGACGAGCCGGAGTTCTGCAATCCGCACCGGCTCACCGGCAGTCCACAGGCCGGCGAGGCCGAAACCGGCGCTGTCGCCAAGGGCGGCGGTGATGTCGGCATCCGTACTGGCAATGCCGGCAATCGTGCCGTCGGCATTGAAGGTGATGCGGCGCTGGGCCGGGTCGGTGAGGTTGGCGGCAACGCCGCTGGCCGCGATCGACACGTCGCGGGCAGCCAGTTCGCCATTGGTGAAACCCTGCGCCGCGACATTGGCGGTCCAGCCGTCGCCACCGGCGCTGCCGAAATCAACCTTGAGGTCGGCGCGTTCGATGGTGGTGGCGCCGCCCGGTACCGGCAGGACCACGGCCCCGCCATTGGGGTCGGCGACCACGCCCGAGAGCAGCAGGCGGTTGAGGAAGCCGTCGGCGGTGGTGGCGAAATTGCCTTCGAGCGCCAGCTGGCCGCCCGAGAGTTTCAGGTTCGAAACCTCGACGCCACCGGCGCTCTTCACCAGCGCCGTCGCCTGCAGGCGGGTCTGCTGGCCGAAGAAGGCGCGGTAATCGGGCGCGACGAGCGTGCCGATGGGACCGCCGAGATCGGCATTGATGCTGAGGCCCTCGGCCACTCCGGAAATGGTGGCGGCCCCTTCGAGCGCGCGCGTACCGCCGGCATCGAGCGCCATGGCGGTGACGAGGTTGTCGACCGGCCCCTTGCCGGTGACGCTCAGCGCAATCTCGGGCTTGCCCTCGATATTGAGCAGGTTGGCGACGATGCCGTTGGGCGGCTCGGTGAGGGTGACGGCCACGTCGACCGCATTGTCGCCCTTGGTGTAGGCGACATTGGCGCTCAGCTCGCCGCCCGGCCCGTCGAGGCGGGTGACCTCGAGTGCGGATTCAAGCGAGCCGCCCTGGAGCTTCAGGCTGCCGGAAAGCGATATCTCCGAGCCAAGCCCGAACACGCCTTCGCCGAAGGTGACCTTCGGCACGGCGAGCTTGTCGAGCTGGATGGCGACGGGAAACTCCGGCACCTGCAGTGGCGTCGCCTCGGGCGGCGGCAGGTTCACGTCATCGGACGGGATGGCGTTGCGGAGATACTCGATACTGTCGGCCGACAGTTCGCGCACCAGCAGGCGGCCGGTAAAGAGCGCGCCCTGGTCCCAGTCGATGGCAGCGTTGGTGATCCTCAGCCAGACGCCTTCCTTGTCGGAGATCGTCACCTCGCGGATCGAGGCCTGGCTCGAAAGCGCGCCATCTATGTTGGAGAGGCGGATCTGCCGGTCGGGCGTTGAAAGCTGGCCTTCGACGAAGGAGACGAACCAGTCCTTCTGCTGCTCGGCCGTCATCTGGTCCTGCGCCAGCAGCGGCACCGCCAGCGCAAGGCCGCCACCCACCAGCGCGAGTGCAAATACCCGCCGCATCAGAAGGCCTGCCCTATGCCGACATAGATGGCATAGTCGGGATCGCCCGACTGCTTGTTGAGCGGCATGGCGATGTCGGCCCGCAGGGGGCCGAGGCTGGTGTAGTAGCGCACGCCGAGGCCGGCACCGATGCGAAGCTGGTCGAATCCGGGGAAGGAGTCGGCAGCCACATAGCCGCCATCGACGAAGGCCACGGCGCCCCACTCGCTGTTGAATTTGTAGCGGGCCTCGGCCGAGGCCTCGAGCAGGTAGCGGCCGCCGGTCACCGTGTCGTCGGGGTTGTTCACGCCGATGCCGCGATAGGCATAGCCGCGCACCGAGCCACCACCACCGGCAAAGAACAGCCGGTCGGGCGGCAGCTGGTCGAGCGCCGGGCCGAGCAGCGCGCCGAGTTTTCCGCGCGCGGCGAGGACGAGCTTGCCATCTTCCATGAGGTCCCAATAGCCGCGCGCCTCGGCCGTGGCCTTGAAGGCAAGATAGCCGTAGTCGATCTCGTAGAAGGGCTCCGCGGTGGCGGCGAGATAGAAGCCCTCGTGCGCGTCCTGCGGGTTGTCGCGCGCGTCCCACACCGCTCCAGCGGTGAGGCCGGCGATCGAAAAGTCGCGGGTCCCGAAATCGTCCTCGAACTGCGAGCGCTCGTAATAGGCGCTGCCATCGAGCGTGATGTCGTCGGTGAGGTACTGGGTGAGCCCGGCGCTCGCCAGCAGCGAGGTCTCGGTATAGGCGGGCAGCACGGTGCGCTCGGCGGCGATTGCCGCGACGAGGTCGTTGTCCGGGTTGAGGAAGCCGGGCTTGGTGAAGGTGCCGCCGAAGGCATAGTCGAACTCGGCCGTATCCACGGGCACGTTGATGCCGGCGAGCTTGGCGTCGAGGCGCAGGCGCTCGGCCCTGCCGAACAGGTTGCGCCAAAGGTGGAAGGCTTCGACGCCGATACCATCGACGCTCGAATAGGTGGCGCCGACGCCGTAGCGGCGCTGCGGCTGTTCCTCGACCGTCACCGCGATGGGCAGCACGCCGTCGGCACCGATGGCCGTCGCCGCCTCGACCCGCATGGCGCGGAACACGTCGAGACGGCTCAGCCGCTTCTGGGCGCGCTTGATGTCGTCGGGGTCGTATTCCTCGCCGGCAACGAGGCCGGTCTGCTGGGCGACGAAGTCGGCGTCCATGCGGTCGGTGCCGGATACGCGGACGGGGCCGATGGTCGCCCGGCGGCCGGGTTCGACGACGATGGTGACATCCACGGTCCTGGTAGCGTGGTCGGCGATCACCTGCCGGTCAGCCACCTTCGCCTCGGCATAACCCAGTTGCTGCCAGGCCTCGACGGCGAGGGACTCGGCACGGACGACGAGGCTCGAGCGGGCGACCTCACCGGTGGCAAAGCCGATCGAGATGGGGGGCGTCACTTCGTCGTCGGGTGAAACCGCGTCGGGGGCGGCGTTGGCGATGCCGATGCGGCCGAAACGGAAGAGCGGCCCGGGCTCGACCCGCACCTCAACCGCCACCGGCTTGGGCAGGGTCGCGTCGGGAGGAATGTTCGCTGCCTCGCGCCCGCCTACGAGAATGCTGATCGTGCCGCCGTAATAACCTTCGTTGTAGAGCGCGCCGAGGATGCGCCTGTAGTCGGCCCGCGCCCGCGCCAGCAGGCCCGCCGCGCCGTTGGCCGGCTCCGACTGGCCGCCAATGAGGCTCGATGCGTTGCGGATGGTGCCCTCGAGCCCATCCTTCGCGCTCGTCAGCAGTTCGGCCGAATAGGGCTGCGGATCGGCGATCACCGAACTCGCGTCGATCTCGCTCTGGTCCTCGAAAAACTTGATGCCGAAAAGCTCGAACGCCTGAGCGCTGCCCGTCACCGTCATCAGGGCCCCGAGGAGAAGGGCCCGTTTTACCCGCCGCAATACCAGTGTTCCGTTCCCGTTGCCCCGCGCGCCGCACCAACGCGGCGACACTCATCCGGAATGCCGGCCCGTTGCCCAGGCCGACGGCTCACCTTTCCATACGGCGGCCTCGTATACGGCGAGTTTATGACTGGCTAGTCCGATTCTGATGTGAAGAGGCGTTCTGGCCGCACGACGCAGGGCGAGCTAGAGTGGACGGGCTGCAAATTTCCCCGATTGAGGCCATGACCCAGCAACACACGCAGCGGGCTTCGTCCCATCCGTGGATCGACACGGTGTGGCAGACGGTCTGCCTCGCGGACGGCATCTACACGTCCACCCCCGACGGGTCGTGGGACCTGATTCTGAGTGTCTTGCCGGAGGGGGAATCGCTGGTCTTCCTCAGCGGGCAGGCGACCGAGCCGGTGGAGGTTCCCTATGTGGCGGGCGAGCACTCGGTGGTGATCTCGTTCGCAGCCCATGTCTACCTCGCCACCGAGAGCGAGGTGCGGACCGGCGCCGACGTCCGTTTCCTGCCGGTCACGGGGGAAACGTTCGAACTCGACGGGACCACCCTGCCCCTCCCCACCTTCGAAAATGCCGAGGATCTGGTGGACCGCATGATCGCGGCCGGACTGCTTAAATCGGACGATCTCGTCGCCCGGGCCTTCTCGGACAAGCCCAAGGCAGCCTCGAAGCGGTCGTTGCAGCAGCATTTCAAGCGCATCACCGGCATCACGCAGAAGAACTTCCAGATGATCCGGCGGGCGCAGGAGGCGGTGCGGAGGCTGAAGCGCGGCGAGGCTCCGGCGGCGGTTGCAGCCGACCTTGGCTATGCGGACCAGCCGCACATGATCAAGTCGATCAAGACCATCATGGGCCACCTGCCCTCGGACCTCGAGCTGGTGCACAAGATCTGAGCGCCGGGCGGGTGGCCCGGCGCTCGGTACGTATTGCAGTGAGGCCTAGCACCGGATGAGGGCGGCGAACTCGCGCAGGTCGCGGGCGAAGAACTCCGGGTCCTCCCAAGCCGCGAAGTGACCGGCCTTCTCCATGTCGTGGAACTGCACGACATTCCCCTCGGTCTGGCGATCGGCCCAGTCGCGCGGCAGGCGCACACCGCCGGGGATAGGCACCTCGGTCGCCACCGCCACCGGCACGCCGGTATTGGTGCCCTTGATGGTGGGCGGCTGCATCATGTTCTGGCTGTAGACGCGGAACGAGGAGGCGGCCGTCTCGGTCAGCCAGTAGATCATGATGTTGGTGATCAGCTCGTCGCGGCCGAAGCGCTCGTCCGCCTCGTCGCCGAGGCCCATGCCGGCCATGAAGCTCATGATCCAGGCGGCGAGGCCGACCGGCGAGTCGTTCATGGCGAAGGCGATGCTCTGCGGCTTGGTGGCCTGGATCAGGTTGAAGGCGCCATGGGCGAAGAACCACTGCTGGATGGCGCCGGCATAGGCCTGCTCCGGCGGCGTCAGCACCGAGAAATCGGTGGTCTGGTCGGGGTAGCCGACATCGGTGACGTGGTAGCCGAGCAGCACCTCGGGATGACGCTGGGCCAGCGACATGGAGATGATCGAGCCGCCATCGCCACCCGCCGCGATGAACTTGCCGTAGCCCAGCGTCTCGGTCATCAGGCGGGCGAAGAGGTCGGCGACCTTGTCCATCGGCAGGGCCGTGCGGCCCGAGAAGCCGGAGCCGGGGATGGATGGGACGACGACATGGAAGTCCCTGCTCAGGGCGTCGATCACCTTATGGTAGCGGTAGAACGAGTCCGGCCAGCCATGGAGCAGCAGCAGCGGCGTGGCGTTGGGGTTGGCCGAGGGGCGGTGGACGAAGTGGAGGTCGATGCCCTCCAGCTCGACCTTGTGGTTGCCGAGCGCATTGAGGCTCGCCTCGGCCTTCCGCCAGTCATAGCCGTCGATCCAGTAGTCGGTCAGGCGCTTGAGGTAGTCGAGGTTGGTGCCGAGCGACCAACCGGCATCCTCGGGCTGGTCGGGCCAGCGGGTGTGCTGCAGCCGGACCTTGAGGTCGGCGAGCTGGGCCTCGGGAATGGCAATCGTGAAAGCGGTCGGGGTCACGGCACTGGTCTCCTCGGATTGGGCGGATCTGCTGGCAAGGCCAGTGAGAAGAACCGAGGCGGCAAGGCTCTGGGAAAACTGGCGGCGGTTCATCTCTCATCTCCACGCGTTGTCGATGGGATGAGGCTACGGGCCGGGGCCGCCCGACGATTGTAGAAAAACGCAAACCTGCGTGCCGCTGCGGGCGGCTACCCGCGCGACGTTCGCCCCGGCGCCTGGAGGCGCGGGCACTACCTCTGCTGCCGCTCTGCCGACCTGGATGCTACTGCTTGGGCTTGGTCAGCGGGGGATGGGACGGCGGGGCTGGCACGCCGGGGCTGCCTTCCGAGCGGTCGCGGTAGATGGCGGCGCGGGCGAGCAGCATCAGGGTTACAGGCGTCGTGATCAGGATGAAGATCAGCACCAGCACTTCGTGCATGATCGGCCGGCCCAGCGCGAAGCTCGAATGGAGCGACGAGCCGAGCAGGATCAGCGCTGCGCCGAAGCTGCTGCCCAGGGTCGGGGCATGGATGCGCTGGTAGAAGGTGGCCCAGCGCACCATGCCCACCGTGCCGATGAAGGTTATCAGGGCGCCCGCCAGCACGATGAGGGCGATGACGAGCTGCAGCCACTCGGGGATCGCGTTCATTCGATCACCTCGCCGCGCATCAGGAACTTGGCGAGCGCCAGGGTGGAAACGAAGCTCAGCGCCGCCAGCACCAGCGCGATCTCGAAATAGATGAGGCTCCCCGAGCGGATGCCGAAGGTGACGAGCAGCAGCATGCCGCTCAGATACATGCTGTCGAGAGCCACCACGCGGTCCTGCGCGCGCGGGCCCTGCAGCATGCGCCAGCAGCCCGCGAGCATGGCGAGGGCCAGCAGGAACTGCGCCGCCAGATAGATCCAGTCGATCAGGGAAAGGCTCATTGCAGGATCTCCACCAGCCGTTGTTCGTAGGTGCGCTTGAAGTCGGCCGCCCACTTGTCGGCGTCGTCGGTATCGAGCACGTGAATGGTGACGACGTTGCGGGCCGAATTGTGCTCGATCCAGGCGCTGCCCGGCGTCGCGGTGACGATGCAGGCGAGGAGGGCGAGCCCGTTCTCGTCGGTGAGCTCGAGCGGGATGTCGACGAAGGCCGAGCGCGGCGTGCGCCCGCTGAGCACAAGGGTAAGCACCGCGAGGTTCGACTTGATCACGTCGATCACCACCGTCACCAGCAGCAGGAAGATGGTGCCGACATTGCTGACGCGCGACTTGGGCGGCACCAGCGGCAGCGCCGCCCAGCAGCCGATGGTGGCCACGACGATGCCGAGCAGGATGTGGCCCGGCGCGATGCTGCCATTGAGCAGCAGCCACATGGCAAACAGTCCCAGCCAGACCAGGGGACGGCTCAGCACTCTCATGGCTGCCCTCCCAGCGATGCGTTGCTCAGTACCGTCGCCAGGTACTCCCCGCGCGCGTAGACGGTATCGGCGGCCATGCTCATGTAGGCCATGACCGGCTGTGCGAAGACGGTCATCAGGATGCCGAGTCCGAGCAGCAGGACGATGGCCGCGGCCTCGACTGAGCGGATAGCCGGCAGCACGCCATCGAGCGAAACCCAGAAGGTGTTGATGCCGTGGCGCATCAGCGCCACCGTGGCGGCGAGGCCCGAGACGATCAGCACCCCAATCAGCGCCCAGGCGCCTGCTGGAACGCCGCCCTCGGCGCCGAGGTCCAGCATCGCGGAGATAATGGCGAACTTGCCGAGGAAGCCCGAGAGCGGCGGCATGCCGGCAATGAGTATGGCGCAGCAGATGAAGGCGGCGCCGAGGGTGGCGAAGGCCCCGGGCGTGGCAACGCCAACCTCCTGCTCGTGCATCAGATCCTCGTCGTCGCCATAGGCTTCGAGCGTGATGGCGAGCACGTCGTCACCGGCCGAGCGGCCGCGCTCCATCAGTTCGATGAGGAGGAAGAGGCAGGCGAGCGCCAGGGTGGAGCTGACCAGATAGTAGAGCGCCCCGGCGGTAGCCCCGGCATCGCCATAACCGATCACCGCCAGCGTGGTGCCCGAGGAGACGAGGACGCTGAAGCAGGCGATGCGCGCCACGCCCTGCGAGGCGAGGACGCCGACCGTGCCGAAAACGATGGTGGCAATCCCGCCATATTGCAGCACCAGATCGCCGAAATTCGCCGAAGCCCCGCTCTCGTCGCCGAAGAACAGCGCGGTGAGGCGCAGGATGACATAGACGCCGAGCTTGCTGAGGATGGCGAACATGGCCGCGACCGGCGGCGCGGCGGCCGAATAGGTGGCCGGCAGCCACATGCCGAGTGGCCACATGCCCGCTTTGACCAGGAAGGCGACGCCGAGCACCGCGGCACCGGTCTGGAATAGGGTGAGGTCAGAGGGCGAGAGCTGCGGGATGCGCACCGCGAGGTCGGCCATGTTCAGCGTGCCGGCGACGCCATAGATCGCCGTGGCGCCAATGAGGAAGAGCGACGAGCTAGCAAGGTTGACGGCGATGTAGTGGAGGCTCGCCTTGACGCGCGACCGGCCCGAGGCATGGAGCGCCAGGCCGTAGGAGGCCGCCAGCAGCACCTCGAAGAAGACGAAGAGGTTGAACAGGTCGCCGGTGAGGAAGGCGCCGCTCAGTCCCATCAGCAGCAACTGGAACAGGCTGTTGAAGTGCTGCCCGGCCCGGTGCCAGCGCGCGGCCGAAAAGAGCACCGCGCCGAGCGCCAGGATGGAGGTCAACGCCACCATGACGGCCGAGAGAGGATCGACCACCAGCACGATGCCGTAGGGCACCGGCCAGTTGCCGAGATTGTAGGTGGTGGTGCGGGCAACGCCCTCGTGCACATCGGCCAACAGCCACAGACTGATGGCGAATAGCACGACGGTCGCCGCGATGTTGATCGCGAGCTTCAGCGTGTGGTGCCGGTCGTCGATCAGCGCCAGCAGGGCGCCCGCAAACAGCGGCACGACAATGGGCAGGATGGCGAGGTGTTCCATGCTCAGCGCTCCTGCCCGTCGACATGGTCGGTGCCGGTGAGGCCGCGATTGGCGAGCAGCACGACGAGGAACAGGGCCGTCATGGCGAAGCCGATGACGATGGCGGTGAGCACCAGTGACTGGGGGATGGGATCGGCCAGGGTGCTGATGTCCGTGCCCTCGTCGTAGATGGGAGCTGCGTTGCTGCGCAACCGCCCCATCGAGAAGATGAAGAGGTTGACCGCATAGGAGATCAGCGACAGCCCGATGATCACCTGGAAGGTGCGCGAGCGCAGGATCAGCCACACGCCGGAGGCCGTGAGAATGCCGATGCTCAGGGCGATGACGAGTTCCATCAGCGTTCTCCCGCGCTACGGGCCGCGGGCCGCATGGGCGGCTTGGCATTACGGATCGACTGGTGCGCCAGCGCGATGAGGATCAGCACCGTGGCGCCGACCACTAGGAGGAATACCCCCAGGTCGAAGAACAGCGCGCTCGCGAGCGGCACTTTGCCGAGGATCGGCAGGTCGAGATACTGGAAGTGCGAGGTGAGGAACGGCATGCCGAACAGCCACGCACCAATGCCGGTGAAGAGCGCAATCAGCAGCCCGAAGCCGATCCACAGCGTCGGCATGATGCGGATGCGCTCCTCCACCCAGCGCGTGCCGCCGGCAAGATATTGCAGCACGAAGCCGGTCGAGAGCGTGATGCCGGCGATGAAGCCGCCGCCCGGCAGGTCGTGCCCGCGCAGGAAAAGGTAGATCGAGAGCACCACGATCACCGGGAACAGCCAGCGCATGGCGACCGCAGGCACGTGGAGGAAATCCGACGCGATGCTGCCGACCTTGTCATCGTTGGAGAACTCGAACTGGCTCTGCAGCCGCTGCTGCTCTGGCCGCTCGATCGAGTCGGCAGCCGGGCGGAAGCGGCGCAGAAGCGCGAAGGTGGTCAGCGCCACGATGCCGAGCACGGTGATTTCGCCCATGGTGTCGAAGCCGCGGAAATCGACGAGGATCACGTTGACCACATTGTGGCCGCCGCCGAGCTTGTAGGCATTCTCGAGGAAGAAGGTGGCGATGCCCTGGGGCGCCTCGCTGGTGAGGATGGCATAGGCGAAGACCGCCATGCCGAGACCTACCGCCGCGGCGGCGGCAAAGTCGCGGATGCGCCGCAGCTGGCCGCGCCGGGGCGTCACCAGTTCGGAGGCAATGATCTCGGTGCGCTTGGGCAGCCAGCGCAGGCCGAGCAGGATGAGGATGGTGGTCACCACCTCGACCAGCACCTGCGTCAGCGCCAGGTCGGGGGCCGAGAACCAGGCGAAGGTAATGGCGGTGGCAAGGCCTGCCCCGCCCATCAGGATCAGCGCCATGAGCCGGTGATACTTGGCCTGGAAGGCGGCGGCGACGGCGCACACATTGCCGATGATCCAGACGACCACGAGGGCCGGATCGAGCGGCGTCTGGTAGGGCGCCATGTCCACCGGGCTGAGCAGCATGGGTATGGCACCGGCGAACAGGGCCACGAAGACGAGCAGCGCCAGCTGCGGCTGCAGGCGCCGCGTGCCCATCACGCGCTCGGCCGACTTGGCCCAGCGCACCGAGAGCAGCAGCACGATGCGCTCGAAGATGCGCGGGCCGGCCAGATGCCGGATCAGCGGCGGCCCGTCGGCATGTTCCAGCCGGCGGTGGATGAAGAAATAGAGCAGTGAACCGCCTGCCAGCGCCACGAGGCTCATGATGAGCGGCGTGTCAAAGCCGTGCCAGACCGAGAGGCTGTAATAGGGTGTCGCCCCGCCCAGCACCGAGCGAACCGCCGTGCCGAGATAAGGCCCGATGGTGAGGCCGGGGACGACGCCGACGAGCAGGCAGATCAGCACCAGGATCTCGATGGGCCGCCGCATCAGCGCGGGCGGCTCGTGTGGCACGCGGTCGAGATTGGTGGGCGGCGGGCCGAAGAACACGTCGTGGATGAAGCGGATCGAATAGGTAACGGCGAAGAGGCTGGCGATCACCGCACCGAGCGGCAGCGAGATATCGACGAAGGGATTGGAGTTCTTGATCGCCGTTTCGGCGAAGAACATCTCCTTCGACAGGAAGCCGTTGAGCAGCGGCACGCCCGCCATGGCCGCCGCCGCCACGATGGCCAGCGTGCCGGTGAAGGGCATGTAGCGGAACAGCCCGTTGAGCTTGTTGAACTCGCGCGTGCCGGTCTCGTGGTCGATGATGCCGGCCGCCATGAACAGCGAGGCCTTGAAGGTCGCGTGATTGGCGACGTGGAAAATGGCCGCCACCAGTGCCAGCGGCGAACTCATGCCGATGAGGGTGACGATGAGGCCGAGATGGCTGATGGTCGAATAGGCGAGCAGGCCCTTGAGATCGCGCTGGAAAATGGCCGAGTAGGCGCCGATGAGGAGCGTGGCGAGGCCGGTATAGGTCACGATCCAGACCCAGGGGGCGGTGCCCGACATCACCGGCGAGAGCAGCAGCAGCACGTAGACGCCCGCCTTCACCATGGTTGCGGAGTGGAGGTAGGACGAGACCGGCGTGGGCGCCGCCATGGCGCGCGGCAGCCAGAACTGGAAGGGGAACTGCGCGCTCTTGGTGAAGGCGCCGACAAGCACCAGCAGCAGCGCCGTGAGATAGAGCGGATGCTGCCGAATCAGGTCGCCGGAGGCGAGCACGACATCAACGTCGTAGCTGCCCACGATATGGCCGATCACCAGCATGCCGAGGAACAGCGCGAGCCCGCCCGTGGCGGTGATGATGAGCGCCATGCGGGCGCCGTCGCGGGCGTTCGAGGAGGCGTGCCAATAGCCGATGAGCAGGAACGAGAAGATGCTCGTCAGCTCCCAGAACAGCACCAGCTGCACCAGGTTGCCCGAGAGCACGATGCCCAGCATGGCGCCCATGAAGCCGAGGAACAGGGCGAAGAAGCGCGCCACCGGCTCGTCGGGCTGCATGTAGTAGCGGGCATAGAGCACGACGAGGAAGCCGATACCGGTGATCATCACCGCGAACATCCAGCTCAGGCCGTTGAGCCTGAGCACGATGTCGAGCCCCAGATCGGGCAGCCATGCGATGACATGCCGCACCGAATTGCCCGCCGCAATGATGGGGTAGAGCATGATGACGATGACCAGACCGACCAGCGCGACCAGCCCTGCGAGCATCGCCGCCCAGTTCCGGGCGTGCGCCGCCGGAATCAGCGGCGAGACGAACATGCCGAGAAAAGGCAGGACGCAAAGGGTAGTCAGCAGTAATCCGTCGGGCATCAATCCATCCATTCGTGACGCTGCGTGCAGTATCACAGGCGAGGGCCGCGATACGCTAGTGCCACCCCTCGGGAAATTCCGCACTTTCCCCGGCGGGATACGACCAATGATTGAGGATGCGGGCTACTGCCCCCCGCGCCTTGAACGGAGTTTGCTCCATTACCGCCGAGACGTACTGACGTGCTTCGCTGGAAGGGTCGCTGCGATCGCCAGATCGACTCAGTAGAGCCTCGAGGGAGCAAAGGGCGAGACGTCGCCGAAGGATAGCTGCACAACTGCACCCGTTCCCTGAGGCGCGGTTCGGTCCGCACCTCACCCCCCCTGCCACAGGCGCCAAGTTCGCGTTACTGCTCAAAAACTAGGCAACGCAAACAAGCGATGCTTCCTTGCTCACATTTCCCCCTCGGCGTGATTGACAGCCCAAGGCTATGTGTTAGCATGCGATGCACAATGTATACAATTCCAATTCAGGAGGGATGTGTGCGCTCGCTTGGAAACTTAGTCTCTGCCCTCGCCCTGTCGGTAGCAGGCCTCGCGCTCGCGGGTCCCGCCCTGGCCCAGCCGACCGGCACGCTGGTAATTGCGGACAATGAAACGCCGGAGAATCTCGACCCGGCCAACGCCACCAACTCGACCGTCAACGAACTGCTCATCGGCGCCTATGACGCGCTCGTCCAGTTCACGGCCGGAGAGACGACCGTGTCGCCGCGCCTCGCGACCGAATGGACGATTGCCGAGGATGGCCTCAGCTACACCTTCAAGCTGCGCGACGACGTAAAATTCCACGACGGCACGCCGCTCACCGCGGAGGACGTCAAGTTCACCTTCGACCGCCTGCAGGCGGCCAAGGGCAATGTGCTGAACGACCTGGGCCCCTTCACCGGAGCCGAGGTGATCGATCCCTACACGGTCAAGCTCAACACCTCCGCGCCGTTCGGGCCGTTCCTGTCGGCGCTGTCGCGCATCTACATCGTCAACAAGGCGCTCGTCGAACCCCACATGGCCGACGACAATGCGCGCCAGTGGCTGGCGGTGAACGATGCCGGCTCGGGCCCCTATGTCATCACCTCCTACGCGCCCACCGAAGCGGTGACGCTCAAGGCGTTCCCCGACTACTGGGGCGGCTGGGAAGGCAACCATGTCGAGGAAGTGGTGTTCCGCTACATCACCGAACCCTCGACCCAGCTCAGCCTGCTGAAGTCGGGTGAAGTCCATATCGCCCCCGACATCACCGTCGAGGACAAGCTGGCCCTGCAGTCGGACCCGAACTTCCGCGTCGATGTCGGTGCGGCCGCGACGCCCCTCTTCTTCATGCTCAACACCGCGAGCAGCGGTCCGACCGGCAATCCGGAATTCCGCAAGATGCTGTCGATGGCCTTCGACCGTCAGCTGCATCTGGACACCGTGCTGATGGGGCTGGGCACCCTGCCTGATGGCCCACTGCCGGTGGGCTGGCTTGGCCACACTCCGGGCACCGAACAGGGCTACGACCTTGAAGGGGCCAAGGCACTGGTCGAGGCCAATGGCTGGGCCGGCACCAAGCTCCTCGTCCGCTACCTGCCCGCGATCATCGAGGAGCAGCGCGCCGTCGAACAGCTGCAGTCCAACCTCGCGGAGATCGGCATTACGCTCGAGGCGGAAGGCATGACCTGGCCGGCGCAGGCGGCAACGACTGCTTCGCTGGAGACCACCGCCGACCTCAACGTCACCTACAGCTTCCCCTCCTTCCCGGACCCGCATGCGGTGCTCAACACCGTGTTCAACGGCGCGCTGACCGGTACCAAGGGCGGCTACAACTGGTCGCAGTACGACAATCCGGCGGTCAACGACCTGCTCGCCAAGGCGGCGGCCTCGGCCGATCCGGCAGAGCGCGCCGCGCTCTACGGCGAAGTGCAGAAGCTGGTCGGCGCCGACCATGCGGCGATCACGGTGTCGCTGCCGGGCTCGACCGTGGCGCTGGCCGCGAACGTGGAGGGCTATGTCTACAACGTCGCCCACCACAACACCTTCAACTACATGGACATCGGCCTGAAGTAAGGCCGGGCCGGTTACGTGGGGGGCAGGGTATGAATTACGCACTTCAACGGATCGCGTTCTCGATCCTGTCCCTTTTCATTCTGCTGCTGACAACCTTCCTGCTCAGCCACGTGATGGCCGGCGATCCGGCCCTGGTTGCCGCCGGCCCCAATGCCGGCGCAGCCAAGATCGAGGCGCTGCGCAAGGAGATGGGGCTCGATCAGCCGCTCTTCGTCCAGTTCGGAATCTATGTCGGCGACATCCTGCGAGGCGACCTCGGCACCTCCTGGTTCACGCGCCAACCGATTGCCGAGGACCTGCTGCGCGAGCTGCCTCCGTCGCTCGAACTGGTGCTGGTCGCCATGCTGATCAACCTGGCCGTGTCGATGCCGCTGGGACTGCTGACAGCGCGCTACGCCCATACCAGGTTCGACGATGCCGTCCGCCTGATCGTAATGGCGGGCGCCGGCCTGCCGGTCTTCTGGGTCGCCATCCTGCTGCAGCAGATC
>JGI12420J12819_1000825_pt1 | contig 15463 bp, 9 predicted proteins | sample Passage237A_FD_12819 | JGI IMG/M metagenome (IMG submission 12819) | reverse complement strand
AACCGGCTGCCCTTACTNAAATCGGCTTTCAAGCTGCTGGTCAATAATCTTCGCGATGTCGATACGGTATCCATCGTGGTGTATGGCAGTATGGTAGGTATATGGCTGCCACCGACGCCCGGCAGCGAGAAACAAAAAATACGCAAGGCCATTGAAGAGTTGTATCCCGGTGGCGCCACTCCCGGCGAGTCGGGCATACGCACAGCTTATGCTTTGGCGAAAAGTCAATATATAGAGGGCGGCAACAACCGCGTAATCCTGGCCACCGACGGCGACTTCAACATTGGCCAGGCCAGTGAAGAAGAACTGGAGAAAATGATTACGCAACACCAGCAATGGGGCATTTATCTTACCTGCCTGGGAGTGGGTATGGGAAATTATAAAGATTCGAAACTGGAGATACTCGCGAAAAAAGGCAATGGCAATTTTGCCTATCTCGATAATGAAAAGGAAGCGGAGAAAGTCTTGGTAAAAGAACTCACGCAAACACTATACAGCGTAGCCGACGATGCTTTGTTCAATATCTGGTTCAACCCATCGGTGGTGAAAGAATACCGGCTGATCGGGTATGATAACAAACGCAAGGCGCTGGCTGATTCGGTAAGTGAAATTGAAGGAGGAGAAGTGGGATCAGGACATACCACTTTGGCGCTGTTTGAAATTTCGCTGGCCTATGAAAATGGCCGTAGTCTTTTTTTTGAAAAAGATGGTCTGGCCAAAGTGCAGGTGAGCTACCGCCTGCCAGGTGATTCGGTGAAAAGAACTGCCTCTTATACCTGTCCCTATATAAAAACAGAATTTGCAGAATTGCCCGCCTGCTATCGCTTTGCTACCAGCGTAGCCATGTTTTCTTCTATATTGAAAGAATCGAAGTATGTGAAGAAAACAAACTGGAACGATGTGCTGCGCATTGCCGTTGCTTCGGTCAATCCCAACGACCCCGCGCAAAAAGAATTCATCACCATCGTTGAAAAAGCGCGCAAGGTATATGGGCGCAACCGAAGGAAAAGAAACAACTAGCTAAACATCTCGCGCACCCTGTCGAAAAAGCTTTTCTCCGATTTATCAGGGTGAGGTGTGAAGTTGGGCGAATTACTGAGTTTTTCCAGCATGGCCTTTTCTTCCGCCGTCAGGTTTTGTGGTGTCCAGACATTTACGTGTATCAGCTGGTCGCCTTTTTCGTAGGAGTTTACACCGGGGAAGCCTTTTCCTTTCAGCCTGAAGATCTTTCCGCTTTGTGTGCCCGCGGGTATTTTTATTTTGGCCCTTCCGTCTATCGTAGGTACTTCCACGGTAGTGCCGAACACGGCATCGGGGAAGGAGATATGAAGATCGTATGCTACGTTCAGTCCGTCGCGGTGCAATTCCTTATGCGGTTCTTCTTCTATCAGCACAATCAGGTCGCCCGGAGGGCCGCCACGTTCGCCGGCATTACCACGCCCCTGTACATTCATCTGCATGCCTTCGCCCACGCCGGCGGGTATATCAATAGTAACGGTTTCTTCGCCGTACACCCTGCCATCACCGCGGCAGGTAGGACATTTTGCTGTGATGGTGGTGCCTTCGCCGTTGCAGGTAGGACAGGTAGTAACGGTTTGCATCTGTCCGAGGAAAGTATTCTGCACACGACGCACCTGGCCGGTACCATGGCAGGTGCTACAGGTTTGAACGCTGCCTTTATCTTTTGCGCCGCTGCCATTGCAGGTGCCGCACACCACGTGTTTCTTCACCTTGATCTGCTTGGTAACGCCCCTCGCGATTTCTTCGTAATTCAGTTTGATCTTGATGCGCAGGTTGCTGCCGCGCACACCACGCGTGCGTTGTCCGCCGCTGCGTCGGCCGCCACCGCCAAAGAAGCTTCCGAAGATGTCGTCGCCAAAAATATCTCCAAACTGGCTGAAGATATCTTCCATGTTTACGTTGCCATGTCCGACTCTTCCGTTCACGCCCGCATGACCAAAGCGGTCGTACTGCGCGCGCTTTTCCTGGTCGCTCAACACTTCATAGGCTTCGGCGGCTTCCTTGAATTTTTCTTCAGCCGATTTATCACCTGGGTTACGGTCAGGGTGGTATTGCATCGCCACTTTCCGGTAAGCCTTCTTAATCTCATCGGCCGACGCACCCCTGGACACCCCTAACACTTCGTAATAATCTCTTTTCGACATTTTGTTGATTTGAATTATTTACGCCTGCGCTATTTTCCTACCACTACTTTAGCAAACCGGATTATTTTATCGTTTAAGTAATAACCTTTAACTACTTCATCAACCACCTTACCCTTCAACTGCTCCTGCGGCGCAGGAATTTCCGAAATCGCTTCGTGCAGATCGGGATTGAAATCGGTGCCAATGCTCTGCATGGGCTTCAGTCCCCTGGCCTGCAAAGTGCTGCGCAGTTTGTTAAACACCAACTGCACGCCTTCAATTACAGCAGCGGTATCGGCTGCATTGTTCATTTGTTTTTCGGCACGGTCGCAATCGTCCAGCACGTCCAGCAGGCTTTGAATTACTTCCTTGCCTGCTGTCTGGATCAACTCCACTCTTTCGCGGGCATTGCGCTTTTTGTAGTTATCAAACTCTGCCACCAGCCTCAGGTACTTGTCCTTTTGCTCGTTCAACTCATTTTCCAGTTTTTCAACCATATCTTCCTGTTCTGCAGAATCATTTTCCACGGGCTCATTCAGGTGCGACGTGCCGCTGATGTTCTCGTCGGTATTGATATTCATGGTCGTGTCAGCAGCGCCCGCGCCGTTTTCCACGTTTGTCTCTTTACCGGTATCTGTTGTCATAGGTTGGTGCGTGTTTTTATCCTTCATATCTGAAAAATTGGCGGCTGTCCGGTAGCCCGGAGCCGGGTTTCGTGTTCCAGGTGCCGGGTTTGCAGGCCTTTTACCCTACAAACGTCATTTTTAACCGAAAGCACGAACGAATGCGTTAAAAATACTGAATTCTGTTAGTAATGCTCTATGGGACAATTATTTTGCCAGTTGCGGAAATAAGCCAAAATGTCCGGCCCCCGGGCTGTGAAATTTTATCATTTACCAGCATTTTTTTTACACACGTGCAGTATTTGATACGCAATTCTTTATCTTCATAGTGCAACAGCCTACAGAAAAGAAAAGCCGTGATCTGACAACTGCTTTGGCCATATCGGAAATTTTCAGGTTCGAAATTAATTACAGGCTTTACAATTCATTGGCATTTTCCCGCCGCCGGTCTCGCCCGCAGTCGTTATAAATGTTCGCAATCTCGTCCCGGCAAACTCTCCCAAGACCCAAGTCTTAAGGCAATGAAGTAGTTGAAAGCCAAAATATTTTTTGGTTTTTAGACTTAATTTATTGTTAAATTTAGTTGCGTTTTCGTTTACACAACCTATAAAACCTATTTAACATGCCCTCAAAGCTAACTGTAAGGTTGTGGCTGACGTGTTGTTTATTGCTATTTGCCACAACGATTGTGTTTGCCCAGTCACGAACCGTCACGGGTAAAGTGACGGATGAAACCAAAGTACCCGTGGCGAATGCTACGGTTGCGGTAAAAGGTTCCAATGTAGCCACCCAGACAGATGTAGACGGCAATTTCACCCTCACGGTTCCCGGCGCCAACGCCGTCATCGTCATCACCAGCGTCGGATTTCAAACAAAGGAAGTTCCTGTAGGCTCACTGCTCAACCTCGAGGTCAGCCTTACCACCACTACTTCACGCCTCGATGAAGTGGTAATTACCGGCTACACCGCGCAGAAGAAAAAAGACATCACCGGCGCTGTTTCGGTGGTGGATGTTGACAACATGCGCCAGATACCTACCGGCACCCCTGAAAAAGCACTGCAGGGCCAGGCTTCGGGTGTTACTATCGTAAGCTCAGGGCAACCGGGCGGCGGTAGTAATATCCGTATCCGCGGCATCACCTCGGTAGGCAGCACCGACCCGCTGGTGATTATTGATGGTACGCCCGGCAGCATGCACGACCTGAACGTGTACGACATCGAGTCGATGCAGGTATTGAAAGACGCCGGCGCGGCTGCCATCTACGGTGTGCGCGGTTCCAACGGCGTAATTGTGATTACTACCAAGAAAGGTAAAAGCGGAAAAGTAAGACTCACCTACGATGGCTATGTCGGCACCCAACGCCCGCTGAAAGATGGTTTCAATATTGCCAACACCATCGAGACCGCCAACGCGGTTCAGCAGTCTTACATCAACAGCGGACTTACACCGGCCAACAAACAGTACCGCGACGGCGCTACGCCGGTGATTCCCGATTATATTACTCCCACATCGGCTATGGAAGGAGATCCTAACACCGATCCTTCCTCTTACGCGCTGTACGATAACCAAATTACGCGGGCCAACAAACAAGGTACCGACTGGTTTCACGAAATTTTCAAACCTGCACTGATCCACAGCCACAACGTTTCCGCGAGCGCAGCCAACAACCGCTCGTCATTTTATTTTTCACTCGGCTATTTTGACCAGGAGGGCACGTTGATTGAAACATACCTGAAACGTTATTCAGCCAGGATCAACACGCAGTTTAATGTGCTCGACAAATTCAGGATCGGGCAAAATGCGTATGTGTTTTACCGACAGAATCCCGGATTTAACAACCAGAACGAGGGCAATGCTATTTCGCACAGCTACCGGCAGAATCCTATCATACCTGTATATGATATCATGGGCAATTTTGCGGGCACCGGTTCTCAAAACCTCGGAAACGCCCAGAACCCGGTAGCCAATATGCGCCGCACGCATAACAATAAGGGAAATAACTGGCAGATAAACGGAAACGTGTTTGCGGAACTGGATTTCCTGCGTCACTTCACCGCGCGTACCAGCTTTGGCGGCACAATTGATAACTATTATTACAATTCTTTCAGCTTTACCGCGTACGAAAATGCTGAGAACAACCGCAACCCGAATGCTTTTACTGAAAACAGCGGCTATAACAGCAGCTGGACCTGGACAAACACTTTAACCTATAACAACGTGTTTGCCACTGTTCACAACCTGAAAGTGCTGGTAGGTTCAGAAGCTATCCAGAATTATGGAAGGGCCATCAACGGTTCCCGAAGCGGCTATTTTATAACCGATCCCACCAATCTGACCGTTGACCCCAACCTGTGGACGCTGAATTTTGGTCCGCCCAACGGACAAACCACCAGCAACATAAATGGTACACCTTATCAGAACGCGCTGTATTCATTGTTTGGCCGACTCGATTATAACTACGATGATAAGTACCTACTAAGCGCCACGCTGCGCCGTGATGGTTCTTCGGTGTTTGCCGAAGAAAACCGTTTCGGCTGGTTCCCCTCGATCACTGCCGGCTGGAGAATTTCGAGAGAAAGTTTTATGCAGGATGTCAGCTGGATCAATGATCTGAAATTGCGCGGCGGCTGGGGTAAACTGGGTTCCATCAGTAATATCAACTCCACCAACCCGTACAGTTTGTTTAACCAGGCAGCGGCTAATTCATACTATGATATCAATGGTACCAACAACAGTTCTGTATTAGGTATCTATGCCAGCCAGATTGGTAATACCGAAACCACCTGGGAAGAAGATATCATTACCAACGTAGGTCTCGATGCCACCATTCTCAACAACAAACTAGACCTTTCCATTGAATGGTATAAGAAATCGATCAGCGGTTTGCTGTTTCGTCCTTTATCAGACGTGACAGTGGTAGGGGGCGCCACGCCGGCTTTCGTGAACGCGGGTAATATCGAAAACACGGGTATTGATGCGATGGTAACATATCATGGCAGCATCAGCATGGATTTTAACTTTGATGTTACGCTCACTTTCACCTCTTACAACAATAAAGTGGTCAGCCTGCCGGCAGGTATCAAATATTACGACAGGGGCAGTGCTGGTTCCGGGCGTATCGGTGCCTTCTCGCGATTGCAGCCAGGCCAGGCGCTGGGCGCATTCTTCGGCTATGAAGTGATAGGGCTGTTCCAGAGTGATGACGATGTAGCCAAATCGCCCACGCAGGAAGCTGCCGCTCCCGGCCGTTTGAAATACCGCGACGTGGATGGTAATGGACAGATAGATGCGAATGACAGAACATTCTTCGGTAACCCCAATCCTGATTTTACCAGCGGGTTAAACATCAACGCATCGTATAAAGGATTTGATTTCTCCGCCTTCTTCTACGCTTCTGTCGGAAATGATGTGATTAACTACGTGCGTTACTGGACAGATTTTCCGCAGGTATTTGACGGTGCTGTAAGTAAAGATGCAGTGTATAACAGTTGGACACCCGATCGGCCCAATGCCAAGGTTCCGCGCCTGGAACGCAACGCCAACTTCAGCAATACAACACAGTTCACTTCTTACTTTATGGAAAATGGTTCGTTCCTGCGTTGTAAATCGCTGATACTGGGTTATACCGTTCCTAACAGGATGATCAAAAACCTTAGCATGAGCAAGCTTCGCTTTTATATACAGGTAGCCAACTTGTTTACCATTACCAAATACACCGGTCTTGATCCCGAGTTGACGGGCTCCAACCTGGGCGATAACAGCAACTTCGGAATTGACTTCGGCAACTACCCGGCGAATGAAACGTCGATTTTGTTTGGCGTTAATCTTTCATTCTAAAAACCGTAATCAGGAAAATTATGAAACGACAATATTTTGTTTGGATGTTTGCGGCATTAGCGGGGTTGGCCATTGTGTATGCCTGCAACAAAAACTTTCTCGATAAACAACCACAGGGCGCTTTCAACCCTGCCGTGCTGGCCAACAGGCCTGGCGTGGAGGGTTTGCTGATTGGCGCATACCATATGCTGGGCGGACAAGGTGGTGCAGCCGGCGACAACTGGGGCAATGCTGCTTCCAACTGGGTGTTTGGCAGCGTGACGGCCGATGATGCATACAAAGGCTCCACACCGTCTGACCAGGGTGATATTGTGCCTATCGAAACATGGGCCTACAATACCAACAACCCATACTTCAACCAGAAATGGCTGGCAGTATATGATGGCGTGCAAAGAGCCAATGACGTGTTGCGTGTGTTGCCGCTGGCGAATGATATTCCCGACGCAGACAAAAACACCATGGCCGGCGAAGCCCGCTTCCTGCGCGGCCATTTCCATTTTGAAGCAAAGAAAATGTGGAAAAATGTGCCTTATGCAGATGAAACAACCACGGAGACTTCCAATGTAGATGAGCAGGGCAATTACATTGATATATGGCCGAAGATTGAAGCCGATTTCCAGTTTGCTATCGACAACCTGCCCGAAACACAACCGCAGGCGGGAAGAGCCAATAAATCGGCCGCCAAAGCATTTCTCGCCAAGGTGTATATGTTCCAGAGCAAATACGACCAGGCAAAGCCCTTGCTCGACGACCTGATCCAGAACGGTCAGACTGCCAAAGGTGAAAAATACGGACTGGTCAATTACGCTTCCAATTTTAATGCTGCACAAGACAACAGCAAAGAATCTGTCTTCGCCTACCAGGCATCAGTAAACGATGGATCGGGTACCAACGGTAACTATGGCGATAACCTGAACTTCCCTAATAGTGGCGGCCCGGGCGGGTGCTGTGGCTTCAACAACCCTTCAATTTCCCTGGCCAATGCATATAAGACCGATGCCAACGGACTGCCCCTGTTTGATACTTACAATGCCGGCCAGGACGTAAGCGCGCCCAGCAATCCTTATACCGGCACGCTGGACCCGCGTATTGACCTGGTAATCGGTCGTCCGGGAATTCCTTACCTGGACTGGGGGCCGCATCCCGGACCCACCTGGATCCGCGACCCCGGCACCAATGGCTATTTCAGCCCCAAGAAAAACATATATGCCAAATCGCAGCAGGGATCATTGTCATCCACTGAAACCAGTTTCTGGGCACCTACCCAGATGGCTGCAAACAATGTAAACCTCATTCGCTTTTCTGATATTTTATTGTGGGCTGCTGAATGCGAAATAGAAATCGGCTCTGCAGAAAAAGCGCTGGAGTATGTGAATATGGTTCGTGCAAGGGCAGCGGATCCCGCCGGCTGGGTGTATGATAACAGCGACTACGATGCCAACAACGCTCAATACGTCACGCAGACCACACCGGCGGATAATTACAAGATTGGTCTTTATCCGCCCGGTTCTTTCGACGACAAGGCTTACGCCATTAAAGCCATACGCTTCGAAAGAAGGCTGGAGCTGGCCATGGAAGGTCACCGCTTCTTCGACCTGCAACGTTGGGACAATGGCACCGGCACCGTGATGGCGCCCGAACTGAACGCCTATGCCACTGCGGAAAAATCACGGCCTTCGATCTTTGCGATCAACCCCGGCGCCACATTTACCGCGAACAAGAATGAATACTATCCCATTCCGCAACAGCAGATAGATATAAAGAATGCTGCCGGAGACATTAAATTGAAACAAAACCCGGGCTATAACTAAACACCTTCATGAGAAAAGTTCAACAGAGGCGGGGAAACCTGCCTCTTGCTTTTTTGGTACTTTTGCGCCGATGACCAAAGTATATCTCCGAAAAAAAATCAGCAACCGTGTTCTAAACGGGCATCCCTGGATTTTTGGCAACGAAATAAATAATATCGAAGGGGCTATTAACCCCGGTGATATTGCCGAAGTATATACGCACGACAAAAAGTTCCTGGGTAAAGGCTACCTGAATCCCCAATCGCAGATACAGGTGCGGCTGCTTACGCGCGACAAAAATCAAACCATAGACGAAGCATTTTTTCACCGCCGCTTATTGCAGGCCTGGAACTATCGCCAGCAATTGGGCTATATCGAAAACTGCCGTCTTGTTTTCGGCGAAGCCGACTACCTGCCGCAACTCATCATCGATAAGTTCAACGATTATTTCGTGATACAAACGCTGGCGCTGGGCATCGATGTATGGAAGCCAGCCATCGTGAAAGCACTTGAAAATATTTTTCAGCCCAAAGGCATCTATGAACGCAACGATGTGCCCGTGCGCGAACTGGAAGGATTGCCGCAACAAAAAGGATTTTTATCGGCTCCCTTCGATACTAAAATCACGATCAATGAAAATGGTTTGAAGTTTTTCGTGGATGTGGAGAATGGGCAAAAGACAGGCTATTTCCTCGACCAGCAGGATAACCGCCGCGCTATTCAGCATATAGTGAAAGGTGCCGATGTGCTGGGTGCATTTACCTATACAGGTACTTTCGAAATTCACGCGGCGCACTATGGCGCCAAATCGGTTTTGGGCCTGGATATTTCGGAGAGTGCCGTGCAACAGGCCAATGCCAATGCAAAGCTCAACGGTCTTGAAAATATCTGCCGCTTCGAAGCTATGAATGCATTCGATGTGTTGAAAGCCTGGGCAAAAGAGGGAAGACAGTACGATGTGGTGATGCTCGACCCGCCATCGTTCACCAAAACAAGAGAAAATATTCAGAAAGCGATTACAGGTTATAAGGAAATCAACCTGCGTGGTATGAAACTGCTGAAGCCCGGCGGATTTTTGGTGACTTCAAGTTGTACCAACCTGGTGCCGCCGAACCTTTTTCTCGAGATCATCCAACTGGCGGCAAAAGATGCGCGCAGAAAACTGAGGCAGGTTACATTCCAGGCACAATCAGCCGATCACCCCATCATCTGGCAATGGGAGAACACACAATACCTTAAGTTCCTGATTGTACAGGTGGAATAAGACTAATTAGTGCGCAACCTGGAATTTCCCGGAGTCGATTACCTTNCCGTTCTTATCTCTTAGCTGGAAGATGTAAATACCACGGTAAAAATCATTCACGTCTACAATAGTCTTCGGCGTGATCTTGTTTACTTCATGTACTTTCTTTCCGGTGAGATTATATATCTGAAGTTGTAATTGCGCTTTTTCGTCGGTCTGTTGAAAATCGAAAGTGATAAGTGAGGTGGCAGGGTTAGGATAGAAGCGGACCACTTTGGCAACAGGTTCCCTCTGGGATTGCTGGGGGCGATCCTGGGCTTTTACGTTGATAGACAATAAAAGGATTATGGATAATGCGTAAAAAATCCTCATGAATGATGATATTTTACTATTTGATCTCAAGATATTTCCTTTTAACCAAAATTACAACCCTTGTGCCATGAAATAATACGCAAAATAGGTGATTTATCTTACGGTCAGTAATGGTGAAAGCCCCTTTAACATTTTTATATTTTATTGACAGTCAATTGATTGCAGAAAGCGCTGCTCGTACCGCGTTGAAATCGGGTATTTCCCCGGCATTATCCAGCACTTCCCCATATTGAATGATGCCTTCGCGGTCGATCACAAAGGCCGAGCGCTTGGACACGCCTTTCATGCCATGACCAAAAACCTCGTAGATGCTGTCGTATGCGCGGGAGGCTTCTTTGTTAAAATCGCTGAGGAGGGTGAAGTTGAGGCGTTGCTCTTCCTTGAACTTGGCGAGCGTTTGCGGAGAGTCCACACTGATGCCAAACACTTCCGCATCCAGGTCGTTGTACAGGCCTATATTGTCGCGCACCTCGCACAGTTCTTTGGTGCACACGCTGGTGAAGGCCAGCGGGAAAAAAAGCAGCACTACTTTTTTGCCTTTGAGGTCTTCGAGGCTGACTTTGTTTTTGCCTGAATCGTATAACGTGAATGAGGGGGCTGGTGTTCCGGGCTTCAGGCTCATAGTGTTTTTTATTGATGTCGTTCGATTGCTTTATGTCCGGTAGCGATCATATTTTGCTTCAACTCGGTATAACGGTCGGTAAAGCGGCGCATGGTATCGTATGATTTAACAAAGCTGGATTCACGGTGGCCGATTGTTACCAACTGGCGAATGTTTTCGTTTTCGAGAAACAATACTTCGCCGCGTTTTATTTCATCTTCATAATAGCCGAAGTAAACAGTTTCGTATCTCTCGATGCAAATAGGGCGGCCATTGTCGAGGTAATAGGTTTCTGAATGCTCTATCGAATCGATCATATACCTGATCTCGAACTCCACCACCCTGCCATCGCGTTCGGTATAGTACCAGGTTTCTTTGTAAGTGCGGTCGGTGCCGATGTATTTGGTGAGCCAGAAAGTGCGCTGATATTTTAGTGAAAGACTGTCTGCGCGTTCTATCAAGCGGTCTATTCTTGTCCTCCAGTCGTAGCGTTGCGCAGAGGCGGCGGTGCTTATAAGCAGCATCAATATGGGGAGCAGCCGGTGGACCATCATACTAAATTTAAGAATAAGGGAGCAGATGGGGAAAAGATTATTAAAATCTCGGACACAACACTTTATCCAGCGAGCTGTTCTCCCTGTTCAGGAAACCGATATACGCCACCGAAATTTCGAAGCCGCCTCTTCCCTGGCTGGCGGTTTTTAGCGGGGAAATGTTTACATCGTAACTGATGGCAACCGCTACCGGGCGCCGCTCGAGTTTCAATACCGGTATCAGTGCATCCTGCCAGCGAATGAAGGCGCCGGCATGAATGGTGTATAAGGGGTTCTCTTCTACAAAATCGCCGAGTTTGTACGAATACAAGGCCCCCCCGATGGTTTCGGCAAATGGCCCCTGAAAAGACTGATCGGCTTGTAGGGTGAGGTAAGAAAAATCGTCGATGTTGAACTTCACGCCTGCTGAAAAAACATACTTCGGGTTCAACTCAATATCCGCATTGCGGTAAAATGAATTTTTCGGTCGGTTGAGGTGATGATAAGCGGCGCCCAGGAACAGCATATTCATCTGGTCGCGGCCGAAGCTGGTATTGAAACTCATACCCACGCTGGCATCCCAGGTCATGAAATTGGGGGAGGGGAAATATTCTCCTACGGGCAGCGAAGGATCAAAACCGCCGCCGCCGTATTGATTGTCGGTCGTGATCTTTGAAAAATCAACCGACTTGCGGATAAGTCCTCCCATCATACCCAGCGAGAGGAACATGGTCTTTTGATCGCTCAGTGATTTATGATAGTTGAATGCGGGCAGCAAATGGGTGGTGGTAAGGCCCGCGCTGCCTGCCTTATCGTACAACACCTGCAGTCCCACGGTAATGAAATCATCATTCTTACGAATAGGCATTTTGTATTCCGCATTCAGCGAGCCGGTGCGGTAGCCGTTGGTCACGCTGTTCCACTGATCGCGGTACACGCCTTGCACGCGTACATCGCCGGTATATATGCCGGCCAGTGATGGGTTGCGCAAAAGCGGCGCCTCAAAAAACTGCGAGAAATGAATATCCTGACCCTTCGTGCTTTTTGCAAAGCAGACGGCGAGCGCAAAACAAAACCATATCGCTGTGAGACGTTTCATTGATTACTCATTTTTTGCCGCTACCTGATCAGGGTTACATTTCCTTTAAACGGTATAATCTGCGCATTGTCGCATACCAGTTCTATTATATAGACGTACACATCCTGCGGCGCAGGTCTTCCTTTATAAGTGCCATCCCATCCGCCACTCGGCGAACGGTCATTCACCATGAAATTTCTTTTCTCCCACACCAGTTCACCCCAGCGGTTGAATATTTTCATGCTGTTCACACGATGTATGCCGCGTCCGCGTGGCGCAAATATATCGTTGATGCCATCGCCGTTGGGCGAGAAGGTATTCGGGATAAAATAGTTTTCCGAACCACAGATAACCGTGATCGTTACTTCGCGCGATGACTTGCAACCATACACGTCCTCCACGCTTACTTTGTAAGTGGTGGTGAATTGCGGGTTGGCGTAAGGCACCGGACAATCAGTACAACTCAGCCTGTCGGGCGGCGTCCACCGGTATATGGCAATGCTGTCACTATAAGTCACCGGTATGTCGATACCGTTGCCCACGATTATCACCGGATCCTGCGCAATGTTGATGGTCGGGTTGGCCGGAACATACACCGGTTTGTACACCGTATCGCGGCAATCGAGTTGGTTGGCAGTGATCAGCCTGATGTTATAATAGCCCGGTGTGCCGTAGGTAACGGTGGGAGAAGTGCTGCTGGAACTGCTGCCATTGCCCAGATTCCACGTCCAGGTGATGGCGGTGTCGGGACGAATCAGCTCACCCTGCAGGGGAAGTATATCATTTACACAGACAATACTGTCGCCATTGATGCGGGCAAACGGTGTGCCATATACGCGAACCGTATCGCGCATCATATTTTCGCAACCGGTTTGTGTTCTCACCAGGTGCGTAATTTCATAGGTGCCGGGTTGTGTATAAAAATGCGATGGATTGAGATCGGCGGAAGTGTTTCCATCACCAAAGTCCCATAAGCGGTACACCACCGGGTCGTTGGGCGCCAGCGTATAGTTCTGGAAGGTAACTATGCCCGAATCGCAGAAGGCTCTCTTGTCCTTACCAAACAACGGCAATGCACCCAGCACTTCAATACGCGGGCTGCCGTTGATAGTAATCTGGCAATCCTGGTTGTCGGTCAATATCAGGAATGGAGTATAATAGTTGGGCCTGCTGTAAAAATGCTGGAGGCTGAACGATTGCGTGGTGTCGGTAGCACCATCACCAAAATAGAAAGTGAATTGCGTTGATGGCGGAGTCGACACGTTGAAATCGACAGTCAGTTCATTACAAGCCTGCACCGGGCTGTACACGATGTTGGTGTTCGCGCGCGGATCGTACACGTTGATCTCGGAGCTGACTGAATCCGTGCAACCACCCGGTCCAACCAGGTGCAGTGTAGCGGTATAAGAGCCGAAATCGTTATAGAAATAAATCGGGTTCTGTTGTGTGCTGGTTTCTCCATCGCCAAAATCCCAGTAAAATGACTCATAGTCTTGTCCCTGGAAAGTGAACTTGGTGGCAATCGGCGGGCAGATGGTAGTGGTATCCGTTACCGAGAATGCCGGCTTGGGCGTTCTTACCAGTATGCGGTCATTCAGCACCATCGAATCCTGGCAACCCGCTTCATCGGTAATCACGAGTTTAACGGTGTAGTTGGAATCGGTGCCCGTATAAGTATGCGTGGGATTCTGGAGTATTGAAGTAGCACCATCACCAAATTCCCAGTACCAGCTGAGCGATCTTCCTTTTGAAGTATCGGTAAACTGCACCGGTGCATCGGGGCACACCGCGGTGTAATCGGCGGTAAAACCGGCTTTCGGGCGTGTGATCAGGATGGAGTCGGGAAGCCTGTAAGTATGCTGGCAGCCATCCTGGTCAACCACTGTCAGGCGAATGGTATAAATGCCCGTATCGGCAAATGCATGCGTGAATGGCGGCTGTGTCATCACTACCGGTGGCTGGCCATCATCAAAATCCCATCTCCATTCCTTGATGCTGCCTGCCGGTGTGGAAAGATCATTCAGTATGATGGGTGTATTGTTGCAACTGCCCACATTGGATACGGTGAAATTAGCGGTGGGACCGGTTACGGTTATCTGTCGCCTGGTGGTATCTGTACATCCATTGATGTCTGTTATCACCAGCGTAATGGTATACGAGCCCGGTGTATTGAATCTTGCACTATAGTTACGGGAACCTTCCACAAATGCTCCATTATTTACCCTCCATTCGTACCTGGAGATATTTGCCGGAGTTCCGTTGGCAGTAGCAGTGAACAAATCGCCCCTGCAAAGGGTATCTTTGTTGATAGTGAAATCAGCGGTTTCCCCCACAAGCCTGATTAATTGCGAAGTGGTTTGACTGCAGCTGCCATTGGTCACCGTTAGTTTGACGGTATAATCTGCCAGCGCCGGGTAGGTAAACATGGTGTCGCCCTGGAAGGTAGCTGTTGAATTGGCCGGGTCGTCAAACTCCCAGAGATAGGAAACCGGTCCATAGGCCGGGTCGGTTTTGGATAAGTCTTCAAATAACACCACGCGTTTATCGTCGCAGTCCTGGAGCCTGTAGTTGAATGCAGCGATAGGAGGTTTGATATGAATGGTCTTGGTTACAGGCGTGCTCGGACAGAGGTCATTGTTGTAAGTAATCAGCATCACGGTGAACGTGCCGGTGTCGGCATAGCTGTGCACAGGACTTAATTCTGCTGAAGTAGTGTTATCTCCAAAGTACCACAGGTACTGGTTGATGGGTGGTGTAATGGGAGAAAGGTTGGTGAAACTAACTTCCGAATTGGCGCAGGTGTCATCGATATTAATGCTGAAGTCTGCTGTTGGGGGCACGCCTACTTTTACACCGCCGCTCACGGTTACAGTTTGCGTGCAACCTCCGTTGGTAGTAATGGTTAACGATACGGGATATGTGCCCGCAGTGGCATAAACCTGCGACGGCGGATTCTGTACCGTGCTGGTATTTCCATTGCCAAAATCCCAAAGCCAGCTGGCCACACCATCAATAGCATTTACGGTGGCAGTAGGATTCGTGTAGGTGAAAGGCGCACAGCCGCCGGTAGGCAGATTATTAATTGAAACCGTGGGCTGCGCAATATGTATAAAGTCTGTCTTCGTGATGGTATTCTGACATCCATCAGCGGTTGTGATGGTAAGTGCCACAGTATAAAGCCCAACATTCGTGTATGTATGCGAGGGGTTTTGATCGGTGGAAGTGGTGCCATCACCAAAAT
>JGI12420J12819_1000816_pt1 | contig 15558 bp, 9 predicted proteins | sample Passage237A_FD_12819 | JGI IMG/M metagenome (IMG submission 12819) | reverse complement strand
TCGGCGAAGCCGCCGCATCATCGAACGCCACATAACCGAGGGCCGCGAGCTCCGCCGGCGTATTGTCGTTCGCGATACGCTGCTCGAGGCTCGCGATCTGGCCGGGAATATTGGTCACGCGGCTGTCGGTGACGTTGACCTGATCGGTTTCGTAACGCGCGACGCGCAAGCTGAGTTTGCCGTCGAACGTCGTGATCCCGATGCCGATTTCCTTCGTCTTGCCCGACTGCGGAGCGATCGCCTGGCCGAGAAAGTTCCGGCGGAAGCCCGTGACCTGAAAGTTTTCCGATTGATTGTAGAACAGCGACACGTCAGTCCGACCCGACAACCGCTCCCGCCAGCTTTTCGGCAGGTGCAAGACGTAGCCGTGGCTGAAGAGTTCGCTCTCCATTCCGAGGCTCTGCGCCAGCGAGGGTTCATGCAGCAGGCGCGTGCCGGTGGCGGGATTGAGGCCGTCGGCGCCGTTGTTGTTGCCGTTGAAATTCGCCACCTCGTCCTTGCGCCAGCCCAGCGTGGGCACGAGCACGCCGTCCCAAAAACTCGCCTGCCAGACGCCGCCGAAGGATTCCACTTCGCTGCGGCTGCCGGTCACGCTGGTCGCGATGCCGGTGAAGTCCGGGTATTGAAATACCTGATGCGTCTGCCTCGTCCAGGTGTTGCCGGTGGCGTTATTGAGCACCCAGATGTCGATGCTATCGGGGATGGTGAGTTTCGAATCGACGCCGTGCAGGTTCGCGCCGACGGGACTCGCAACGTTCGCGAGCGAAGGCCCGAGGTAATAGATCGTCGCGATGCGGCGGTCGCCGATGCCATTGGTATTCGCGCCGCTCACGAACGTGGGCGCAATCAGCGCATTGGCGGCGCCGATGCCGTAGTTCTTCCCCTCCGAATCGGTGTAGAAGCCGGTGATGGTCTGAGTGCCCAGCAAGCGGCCTACCCAGTTGTCGATTTGTTCGGCAAAGTTGTGCTTGTAGAAGCCGGTGAAGCGGAAGCTCTCGTCCTTGTTGATCGTGCGCCCCGCTTGCCCGATGGAAGAGATGAACGGGCGACCAAAGTTCGGATTGGGACGGCCGTCCACCGTCTGGCGATTCGGATCGATGCGAATCTCGTTGCCGCGCGGCTGCTGAATGATCTCGAGCACGTCGGTCGCGACCTTCTGTTTGTCATAGACAAACTCGAAGCCCGCGTTGCCGCCGAGGAACAACTGCTCGACGGCGACGTTGAGCGCATCGAAATCGACAAACGTGCCGTCGTTGAGGCCATCGATCTTTCGCTTGCGATAATCGAAAATGGAACGGTCGATGACTTGATTCGGAACCTTGAACGAACTCAGCACGCTGCCCTGCAATGTTTCGACAACGAGACTGTTGGCCGGAGCGAGAAAGCGATACTGCAGCGTAGGCGTGTCCCCGAACGACGGAAACGCGTCGGTCGGGCTGCCACTGTCGTCGCCAAAGAAAACGCCCGGGTGATAGAAAAACGTGCCATAGGGTCCGTTGAGATTATTCGCGACGTCGTGGGCAACGCGCGGATTGCCCGCCGCCGTGAACGGCGGTCCGGGATAAAGATTGTCAGGACGCTCCGGCTTGCCGAAGGCGAACCACGCCGAAAGGGCGTCCATCGGCGGATCGATGCGGGGCAGAGATTGGTTCAATTCGCCGGTCTCTCCGTTCACCCGGATAGTTGTGTGCTTGAAGGGGCGGAACTCGATTGCGCCATAGTAACGCTCCTGATCGCGATAGGCCGGCCGCTGCTCGAACGCTCTTTCGTCGTTCAACGCGGCCAACCGCACGGAGAGCTTCTGGTCGATCAGCACGCGTTCCACGTCGAGCGATTGGCGCGTGCTGTTGTTCTCGTCGAAACGAAGCTCCAGCCGGCCTCGATTTTGGAAGCGCGGCGACAGCGTAGTGTTTTCAATGATACCCGCGGGACTGCCTAACCCGAATAGGATGGAATTGGAGCCGCGATTGATCGTGACGCTTTCGGTGTTGTAGGCGTCCAGTGGAATACCCGTGCCGAAATAGTTTCGTGTCGTGTCCGCCGCCGCGAGACCACGCAAACGAGTCGCGCCATTAGCGACACGGCGCTGGCCATCGAAGTCCTGATTCGTGCCGGGATTCGTGTTCGAGGCGGAATAGTTGCCGCCAATGCCGCTCACTTCGGTGCCCGTCGTGTAGACGAGCAGATCGTTCATATTCGTAGCGCCGGTGTCTTCGAGAAAATCTTTGGTGACCACACTGATCGACGCAGCGATGTCACGGAGCGGCGTCCGCAGACGCGTGCCGGCGAGCGAATCCGTCGCCAGATAGCCAGTATCGGCTGTGGCACTGACGGTAAACGGACTGAGGATCACCGTTTCATCTTCCTCCGGCTGGCCGGCCGCGGTCTGGGCGAAAACCGCCGGATACAACAGAACCGGAAGCGCGAGCAGTCCGGCCAACCGGCGGACAAGTGCAGTTGAGAGCAGGGTGTTCATGACAATGATGTTTTCTGCCGCAGCGGCATCACGATTCAGGAAACGTCGAGCGGCGTCGATCTGGCGGTTTGCAGGGGGTTGGGGAAAAAGGCGCGGCGGGCAGGAACCCAGCCGAACCGGTCGGGTTGAAGATCGACAGCGGCCTCAGCGAGGCAACAGCCTCGCTACTCTTACCCAAGAGTAACGGACCTAGAAGATGCTGGTGAGACGCTCTTCGAAAAGAGCGACACGTCGATTGCGCTCATTCCGCACCATGCAGAATGAGACTCCATGGTCACGCGCCCCAGCCCCATTGAAACTTCTCTCTGCCGCTCTGCATGGAGCTGGATTCTTCCCGTCGTCCTCGCCTTGGCAATCGGCACGAAAGCCATGGCGAATACAACTGCCGCAGACACCCTGCAGCTCGCGGAGCGGATCGCTGACTGGCAGCTCAGCCACCCGTGCGCCTTCGATGTTCGCTGGCGTGCGCCGGGCGACGAAACGCTCGTGCATGTGCGCTTGGGTTGGGACGGCACGATTCTTCGTCATCGCCCCCTTCCCTTCACCACCGAGCCGGATAAACCGGCGCTTCCTACCGCGTGGAACTACGTCGCGCGGCGCGAAGCGGGAAATCTCGCATTCAACGAACTGCCGGACGCCGCGAGAAAAGCGTGGATCGAAAAAGTCGCGCTCGATCCGCAACACATCATCGCGCTCAAGCTGATGGACGAAGGCGCCACGCGCGGCTGGGAAATGGCGACGCTCTACGTCGGACTGCTGGCTCTCGATGCCGTATCGGCCAATCCAATCTATCGTGAAGCGCTGCGCACCTTCGCCGAGGCGCAGCACTGGCAACTCGCTCCTCGTCCCTATCACGCGGACGATCTTCTGCTCGGTTATCTCCACCTCGACTTCTACCAGCGGGAGAAAAAACCTGAACAACTCGCAGCCGTGCAGTCGCGCCTCGACTGGTTGCTCACTCATCCGTCCTCGCAGTCGCTCGACATCCGCGACGGTCAGGACCGGTGGACCTGGTGCGACGCGCTTTTCATGGCGCCGCCNGTCTGGNTGCGNCTTTGGNANATNACCGGNGATCGCNNCTACNTNGANTTCATGGATCGNNANTGGTGGGCNACGACCGAGTTTCTNTTTTCGAAAGAGGACGCGTTGTTCTTTCGCGATGCGAAGTTCTTCACCCAACGCGAAGCCAACGGAGAAAAGATTTTCTGGAGCCGCGGCAACGCCTGGGTGATCGCCTCGCTCGCGTTGATGCTGGAGGACTTGCCCGCCGATCTGCCGTCGCGCCCGCATTATGTTGAATTGTTCCAGGCCCTCGCCCACCGCCTCTCTTCACTTCAACCCGACGACGGCCTGTGGCGATCGAGCCTGCTCGATCCCCACACGAACCCGAATCCCGAATCGAGTGCGACCGCCTTCTTCTGCTACGCTTTCGCCCGCGGCATTCGTCTGGGCATGCTCGACGAGAAAAAGTATCGCCCGATCGTCGATCGCACCTGGTCGGCGCTGCGTCGCTGCGTGCAAAAGGACGGGCGAGTCGGTTTCGTGCAGCAACCCGGGGCGGCACCGGGCCAGGCCGACGCTTCCTCGACCGCGCCTTATGGCGTCGGCGCATTTCTCCTGGCCGGCACCGAAGTTTACCGGCTCCAGCGCGACGGCAGCACCTCCGCCACGCCCGCGGTTGCGCCGTGATCAGCCGCCCGCGCGGAGATCGTCGTCCACCGCGAGCAGCGCGAGAAAACCGTCGCAGAGATAGCCTTCGTAGCCGTTGCAGTTTCCCTCCCAATCCCGCCAGTCTTTCGACATGCCGTTTGGTCCAAAGCCTTGGAAATTACCCGCCGCGAACGACCGCAGCATCGGGTGAAAAATCCTCCGCGCGTCCTCCACACGACCGAGCCCGTAAAGCGCCTTGATCGTCCAATAGGTGTGGCAGTGCGTCGCCGCGCCGTTCTCGTATATTTGAAACGCGTCCGAGCCGTCGGCCAACTCCGGTCCGCCATAGCGGCGGCGCCGATCGGTATAATCCTCGCGTCGGATCGGCACCAGATTTCCTGGCAGGCCAATTTCGAAACGCTCGAATCCGACCTCCTTCATCTTCGCCAGAATGCGATCGAAAATCGCGTGGGCGACGGGCGCGTCCACGAGACCAAACGCGACCGCCATCCCGTTGACGAACACGAACCAGTAGTCGTGCAACTTCCCGTCGGCGCTCTTCCAGCCCGCGAGGATTCCCGTCTCGGGATTGAGAAACGTGGCGCAATACGCCGCCCGTATCCGTTCCGCCGCGACACGAAATTCTTCCGCTTCCGCAGCCCGACCGAAGGCACTCGCCGCCTCGGACAGCAGGGCACACGCCCGGTAGGCCAGCGCGTTGGAGTAAGCGTCCTCGTGACCGAAGCCAATCGTGTCCCACCAGTTCGCCGGCCGCATGGTGATGTCGCCTGTCCAGCTATCTGAATTTCCCGAGAGCACATACTCGATCAGCCCGTTGCCATTTCGATCCTGTGCCAGCATGCGACGCGCAAGTTGCAAAAGTTGATCGAAGCGACGCTCCGCCCATTTCGCGTCCCGCGTTTCCCGCAGATAAACCGCGCTCGCGATCACAAACGACGGCAAGGTATCGAGCGAATCGAACGAGGGCGACCAGGCCGCGGCGTCCGGATACCGCGCGGTTTTCCCGTATCCGGCCTGGCCATACGTCAACCCGCCGTCCAGCACGCGGTCCAGCGAGAGACGGATCAGATCCAGTGCACGCAATCCCGGCGCCAGCTCCGGCGCGCGCGCGGCGAGTTCCGCATACATCCAGAAACAGAATCCGCAGACGTCGCTCGACGAATTGTTCGCCAGCGTGTGCAGCCGCGCGTGAAATTGCAGCAGGTTCAGAAAACTCCGCCGATATCCGTCGTAGAGCGGCTGCGTTTCCAGTCCGGGCAACGCCGGATGAATCACGGCGACATCCAAGACGTAGTCGATCTGCGGCTGCGTTTCCGTCGCGGCCGGAAAAGTGATCTCGACGAAATACTCCGGCTGTCGGCGTCGCGCCTCATAGCCGACAGAGGCGCCGTCCTCCGACGCCGACAGGCGAAAGGTCCCGCGATCCGGCAGATGCAACACCGCCGGCAACGCGATCCGTTGCTCCGGACCGTTATCGTCCGGCAATCCAAGCAAGGTCGCATGATTCTTCTTCTGATCGATCAGCAACCGAAACGGCTCCCCTGTTTTTCCCGCCGCCCAGCACGACCGCAGGACAATCCGGCGCGCCTCCACCCGTATCCGCCATCTCGCTACGCCCTTCGCTTCAACCTCGCCGCTTACGTATCGAATCTCGCCGTCGCTTCCTGACTCCAGCCGATACGAGCCGACCGGGCGGCGCTTCTCGGCAAGGACGACGTTCTCGAGATTCTCTCCGCGGCCGAGCGAATCGACCGCGAACCACGCGAACTCCGGCGAACCGGCGGCAAACTCGACGTGCAAAAATTGCGACGAAGGCATGATCTCCCTCAGGTTTTGATCGGTGAGTGCCCGCCCGCAACGGGCCTGCCGGGAGCATACGGTTCACAATGCGCGAGCAACTCATCGATCGATGTGGTGGCGAGCGCGACGGACGTGTCGGCGGCGCCGTAGTAGAGTTTCACCTGGCCCGACTCCTCGAGAATCATGCCGCACGGAAAGATCACGCTCCCGCGAAAGCCGTCGATCTCGTAATCCGTTTCCGGCTGAAGCAACGGCTCGCGCATCAAGCCGATCACACGCGACGGATCCTCCAGATCGAGCAGCATCAGACCGGCGTAATAGGTTTTGAACCAGCCTTTCTGCTCCCAGCCTTTCAGCCGCCGGGAGGGATCGCGCCACACCGCATGAAAGGTCACGAGCCAGCCTTTCGGCGTTTCCAGCGGCGGCGCGGCCGGCCCGATTTTCGAATTCGCGAACGGCACCTCGTCCACACCGAGCACCGGACGATTTCCACCCCAGTAGATCAGGTCCGGCGACTCGGCATACCAGATCGGGAAATCCTCCGGATTCGGCCGCATATAAACCGGCAGCGGCCGCTCGAGGCGGGCAAACTTGTGCCCGATTCGCCGCGGAAACAGGACCATGTTCCGATTGTCCGGCGAACTCACGCTAAGCCAGTCGAACGACTGGAAATCGCTCGTTTCCGCGACACCGCCGCAGATCCCATGCGCCGTATCGATGGCGAAACACATGAAGAGCCGCCCCTCGATCACCGTCAGCCGGGGATCATAAATTCGGCGAACAAAATCCGGTGCGTAGCGATGACGCCACAGCCGCTGAAACTGTTCGCGCACCATCTCCTCCGTGAGGATCGGCTTCGGCTCCACCGTCCATTTTATGCCGTCGAGGCTCGTCGCGAGCCCGATGTTGGTGCCGGCGAAATCATTGTCGCCAACGTGCCCGTGATCGTTGCGAAAAACCATGAGGTAGCGGCCCTCGTGGCGCACGACACCGGCGTTGAACGTGAGCGTGGCGGGATACGGCACGTCGCGAGCGGACAGGACAGGATTGTCGGAAAATCGAAGCATGGGCCGAAGGGCGTTGGGGGCGCGGGACGTTTGCGGCTTGCTTCGGCCAAGCCAAACACCGCATTACTCTTACCGAAGACATGAAGAAAGGCTCCGCCTACGTCACGCAGCGGGATGTCGCGAAACGCGCGGGCGTTCACCAAACCACCGTCTCGCTCGTGTTGCGCAATCACCCGTCGGTGCCGGAGGAGACCCGCAACCGCGTCCTCGCCGTGGTGAAACAGCTCGGTTACAAACGCCATCCGTTCCTCGCTGCGCTCATGAGCAGCCGGATGCGCCTCACGAGCGGCACTCGCAACTCGGTCCTCGCCTTTCTCACCGACTTCGATTCGCGGGATCGTTGGAAGGAATCGCCCACCGCCATGGAGATGTTCGAGGGCGCCCGCGCGCGAGCGCAGGAGCTCGGCTTCCGCATCGAAGTCCACTGGCTGAACGATCCCAAACTTGGCCCAAGGCGCCTCGCGGAAATTCTGAAAGCCCGCAACATCCACGGCCTCCTGCTCGCACCGACGCATCAGCCGCGCGGTTTCTTCACGTTCGATTTCACGCCATTCTCGGTCGTCGGTCTCGGCGTCAGCAGCGAAACCTCGTCGCTCCTCAGCGTCTCGCACGATCACTTCAACGGCATGCGACGCGCCCTCGCGCAGTGCGCCGCTGCCGGTTACACGCGCGTGGGCGTCGCGCTCACGATGGCCGCGAATCAATTCGTGAAAGACAAGTGGCTCGCGGCCTACGCGCTCGAGACCGGCGAGGGAAAGAAACTGGCGCGCAAACCAGTATGGGACCAGCAGCCATTCGATCCGAAAGCGTTTCAGAGTTGGCTGCGGAAGAATAAAATCGACGCGGTTGTCGGCACGTTCGACGAGAAGTTCCCAAGCTTTCTCGCCGACTTGGGTTATGAGGTTCCGCGTGATCTGGCATTGGTCTCCCTCAGCCTTACTTCGCTGGATCGCCGACACGCCGGCATCTATCAGCGTTCCGCGACGATCGGGGCGCGCGCCGTCGATTTGGCCGTCGCCGCGCTCAATCACAACGAGTCCGGACTTCTGCCGATGCGTCAGGTGCTGCAGATCGAGGGCGAGTGGCACGACGGAGCGTCACTACGCCCGCCGAAAAACTCTTAGATAAGAGAAACGCCGCCGTTGTCATCTCCCTCCCCTTTGCCGCGATTGTCGTGACGCGACGACGGATCGCTCCGCTTCCTGTGAACCCCTTCTACCGAATCCTGTTTTGCTGCCTCGCCTGCCTGACATGCGCCGTGCGCTCCTCCGCGAGTTCGCCGCCGTCGGTCTATGCGCTCGCTCACGGAGACAGGCCCAGCGACATCTTTGAATTATCGGCCAACGGCATTCCGGTGCCTGTGCTCGCGCACACGCCCCTCTACGATTACGCCCACCTTTCCGCCGACGGCGCCATCACGCTCATCGTCACCGTCCCAGAGCCCGTGCAGACATGGCACATCAGTCCAACCACGCTTAAGGTGCAGGCTCGCGTCGAAGGTCGGCGGCTCATCCTCGAGCTTCCACACGCCGCCTATCTGATCGCGAAGATCAACGACCTGAAAGAAATCGCCGTCGCGATCGACCAGCCGGAATCCGACATCCCACCCGCATCCGGCGGGGGCATCTACAACGTCGCCGCCGCACCGTATCGCGCAGACGCCACCGGCCACACGCTCGTCACCCACCCTCTTCAGCGCGCCATCGACGACGCGCACGCCGCCGGCGGCGGCATCGTTTATTTTCCGCCCGGCACTTTTCTCAGCGCCAGTCTGCAGCTCCGCAGCAACGTTTCTCTCTATCTTGCGGGCGGCGCCACGTTGCGCAGCTCCGGCGATCCCGCGCACTTTCCCACTTATTACCGCAAGGATTCGCTGCAGATGGACGGAACATGGTTTCTCCACACCGAGCCCGGCTCGGAAAATATCCGCATCTTCGGCCGCGGCACCATCGATGGGAACGCCCGCGAGCTGCGCGGCCGGAACCGCTTCCTCAATAATCTCGTCGTGCCGCTGCAAACCAGCCGGTTCACGATCGAAGGCGTCGTGCTGCGCGACAGCGGACTGTGGGGCCTCATTCCCACTCGTTCCGATCGTATCGTGATTCGTGATACGAAACATTTCAACGAGGTCGACGCGTTCTTCGAGAACGACGCCATGGACATCATCGAATGCCAGGACGTGCTCGTCTCCCACACCTTCGCCATTTCCGAGGACGACACCTACTCGACGAAAACTTGGTTCAAGGAAACCGACATCGCCGTGAACTGGCCCGGCGATCCGGAGCCGCTCGAAAACGTGCTGTTCGAGGACTGCCTCGCGTGGAGCCGTTGTGCCACGTTCAAAGTCGGCTTCGGCTGCTTTCAGCCGCAACGCAACATCGTGTTTCGAAACTCCACCGCCTACCGCGGCATGCGCGCGATCGCGATCAACCGGCTGTGGGGAACCGCGGCGGCGGAGAACGTGACCTTCGAGAACATCGTCGTGGAAGGTTTCCAGCCGCGCGAACGCGACCGCGACAAATGCCGCTGGCTCGACATCAATACCGGCGCCGGGGCCCCGGTGGTGAACGTCCTTCTGAAGGACGTCACCGTGCTCGACGTCGGTTATCACTCCTCTCGCATCGAAGGCCACAGCCCGACCGCGGGGATCGACCGCCTGCGGCTCGAAAACGTCATGGTCGGAGGTCAGCCCGCGAGCTCGCTCGACGATTTGGGCGTGGGAGCCACGAACTCCTACGTCACGGAAGTCTCCTTTGGGACGCCTGCCCGATGAGCGACGCCCCTCCCTCCGTCGGCTGGCGCTCATGGCGAATGCTGCTCGTCGCCGCGGGTGCCGGCATGGTTTTCTATCTCGACCGGCAATCGATCGCGATCCTGAAGTCCACGATCTCGGACGCGCTTTCGCTCACCAATACCGACTTCGCGCTGTTGATCACCGCCTACATGGTGCCCTACACGGCGTTCTATTTTTTCTCTGGACGATTGATCGACCACTGGGGCACACGCCATGCCGCCACCGTTTTTCTCCTCGGGATGGGCCTGGCCACGTTCGGCTGTGCGCTCGCGCGAACGCTTCCCGAGATGATCGCCGCGCGCGGGCTCTTGGGCGTGGCTGAATCGGGTATTTCTCCGTCGATCATTTTGATGATGACACTGTGGTTTCCGTCCGCGCGCCGAGCGTTCGCAACCACCCTGTGTCAGGCGATTCAAGCCATCGCGCCGGTGCTCGCTCCCCCCGTGCTGGTATGGCTGGCCTTGCGCGGCGACTGGCGCTGGTCCTTCGCATTACCGGCGGGACTGAGCATTGGCGTCGCACTGCTCTGGTGGAGCTGCGATCGCAATCCGCCGCTGCGAAAACCGAACTCCGCCAACCGCTCACCCAGCCCTTCACTCGGCCTCGCGGCGTCGGTTCGTCATGTATTCACTATTCCAGCACTGCGTGGCCTCATCCTCGCGCGCATTCTTTCCGACCCGTTCTACTTCTTCCTCAACAACTGGCACACCGGCTTCCTTCAGGAACACGGCGGCTGGTCGCTGGCGGAGGTAGGTCGCTGGACTTGGATTCCCTGGGCTTTTGTGCCGCTGGCGAATATCGGCGTTGCCGTCTCTGGTCGGATCGCCAAACCAAGAGGACCGGCGACGCCGCGGCGGCCCGCGCTCGCACATTGCGCTTGCTCTCGTGCCTTGCACCCGCGGCCGCTCTCGCGCCGTTTGTCGCTCATCAAGGTCCGCTGGTCCTCGCCTTGGTCACGCTCTCACTTTTAATGACGAGCTGCTGGATCGCTCTCTCCGGTGTGATGGTGGGCGAGCTCGCTCCGCCGGGCACGATCGCAACGACGATTGGCATCCTGAGCGCGCTCTCCGGCGTGACGAGCATCGCCTTTAATCAGATCGCCGGCACGCTCATCGATCATCTCGGCTACACCGCACTTTTCGTGAGCGGCGCCTGCCTGCACCCACTCGCCGCGCTGGTGCTCTGGAAAACACGACACACAGCAATACGCCCGGCTTACGCCTGACGCCGCCGCGAAATGCCCCGTCGGCGCCCGCTAGACGGACACCTGCGATCGTTGGTCGAAAGCGAGCTCGTCGTCACGAATCGTGAACGTCAGCTCGGAGCCTTCTTGCACCTCGCCAGAGATGAGCGCGCGAGCGAGCTTGGTTTCGATGTTGCGCTGCAGGAAACGCTTCAACGGACGCGCACCGAAGACCGGATCGTAACCTTTCTCGGCGACCCACTCCTTCGCCTTCGGATCGAGTTTCACCGTTACACGTCGCTCCACCAGACGCTTGTTCAAATCGACCATCAAGAGATCCACGATCGTGGTGATCTCCTCGAGCGTCAGCGGCTTGAACAGGATCGTGTCGTCGATGCGGTTCAAAAACTCCGGTCGGAAACTCCGGCGCAGCTCCGCCATCACGCTCTCGCGCACCGCCTCCGGAATCGTCTCGCCGGTCACGCCCTCGAGCAGATAGCGCGAGCCGATGTTCGAGGTCATGATGATCACCGTGTTCTTGAAATCGACCGTCCGTCCCTGCGAGTCGGTAATCCGGCCGTCGTCCAGCACTTGTAGCAGGACGTTGAATACATCCGGATGCGCCTTCTCGATTTCGTCGAACAGGATCACCGCATACGGCTTCCGCCGCACCGCTTCCGTCAACTGCCCGCCTTCGTCGTAACCGACGTAGCCCGGAGGCGCGCCGATCATCCGCGCGACGCTGTGCTTCTCCATGTATTCCGACATGTCGATGCGCACCATCGCCGCTTCGCTGTCGAACAATGTCTCCGCGAGCGTCTTCGCCAACTCGGTCTTGCCGACGCCCGTCGGCCCCAGAAACAGAAAACTGCCCACCGGACGACGCGGATCTTTGATGCCGCTGCGCGCCCGCAAGATCGCTTCCGTGACCAGCGTCACCGCCTCGTCCTGCCCGACCACGCGTTGATGCAGCACGTCTTCCAGCCGCAGCAGTTTTTCCTTCTCGCCCTCCACAAGCCGCGTCACCGGCACGCCGCTCCACTTGGAAACCACTTCCGCGATCTCCTCCTGCGACACCTCTTCCTTGAAGAGCGTCGTGTTCCCGCCCGCTTTCTCGAGCTTCTTCAGCTCCGCTTCCATTTGCGGGATCTTTCCGTGCCGCAGCTCCGCGACCTTGTTCAAATCATACGCGCGCTCCGCCTTTTCCATCTCGAGCCGCGCCGCCTCGATTTTTTTTTTTTTCTCGCGCTCCCAGTGGAGCTTGATCGCGTTCGCCTTCTCGCGCGCTTCCGCGAGCTCCTGCCGGAGCGCCTCGAGTCGGCGTGCGCTCGCCTCGTCTTTCTCCTTCGCGAGCGCCGTCTCCTCGATCTCAAGGCGGAGCACTTTGCGCGTGAGCTCGTCGAGCTCCTGCGGCATCGAATCCATCTCGGTGCGGATCATCGCGCACGCTTCGTCCACCAGATCGATCGCCTTGTCCGGGAGAAATCGATCGCTGATGTAACGATTCGAAAGCACGACCGCGCTCACCAGCGCGTTGTCTTGAATCCGCACGCCGTGGTGCAGCTCGAACCGCTCACGCAAACCACGCAGAATCGAGATCGCGTCCTCGACCGTCGGCTGGTCCACCACGACCGGCTGGAAACGCCGCTCGAGCGCCGCGTCCTTCTCGATGTGCTTCCGATACTCGTCGAGCGTCGTCGCGCCGATGCAGTGCAGTTCGCCGCGCGCGAGCATCGGCTTCAACAGATTGCCGGCATCCATCGCGCCGTCGGTTTTTCCGGCGCCCACGATCAGGTGCAGCTCGTCGATGAAGAGAATGATGCGGCCGTCGCTCTGCTTGATTTCCGTCAGCACCGCCTTCAGCCGCTCCTCGAATTCGCCGCGATACTTCGCCCCCGCGACGAGCGCGCCCATATCGAGCGCGAAAATCGTCTTGTCCTTCAATCCCTCCGGCACGTCACCGCGCAGGATGCGTTGCGCGAGTCCTTCGACGATCGCCGTCTTGCCGACACCCGGTTCGCCGATGAGCACGGGATTGTTCTTCGTCTTGCGCGAAAGGATCCGAATCGCGCGACGAATCTCTTCATCGCGCCCGATCACCGGATCCATTTTCCCCTTCCGCGCCTGCGCCACGAGATCGACGCCGTATTTTTCCAACGCCTGATACGTCGCTTCGGGATTGTCCGTCGTCACGCGCTGCGAGCCGCGCACGTCGCGCAACGCCTTCAGCACCGTCTTCCGGTCGAGATTGAAACTCTTGAACAGCTTCTTGAGCCCCTCCGGCTTCGCGACTTCGAGCAAGCCGAGGAAAAGGTGCTCCACCGAAACGTATTCGTCCTTGAGCTGCTCCGCCTCCTGCTCCGCGCGCGTCAATGCTTCGTTGACCGCCTGCGTCACGTAAATCTTCGACGTGTCGACGCTACCCGTGACTTTCGGCAGTCGCTCGAGCTCGCGGTCCACCGCAAGCTGCATCGCCCCCGGCCCGAGAGCCAGCTTCTCCAGCAATCCGGGCACGATGCCGTTCTCCTGCGCGAGCAACGCGGCAAGCAGATGCCACGTATCCACTTCGTTGTGACTGTGCCGTCGCGCGATGTTTTGCGCATCCGCGACCGCTTGGCGTGACATTTGAGTGAGCTTGGCAAAGTCCATGATTCACCCCTTTCGCAACCTTCGCGCCAATATGTCCGCCCTACGCTCCCTCGCAACTCGCCCGCGGCCCGCCACGAGGAGAGACAATTCGAACCTCCCGCCGCCCGTCGAAGCGCCAACCTGACTTGTCGGGCGGGGCCAACCGACCCCGCCGCCCAACGTCACCGCAACTTCGCGAACGACGCCTGCAAGAGCGCCAGATCCGAAGCGCCTTTCGTGCGCTCCTTCGCCTTCGCGATCAGACCGGCTTCGAGCTGATTCTTCGTCGGACGCTGCTTCTCGTAAAACACGCCGAAGCGGCCCGGCCACGGTTCGTTGGCGAGCTTGAACGCCGCGACCTCGTCGCTCGGATCGTGTCGCAGTTCGTCTTCCGGCGTGCCGTCGTGTTTCTTCTCTTCGATCAATCGGAAGGCGCCGCCCTTGCGCGGGTTGCCGGCATCGAACGCGCCGGGATAGAACTCCACGCATTCCGACAAAATCTCGACCACCGAGAAGCCCGGATGCTTCGCCGCGCGCAGCATCATCTCCGTCATGTGGTTCACCTGCGTCGAATGGCTGCGCGCCACAAACGTCGCGCCGCTGTTCAGCAGCGTGCGCATCGGATTGATCGGCTGGTCGATCGCGCCGGTCGGATCGGTCTTCGATTTGAAACCGAGCGGCGACGTCGGCGACGTCTGCTTCTTCGTCAGACCATAGACGAAGTTGTCCATGATCACATACGTGAGGTTCACGTTCTTGCGCGCCGTGTGCACGAGGTGATTGCCACCGATCGAGAAACCGTCGCCGTCGCCGCCGAACGCAAACACGTGCAGCTCGTCATCGCTCAGGCTGATGCCCGCCGCAAACGGCAGCGAGCGTCCGTGCAGGAAGTGCCCGCCGTGGGTGTTGACGAAATACGGGAAGCGCGACGAGCAGCCGATGCCGGCGAACGTCACGATCTTCTCGTGCGGGTAGTTCAGCTTCTCCAACACCCGGTAAAACACCGCGAGGACGGCGAAGTCGCCGCAGCCGGGGCACCAGGTCGGATGGTCGGCCGTGAGAAGTTTCTTCGTGAGTTGCCCGTTGGCGGTCGGAGCAGCCGGAGTCGGGGCCAGGGGAGTAGCGGCAGTGGACATCGAGGAAAGAAGTTGAAGGTTTCGTTTGGGTTCAGCGCACGCGAGCCAGTGCGCTGTGCGACGAAGCGCCGATCGAAGCGTCGAGCGCCGTGCTTTCGAGATGCCGGGCCACGCCCGCGACGATCTCGCTGACTTTGAAAGTCAGGCCGTCGGTTTTCGTCACGCTGACGATCGCCGGATTCGCATAACGCGCCCGCAACATCGTCGCGAGTTGTCCGAAGCCGTAGAGGCCTTCGTCGTTCAACTCCGCGACGACGATCTTGTGGAATCGCGCAAACGTCTCCTCCAACCGTGACGGCAGCGGATGCAGATGGCGCAGATGCAGGTGCGCCGCTTTAACGCCCGCTCCGCGAATCCGCACCAGCGCCTCCCGCGCCGGTCCCCAGCTCGATCCCCATGTGACGAGCAACACTTCGCCCGAAGGATCGCCGTTGAACTCCGGATCGGGCAGCGACGCGCCCAACGCCTTCAGCTTCTCGCGCCGCTTCGCGGTCATCTTCATGTGCAGCGCGGGGCTGCCCGTCGGATGTCCAAACTCGTCGTGCTCGAGGCCGGTCACCGTCGGATATTTGTTCGACTCGATCTTCGACCCCGGCGGCGCATGCCGCGTGATTCGATCGAGCGGATACGGTTTGAAATCCGCTCCGCGCGGCGAAAGGTCCGGCTTCGGATCGACCATCAAGCTCGCCAGATCCGGCTCGTCGAACGCCTCGATGCGCGACGACAGCGCCTGATCGGTCAAAATCAGCACCGGCGTGGAATACTCGCGCGCGATCCGCGTCGCCTCCAACCCGATGTAAAAA
>JGI12420J12819_1000802_pt1 | contig 15744 bp, 17 predicted proteins | sample Passage237A_FD_12819 | JGI IMG/M metagenome (IMG submission 12819) | reverse complement strand
GGGGCAGCCTCAGCGGCAGGAGCAGGAGCAGGAGCGGGAGTCGGTGCCGGGGCAGCCGGTGCGGGGGCGGCGTCAGCGGCAGGAGCGGGCGCAGCCTCCGCGACAGGGGCAGGTGCTGCGGCCGGCGCGGGGCTCGGCTCGGCGGGCGCTGCGGCCTGGGGCGCTGGTGATCCTGAACCGATGCGGGCGAGAACGGTGCCGACCTCGACGTCGGTGTCCTCCTGAACGAGGATCTCGAGCAGGGTGCCGGCGACCGGCGACGGAATCTCGGTGTCGACCTTGTCGGTCGAGACCTCAAGCAAAGGCTCGTCGGCGGCAACGGTGTCGCCAACGGACTTCAGCCAGCGGGTGACGGTGCCCTCAGTGACCGACTCGCCCAGTGCGGGGAGGGTGACATCGGTCGCGTCGCCACCAGCGGCAGGCGCCGGCGCAGGTACAGCCTCTGCGGTCGGGGCTTCTGCCGGTGCTGGCTCAGCAGCTGCGGGAGCGGGTGCAGGCTCGGAAGTCGGCGCCGGGGCCGCGGTGGGTGCTGGGGCGGCAGGAGCTGCCTCCTGAGGAGCTGCAGGCTGCGCCGGAGCGGCAGAACCGGCCTCGGACGGATCGCCGATGCGGGCGAGAACGGTGCCGACCTCGACGTCGGTGTCCTCCTGAACGAGGATCTCGAGCAGGGTGCCGGCGACCGGAGACGGAATCTCGGTGTCGACCTTGTCGGTCGAGACCTCAAGCAAAGGCTCGTCGGCGGCAACGGTGTCGCCAACGGACTTCAGCCAGCGGGTGACGGTGCCCTCAGTGACCGACTCGCCCAGTGCGGGAAGAGTGACGTCAGTGCTCATGGTGCGATGTCTCCTTGGACTCAGTCGTGCGCGTGCAGCGGCTTGCCTGCGAGGGCCAGGTGGGCCTCTCCCAGTGCCTCGTTCTGCGTGGGGTGTGCGTGAATGAGGGGGGCGACATCTTCAGGGTGTGCCTCCCAGCTGACAATGAGCTGCGCTTCGCCAATCTGCTCGCCGACGCGTGCTCCAAGCATGTGGACGCCCACCACGGGGCCGTCGACCACACGGACCAACTTGATGAATCCCTGGGTGCCGAGGATCTGGCTCTTGCCGTTGCCTCCCAGGTTGTACTCGAGTGCGACCACCTTGTCGTCGCCGTAGGCTTCCTTCGCCTTCGCCTCGGTGAGACCGACCGACGCAACCTCGGGGTTGCAGTACGTGACACGGGGGATGTTTGCTTCGACGATCGGCTGGGGGTTGAGGCCCGCGATCTGCTCGGCCACGAAGATGCCTTGCTGGAAGCCGCGGTGCGCGAGCTGCAGGCCAGGGACGATGTCACCAACCGCGTAGATGTTGCCCACGCCGGTGTGAAGGCGCTCGTCGGTGAGGACGAAACCACGGTCGACGCGCACGCCCTGGTCCTCGTAACCGAGACCAGCGGTGCGGGGGCCACGGCCCACTGCGACGAGCAGGACGTCTGCTTCGAGCGTCGTGCCGTCCTCAAGAGTGACGACCACGCCGGCATCGGACTGCGTCACGCCCTGGAAGCGGGCGCCCAGCTTGAAGTCGATTCCGCTCTTGCGGAAGGCGCGCTCAAGGCCCTTGCTCAGCGACTCGTCTTCATTGGGGACGAGGTGGGGCAGGCCTTCAACGATCGTCACCTTGCTGCCGAAGGAGTTCCACACCGATGCGAACTCAACACCGATGACGCCGCCACCGAGCACGATCGCGGTGCGGGGCACCCAGTCGAGGGCGAGGGCCTGGTCGGACGTGATGACGCGGCCGCCGATCTCAAGACCGGGCAGCGTGCGGGCGTAGGACCCCGAGGCAAGGATGATGTTCTTGCCGGTGTAACGCTCACCCCGGACCTCGATCGCGTCCGGGCCGACAAGGGTGCCGTGACCTTCGATNACAGTGACCTTGCGCGACTTCACCAAGCCCTGCAGGCCCTTGTAGAGGCGGTCGATGACGCCCTGCTTGTACGTGTTGACGGCGGCCATGTCGACGCCGTTGAAGGCGGTCTGGACGCCAATGGACGGGCCGTGCTTGGCCTCGTCAGCAACCTCGGCCGCGTGCAGCAGCGCCTTGGTGGGGATGCAGCCGTTGTGGAGGCACGTGCCGCCCACCTTTGACTCTTCCACCAGGCCCACCGTGAGGCCGAGTTGAGAGGCGCGCAGCGCAGCGGAGTATCCGCCGGAGCCGCCGCCGAGGATCAGGACATCAAACGAGCGGGGGTTGGACTCGGTCACGAGGTCATATCTCCTTGTAAGGACGGGACTGTACCCATCTTGCCATTTGTGCCGGTCAGCGCGAACCGCGCCGCCCATGGTTACCCTAGACAACATGAGCTTCCTGGCACGTTTATTCCGGCGAGGCTCCTCCTCGCCCGCACCAACCGGTTCGTCATCACGGCAGGCGCAGACGGCGACGATGAGTCATTTCCGCCAGTTCGTGAGCGAGCGTGAGGGCTGTGAAGCCTTTATCGAGCCTGCTACGCGGGTTACTCAGACGACGATGGTGATTGTCGCGGAAACAGGGGAGTGGACTCGGCGAAAGGTGCCGGACGAGACGGCCGCCCGAAAAGTGGCGAAGGAACTTGGAATCCCCGTCTTCGACGTCAATCTTTCTGGCTACCCCTCACGGATGCGCGAATGGAATGAGAAGCACCGGCAGATTTGACGTGCCGCGAACAGCACAGCGGCAATAGCAAAGGCCCCGACGCTCGCGTCGGGGCCTTTGCTGTGTTCGGCACGTCGTCTCTACACGCCGGCGCGACTCTCCAGGAACTGGAAGAGCGTCCGCACACCAGCGCCGGTGCCGCCGGGAACCGTGAAACCGTAGGCTCCGCCTTCATTGAAGGCGGGACGGGCGATGTCGAGGTGTGCCCACGGCGTCTCGCCCACGAACTCCTTGAGGAACCACGCGGCTGACAGCATGCCACCGCCGTTCGGGTCTCCGATGTTGCGAATGTCTGCGACCTTGGAGTCGATCGACTCGCGCAGGTGCTCCGGCAGCGGCATCGGCCACATCTCCTCCGCGATCGCGTTTGCGGCGTCGACCACCTCGGAACGGACGTCGTCATCACCCATCACACCGGACGTGCGCGTGCCAAGCGCGAGGCCTTGTGCGCCGGTCAGCGTGGCGATGTCGAGCACCACATCGGGGTTCTCCTCGACCGCACGCGCGAGACCGTCGGCGAGCACCAAGCGCCCCTCGGCATCCGTGTTGAGCACCTCGACCGTCTTGCCGCTGTACGTGCGCAGCACGTCGGAGGGGCGTTGTGCGGTGCCGGACGGCATGTTCTCCGCGAGACACAGCCAGCCGACCACGTTGATCGGCAGCTTGGCACGGGCCGCGGCGAGGACCACGTGCATGACGGCCGCAGCGCCTGACATATCGGACTTCATCGTCTCCATCGACTTCGACGGCTTGAGTGAGATGCCGCCGGTGTCAAAGGTGATGCCTTTGCCGACAAGCGCGACGGTCTGCTTCGCGTCGGCACCCTTCCACTCGATGCGGACGAGGCGCGGCAAGCGCGAAGAGCCCATCCCGACGCCGAGGATGCCGCCGAAGCCCTGTTCAGCGAGCTGCTCCGGCTCCCACACCAACACGTCACAGCCATACTGCTGGCCGTAGCCCGCTGCGGTCTCAGCGAAGGACGCAGGAAAGAGGTCAAGCGGCGGCGTGTTGACGAGGTCGCGCGTGCCCGCGACGGCGCCGGCAATGATCTTCGCCCGCTCGATCGCTGCGTCCGACGCTCCGGCGATGAGCCAATCGGTGAAGACCTGCTCCTGCTCATCGTCGCCCGTCGACTTGTAGTCGGTGAACACGTAGGAACCAAGAAGGGCGCCTTCGGCGATCGCACTGTGGCTCGGGTCGTCGGCCGCGGGCAGCGCGACCACGACGGTGCCCGGCTTCTTTCCGCAAGCACGGGACGCCGCGCCCGCGGCGAAACGCAGATCGCCTTCATTCCCCGAGCCGATGCCCACGAGCACGATCCGGCGAGCCGACGTGGGGCCGCCGGGCAGGACGGCTGTGGCGCCGAGCTTGCCGCTCGCTTCGAGCTCCGACGCCGTTGCCGCGATCGCGTCGCGTACGTCAGCAGGCAGTTGGGGGTGGTCAACGGGAGCGCCCGCGCTGTCGACGCCCAGGATGAGGGCGTCACATGCGACGGTCGACACGGCGTCTGCAAAGGTGTTGAGAGTGGTCATGGTCCCAAGGCTAGCCCGATAGGTTGGGCCCGTGTACGCCGTCTTCTTTCGTCAGGTGATCCTGAGAATGAGCACCGAGCGTGCTCACCACGTTGCAGTCGCGGCCTTCCGCTTCGGCTGGCCACTCATGGTGATCGCACGCTGGTTGCGTGTGATGCCGCCCGCTCCGCAGTCAGTCGGCGTTGACGCGCTCGGCCTGCACTTCTCCTCGCCTGTGGGCGTCGCCGCAGGTCTCGACAAGGACGCGCAGGCGGTGAAGGGCCTCATGGCAGCAGGATTCGGCCATGTGGAGGTGGGGACTGTCACTCCGCGTCCGCAGCCGGGCAACGAGGTGCCTCGCGCTTGGCGAGAGCTCGACGTGCGTGGGTTGCGCAATCGGATGGGCTTCAACAATGAAGGCGCCGACGCTGCGGCCCGCCGACTTGCACAGCTCCGATCGTCTCGCCGCGGCAAGCAGGCCGTGGTTGGCGTCAATATCGGCAAGAACAAGGTGACGACGCCTGAGGACGCGGCTCTCGACTACGCCTACAGTGCGCGAGTGCTCGCTCCGTATGCGGACTTCCTCGTCGTCAACGTCTCGTCTCCCAACACCCCAGGGTTGCGGGACCTGCAGTCGGTGGAGGCGCTTCGGCCGATTCTTCAGCATGCACGGGCCGGCGCCGATGAGGGTTCTCCGCACAAGCGTGTGCCGCTGCTCGTGAAGATCGCCCCCGATCTTGCCGACGACGACATCGACGAGGTTGCGCAACTTGCCGTCGAGCTTGGTCTCGATGGAATCGTCGCGACAAACACGACGATCGATCACGAGCGAGGACCCGGCGGACTCTCTGGACCACCGCTGCGAGAGCGATCACGCGCCGTCATCGCCCGGCTCCGCGACAAGGTGGGGCCGCAGATGTGTCTCATCGGCGTCGGCGGCGTGACAACCGCGCACGACGTCCGGGCGATGCTCGACGCGGGCGCCACCTTGGTGCAGGTGTATACCGCGCTCGTCTATGAAGGCCCCTTCTTGCCGTCGCGCCTCAGCCGAAAGCTGGCGAAGCTGCCCGCGACCGTGTGAGAGGAATCACAAGCAGCAAAGGGAACGAAAGCGCGTGTGCAGCCGTTATGGAAGGTGTACGCACCTGCCAGGCGTACAAGCATTGTTTTCTCCTTTGAAGCACAAAGCCCCCGGCGACCCTCAGGTGCCGGGGGCTTTGTGCTGCGGGCGCTTATGACGGGCGCTGCTTCGGCATTCCCTCGAGGGTCTTGGCTGGGTCACGCTCAACGGCGTCGCCCAGCACCTCGTCGATGCGTGCCATGAGCTCAGCAGGAATAGTCACGCCCGATGCCTTGACGTTCTCCATGATCTGCTCGGGGCGCGAAGCGCCGATGATGGCAGCCGACACGTTGTCGTTCTGAAGCACCCACGCGACGGCAAGCTGGGCCATCGTGAGGTCGAGCTCGTTGGCGATGGGCTTGAGGTTCTGGACGCGCTCGAGCAGGTCGTCCTGCATGAGGCGCTGAATGAAGCTCGCACCGCTCTTCGTGTCGGTGGCGCGGGAGCCCGCCGGCGGTGGCTGACCCGGCTTGTACTTGCCGGTGAGCACGCCCTGAGCGACGGGGGACCACACAATCTGGCCGAGGCCGCATTCCTTTGAAGCGGGAATGACCTCATCCTCGATGACGCGCCACAGCATCGAGTACTGAGGCTGCGAAGAGATGAGCTGGAAGCCGAGTTCCTTCGCGTAGCGCGAACCCTCTCGGATCTGGTCAGCAGTCCATTCGCTGACGCCGATGTAGAGAGCCTTGCCCTGACGCACGATGTCGGCGAAAGCGAGCATCGTCTCCTCGAGAGGAGTCTCGATGTCGTAGCGGTGGGCCTGGTAAAGGTCGACGTAGTCAGTCTGGAGACGCTTCAAGGAGCCGTTGATCGACTCCATGATGTGCTTGCGCGACAAGCCGGAGTCGTTCGGGCCCCCGGGTCCCGTGGTCCAGAAGACCTTGGTGAAGATCTCGAGGCTCTCGCGGCGTTCGCCCTTGAGCGCCTCGCCGAGCACGGTCTCTGCCCGGGTGTTGGCGTACGTGTCTGCCGTGTCGAATGAGGTGATGCCGGCGTCAAGCGCGGCACGGACGCAGGCGGTGGCCTGCTCGTTCTCGACCTGGGAACCGTGGGTGATCCAGTTTCCGTAGGTCAGTTCAGTGATCTTGAGCCCGGAGTTTCCGAGATAGCGGTAAGCAACCATGACTCCACAGTAAACCCAGTCGAGCTCCGCACCGAAACGTTTCGATTGATGTGTGCGTCACATACATCCCGAGCACGGCTGCTGCAACAACACGGCAGGACTCAGACGGGGAAGTCACCTCGTTTTGTCACGGGTCGCGGCACCCGGAGCCGGCGGATGTTGAGCATGCGGGCCGTGGCATACAAGCGCCAGCCCCGGCGCAGGCCTTGGTCACCGAGTTTGTCAACGAGAAGCTTCTTCAGCTGACGCTGGGCCCAGACCGTCTCACCGACGGTGATGAGAACGAGCACGTAGAAGCCCAGCACGATGAGCCCGCCGATGTTGGGGTCACCGTTGAAGAACAGCGACACCATGACAAAGACGATCGCCACGGGAAGCAGGAATTCTCCAAGCCCGGTGCGGGCATCGATGTACTGGCGGATCAGCTTGCGGTCCGGGCCACGGTGCTCGGCGGGCATGTAGCGCTCGTCGCCCGTCATCAAGGCGTGCTGCTCCTTCATGCGACGCTCGCGGGCTGCCGCCTGGCGCACCTTGCGGTCCGCTTTGGGATCGACGATGAAGGGACGCTTGCGCTGTGCCTCGCGCTCCTTGCGCTTCGGAGTGGGCCTGCCCTTGCCACCGGGCTCTTCAATCGCCGGAGGCGCAGTTTCGTCGTGCTTGGCCATCATTGCCTTTCATTCGGGGCGTCGGCGCCCACGTCAGTCCTTCTCAGGTGCAGGAGCGGGGAGAGCGAGCATGCGGTCGAGAGCGACTCGCGCTTCCTGCTGCGTCTGCGGGTCCACAACGATGCGGTTGGGAACGTGCCCCGCGACGAGCGACTCGAGCGCCCACACAAGGTGAGGCAGATCGATGCGGTTCATCGTCGAGCAGAAGCACACGGTGTCTTCGAGGAAGTGCACGGGCTTGTCGGGGTGACGGTTCGCGAGGCGCCGCACAAGATTGAGCTCTGTGCCGATTCCCCACGAGGTGCCTGGCTTCGCATCCGCGACGGTCTTGATGATGTATTCGGTGGAGCCGACGTAGTCGGCGCTTGTCACGACCTCGTTCTGGCATTCGGGGTGGACAAGGATGTTGATGCCGGGCACACGCTCGCGCAGCGCATCGACATTTGCCTTGCGGAAGCGGCCGTGCACCGAGCAGTGACCCTTCCAGAGGATCATCCGCGCGGAGGCGAGGGCCTCGGGACTGTTGCCCCCGAGCGGCTTGCGGGGATCCCAGACCACGCAGTCATCGAGGCTGAGGCCAAGCTTCTCGACAGCGGTGTTGCGACCCAAGTGCTGGTCCGGCAGGAACAGCACCTTGCCGGTTCCAGCGACACCGCCCACCTGGTCAAAGGCCCACGTCAGTGCGGTCTCGGCATTCGAGGACGTGCATACGGCGCCGTTGTTGCGACCACAGAACGCCTTGATCGCCGCCGTCGAGTTCATGTACGTCAACGGCACGGTGACGTCTGCAAGACCGATCTCGGCGAGTTGCGCCCACGCGTCCTCAACCTGGCTGATTCCCGCCATGTCGGCCATCGAGCAGCCCGCCGCCATGTCCGGCAGGATCACTGCCTGGCTGTCGGCCGTGAGGATGTCGGCGGACTCAGCCATGAAGTGCACACCGCAGAACACGATGAACTCGGCTTCCGGGCGCGCCGCCGCATCGCGCGCAAGCTTGAAAGAGTCACCTGTCACGTCAGCGAACTGAATGACCTCGTCACGCTGATAGTGGTGGCCGAGGATGAACACGCGGTCGCCCAGCGCCTCCTTTGCGGCGCGCGCGCGGGCGACGAGCGCGGGGTCCGACTGTGCCGGAAGGTCACCAGGACAGTCCACACCGCGTTCCGACAACGGGTCGGTGCGCTGCCCGAGCAGCAACAGCGCGGGGGATGCAGCTGGCTCCGTGAAGGTCTCGGTCATACGGCCATTGTTCCACGCGGCGGCGACACCGAGCCCCGGGAGGCGGGCCGTGTGCGCCGCCTCGTCTGACCCGTCACACTTGATGTCATGCAGATGGCGTGGTGCGTGCAGTCGTGGGCGGGCGGCCTTGAGCCGAAGGCTGCGGCCTCCGACGTGGCCGACGTCGCGCAGCGCACGGCTCCACACGTGAGCAGCGTCGTCCATGCGGTGGGCGACGGGGGGCCGCGCACCGCAGACGTGTGGGGAGGTGCACCGCGCGAGCGGGTAGGCGGTGCCGACATCGTGCGCCGCGACGGAGCGTCATGGCTCCTGCCCGCCCACGGCGCCACCCGATGGGACCCCGTTGGTCTGTCAACCGCGCTCATCGGCTTGGCCGCGGACCCTGAGCGACGAGGGCGCGTCGTGGTGCCTGTGGGCGACACTGCTCCGGCTGGCGATGCTGCGTCGATGTGGGGCCCGTCGATCAAGGCGTTCCGGCATGCCCTCAAGCCGCTCGACATGCTGGCGCTCGTCACAGCGGACCGGCCGCTCCTTGGCTTCCACGGGATGAGCGCCGCGCTTCTCGAAGGCCGCGAGGGCGACTCCGCGCTGGCCTCCGCCGCGCAGGCTCAAGAGGAGCGATGGGCGGGCCTNGCGCTTGAAGCCGACGCCGTGGCTGCCGTTTCCTCTCTCGTGGGCCCTGCGCGCCCCTCCGACGTTCGCGGCACGGGCGCAGCGGGCGGCCTCGCCTATGCGCTTCATGTGGGGGGTGCACGACTCGTTCCCGCCTTCCGGGCGCTCGTGGCCGAGCCAGACGTCGCCCGCACTTTGAGCCAAGCCGATGTCGCGATCGTGGTGACACCAGAACTGACGCCGCGCACACTCGACCACGGCTTGGCCACGGCGGTGAGCGCCGCTGCAGCGGCACGGGGCATCCCGACCGTGGTGCTGTGCGAGACGCTCCATGTGGGAAAGCGGGACCTCATGGCAGCAGGCGTGGACTCTGCACATACGGCAGGGACCGGCGTGGAGGGACTGCGTGAAGGCGTCCGCAGAGTGCTCCAGACATGGGCGCGGCGCTGAGGCGGAGTGGAATCACCAACCGCCGTAGGACGTTGGGTGTTTCGAAAGGGGCGATGGGAGTCGTACCCTAGGAGAGATCCCGCTTACTGAAGGAGGCGCGTATGACGGATACCGTGACCGACGTTCCCACGCACGGCGTGGTGGTGACTGACGCCGCCGCCGCCAAGGTGAAGAGCCTCCTGGCCCAGGAAGGTCGTGACGACCTGCGCCTGCGCCTCGCGGTTCAGCCGGGCGGTTGCTCGGGTCTGATCTACCAGCTCTATTTTGACGAGCGCACGCTCGAAGGCGACGCAGTTCGCGACTTCGACGGCGTTCAGGTGATTGTCGACAAGATGTCGGTGCCGTACCTCGACGGTGCGACCATCGACTTCGCCGACACCATCGAGAAGCAGGGCTTCACGATCGACAACCCGAACGCAGGCAGCTCCTGCGCATGTGGCGACTCGTTCAGCTGATCTCGATCAGCTGTCAAGACGGACGGTGAGGGCTAAGGCCCCACCGTCCGTTTCTTTTTCGCCGAGGAACCTGTGCCCCGTCATGCGGGCCCATGCGGGCACATCGAGCCGAGCGGCGACATCGGTCACGAGCACCGTCAACGTCGCACCAGGGCCGTGAGCGCGAGCGGCTTTGGCCAGCATGATGATCGGCACCGGGCATGCGGTGCCTCGTGCATCGACGACCTCGTTCTCAGGATCGGTCATGAGCCCGCCGGGGGAGCGCCAAGGCGGGAACGAATGCGCTGAAGAGCCGGGGGCAACTCCATCAAGAACGCGTCGATGTCCGCCGCTGTCACCGTTGGCGGCAGCGACAGGCGGACGTTTCCGTGGGTGAGCGCGCCGACGGCCGCGAGCACGCGCGACGGTTCGAGTGTTCCCGTCGCGCATGCCGAACCCGAGCCGATCGCAAAGCCGACTCGGTCGAGCTCTGACACAAGGGTCTCGCCGTCGGCATACAGACACGAGAACGTCAGCACATGGGGCAGTCGCTCGTGGGGATCGCCAACGAGGTCGATGCCGTCGAGCGTCGACACCCCGTCGCGCACTGTGTCGACAAGGCGCCGCAAGCGGGCGTCTGTCTCGGACCTGAGCTCTTCACGTTCTTGGAGCGCGACCGCAGCGGCAAGAGCAAGCGCGACGTTCACCCCTCCAGGCGAAAAGCCATCCCGGCCCGCCCAGACCGGAAGCCAACGGGTGCGCGGCGTCGTCGCAATGAACGCGATGCCAGCAGGGCCACCCCAGTCGGCCGCGTGACCCACCAGGGCGTCCCAGCGCGAAGGGGGGTCGATGTGGCCGATGCTTGCTGTCGCATCCACGAGCAACGGCACGGCGGCAGATGCCGTGATGTCGGCGATCCGGTCGAGACGTTGGATCGTGCCGATCTCCTGATTGGCATGCTGAACTGCGGCGAGCGCGACCCCAGGAACCCCGACAGCGGCCTCGAGAGCGTCGGCGTCGACATGACCATGGATGTCGACGGGGATCGTCTCCACCGCGTCACCGACAGCCGCGTGGGCGGCATCCATCAATGCGTCGCGCTCCGTTGCGCCAACGATGATGCGGTCGGATCCGCGCCGCGCCGCCACGATGCCCGCAATGACGCGCTCAAAGGCGAGGTGGGGGGAGGGGAGGAAGTGAATGTGCTCTGGCCGCGTCCCCAAGACGTCAGCGATTGCCTCTCGAGAGCCCTCGAGAAGTGCACGAGAGCGCCGCGACTCGGTGCTCAGACGCGTCGGATCGGCCCAGCCGTCGGCAATTCCGGCGGCTAGAGCATCGGCGACACGCCGAGACAATGGTTGAGACCCGCCAGCATCGAGGTAGACCCGGGACCTTTGCATGCCAAAACGGTATCGCGCGTTAGTATGCAGGGGTGGCTACCTTGTCCCCTGTAGCGTCCCGCGGCCTGCGCACTGTCGCCCTGGTCGCCGGAGCATCGTCCCTGCTCGTTGGCTGTGCCGGCCAGGCCAGACCGAATGGTCTGCCCTCGGAACCCGGCATCACGAACCACACGGGTCGCATCATCGACCTGTGGGACTACTCGTGGATCGCGGCCCTTGCCGTCGGAGCCGTGACCTGGGCCCTCATCCTGTGGTCCGTCGCGGTCTACCGCAAGCGCAAGGGTGACGAGAAGATCCCTGAGCAGACCCGCGCGAACATCCCGCTTGAGCTGATGTACGTGATGGTTCCCCTCATCATGGTTGCGGCACTGTTCCGCTGGACGGTTGTCGACACCGCTGCGGTCACCGACACGTCCGGTGACCCCGACATCCGTATCCAGATGATCGGCAAGCAGTGGGCGTGGGACATCAACTATCTCGACGACGACGTCTACACGTCTGGCGTTCAGGCCCGACTCACGGGCGAGCCAGGTGTCGAGGACACGCTGACCACCCTGTACCTCCCGGTCGGTGAGCTCGTCGACATCCAGCTCAACTCCCGCGACGTCATTCACTCGTTCTGGGTGCCCGCGTTCCTCAACAAGCTCGACATGGTTCCTGGTCGCACCAACCACATGCAGTTCATTCCGCAGAAGGAAGGCACCTACCAGGGCAAGTGCGCCGAACTGTGCGGGGAGTACCACGCATCAATGCTGTTCAACGTGAAGGTCGTCGACCGCGAAGAGTACGACGCCTACATCGAGAGTCTTCGTGAGCAGGGCAACGTGGGGTCCATCGGCCTCGAGTACAGCCGTCTGCAGAACGCCGCGCTCGACTCGGGCGAGGAGGGATAAGCATGGCAACGGTGGCTTATGAAGAGAAGGGCACTGTCGTGGCGGCTCCCGAGCTGACTCGCCGCCGCTCCGGCTCAATCGTCGTCAAGTGGATCACCTCAACCGATCACAAGACGATCGGGTACATGTACCTCATCACGTCGTTCGTGTGGTTCATCATCGGCGGCATCATGGCGCTGCTCATTCGCGCCGAGCTGTTCGAACCTGGCATCCAGGTGGTGCAGTCGCCCGAGCAGTACAACCAGCTCTTCACGATGCACGGCACGATCATGCTGCTCATGTTCGCAACCCCGGTGTTTGCGGGCTTTGCGAACGTCATCATGCCGCTGCAGATCGGCGCCCCGGACGTCGCGTTCCCGCGCCTCAACATGCTCGCGTATTGGTTCTACTTCTTTGGCGGAATCATTGCGGCTGCCGGATTCTTCACGCCCCAGGGTGCGGCGTCGTTCGGTTGGTTTGCCTACGCGCCGCTGTCGAACACTGCCTACTCTCCAGGCGTCGGTGGCGACCTTTGGGTGTTCGGTCTCGCCCTTGCGGGATTCGGCACGATTCTCGGTGCGGTCAACTTCATCACGACGATCGTGACGATGCGCGCGCCCGGCATGACGATGTTCCGCATGCCGATCTTCGTGTGGAACACCCTCGTGACGTCGATCCTCGTCATCATCGCGTTCCCGCCGCTCGCCGCCGCACTGTTCGGCCTTGGCTCGGACCGCGTGCTCAACTCGCAGATCTTCAACCCGGACTTCGGTGGCGCGATTCTCTACCAGCACCTGTTCTGGTTCTTCGGACACCCTGAGGTGTACATCATCGCGCTGCCGTTCTTCGGCATCGTGACCGAGATCCTGCCGGTGTTCTCGCGCAAGCCGGTGTTCGGGTACCACGGTCTCGTGTACGCGACGGTCGCGATCGCCGCATTGTCGGTGTCCGTGTGGGCGCACCACATGTACGTGACGGGCGCCGTCCTCCTGCCGTTCTTCGCGTTCATGACGATGCTGATCGCGGTGCCGACCGGTGTGAAGTTCTTCAACTGGATCGGCACGATGTGGCGAGGAAAGATCGTCATGGCGACGCCGATGCTGTGGGCGGTCGGCTTCATGGTGTCGTTCCTCTTCGGCGGTCTCACCGGCATCATCCTCGCGTCGCCCGTGCTCGACTTCATCGTGTCTGACTCGTACTTCGTTGTCGCACACTTCCACTACGTCGTGTTCGGAACCGTGGTGTTCGCGATGTTCGCCGGCTTCTACTTCTGGTGGCCCAAGTTCACTGGAAAGATGCTCGACGAGCGCCTCGGCAAGCTTCACTTCTGGCTGCTGTTCTTCGGCTTCCACCTGACGTTCTTCGTCCAGCACCTTCTTGGCGCTGGCGGCATGCCGCGACGCTACGTGGACTATTTGCCGGAAGACGGCTTCACCGTGCTCAACCAGGTCTCCACCGTGGGAGCATTCTTGCTCGCGGCATCGACATTGCCGTTCCTGTGGAACGTCTACAAGACCGCGAAGAAGGCACCGAAGGTGACCAAGGACGACCCGTGGGGATTTGCGAACTCGCTCGAATGGGCGACCAGCTGCCCGCCGCCGCGCCACAACTTCGTGTCGATCCCTAAGATTCGCTCGGAGCGACCCGCATTCGACCTCCACTACCCGGAGATCGCAGCCATCGACCACGCGGCTGCTCACAAGGCGGGCGTCGACAAGCCGGCCGTGGACTAAGAGGAGATTGTTCGATGAAGGTTGAGTCGCTGGTCTTCCTGTTCCCCGGCGTGTTCTTCGTGGTGGTGGCGTTCATTTACGGCGCCCTCACCGACTTCCAAGAGCTGGTCGGCTTCCCGGCCTTCCTCCTCAGCGCGGGTCTTGCCTTCATGGTCGGTGTGTACTTCCGCATGTTGGCGAAGCGTCACCCCACGCGGCCCGAGGACCGTGAGGATGCGGAGATTGCTGACCTCTCCGGCGAGCAGGGTGTCTTTGCGCCCTGGTCGTGGTGGCCCATTGTCTTGGCAGCCGGCGCTGCACTTGGCTTTGTTGCTCTCGCGGTGGGCTGGTGGATCATGGTCCCCGCAGCGCTGGTGAGCATTGTCGGCCTTGTGGGGTGGGTGTTCGAGTTCAGCACCGGACGCTTCTCCCACTGACCCCTGAACGCAGGAGCCTCGACCCGCAACGGCGCGGATCGAGGCTTTTGCTTTGTGCCTAGCAGCACCTGCAGGGATTGGCGTCCTTATAGAACTCATGGGCCTCTTCGAGAGCAGATTTCGCATCCGGATGCCAGCCAAGGGGCAATTGGAAATACGGCGGCGGTACGCACTCGAGGTCGGAATCACAGTTGTGCACTAGGTGAACCCGCGTCATCGGCGGGTCATGCTTGTCTACGCAATACGTGGGCATCGCATTTACTCCCCGGAAGGTAGGCACCCCGTTGTGCCTCTTGTGACCATACGCCCGAGCACCTGGGGGAGTGGGTGGGACCAAAGACCCGCCTAGGCTGCCAGTCCCGTATCGACGCCCCCAACCGACCCTATGCTCCGTCGCATGACTGAGCAGACACCATCCCTCGACACGATCGTTGCCTTCGCCCGGGCCAATCCGCTTGGCGTGGTCGCGACAGTTGCCCCTGACGGAGCGCCCGAGGCTGCACTGATCGACCTCATCACGCTTGACAACGGCACCATCACGTTCTTTGCGCATCGGGCCGCTCGCAAGCTCGTCAACCTCGCTTCCGAAGGCCGCGTCGCAGTGGTCGTCGGAACAGAAGGCCCGGTGACAGTGCAGCTCGAGGGCCACGCCCGCGTTGTCGAGGGGGACGAACGGGAAGCCTGGGCAGCGCGTACCACCGACGTCCAGCCAGGCGCGCCAGTTGATCGGGAGGATTTCGCCCTCATTGTCGTCACGCCGCTGTGGGTGCGTTACTACGACGGCTCAACCTTCCCGCCTCTCATCGAGGAGCTGAAACTCAGCGTCTAGAGCGTGAGGAGCACCTTCCCCGTGGTCTGACGCCCCTGGAGGGCCTTGTGAGCGTCTGCCGCATCGGCAAGCGGGTATCGCGCCCCGATGCGCACGCGGAGATCACCGCTGGCGACAGCGTCGAAGAGCTCTCCTGAGCGCCAGGCACGTTCCTCAGGGGTGCGCAAGAAGTGACCCATTGACGGCCGCGTCACGGTGAGCGAGCCGTTGCGCGCAAGGAGTTGGAGATCGAATGGCGGGACCTGACCGGAGGCACCACCGAAGAGCACAAGCATCCCGCGCGGTGCGATGGAATGAAGTGACGCGTCAAAGGTCGTCTTGCCCACGCCGTCATAGACGACATGAACGCCTTCGCCATCGGTGAGTGACCGTACAGCGGCCGGCAGCTCGCGCGGCAAGTCGGTGAACGCGTCGTAGCGGATCACGTGATCGGCACCGGCAGCACGGGACAGCTCGGATTTCTCCTCAGTCGACACGGTGGTGATGACGCGCGCCCCGGCGCGATGCGCGAACTGGGTGAGCAGGAGCCCGACGCCGCCTGCGCCGGCGTGAATGAGCGCCGTGTGCGAAGGGCCGAGCTCACATACGGACCGGCTGAGCAAATGCGCCGTCAGACCCTGTAGGAGCGCTGCCGCAGCGATCTCGCTGCTCACGGCGTCGGGTACGGG
>JGI12420J12819_1000794_pt1 | contig 15822 bp, 14 predicted proteins | sample Passage237A_FD_12819 | JGI IMG/M metagenome (IMG submission 12819) | reverse complement strand
GAATCGATCCCCTGAATGCAAAAAGGGAATCGTATCCTCCGCGGCTCGCGCGCACGCATGCGCGAACCGCACGCGCAATGCATGTTTGCAATGTCGCGGCATGGTACGGCATCGGTTCTAGAATGGAACGCCTCGCGGCATCGGCGATGACCACGGGAGGCGGGCGTCCGTGCCCCGCCGGATGGTCGATCGCGGGCCGGCGACGAAGATTTCCCACGAAAGAGAAGGAATCCCGAACATGCAACTCGAAGGCAAAGTGGCCATCGTCACGGGTGCCGCCAGCGGTATCGGCAAGCGCATTGCCGAGGTATACGCCGAACACGGCGCGGCGGTGGCGATCGCCGACCTCGATTCCGAGGGCGCGAAGGCGACGGCCGCCGAACTCGTCGCCAAGGGCGGCAAGGCGATCGGCGTGGCGATGGACGTGACGGACGAGGCTGCGGTCGACGGCGGCGTGGACCAGGTCGTGCGCGCGTTCGGCGCGGTGGACATCCTGGTGTCCAATGCGGGAATCCAGATCGTAAATCCGGTCGACCAGTTCTCCTATGCCGACTGGAAGAAGCTGGTCGCGATCCACCTCGACGGCGCGTTCCTCACCACGCGTGCCTGCCTGCGCCACATGTATGCGCGCGGCAAGGGCGGCGCGATCCTCTACATGGGATCGGTGCACTCCAAGGAAGCATCGAAGCTCAAGGCACCCTATGTCGCGGCCAAGCACGGCCTGCTCGGCCTTGCGCGCGTCGTCGCGAAGGAGGGCGCCGAGCATGGCGTGCGCGCGAACGTGATCTGTCCCGGCTTCGTGCGCACGCCGCTGGTCGAGAAGCAGATTCCGGAGCAGGCGCGCGAGTTCGGCATTTCCGAGGAGCAGGTGGTCAAGACCATCATGCTCAAGGAGACCGTGGACGGCGAGTTCACCACCGTCGACGACGTGGCAGCCTGCGCATTGTTCCTCGCGGGCTTCCGCACCAATGCGCTGACCGGGCAGAGCATCGTGGTCAGCCACGGCTGGCACATGCAATGACGGCGAACGGGGCGACGACCGCGCGACGCGGGGCCGGCCGCAACGCGACCGCGCCGCACGAGGCGGTGCGCGCCTACGAGACGACCGCGCTGGTGCTGCAGGGCGGAGGTGCGCTCGGTGCCTACCAGTGCGGCGTCTACGAGGGCCTGCACGAAGCCGGTATCGAGCCGGAGTGGTTTGCCGGCACGTCGATCGGCGCGATCCATGCCGCGATCCTCGCCGGCAACCCGCCGCATCTCCGGCTCGAACGCCTGCGCACGTTCTGGAATCGCGTGTGCGAACCGGCCGGCCTGTTCGGCTGGCCGCTCGACATGCTCGCGCGCAGCGCCGCCTGGCTTCCGCCAAACGGTCCGCTCAGGGCATGGATGGGCGCGCTGGGCGCGTTCGCCGCGTTGGCGCATGGCCAGCGCGGCTTCTTCACGCCCAATCCGGTTCCGCCGTTCCTGATGCCGAAAGGCGATCCGGCGGCCACCAGCTTCTATGACACGACGCCGTTGCGCGAAACGCTGGAGGAACTGGTCGACTTCCGGGCCATCGGCCGCAACGGCACGCGCCTGTCGGTGGGCGCCGTGAACGTGCGCACCGGCAACGTGCGGTACTTCGATTCGGCGAAGGAGGCGATCCGCGTCGAGCACGTGCTCGCATCCGCCGCGCTGCCGCCCGCGTTTCCGGCCGTCATGGTCGATGGCGATCCGTGGTGGGACGGAGGGCTGGTTTCCAACACGCCGCTCGATCACGTGCTGGAGGCGCGGCCGCGACACGACAGCCTGGTGTTCCAGGTCGACCTGTGGAGCGCGCGTGGCGAGGTGCCGACCACGCTGATGGACGTGCTGGAACGCCAGAAGGACATCCAGTACTCGAGCCGGACGCGCTTCGGCACCGATTCCGTCGCCCGCGTCCGGAAGCTGAGCAACGCGCTGGCGCGCCTCGCCGCGGAGCTTCCGGGCGGAGCGCTGCCGGCCTCCGTGGCGGCGGAGTTCGAGCCATGGATGTGCGACCGCGTGTTCAACATCGTGCACCTGATCCATCAGGCCAAGCCGCACGAGGAGCAGTACAAGGACTACGCGTTCGGTCCCGCGGCGATGCGCGAGCACTGGCGTGCCGGTTGCGACGACATGCGCGCCACGCTCGCGCATGCGGAGTTCTTCGCGATGCCCGATCGTGCACTCGGCGTGGTCACGCACGACATCCACCGCCATTTCGCGACGCGCGGGCGCGATGCCTGACTCGGCGCGCGCAAAAAAGAAGGGCCTCGCATCGCGAGGCCCTTCTTCCCCTGTTCCTTTACGGTGAAACCCTTACGCGGGCAGCTTGCTCAGCGCCTCGTTGATCTTCGCGCAGCGCGTTTCGAGCTGATGGAGCGTTTCGTTCGCATCGTTCGCGGCCGGCATGGTGCGCGCATCATCGATCGCCATCTCGAGGCGACCCAGTTCGATCATCAGATCGTGGCGCATGAAGAGAGGGTTGAAGCTGAGACTGGCGACGTTGCTCATGGCACGACTCCGTGGATTCCCGGAATGGATGGAGCAAGCGCCGTGCCAACTGCCAATCGGGGGATTTCCGCATTGCCAACGCCGATGCGCGGGGGCATCATCCGGCGCATGACGACGGTTGCCGTCCGAAGCTGACGCGCGCGCACCAATCCACACGCGCGGCGGCAGGGCTTCGCGAAGATCGTCACAGTTTGCCATTCGCGAATGCAGCTACCTTCGATGGCACCACCGCGTTGCGCGCGGTACCGCATTCCCGGTCACTGGCGCCCGGCAAACGGTCCTCTTGGATTCCCCCTGTTCCTATGACCGCCGGGCGCCAGCCTATTCCCGCGACACGCCGGGATCCTGTCCACACTCGGTTTCCAGGCCATGCCGGTCGTGCGTGGCGCGGGTCGCGGCGTGCGTCGTGGAACGGCGCGGGTCGTGCGCACGGCGGCACGCGATGCAACGGGATGGCGGAATGCCGGACGGCGCGACCCCGGACGGGGCGCGAGCGAATCGGAAGTGCTCCCACCGACGCGGAGCCGGCCCCTGAATTCCGGCCAACGACGTGCTCGCAAACGCCGCGCGTCGGTGGGAGTGTACGGGAACAAAGCAGGATGCGTGCCAGCGACGTCCGCCGCCCGCGATAGAATCGCCATTCCCGCATCCGAGCCGCGCCCGACGTGAACGACTCCCCGTACCAGCACGACGTGATCGTGATCGGCGGCGGCCATGCCGGCACCGAGGCCGCGCTGGCCGCCGCGCGCTGCGGCGCGCGCACGCTGCTGCTGACCCACAACATCGAGACGATCGGCCAGATGAGCTGCAATCCCGCGATCGGCGGGATCGGCAAGGGCCACCTCGTGCGGGAGATCGACGCCCTCGGCGGGGCGATGGCCGAGGCGGCGGACCGCGCCGGCATCCAGTGGCGCACGCTCAATGCCTCCAAGGGGCCGGCGGTGCGTGCCACGCGCTGCCAGGCGGATCGCAATTTGTACAAAGCAGCCATTCGGCGTCGCGTCGAGACACAGCCCGGGCTGTCGCTGTTCCAGCAGGGCGCGGATGCGCTGATCGTCGAAGGCGGGCGCGTGGCCGGCGTGGTCACCCAGTCCGGCCTGCGCTTCCACGCGCGCGCCGTGGTGCTGACCGCCGGCACCTTCCTGGCCGGCCGCATCCATGTCGGCCTGACGCAGTACGCCGGGGGGCGAGCCGGCGATCCGCCGGCCGCGCGGCTGGCCGAGGCGCTGCGCGAGCTGGATCTTCCGGTCGGCCGGCTCAAGACCGGCACGCCGCCGCGCATCGACGGCCGCAGCATCGACTGGTCGCGCCTGACGGAGCAGCCCGGCGACGACCCGCGGCCGGTGTTCTCGTTCCTCGGCTCGGTCGCCGACCACCCGCGCCAGGTGAGCTGCTGGATCACGCATACCGGCGAGCGCACGCATGACATCATCCGCGGCGCGCTCGACCGCTCGCCGATGTACGCCGGCGTGATCGAGGGCACCGGGCCGCGCTACTGCCCGTCGATCGAGGACAAGGTCGTGCGCTTCGCGGACAAGCCTTCGCACCAGATCTTCCTCGAGCCGGAAGGACTGGACACGCACGAGATCTACCCCAACGGCATTTCCACCTCGCTGCCGTTCGACGTGCAGCTCGAACTGGTGCACTCGATCGCCGGACTCGAGCGCGCGCACGTCACGCGCCCCGGCTACGCGATCGAGTACGACTACTTCGATCCGCGCGGCCTGCGCGCCTCGCTCGAAACCAAGGCACTCGACGGCCTGTACTTCGCCGGCCAGATCAACGGCACCACCGGCTACGAGGAAGCCGCCGCGCAGGGACTCGTCGCCGGCATCAATGCGGCGCGCGCGACGCGGGGCCTCGCGCCGTGGACGCCTCGGCGCGACGAGGCCTACATCGGCGTGCTCATCGACGATCTCGTCACCAACGGCACGCTGGAGCCGTACCGGATGTTCACCTCGCGAGCCGAGTACCGGCTGCAGTTGCGCGAGGACAATGCCGACCTGCGCCTCACCGAACGCGGCCATGCGCTCGGTTGCGTGCCGCAGGCGCGCTTCGACGCGATGCGCCGCAAGCGCGACGCGATCGAGGCCGAGGAGCATCGCCTGCGTTCGCTGTGGGCGGCGCCCTCGAACGCGCTCGGCGCGGCCGTCGCGCACACGCTCGGCGTCCCGCTGGCGCGCGAGACGCGCGCGTACGACCTGCTGCGGCGCCCCGGCATCGGCTACGCCGACCTGATGCGCGTGGAGGGCATCGGTCCCGGCGTCGCCGAGCCGGCCGTCGCCGAGCAGGTGGAGGTGTCGTGCAAGTACGCCGGCTACCTCGAACGCCAGCGCGAGGAGATCGAGCGCAACCGCCAGCACGACGACACCGCGATTCCGGCCTCGTTCGACTATGCGCGCGTGCGCGGCCTGTCCGCCGAAGTGCTCGCCAAGCTCGCGCACGTGCGTCCCGCGACGGTCGGCGAGGCACGGCGCATCTCCGGCGTGACGCCGGCCGCGGTGTCGCTGCTCCTCGTGCACCTGCGCCGCCCGCGCTCGCAGACCTGCGTGCCGCTGCGCGAAGCGAGATCGGCGTCATGAGCGGCGCGGCCCGCATCGCCGGCCTGCGCGCCCAGCTCGGCGGGCCGCGCGACGGTGCGTTGCTGCGTTTCTCGCTCGGCAGCGCACTGCTCGCGGAAGGCGATCCGGGCGCGGCGGCGGAGATGCTGCGCGCGGCGGTCGATTTCGATCCGGCCTATTCGGCAGCGTGGAAGCTGCTAGGCCGCGCGCTGGCCGATGCGCGGGATCGCGACGGCGCGGCGGCGGCGTGGGAGCGCGGCATCGAGACCGCGCACGCCCGCGGCGACGTGCAGGCCGCGAAGGAGATGCAGGTGTTCCTGCGCCGGCTGCGCGCCGCCGGGCCGTGAACCGCAATGTCCTGTTCGCAGTCGCGCTTGCCGCGCTCCTGCTCGGTGGTGTCCGCTGGTATCAGCATCGGCCGATCGATCATCCGCCGGGCGTACTCGTAGCCGGGGCGCCGCTGCAGCGCGAACCGTCGCAGGGCGGCACGATCCGTCATGGCGCGTTCGAACTGGTACCGCTGGCCGACTTCTCGCTGGAGGCGCGCGTGCTCTCGCGCGAGGATTATCGGCTGGGTCGCGAGAGCGACCTGTCGCCGACCGACCTCGCACTGGGTTGGGGTGCGATGTCCGACAGCGCGGTGCTGGACCGGCTCGATCTGTCGCAGTCGGCGCGGTTCTTCCGCTATCGCTGGCAAGGCGAGCCGCCGATTCCGGAGGCGGAGCTCACGCGCTCGGCATCGAACATGCACATGATTCCCGCCGATGCGCGGGTTGCGCGCGCGCTGGCGCGCGTGCGCAAGGGCGACATCGTCGCGATCGACGGCGTGCTCGTGGAGGCGCGTGCCGACGACGGCTGGCGCTGGCGCAGCTCGCTCAGCCGCGAGGACAGCGGCGGAGGCGCCTGCGAGCTCGTGTACGTTCGCTCGCTGGTGCGCCTGCGCTGAAACGCGACACAGGCGGTCGCGCGGCCGTCGTCGTGTGTGGCAGCATCCACGCGGACTTCAGGGGGGTCCCGAATGACACCAGCAGCAACGGGCGGCGTGTCCGGCCCGTCCGCCGGGGTCGGCGCACTGCCGACGCACGTGGGGCCGTACCGCATCCTGCGCCTGCTCGGCGAAGGCGGCATGGGACGGGTGTACCTCGCGCGGGAATCGCACCCGCAACGCGAGGTCGCGCTCAAGCTCGTGCGCGGCATTTCGCCGGGCCTCGTCGCGCGGCTGCGCCGCGAGATCGACACGCTGGCGCAGCTCGAACACCCGGGCATCGCGCGGCTCTATGCCGCGGGCGAGGCGTCCGTCGACGGCATGCCGGTGCCGTGGCTGGCGATGGAATACGTCGACGGCGAGGACCTTCTGGCATTCGTCCGCGCGCATGGCTGCGGCGTCGCCGAACGGCTGCGCCTGCTGGTGCGGATCGCGCGCGCGATGCAGTACGCGCACGAGCGCGGCGTGATCCATCGCGACCTCAAGCCCGGCAACATCCTCGTGGACGCCAACGGAGATCCGAAGATCCTCGATTTCGGCGTCGCGCGGCGCCCGGGCGTCGGCGAGGAAAGCCTCACGCTCGCCGGCCAGGTGCTCGGCACCGTGCCGTACATGAGCCCGGAGCAGCTCGGCGGCGGCGACCGCCGCGCCGACGCGCGCAGCGACGTCTATTCGCTCGGCGTGATCGCGTACGAGCTGGTCAGCGGCCAGTTGCCGCATCCGCACCTCGCGACCGCGACCCTGTTCGAGGCGCTGGACACGCTGCGCCGGCGCAGTCCGCCGCCACTGGCCAGCATCGCGGCGACCGCACGCGGCGATCTCGACACGGTGGTGATGAAGGCGCTGGCGAGCGAGCCGGCGCGCCGCTATGCCAGTGCCGCGGCGTTCGCCGACGATCTGGAGCACGTGCTCGACCATCGCCCGATCGTCGCGCGGCCGCCGACCACCGCCTACCGCGTCGCGCGCTTCGTGCAGCGTCATCGCGCGCTGAGCGTCGCGACGGCGATCGTGTTCCTTTCGCTCGTCGCCGCGACCGTCGTGTCGCTGCGCTTCGCGTGGTCGGCGCAGCGCGCGCGCGCCGAGGCCGAGCAGCGCGCGCAGGAGACGCTCGCGATCAACGGCTTCCTCGAAGGCATGCTCGCGTCCGCCGATCCCGGGCAGGCGCGCGGACGCACGCTCACGGTGGCGGAGCTGGTCGATCAGGCCGAGCGCGACCTCGACCGGCTGGACGCGCAGCCGGCGGTGCAGGCCGGCGTCGCCGCGACGCTCGCGTCCACGCGCGGCGCCCTCGGCGAGTACGAGGATGCGCTTGCGCTGAACCGCCGCGCACTCGATGCCGCCGTCACGCCGCGTCCGCAATGGCTGCGCCAGCGGGTCACGCTGTTGACCGAACTGCGCCGGTTCGACGAAGCGCGCGCGGCGCTGGCCGAGGCGCGCGCCGCGGCAGGCGCCGCGCCGATCGACGTCGTGCTGGACCTCGATCTCGCCGAGGCGCGCATCCACGACGACATCGGCGAGGTGGAACAGGCGGTCGCCGGCTACCGCGCGCTGATCGCCAGGGCCGTTGCCGCCGAACCGCCGACGCCGGCAGCGGCGGATGCGGTGGCCGGCACGCTCGACGTGGCGCGCAGCAACCTGTCGGCGCAGCTGCGCGAGAGCGGCGACCTGGTCGAATCCGAGGCACTCGTCCGCGCCGTGCTGGACGGCCGGCGCCAGCGGTTCGGCGAGCGAGCGCCGGCAACGCTGGCATCGCGACACAAGCTGTCGATGCTGCTGGACGCGCGCGGCGACCACGCCGCCGCGGTCGTCGAAGGCGCAGCCGCGCTCGCACTGCAGCGCGAGGTGCTCGGCGACAGCCATCCCTCGACCCTGACCAGCATGCAGACGCTCGCCAACAGCCTCGTCGCCAATGGCGAGCCGGAACGGGCCGAGCCGCTTGCACGCGAGTCGATGCAGGGTTTCGAGCGGCAGTTCGGCGACGCGCACGTGCAGGCGCTGGCGGCGATGAACACGCTGGCGTACATCCTCGACGAGCGCGGCGACGGCGCCGGAGCCGAGGCGCTCTACCGGCGCATCATCGCGATCCAGCAGCGCGCCGGCAGCCGTCATCCGAGCGCGTTCGCGCCGCGCAACAACCTCGCCATGCTGTTGATGAACGACGATCGCCTCGCCGAGGCCGAGGCCGAGTTCGCGTCGCTCGTCGCCGATGCCACGGCCGAGGTCGGTCCCGCGCACCTGATGACCGCGATCTTCCTCAGCAACCGTGGCCTGTGCCTGACGCGAATGGGCCGGCTGGCCGAGGCGCGCGATGCGCTCGAAGCCGCGCATGCGCAACTGCTCGCCAGCGTCGGTGCCAGCCATGCGCGCACGCGCACCGCGGCCGAGCGGCTGGCGGACGTGCACGAGCGGCTCGGAGCGCGCGACAAGGCGGCGGAGCTGCGTGCCTCGGCGGGCGGGCCATGATCGCGTGGATCGCATTCGCCGTGGCGCTGGCCGTGGCCGTGCATCTGGCGGTTCGCCTGCATGCGCTGCGCGCGCGGCTGCAGCGGGAACGGGCCGANGCCGCGGCGCGGCTGGCCGGGCGCGAGGCGCTGGTGCGCCAGCAGGCCGCGGCCGGCGAGCGCGAGCGCATCTACGGCGATCTGCACGACGACATCGGCGCGCGCCTGCTCGGCATGATCCACGAGGCGCGCGATCCGGCCGAAGCCGACCGCGCCCGCGCGCTGCTGCAGGATCTGCGCGACGTGGTCACGCGCTCGCGCGGAACGCCGGGCAGCGTCGCTGAGGTGCTGGCGGACATTCGCGGCGAAGCGGCGCAGCGCCTGCGTGCCGCCGGCATCGGTCTGGTCTGGGAAGGCGGCGAGCCGCCCGATGCGGCACTCGACACCGCGCGTGCGCTGCACCTGTATCGCATCGTGCGCGAGGCGGTCAGCAACGTGATCCGCCATGCGCAGGCACGCAACGTGCGCGTGCGCGTGGCCGCGCGCGGTGGCGAACTGCATTTCGAGCTCACCGATGACGGCAGCGGCGTCGGCGCCGGCCCGTCGGCCGGCGGGCGCGGCGTGGACACGATGCGCGAGCGCGCGGCGGAACTGGCCGGCGCGATCGACTGGAAGCCGGGCACGGCCGGCGGCACCAAGGTGCTGCTCGCGATGCCGCTGGACGAGGCGCCATGAGCGGGTTCGCGCGCGCGCTGGTGGTGGACGATCTCGCGTCCAGCCGCGACTGGCTGGCGCAGGCTGCGGCGCGCGCGTTCCCCGGCATCGCGATCGTGACCGCCGCGACGCTGGCGGAGGCGTTCGCGTCCTGCGACCCGCCACCGCCGCTGGCGCTTGTCGATCTCGGCCTGCCCGATGGCTCCGGCGTGCGCCTGATCGAGCACCTGCATCCACTCGGCACGCTGTGCGTGGTCGCGACGGTGTTCGACGACGATGCGCACCTGTTTCCGGCGCTGCATGCGGGCGCGCAGGGCTACGTGCTCAAGGACCGGACGCCGGAGGACCTGGCGGACATGCTGCGCCGGATCGCGGACGGCCAGCCGCCGCTGTCGCCGTCGATCGCGCGGCGCCTGCTGCGCCATTTCCAGCCGCTGCCCGTCGCCGCGGAAGCAGTCGATGCGCCGGCGCTGACGCCGCGCGAGACCGAGGTGCTGCGTTTGATCGCAAAGGGATTGAGCGTGGCCGAGGCCGCGGACCTGCTCGCGCTCTCGCGGCATACCGTTGCCGGCTACCTCAAGGACATCTACCGCAAGCTCAGCGTCGGCTCGCGCGCGGAGGCGACGCTGGAGGCGATGCGTCGCGGACTGATCGCGCCGTGAAGGCCGCGTCCCGGGCCGCCTCGGGCGCAAGCAGCGGCTCGAAGCCGTCGCAGTAGATGCCGTCGGCGTACTGCGAGGCGCAGGGCGCATACGTCGGGATCTCGTGCCAGCGGCAGTACGACGGACTCGGATCGTCCGCGCATGCGAAGAGCGTCGCGGTGGAGGGCGGGTTGGACTGATCGATCGCGGCCAGCACGACCACCGGGCCGGGCACCTCGGTCTCGGCGCCGACCATCGGATGGAAGACCAGGATGCCGGACATTCCGGCCGGCAGCCCGGCGCCCTGGCAGGTCACGATCTGCCCGGTGGCGGCGGCGCCGTCGACGCTGCAGCTCAGCGCCGGCGTCGAACTCGGGGTCTGGAACGCGAACCCGGCCGGCAGGCGCAGCGCGATCGTGGTCGCGGTTGCGCTTGCGCTGCTTGCGTTGGTGAAGGCGAGCGATATCTCGCCGGCCTGCCCGATGGGGAAATGGTCCGGCGCATGATGGGATTCGATGAATACCGGTTGTGCGACCAGGGGCGCCTGCGTCGCCCACGTCAGCCGGCCGCAACCCGTCTGGTGCGGATCGGCGACACAGTCGGACGGCGGCGCCTGCACGTCGTTGCCGATCGCCGCGTGGAACGCGAGCGGCCCTGGAACCGCGATGTCGAGCGCCGCGTCGAACGCGAGCGTGATGAAGCCGTTCTGGCCGTCGTACAGGTACGAGGTCGTGCAGGTCACGACCTGGTGATCGCCTTGCATCTGGGCGGTGCAGTTGAAGCCGGGGATCGCGTTGACGATGTGGCGGTAGGTCACGCCCACCGGCAGGTCCACGACCAGCGTGACCGGCGAGTTGTCCTCGCCGTACCCGCTGTTCTGCAAGCCGATCATGACGACTTCGGTCGATCCCGCGGCGAGAGGCGCGCCGGGCCAGGTCACGACCGCGCCGGGCACGCTGCCCCAGTGGGAGATCGTGATCGCCGCTGCGCCGCCGGCGGTGGTGTCTGTGGCGCGCGTCTCCGGCGAGGCGGCGAGTGCGAGCAGGGCGAGCAGCGACGAGATGGCTTTCATGTGCGGGGTTCCCGGTGGCGGCATGCGGCGGTTGCGGAACGGCGGGCCGCTGCGACAGCGTCGATCCCGACCGAGGCATTTCCCGCAGCAAGTAGCGTGCCGGCATCGCGCGGCGGGTGGCGAGGCGAACCGGCCAACGCTCGCCCGGGCCGGACAGGGGGGGCCTTCCCTGGCCCGCCCGGGGCGCAATCGGGAACGTTTCGTCCGCCGTGGCGGGAAGCGTCAGGCGGTGCGGCGGCGGCTGCGCCACCACCCGGCGAAGCCGACCAGCAGAGCCAGCAGCCCGGTGGCCGTCGTGCCGAGGGTCGGTACCGGACGCACTTCGCGCGGCTGGCCGCCACCCGCGCCGTTGTCCGGCGGAAGCGTGGACGAGCCGAAGCCGTCGACGTACACGTAGCCGCCATGCGCGCCGAGCGCGCAGTCGGCGGCGATCACCGTGAGCTCGATCCGGTTGCCGATCGCGTCGGCCGGCAATACCGCGTCGACGTCCTGGAACTCGAGGTACTTCCAGTTGCCGGCGCCCTGCAGGAAATCGACGCCGGCCTGGCCGGAGTAGGCGAACTGTTCGAACAGCACGACGTCCGCGTCGATGTCCTTCACCTGCACGAAGAAATACGGCTGCTCGTGCGGCGCGTGGCTCGGATCCTCCAGCACCGGCGCGAACGCGAAGCGCACGTGCGGCAGGCCGTCGGCAGGGTCGATGTCGTCGGTGGAGACGATGTCGGTCTGGCGCAGCACCGTGACCAGCGCACCGCCGCCGGCGTCGTTGAGCTGTGCGGTGTGGCTGCCGAGGCGTGGCAGCACGATCGTCGGCGCATACGGATCGGTGATCTGGCCGACGACTGCACTCGGACCGGCCGAGCCCGGGTTGATCAGCACGCTGGAGCCGTCGAACGGTTCGCCGCCGGCCAGGCCCGGATTGGTGCCGCCTTCGAGCGTCCAGCCGGTGAAGTCGCCGCTCTCGAATCCGCCGTTCTCGAACATCGCCAGGGCCGACGCGGGTGCGGCAACGGCGACGGCAGCGAGAAGGCTGCGCAACAGGACGGCAGGGGAGGATGGTTTCATTGGCATGGCACGTTCCGGCAAGTGTGTGGCCGAACCTCGCGGCTCGGGCGCGCGGCGTGCCGGAGCGCGCATCGGAGCGATGCGCGTCGCGGTTGCGGATGGATTCCCCCTGTCCGCCGGCCGGGTGTCCGGACGGCGCGCTGCGGGGACGATGCTAGGCCGATCGGATTGCCGGCCGTACCCCGCGAATGCGGGGGGTCATGCCGGCGGCCGCGCGTCGCGCGGCCAGCGCCTGTAGCTCCATTGGTACTGCGGCATCGCCATTCGCACGCAGGCCTCGACGCCGCGATTGAGCGCCGCGCAGGCCCGCGCGGTGTCTTGGGATGCGATCTCGTCGGGAGCGGGCAGGATGTGGACGCGGTAGCCGGCGCCGCGAGGCAGGCGCTCCGCGAATGCGAACAGCACGGTCGCGCCGGTACGCTGGGCGAGGCGCGGCAGCAGCACCATGGTCGAAGCAGGCACGCCGAAGAACGGCGCGTCGATCCCCTCGCCGCGTCGCGGCTTCTGGTCCGGCAGGATGCCGATCGCGCCGCCTCCGGCGAGCCGGCGCAGCAGGGTGCGGACGCCGCTGGCTTCGGCACGCACCTGCTCGGCGGCGAGGTCGCCGCGCACGCGCACGAGCAGCGGCTCCAGCCACGCTTGCCGCGGCGGTCGGTACAGCACGGCCAGCGGCGTGCGCGAGGCGAGCCAGTAGCCGAGCAGTTCCCAGCACCCGAGATGCGGCGCTGCGACGATCACGCCCTTGCCGCGCGCGAGTGCCTCGTCCAGAAGCGCCTCGCCGCGAACTTCGCGGACCAGCGGCAGGCAGCGCCGCGCGCCGCGACCCCAGATGCGCGCGACCTCGAAGGCTGCCTTTCCGGTTTCGACGAGGGCCTGGCGAGCCAGCGCGTGTCTTGTTTCGGCGCTCTGTTGCGTTACTGCCAGAGACAGGTTGCGTTCGACCGTCTTCCGAAGCCGGCCGTCCAGCAGCCAGGACACGTGTCCGAGCAAGGCGCCGCATGCATGCAGCAGCCGGAGCGGGATATGGCCGGCGAGCCGCAAGCTGCCGTGGAGCAGGGCGGCCCGCCATGACAAAGGGGGAGGGTTCATGGCAGCAGGCGCCGAGTGTATCGCGTCGATCCGCGGCACCGCTCGCGGCATCCGGGCCGGACGCGATCGCGTATCCTGCCGGACCCGCCCCGGCGGCCGCGACCGGCGCCGGTTCGGCTCCCTGCCGTTCCCTGCGATGTCCCGTACCGATCATGATTGCCCTGATCCAGCGCGTATGCGAAGCCTCCGTCACCGTCGCCGAAGAGACGGTGGGTGCGATCGGCCCCGGCCTGCTGGCGCTGGTCGCGGTGCAGCCGGACGATGGCGAGGCGCAGGTGGAGCGCCTGCTGCAGCGCGTGCTCGGGTATCGCGTCTTCGCGGACGATGCCGGCCGGATGAACCGTTCGCTGGCCGATACCGGCGGCGGCCTGCTGCTGGTGTCGCAGTTCACGCTGGCGGCGGACACGCGCTCGGGCACGCGCCCCGGTTTCTCCACCGCCGCCGCGCCGGCCGAAGCCGAACGCTGGTTCAACCGGCTGGTGGAGCTCGCGCGGGCGCGCCATCACGGGGTGGAAACCGGCCGTTTCGGCGCCCATATGCAGGTTCGGCTGGTGAACGACGGGCCGGTGACCTTCTGGCTCGAGGCGCATTGAGCCGGTTTCGCGGACGCGCGCAAGGTCGGAATGGTCGCCGTTTCGCGTTCGGCAGTTCCTGAGGGGAAGCGCCCGCTCGGGCATCGCCCTTGACGCGCTTCCTATACTTCCTTTCTTTACCGCATCGACAGCCGGAATCCACATGGCCGCAGAACACAACCAGGAGCAGCAGTCCGAGATCAAGACCCTGATCATCAAGGGCAAGGAGCAGGGTTACCTGACCTACGCCGAGGTCAACGACCACCTGCCGGACGACATCGTCGATCCCGAGCAGATCGAAGACATCATCGGCATGATCAACGACATGGGCATCGAGGTGCACGAGGTTGCACCCGACACCGAGACGTTGCTGCCCGATGCCCCGGTGGCCGCCGACGACGACACCGCGACCGAGGAAGCCGTCGCCGTGCTCAGCGCGGTGGATGCCGAAGTCGGCCGCACCACCGATCCGGTGCGCATGTACATGCGCGAAATGGGTACCGTCGAGCTCCTCACCCGCGAGGGCGAGATCGCGATCGCCAAGCGCATCGAGGAAGGCCTCAACCAGGTGCAGACCGCGCTGGCGAGCTTCCCGTGGTCGATCCAGCTTCTGCTGGAGGAGTACGACCAGCACACCGAGGGCAAGAAGCGCCTGTCCGAGGTGCTCGCCGGCTTCGCCGACCAGGAGCAGCCCGAGGTGGTCGTGGCCGACTCGGGCAGTGATGCCGACGCCGATGCGGACAGCGAGGACGATGAGGACGATGCGGACGACGGCGACGATGCGGACCCGGTGGATACCGGCCTGGACCTGGCCGAGGTCGCACGGCGCATGGACGAGCTGCGCACGCTGTATGCGAAGTTCCAGAAGGTCGCCGACAAGCACGGCATGGCCGATCGCAAGTCGCAGAAGCTCCGCGACGAGATGGCCGAGGCATTCCTCAAGCTGAAGCTGCCGGCGATCATGATCGACGGCTTCGTCAAGAAGCTGCGCGACGTCGTCAACAACATCCGCCACCACGAGCGCGTGATCGGCGAGCTGTGCATGAAGCACGCGCGCATGCCGCGCAAGGACTTCGTCAAGCTCTTCCCGTCCAACGAAACCAACCTCGGCTGGGCGGACGAACTCGCGCGCAAGCGCCAGAAGTGGTCTCCCGCGGTCAAGAACCAGCGCGAGGCGATTGCGGCCGAGCAGGAGAAGCTCGTTGCGATCGAGAACGCGCTGTACCTCGGCATCGCCGACATCAAGGAAATCAACCGCGCGATGTCGATCGGCGAGGCGAAGGCGCGCCGTGCCAAGAAGGAAATGGTCGAGGCCAACCTGCGCCTCGTGATCTCGATCGCCAAGAAGTACACCAACCGCGGCCTGCAGTTCCTCGATCTGATCCAGGAAGGCAACATCGGCCTGATGAAAGCCGTCGACAAGTTCGAATACCGGCGCGGCTACAAGTTCTCCACCTACGCCACGTGGTGGATTCGCCAGGCCATCACCCGCTCCATCGCCGATCAGGCGCGCACCATCCGCATCCCGGTGCACATGATCGAGACGATCAACAAGCTCAACCGCATCTCGCGCCAGATGCTGCAGGAAATGGGCCGCGAACCCACGCCGGACGAACTCGCGATCAAGATGGAGATGCCCGAGGACAAGGTGCGCAAGGTCCTCAAGATCGCCAAGGAACCGATCTCGATGGAGACGCCGATCGGCGACGACGAGGATTCGCACCTCGGCGATTTCATCGAGGACGCGAGCATCGTCTCGCCGGTGGATTCGTCCACCAACATCGGCCTGATGGAAACCGTCCGCGACGTGCTCGCCGGACTCACGCCGCGCGAGGCCAAGGTGCTGCGCATGCGTTTCGGCATCGACATGAACACCGACCACACGCTGGAAGAGGTCGGCAAGCAGTTCGACGTCACCCGCGAGCGCATCCGCCAGATCGAGGCCAAGGCGCTGCGCAAGCTGCGCCACCCGAGCCGCAGCGAGCAGTTGCGCTCGTTCCTCGACATCGACTGACGCACCCCGCTCCGTCCGCCCGAACCAGACGGCGCCGCATCCCGGCGCCGTTTTCGCACCCGCAGCGCCCGACCACATGCAGGGCGCCGCGCTAGAATCGGCGATCCTCCGGGCCTATAGCTCAATGGTCAGAGCAGGGGACTCATAATCCCTT
>JGI12420J12819_1000789_pt1 | contig 15858 bp, 12 predicted proteins | sample Passage237A_FD_12819 | JGI IMG/M metagenome (IMG submission 12819) | reverse complement strand
CGCGCACGCAGTTCGCGAAGAACCACACGCCATACATCGTCGAGAACCAGTGGTATTCGAGCGACTTCACCCAGTAGATCGCGCCGGCGGTAAGCGTAAGCGCGGCGATCGGAAGACCGAAGGCGGCCGTTTTGCGATTGCTGAATGTCCACTTCGCATCGCCATCGAGGTCCTGCGTGAACGAGGCCTTCCGCAAACGGGCCGAGAGCCACATCCACAGGAGGAAGAATGCCACCGTGCCGACAAGGAGGGCGTTGGTGTTGAGGAAGCCCGACTTCTTGAGATACAGCGGGTCCTCTCCCACCGTGCCGTGACCGTGCAGCTCGTGCGCGAGATCGGTCCACGGCCAGATGAAGCCGGGAACCAACCACGTGACCGCGAGCAGCGGGAGGAAGAGGATCAGCAGCCACTTGAAGCTGGCGAGGCCGTGCTCGTATTGGCGGCGGATGACAACCGACCACGAGGCGTCGAAAATGTGGTGGATCAACACCAGCAGGAGCGCGCCGATCGCGACGGCCGTGCAGAACACGATGCCGGTGAGATACGAGAGCGCGACGCCGTGCTTGTCGGGCGAGATGAGCGCACCGACGGCGGTCAGCGCGAGCCCAACGGCGCCCACGATCAACGCCTTGCCCGCGGCGGAGGCGGGAGAAGAGGCGGCGGGAATCGCCGCGGAAGCGGATGCAGCGTGGGAACTCATTGGATTCCGAGAGAGGTTCGAGCGGCCGCGTCGGTGACGTCGGCGGCGGTGCCCATTTGTGCGCGTTGCAGCGCGCGGACGTAGAGGATCACGGCCCAACGGTCTTCGGGCGCGAGCTTGTCGGCGTAAGGCAGCATGTTGCCCTTGCCGTGCGTGATCACATTGAAGAGCTCGCCTTCGGGCGCGTTGCGCAAGCGGTCGTCGTGATAGGTCGGCGTCGCGCCCATGCCGTATTGCTTGGTGATACCGTTACCATCACCGAGCGAGCCATGGCACGGCGCGCAATAGATCTGATACTGGTGATGACCGCGATCGAGGAAGGCTTGATCGATCGTGATGTTTTCCGGGAAACCGCGGAGAAACTCGCCATTCGACGCACGACCGGCGTCGCGAGCGTCGTCATTACGCAGCGGATCGCGGGAAACGGTGTGGGCCGGAACCGGACGCGCCGCGCGGCCGTCGGCGAAGAACTCGCTCGCACCTTGCGGGCGATACTTCGGCTGATACTTCATGCCGGGAAACGCCCACTCGGGGAAGACGTCCAGCGGCGGCTTCGTGAAGTTCGTGCCGCGGAAACCCAAGAGGGAAACCACCAGGACCACGAGGAAGAGAGTGACAAGGTAGACGTTGCGCATGGCTTAGGCTTCGAGCTCCTGCACGTCTTTGCCGCCGATCTTCTCGAGCAGCGCCTTGGTGTTGGCCGCGTTGAAACGCGGATCGCGGGCTTCGATCACGATGAGAAACTGGTCGTCCAGACCGCGGCGGATCTTCGGCGACTTGAGCACCGGATGGTAGTGCATCGGGAGGCCGTTCACGAGGAACATGCCGATGATGGTCGCGAACGCCGTGAAGAGAATCGTCAACTCGTAGCTCACCGGGAAGGCGAACATCGGCGAGAAGAACGGTTTGCCGCCGACGACGAGCGGATAGTCATACTGGTTGGTATACCAGATCATCGTCATTGATGCCGCCGGCGAGGGAGATCCGCGGCACGATCGAGCGTTTCACGCCCATCGCTTTGTCCATGCCGTGAATCGGACACGGAGTGATCACGTCCCAGTTCTTGTAGCCGGCGTCGCGCACCTGCTCGGCCGCGTGATAGACCGCGGCGGCGGTTTCGAAGGTGGCGACTAAGCCGTAGGAAGGTGCGGGCATGGTCGGAGATTAATGTTTCTCGAGCTTGATCGGATCGCCGAGACCCGTCGTGTGACTGTGGTCGTCGTGACCGTGGGCGTGCACATCCGCCTGCGGCGTGACCGCCTTGAGTTCGGCCATCGGCATGATCGGGAGGAAGCGGATGAACAGGAGGAAGAGGACCGAGAAGACGCCGAACGTGCCGAAGAACGTGAAGATCTCGACGATCGACGGGCTGTAATAACCCCACGACGACGGGAGGAAGTCGCGGGCGAGCGAGGTGACGATGATCACGAAGCGCTCGAACCACATGCCGACGTTGACGAAGATCGAGAGCACCCAGACCAGCGTCGTGTTGTTGCGGACGGCCTTGAACCAGAAGAACTGCGGCGTGATGACGTTGCAGCCGATCATCCACCAGTAAGCCCACGCGTAGTGGCCGAACGCACGGTTGATGAACGCGAAGCCTTCATACGGATTCGCGCCATACCACGCGATGAAGAACTCCATGCCGTAGGCGTAGCCGACGATGGTGCCCGTCGCGAGGGTGATCTTGCACATGCAGTCGATGTGATACTGCGTGATCAGGTCCTCGAGGCGGTAGATCGCGCGCAGCGGGAGCATGAGCGTGAGCACCATGCCGAAGCCGGAGAAGATCGCGCCCGCGACGAAGTATGGCGGGAAGATCGTCGTGTGCCAGCCCGGGAGCAGCGAGACGGCGAAGTCGAACGACACGATCGTGTGCACGGACAACACGAGCGGCGTGCTGATACCGGCGAGGATCAGGTAAGCCATTTCGTAATTGCTCCAGTGGCGGTTCGAACCGCGCCAGCCCATGGCGAACAGTCCGTAAAGGAAGGAACGAAGGCGGTTGCCCGCGGCTTCAAAGCGATCGCGCAGGATCGCGAGGTCGGGAATCAGGCCGACATACCAGAACAGGACGGAAACCGTGCCGTAGGTCGAAACCGCGAACACGTCCCACTCGAGCGGCGAACGGAAGTTCTGCCAGATCCAGTTGGAGTTCGGGATCGGGAACAGATACCAGGCATACCAGACGCGGCCGACGTGGAAGACCGGGAAGATCGCGGCGCAAACGACCGCGAAGATCGTCATCGCCTCGGCAGCACGGTTGATCGACGTGCGCCATTTCTGGCGCAGCAGGCACAAGATCGCGGAGATCAGGGTGCCGGCGTGACCGATACCGATCCAGAACACGAAGTTGACGATGTCCCACGCCCAGTTGACCGGGTTCGCATGCCCCCACACACCGACGCCCGTGGCGACGAGGTAGGTGATGCCCGCGACGGTGAACGAGGCGACGAAGCACGCGACGATGAAGCAGACCCACCACCACGCGGGCGTCTTGCCCTCGATGATGCCGCAGATCTTGTCGGTGATCCAGGAGAAGCTCCGATTGTTCTCGACGAGGACGGCGCGCGGCAGGTGCGCGGGCTTCACTTCGTTGAGAATCGCCGGTGCAGCGGCGGCGTGTTCAGCGTGAGCCATTAGCGAAGTCCTCCGGTAGCTTGCGCGCTGGGGGCGCAACGTGTCGCGGCAAGCGCGTCACCTACATGAATTGCAATCGCGTTCATCTTAGTGCCCGCCTTTCTGTTCGCCGTGCGCGCCACGGCCGTGGCCATGATCGTCGTGGTGGGCGGGATGATTCTTGGTGTTATATTCGACGCGGCTGAGCGGCAGCGACGCGTAGTCGGGCATGCGCGGGTTGGGATTGCGCAGCTTGCCGAGATACGAGGTGCGCGGACGGGTGTTGAGATAACCCAGCACTTCGTAGTTCTGGCCGACTTGCTTGAGCTTCGTGACGGCGGCGTTCGGATCGAGGATGTTGCCGAAGACGATGGCGTCGACGGGGCACACCTGCTGACACGCGGTCTTGATGTGGCCGTCCGGAACCATGACTTCGCCCGGCTTGCCGGCCTGCGCCATCTTCACCTTGTGCTGGATCTTGCCGTTCTGGATGCGCTGCACGCAGTAGGTGCACTTCTCCATCACGCCGCGCATGCGGACCGAGACCTCGGGGTTCTTCACCATCTTCACGAGCTCGGGCATACCGTGGGGACCGGCGGGCCCCATGTAGAGGCTGTCGAGCTGACGCTCGTTCCAGTCGAAGAAATTAAAGCGCCGGACCTTATACGGACAGTTGTTCGCGCAATAACGGGTGCCGATGCAACGGTTGTAGGCCATCGTGTTGAGGCCTTCCTCGTCGTGGACGGTCGCGTTGACCGGGCAAACGGTTTCGCAGGGAGCGAGTTCGCAGTGCACGCACGCCATCGGCTGCAGCGAAACCTGCGGATCTTCCGGAAGCTCCTTGTTGCCCTCGCCGCCGAACGCCGCGCCGTCGGCCTTGCCGTCGGAGTAGTAGCGATCGAGGCGGATCCAGTGCATCTCACGACCGCGGAGGACCTGGTCCTTGCCGACGATCGGAATATTGTTCTCAGCTTGGCAGGCGATGACGCAGGCGTTGCACCCGATGCAGGTGTTGAGGTCGATCGTCATGCCCCACTGATGGTGGCCATCGAAGCTGGGGATGCGGTCGTTGGCACCCGGCGTCTTGTAAAGGGAGTTGCCACGCGGGATGATCGTGGCGCGTTCGGCGAGCGACATCTTTTCGCCGGCTTCGCCGAGGATCGACGGGCTGTGCGACTCCATGCCGAACGTGTGAACGTAGGCCGGATTATCGATGTATTCGTCAATGTTGGCCTCGCGAACAATGTCGCGACCTTCCATCGACCAGTGCTCCTGCGTGTTCGCGAGCGAGAGCGTTTCCTTCGCGACCGTGAGCTTGGCGCCCGTGGCGAAGTGCAGCGCGTTCGAGGTGCGCAGCGGGTAGAAGTTGTGGCCCATCCCCTTCCCCACATGCCCCGTGTGCGTGCGGCCGTAGCCGAGCGGAAGGACGATCGTGTAGTTGGAGAGACCCGGCTGGATGTGAATCGGACCGGTAACGGTGCGGCCGTTCAGCGTGATCGTTCCAATGAACGCGATCTCTTTGCCCTGCTCGTAGCCGGCGTTTTCAACGCGCGCGACCTGCAAGACCGAACCCTTCGGATAAACATCCAATTCACGCGCGAGACGCGGGCTGATCTGGATGGCGTTGTCCCAAGAGATCTTGGTGATCGGATCCGGAAGTTCCTGCAGCCAGCCGTTGTTGGCGAAGCGACCGTCCTCGAGCTTGTAGTCGCTGACGAAGCGGACCTCGAGATTCTGCGTGGAAAGCGCTTCAGCCCGGGGAGCATTCGCCGCAAGGCCGGCGATGGCGCCGGCGTTGAACGAAACCGAAACGACCGGATACGCGCTGTTCGGCAGCAGACCGTCGTGAAGGAACTGGCGAATGCCCTTTTCCGCCGCGGCGGCGCCGCCGAGGAGCGGCGTAAGGGTTTCGACCACGAGCGCGTAGGGATCCGGATTCTGGATACCGGCGATGCGGGCGAGGACTTCGATCTCCGTGAGTCCGCCGAACAACGGCAGGATCATCGGTTGAATCGGAAGGATCGTGCCATCGACCGCGCGGGCGTCACCCCAAGATTCGAGATAGTGCGCCGCGGCGATGTGCGTGGCGTTGGGCGAAACGGCGGTTGTCTCGTCGTTGTAGTAGCCGTAACGGACGACGTTCGCGACCGACTTCTGCAACGCCGGCCAGTCGAGATCGGCGGGGGCGTTGAAGGCGGGGTTGCCGCCGAGGATGACGAGCGTGTTGACCGAGCCAGCTTTGATCGCGGTCGCGAGCGCCGAGATCGTGGAAGCGGCCGGGGCTTCGGCGCGAACAAACTGAACGGTCGAACCGATGTTGCCGAGGAAAGCGTTGATCGCGTGGGCGATCACGTGCGCCTGCACCGGCAAGTGAGCACCGGCGACGACGAGGCTGGAACCACGGTGCGCGAGCAGGTCAGCCGCGCATTCGTCGATCCACTGCGGCTTGATGTCGAGACCTTGGGCCAGCGCGGCAAAGGCGTTGTTGCCCGTAACCTTCGCGGCGAGCGCCGCGATGACCGCCACCATGTGGCTGCTGGCCACGCGAAGGCGGTGATCCGCCATGCTGCCGGTGAGCGTGAAGGCGCTCTCCGCCACATAAAGGCGGTTCATGTTGCGCGCCTCTTCCGGATTCTTCACCCGGCGGGCGCTGGCGAACTCACGCGAATGATAAAGATTCGCCGCATCGGCGCGGAGGAAATCGGCGTCGATCGAAACCACCCGCTTTGCGCGGGAGAAACGGTAAAGCGGACGAACGTCTTCGCCGAACGCGGTGCGCGCGGCTTCGGACGAAGCATCATCGGAGACCGGCTCGTATTCCGCCCAAATCGCACGCGGGAAACGCGCACGCAGCGCGGCCACCATGCGGGCGCGCGTCGGCGAGCTCGATTCCTCGGCGAGGAACGCGAGGCCGGCGCCGCCATTCGCCGCGTTCTCGTTGCCAATGCGGGCAAGAAGATCGTTGACGTCGGCGGGACGCAGCTCGCGGCCGTTGCTGATGTGACGCGTGGCGCGGTCCGGATCGTAGAGATCGAGCACCGAAGCCTGGGCGTGCAGCGAACTGGCGCCGCCGAGGGCGGCGTAGGTCGGATTGCCTTCGAGCTTCGTCGGACGGCCTTGATGCGTCTCGGCGAGAAGCGGAATGGCATACTTACGCACCGGCATCGCGGTCGCGTAATAAAGCGGCAGACCCGGGATCACGCCCTCCACGGACTTGCCGTAAGGCAGCACGTGTTGTTCGGGGCGGCGGCAGCCGGCGAGGCCGACGCCACCGAGGGCGAACGACGCCGCCATGATCTTCAAAAACTGACGGCGGTCGACGCCGTTCAGCTCGGAAGCCCCTTCGGGGAATTCGCGTTCGAGCTGCGCCTTGAAACCAGGCGTCGCGGCGAGTTCGTCGAGACTGCGCCAGTAGCGGGGACCGGTGAGCTCGCGCTCGGAGGGCGCGGGATGTTCAACTTTGCGTTTCATCGGTGGCAGCCGCTGCAGCTCTGCGGTGGCTTGATATTCCAGTCGTGCACGAATTTTTTGCCCGCCTCGATGCCGTGCTTTTCGGCAATGGTTTTCGAGTTCAGGTCGAAGATGTCGGCCGGCTCACGCACGCGGCTCTCCGGCGCGCGATGGCAGTCGAGACAGAAGCCCATGCTCAGCGGCTGCGCGTGCTCGACGACTTCCATTTCATTGATCTTGCCGTGGCACTCCACGCAACTGACGCCGCGGTTCACGTGAACGGCGTGATTGAAATAGGCGTAGTCCGGCAGGTCGTGAATCTTCACCCACGGAACAGGCTCGCCGGTTTCATAGGAGCGGCGGATCGGCTCGAGCAGCGGGCTGTCGGGGCGCACCTGATTATGGCAATTCATGCACGTCTGCGCCGTCGGCAGATTCGCAAAGCCGGACTTGTCGACATTGCTGTGGCAGTAGCGGCAATCGAGGCCGAGTTGCCCGACGTGCAGTTCGTGACTGTAAGGCACCGGCTGCACCGGAGCGTAACCAACGCGCGAATACTTCGGCGTCATGTAATAGGTCACGCCGGCCGTCGCGATTCCCGCCAGCACGACGAGATAGATCACGATCTGCAGCGGGAGCTTGTTGGCCGATTTCGAAAAAATGTAGGACATGAGCCGGAACGGTTCGTCAGCCGGAAGCGAGAATTAGACCGAGTCCGCGCGACGTGATACCGCTCGCGTTTCGGACTGCAACGTGAAGGGCTTCGGAGCCGCGACTGGCGTCGTCGTGGACGTCGTCACCGCCGTGGCAGACTTCGCGAAGAGGCGCGGCGAGACGCCGGCAACTGCGACCAAGCCGAGCAATTTTCCGATAAAACTCTTACGCGATGGGTCGTGACTCACGTGGGGAGGGAAAAGGTTAAAGTCGGCGCCAAAGAAGCGGGTGCCGTTTGCCGTTGTAAACCAAAATTTAGGATGCCGCATTCTTTGCGGTCAAAATATGACCGATGCTGAAACGCAAAGGCGCGCGCGCTAATGGGCGACGCATCGACCACGCCTTCTCCGCGAGGTTCAAAACCGCGCGGTGTCCGGCAAGCGTTGTGCAGCTTCGATCATCTCGTCCACGTGACGGCCCGCTGTGTGAAACTGCAGCTCACCCCTCTCCCCTCACCCAATCCCCGCCTCACACGAGCGTCTCAAGGCCTCTACCCGATAGCTGAATACGAATCGCTCCCCATACACGAAGCGCCCGCCGCCGCTGTGCCGGCGGGCGCCGACACGGGCTCAGCGCGCCGGCTTCGGCCCGCGAGCGCCCCGCCCCGACAAGAGCTGAAACGCTCCGTGGCGTTAGCCAACAAAGACACCGTCGCGCATCGGCCGGACACTGTCGCAACGGTTGGCGATTTCAGGATTGTGCGTCACGAGGACCACCGCCTGGCCGTTCTCCTTCGCGAGCGACGTGAGGAGGTCGAAAACGATGCCGGAGTTCTTCGCGTCCAGATTACCCGTCGGTTCGTCGGCGAGGATGATCGCGGGCTGATTGGCGAGCGCGCGGGCGATGGCCACGCGCTGCTGTTCGCCGCCGGAAAGCTGCGTGCCGAGACGGTGCGTCTTCTCGCCAAGTCCGACGGCTTTGAGCAGCGAATGCGCGCGCTCCTCCATTTGCTCGGGCGTGAGTCGGCCGAGTTTGCGCATCGGCATCATCACGTTGTCGAGCGCCGTGAACTCCTGCATCAGGAAGTGAAATTGAAACACGAACCCGATGTGCTCGCAGCGCGCCGCGGTGCGCTCGAGATCGCTGCTGTTCGACATCAGTTGGTTGTTGATCCAGATGTCCCCCTCTTCCTGGCGATCGAGCAGCCCCAGCAAGTAGAGCAACGTGGATTTGCCGCAACCCGACGGACCGACGATCGCGTAGACCTGCCCGCGATGCGCCTCGAACGAAACCCCGCGCAACACATGCACGCGCCCCTCGTTCTGGCCGAGGTAGCGGTGGATGTTTTCGCAACGGAGAGCGATGTGGGAGGAAAGATCGGACATCTTTGAACGGGCTATTGCGCGGTGCCGCGGATGACGTCGCCCGGTTCGAGCAGCGCGGCGCGGCGGGCGGGCACGAGACTCGCGATCATCACCATGAACACGGCCGTGAGCACGCCGGAGACGTAGTGCCACACCGACCACGACACGATGAACGTATCGGTGGCGAAGATACCACGAATCCGGATCGGATAGTGGGAAACTCCAAACGTGATCGCGGCGCCGAGCGCGCAGCCGAGCGCCGTTCCGATCGCGAGGACAATGATCGCCTGCCAGAGGAAGATCTGCGAGATGTCCTTCCGCGTGTAGCCCATCGAGCGCAGGATCGCGATCTCCTTGGTCTTCTCGAGGACGATCATCGCGAGCGTGTTGAACATCGCGAGACCGGCGATGAGCGTGAAAACCGAAACCGTGATCGCGGTGGAAAGGCGCAGCGCGCGAAACACCTCGAGCCAGGTTTTTTCACGATCCTGCCATGGCCGGGCGGCGTGGTGCAGCACTTCTTCCATGTGCGCCGCGTCCGCCGGCGCGCGATCCTTGTCGATCAGGTTGACTTGGAGAAACGAGGCGCCGGTCGGCTTCTTCAGCAGCGAGCGCGCCTCGCTCATGTTGAGATAAATGCGAACACGATCGATGTCGGCGACGCCGGTCTCGTAGATCGCGACGACGCGAAAACGCCGCTGTTCTCCGAGCGCCTCGAGGATAAACGAGTCGCCCATCGAGAGCTGAAGCCGGCGGGCCATTTCGCTGCCGATCAGCGCGCCGGACGCCGTGGCGCCGAACTCGGCGGCGTTGCCCGCGATGATCTGTCGTTCCAAATCGGATACGCGCGTGTGGTCGTCGATGTTGATGCCGTAAACGCGCACGGAATCGCTGCCGAAGGAGCTGCGGATATTGACCGGCCCCGTCACGACCGTCGAAACCGCGGAGACATTGGGGAAACGCCGGAGCGCATCGGTGAGGAGCTTCGGTTCCTGGATGCCCTCGATGAACTTGCGCCCCTCCTTCTGCCGGATCTCGAACTGCGATCCGTGTCCGCCCGCGGCCATGCTGCGGATCGTGTCCTGGATCTCGTCCTGGATGCGGATCGCCCCGTCGGTGCCGAGGATGGTCTTGATGAAGAATTGTTCGAAGCCGCTCGTCGTCGCCTGGGTGACAACGAACAAGCCGACGCCGAGAATGATGCACGACAGGCTCATCGCCATCGCACGCTTCTTCGCCGTGAGGAAGCGGAACGCGATGCGGAGATTCGGAGACATGAACGACGGACGGCGGAGGAAGGTCCGGCCGTTTAGTTGGCGGCGGGAGCGTTGACGACTTCCGTGCGGACGCGATCGCCGTCGCGGAAGAGATCGAGTTGATCAACGATCACCTGATCGCCGGTCTTGAGGCCCTTCAAGATTTCGACGGCCGTGAAACTTTCGTAACCAACCTCGACCTGCTGCAGGCGCACCCGACCGTCTTCGACGACGTAGACGTTGTTACCGAACAACGCGCGGCGCGGAATGATGACGTCCGACTGGCGCTCGCCGACGACGATGTTCACTTCGCCCGTGATGCCGGGAACCAGCTTCTCGGGCTCGATCTCGACATCGAGGTGCACCATGTAGCGCTGCGTCTGCGGATCGGCCGTCGGGAGAATCTTGGTGACCGTGGCGTTGTAGAGCCAGGCGCCATACCCGAGGAAACGAACGTCGGCTTTGAGGCCGACTTTGAGCTCGGAGAAGTTTTCCTCGCTGATCTTCGCCTCCACCGTTCGGCTGGTGGCGATGATGATGGCGATGGGATCGCCGGCGTTGATGAGATCGCCGGGCCGGGCGAACACGCGCGAGACCACGCCGTCGAACGGAGCGATGATCGTCATCTTCTGGAGTTGGCGGCGTTTGACCTGCAGCGTGTTTTCGAGCCGGGCAATTTCCTGGGTGTTGGCGACCTCCTCGAGCGCGAGCTTCTGCTCGACCTGCTTCACCTTGCGGCGTTCTTTTTCGAGTTCGGCCTGCGGGAAATTGCCGGCCTGCGTGAGGCGCTCATAGTTCTCGAGAGCTTCGCGCGCGGTTTCCAAATCGAGTGCGACCGCAGATCCGACCGCGATGCGCTTCCTCGCAGCTTCGAGATCGCTCTCGAGTTGCTCGATTTCGAGCGAGAGATCGCCGGTATCGATCTGCACCAGCACGGTGCCCGCGGCGACCTTCAAGCCCGGATCGAGTTCGCTGTGCATGACGCGTCCGCCGATCTCGCTTTTCAGCTCCATCTCGTATTCGGCGTAAACCGTGACACTGCCTGGCACGGCTTTGACGGCGCGGCCCTTGGTGGCGGTCGCCACACGCGCGGTGGGGCGAAGGAAATAAGTGGCGGCGAATGCAATCACGACCAGCGCCGCGACTGCGATCAGGATTTTTTTCATCGATACTTGGCCGGGAGGAGATTCAGCGCCGGATCGTTCAAGGTCGTCGAAAGCAATCCGGAGAGCTTCAGGAGGTAGTCGTTGCGGGCCTGATACGCCTCGATCTGACGCGTGTAAAGGTGGAGCCGCGCGGCGTCCACGCTGGCTTGCGAACCGACACCGCGGCTCAGGTCTTCCTCGGCGACGCGGACACCCGTTTCCGAGGAGCTGAGGAGCTTTTCCGCGATCGCGAGCGCGCGGGCGGAGAACTCGAGCTGACGCTTCTGATTCTGAACGGAAAGCAGAAGGTCGCCAACCTGTTCCTTGTAGGCGCGCTCGAGTTCGCGGCGGCGGGTGAGGCTGGCTTTCTTCGCGTTGCGCGTGGCGAAGCTGTCGAAGATGTTCCAACTCAGCGAAACACCGGCATAGGTGCTTTGGATCTTGTATTTGCTGGTGAGGGCAGTCGCGAAACTAAATGTCTGTTCATCCTGGCTGACACCCACTTGGACGTTGAGCTTCGGCTTCAAACGTGTGTTCGCGATCTTGTAGTTCAGCTCCTCGATTTCGATCCCGGTGCGGAGATTCCGCATAAAGTAGGTGTCGGGCTCGCCTTGTCCGGTGAAAGCGTTCACCACGCGTTCAACTTCGGACGAATTGGGAGTGATATTCGGAATCTCCGCGGGAATTTGATCATCGGGCACCGCAGGGAGGCCGCAAAGCTTCCCGAGGAGAATCCGGCTATTTTCGTAGTCGAACTCCACGCGATCGGTCCACAGACGGGCTTGCTCGGCGGTAATGGTAGGCGTGAAAAGATCCGCTTCAGCGATCACACCTCGTTCGCGCCGCGAGCGCGCAAGAGCCAACGCCTCATCCGCGACATGCTGATTGAACCGAGCGCGGGCGAGAGTGGTCTTGTTGACGACAAGTGTAAGGTATTGCGCACGGATCTGCTCGACCAATAACCGATAAGCGTCGGCGGTGCCCTCCTCCGCCATCTTCTGGCGAAGTTCGGCGATCTTCGTGTTGTTTCGCAATGCGCCCCAATGGAAAACCGCTTGGTTAACCGAGAAGTTGTAGGCGATTTTTTCGTTGTTTCCGACGGTGACATCCGGCGCTTCGCCGCGGCGCTCGCGCGTATAGGGATAATAGCTCGCGTAACCGCCGATACTCGGCAACTGGCCGGCTCGCACCTCAGCCCGCCACGCCTCTGCAATAACCTCCTCGGCATTGCGCGCGATCATGCGCGGTGATTGTTGCAGGGCGGTTTCCAAAAGAGATTTCAGGCCAGGGAAGTAATCCTCCGGAACGGCCAGCGACGACGGTGATTGAGCCCACATTAACGGCGCGAAGCCAAGGAGACACACGAGGGCTGGGAAGCGAATGATGCGAAGCATTAGGTGAGAAAGGGCACGGAAACTGACCGAATTAGAGAACGCTCGAAAGGTGAAGTTGGGAAACAAGCGAGAGCCCATCGGTTCCGTCGCAAATTTGCAGAGGCCATCGCGAAGGATTCCCGACGCAAGCCCAAACTCGCGCTGCAAATGGCGCTCGAGGGCTGGGTGGAGAATTCTCCGAATGCCGTGATCGTAACAAATTTGGCTCGCCGTGATCGACGAGGCGTCGTGACGTGAACCTTCGCTGGAAACGCGTTGAATCATGGGCAGAGCCTTCATCACCGGAATCACAGGCCAGGACGGCTCGTATCTTTGCGAGCTGCTGCTCGAGAAAGGCTACGAAGTGCACGGTCTCGTGCATCGCCCGGACACGCTCGCTCACAGCAACATCGCCCACCTGATCGCGAATCCCGCGATCATGGGTAAGCAATTGTTTCTGCACAACGGCGCCTACGAAGACGCGACGCATTTGCGGCGCATCATCAGCCGGGCGCGGCCGACCGAGTTCTATCACCTCGCCGGCCAATCGAGCCCGCGCCTCAGTCTCGAGCTTCCCGAAAGCACGGTCGACAGCATCGGCATGGCGACGCTGCGGCTGTTGGAAATCCTGCGCGACCTGCCGGACCCGCCCAAATTCCTCTATGCTTCCAGCAGCGAGGTCTTCGGTTCTCCCCCCCACTCTCCTCAAGACGAGCACACGCCCGTCAACCCAACCACGCCCTATGGCGCGGCGAAGGCATTCTCCCAGCAAATGGCGCGGATCTACCGTATCGCCTACGGTCTGCAGACGTGTGCCGTCATCCTCTACAATCACGAGTCGCCGCGCCGAAATTCGAATTTCGTGACGATGAAAGTCGCCCGCGCGGCCGCTCGCATCAAAAAGGGACTGCAGAAGGATGTTACCCTTGGAAGCCTCGGCGGACGTCGTGACTGGGGCTGGGCTCCCGACTACGTCCGCGGAATGTGGCTGATGCTGCAGCAGGCGACGGTGGACGACTTCGTCCTCGCCACCGGCGAGCTGCACAGTGTGGAGGAACTCGTTGCGGACGCCTTCGCGTGCGTCGGCCTCAACTGGCGCGATTACGTCAAATACGATACCGCTCTCGTGACGGCGGTCGAACCGATGGCCCCATGCGGAAACCCCGCCAAAGCGCGGCGAGAACTGGGATGGGAGAACACGGTGAGTTTCGAAGAAATGATCGCCCGCTTGGTTGCGTCTGAAATGGCAAAACTCTAGTAAGCTTCACTCTCGAATACCTGATGCGTGCGGCCACCCCAAGCATCGCTGATATTCGGGATCAACATTTCTTGCCGCCTCTTGAGATTCCTTGGCGAGCCCGCTTGAGACCGCGAGGAAGTCCATCCACACTCCTGCACTCCAACGATACATTCTGATGCTCTCAAGTCGACGCCGTCGCACATATTCCCTCTTCCTCGCTCCGCGTTGTAACTAGACCCGCAAGACCCGCCGGCCCGACCGAACCGAAATTGTCGCCGTTGGCAGTCTGGGATCAGAAATTGACTTTACTCCTGTCGGGATCGAAGCGGTTTTCCTGCCGTGAGTTCATCTCGCTCCAATTCTGATATCTCTGCCAATCCCTTCGCATGGGCCCATGAACTTTGGACCCGACGTCACCTGACTTGGCAATTCACGTTGCGCAACGTCGAACTGCGACACCGGGGAAGCTATTTGGGATTGGGTTGGTCGGTTCTCTCTCCGCTGCTTATACTCGCCCTCGAGATCTTGGTTTTCGGCTATGTCTTCAACGGGAGCTTTGGAGTGATCCCGAACGAAACCCGGGTGGACTATGGCTTGGGGATTTTTGTGGGGATGACTCTTTACCAGTTCGTGGCAGAAGTTCTGTCCACAGCCCCCGGACAAATCGTATTCAATGCCAATTTCGTAAAGAAAGTCGTTTTTCCTTTGGAAGTGTTACCCGCGGCAACCGTGGGAGCCGCGTTCGTTCATACGTCAGTGTCGCTGGGGTTGGTTGTTATAGGAACGGCATTTCTAGGGCCTGGGTTAACCATGGGCGTATTATGGCTCGCTGTCGTAATGATCGCCCTCCTTCTCATAGCGCTCGGTGCCGCATGGTTCTTTTCGGCGCTGGGGGTATTTTTCCGAGATATCGCTCCTTTGATGCAGTTTTCGATCATGGTGCTTATGTTCTCCAGCGCCATATTCTATCCGGCCAGTCGTCTCCCTGAGGCCGGGTGGAGTATACTTAAGTTCAATCCGCTGCTTCTGGCCGTGGAAGTAGCTCGCGATGGGGTGCTTTGGGGACGTCAGCCAAATCTTGGTTATGTCGCCTATCTATACGGGTTCGGAATTGTAAGCTGCACTTGTGGCTACTCCGCATTTCGGAAGATGAAAGGTGCGTTCGCAGACGTTCTCTAAATGAAAAACGAAATAGCCATCTCCGTCCAAAACGTAGGAAAGATGTTCCGAATCTGGGACAATCCGGCCGGACGGCTCTGGGCTGCGGGTTGGGAATGGTTAGCCAGTCAAGCGGGAGCCGGCACCTCGTTGCAAAAAGCCCTGCAAGCGCGGGCCGCGCGGCACTACCGCGACTTTTGGGCGTTGCGAGATGTCTCACTCGAGATCAAGAAGGGAGACGCCCTTGGGATCGTGGGCCGAAATGGATCTGGCAAAAGCACATTGCTGCAAATCATCGCAGGGACGCTGCGTCCGACTACCGGCTCTGTGCAAGTAAATGGAAGAGTAGCCGCACTGCTCGAACTGGGCAGCGGCTTCAACCCGGAATTTTCGGGACGTGAAAACATCTACCTAAATGCAGCTGTTCTCGGGCTCAGCCGGGAAGAAATCGATACCTGCTACGAAGACATCGTCGCGTATTCAGAAATTGGCGACTTCATCGAGCAGCCCATCAAAACGTATTCCAGCGGCATGGCTCTTCGACTGGCCTTTGCGGTTGCTGCTCACGTCCGCCCCGACGTCCTAATCATCGACGAGGCCCTCTCCGTCGGCGATGCCCGCTTCCAGTTGAAATGCGCCCGCACCATCGACAAATTCGTTGAGGAAGGCGTGACCATTCTCTTCGTGTCGCACGATCCCTCATCGGTAAAGCGTCTGTGTCAGCATGCGATCCTTCTCGAGGGAGGAAACATGATCTATGGAGGATTGCCGAACGACGTGATCAACCTTTATTCGAAGCTGCTCGCCGATGGCGGTTCGGTGCAATCAATCCAGTCCGACATCGAAAAACTCTCCTCGAAATCGGCTTCCGAGCCGATCCACGATCCCGCCCCCCCCCC
>JGI12420J12819_1000776_pt1:0-12500 | contig 16059 bp, 11 predicted proteins | sample Passage237A_FD_12819 | JGI IMG/M metagenome (IMG submission 12819) | reverse complement strand
GTGAAAGCGGATCCCTCGCTCTACGAGCGCATCGGCGAGGAATGCACCTTCGAGGTGGATGTGATCCCGCCGCAACTGTTCAAGCGCCAGATCGTGCGCCCGAAGTATCGGCACTGTCTGGATCGGAACCGTGCGCCGCTGCTCGCGCCAGCGCCGAAGCGCGTGGTGAGCGGCGGCTTCGCCTCGGCGGGATTGATCGCGTGGGCTCTGACCGCGCAATTTTGCGACCACCTGCCGCTGTTCCGGCAGGAAAAGATGCTGGCACGGTGGGGTGCCCCGATCTCGCGGCAAAATTTAAGCGACTGGGTCGGGGCGGCGACGGCACTCATGGAACCGCTGGTGAAACAGATGAACCGCCAACTGCTGCAAAGCGGATATGTGCAGGCCGATGAAACTCCGATCCGGTGCAACGACCCGGACCTGCGGGATGGGAAAACAACCACCGGTTGGTTGTGGGCGCTGTCACGTCCCGGAGGCGATGTCATCTTCGAGTGGCGCTTATCCCGGCGGCACGAAGAGGCCGAGCGTCTGCTCGGCGAGTATTGCGGCGTCTTGCACTCGGACGGCTACGAGGGATACGCCGCGTATGCGCGCGCTCATCCCCATGTCGAGTGGGCTGGATGTTGGGCCCATGCTCGTCGGCGGTTTATCGAAGCGGCGGCCGAGCGGCCGCGGACGGCGGAGCGCGTGCTGCGCCTGATCGGTGAACTCTACGCGCTCGAAGCGCAGTGGGACGAGCAACAGGTCGGCGATCGCCGCGCGGCCCTCCGGCAGGAGCACTTTGCCCGGCCGCTAGCGCGGCTGCGTCGACTGGTCGTCGCGCTGCAGAAGCGCGTGCTGCCTCGCTCCGGCCTCGGCCAGGCCTGCACGTATCTGCTCGGCCAGTGGACACCGCTCACCGCTCACGTGCGGCACAGCCAAACCAAGCTCGATACCAACGCGGTCGAGAACGCTATCAGGCCGAGCAAACTCGGAGCGAAAAACTGGCTCTTCGTCGGGCATCCCGACGCCGGCGATCGCGCGGCTGTCATCTACTCGCTGGTCGTCAGCTGCCAGCGCCATGGTCACGACCCGCACGCTTACCTCCGCGACGTGCTCACCCGATTGCCAACGATGACCACGGCTGACGATCTGCACCCGCTGTTGCCCGCGCACTGGCGCACCGCGGCGTCAGCATCCTGATCGGAGATACCGTAGTTACGGTATCTCCAATCCGCGCATCGCAATTACCGCACTTACCTCGTCAAGAAGGCACTCGAAGCGACGCTTACGCCGGATAGCATTTTCGACGAGGTTGTTGTCGAGCCGCGTGAACGAGTGCTGCTGATGGGCGACGAGCACATCCCAGTGATCGAGTAGATACGAACATGCATTACCGACGAGCGGGGCGCGGCAATACCTGCGAGCGCAACCCAAGCACGGATCTTGGACCTGACCAGATAGGAAGGGCGCGTGCTCCGGGCGAGGCGTGGTAACTCGGCTTGAGGGGCCATCGCACAAGCCGGAGAAGCTCGCCGTGTTCTCTCTCTGGGCCAAGGGCTTCGGTTTGACGATGTCGGCAATTTCATTCTGCTGACGGCACTGCCATGATCTCCCGCCCTCTCCGCCCCTGCTTTCTGATCCTTCTTTTACCGTTAGTATATTCGCTCTTGGGAGCTGAACCGGCGGTGAGTCAGCGGATAGAAGCCTCGTTTCTATTGGCGCAGGGGAGGTTCCCGACCGCGGCAGAGGTTTCGGAATGGAGCGCTGACGTTGGCTCGGCGACGGTGAACGATTTGGTGGAGAAACATCGGAAGCTGCTACAGCAAGATCCCGCTGCGCAGCGCGCCGTGGTTGCGAAAGCTTTTGAAGATGCTTTCGGCCGCGTCCCGGACGCCGACGAATTGGCACGAAGTGAGCCCGTGCTCACCTATGTCGAGCAGGTGAAGGCGCATATTGCCGAACTGCGGCAGCGGCCGGACGAATATCGCGCGGTCTTGGATCGGGCTTATCAACGGGTGATCCGGCGCGGTGTTTACGACGAGGAGATCGCTTACTGGAACAACTTCGATGTCTTGGCGTATTCCACCGTCGTGGGGTGCGTCGACAATTGGGGGCGTCGCAACCAGCCCGGATTGATGGTCACGGCCGGAACTCCGACTATTTCTCACAACAGCGTCTATCTCTCTACAGTGACGGTTTCGCCGAAGGTGGCAGAGGAGGCGCGCGCCGCCGCCGGATTGAGAACGGCTAATACGGATTATTTCAGCTACGCCTCAGGCCGGACGGTGATCGCCCCGGGAGCCGACAAGGTTGTGGCCAACGGCGGAGTTCACTTCGTGGCGGCGCTGGCCGAGGGCGTCGTGGCTCGTTGAGCGGGCGCTTCCCCACGTAGACGCTTTATACAAATACTATAAACAAAAACCGGCGGCCCTTTCGGGCCGCCGGCGTTGGGTCAAGTGATCAACTCACTCGTTGGGTCGCTTTTATAAGCTGGAACCTGCGATCAGTTGACGTTGGTGGTGTTGATCAGGAAGGGATAGCCGTTGAACGGCACTTCGCCGGCGAATTCGAACGGCTGTTTGCCATCGGCCCCGGCGCCGTAGGTCTTATTATTGCGCGCGTCGTTAATTTTACCGACGCGGAAGCTGATCATCTTTTTGCCGTTGAAGTCGGCGACGGAGAGGATCGGGCCGCGGATCGCCGTGCTGACGGCAACCGGATCGCCCATGCGCGAGTCTTTGATGGTGCGATACACGGCGCCTTTGCCTTCGAAGGTAACCGCCGCAACCACCTTCCGATCACCGCGGACGGCGATGTAGAGGAGGTTATTGAACGGATCGGGCTTATATTGACTACCATCGGCCGCGTGCGGGATCAGGGGCAGGTTGCTGTCGCTGCGGCGAGTGAAGCACATGCTCACAGGATTGCGTCCGACGTTGAACGTGCCGGCGATGCGCAACGATCCCAGGCGCTCCCACGACGCGCGACGAATGAGCGGCGTCGTGTCGATGATGCTGATCGTGCCATCCTCGGAGGCGACGTAGGCTTTATAGTAGTCCTTGGTCCAGCGATCCATTCGGAAGCCGGCGAGGACGGCGTTGGGGCTGGAGATATTCGCTTCCCAAACCACTTTCGGCGTAATGCTGGGCTTCACCGAGAACGCCTGCGGGAAGTTGGAGTCGCCGGTGCCGCGAGCGGCCATGGTGGCTTTGAAGCTCGCCGCCGAGCTCAAGTAGCTCTCGCGGACGTAGCTGAACAGCGGCTCGAGATCGACGAGCGCGACTTTGTTGTCGGCCTTGGAGGCGACGATCGCGTAACCGCCGCGGGCAACGACACCGGACCAGCCGCCATCGTAAACGTTTTTGCGATGTTTATCCGTCGCGAGGTCGATCTGACTGAGGACGAGGTTGCCCGTTTGCGAGGGACCGCTCCACCAGCCGTTGCTGGCGGCCGAGACGGCCGACGGCATCCTCATGGGCAGGTCAACATAGCCGAGGAGCTTGAACGCCGACCAACTGCCTTGGTTGGGCATGGCGATGTAGGGCCAGGTGTGGAAGGGCAGGTATTTCCCTTCGAGGGCGAAGACGGCGAGTTGTCCCTTCTTGCTGGCGGTGTCCCAGATCGTGACGAGGGCGAATTCGTTGGCCGTCGTCATCGCAATGCTCGTCGGCACCTTGTGCGCCGGGAATTGGAACGCCGGATACGGACGTTCGTGGCCGGCGCGGCTGGTCTGCGTGCCGGCGACGGCGAGTTTGCCGCCTTGGTAGATGACGATCGCTTCGTTGCACTGCATCCCGTAATTGCGCGCCATCGCGACCGGGTATTTCGGAAGTGAGCCGAAGAACTGCGCATAGTAGGGCTCGCGCGTTTGAAGGTCCGGGTGCGGCTTGCCGCTCGCCCAATCGAGGCGCGGGCTGATCGCGAACACGCGATCGTAGTAAGCATACACTTGGATGCGATCGAGGCCGGGATCGCTGGGATCGATCGGAATGTAGCCCACTTGGCCGCTTTCGCTCCAATAGTCGCCGTCAGTCTTCGGCGGGCCGCCGAGTTCATACGGGTTGGTGCGGATGTAACCGCTGGTGCGCGGGTAGGACGGAGGACGATAAAGAGTCGGACGGTCGTCGCCGGCGTTGGGGCTCAGGTCGAGGAAGCTCGGGCCCAGGCGGAGCTCCACGGTCGCTTTGTCGACGCTCGTCGCGAGCTTGTGATAAAGGGTTTCGTTCAGCTTTCCGGCGGCGTCGTAGAGTTTCGACGCGAGCGAGCCGGAATGATCCGGTGCCGGCGTCGGCTTGTCGTCTTCCGCCGGTTTACCGGGCTCTTCAGGTTGCGGAGCGGGCGTAGAGGGCGCGCTGCCGCCGTTCTGCACGACGGTGATGGCTACTTCCAACGGCGTGCCGACGCTGCCTTTACGGTCGGTGGAGGAATACGGCGTTGCACGGAGAACATGGGAGCCGACGGGGGGCGACCACTTGCGATACTTGCCCGAATCGTCGCCACCGATGGCATAAGGTGCGATATTTTCGGTGATGGTTTTACCACTCAACGTGAACGCGATGCTACCCGGTTTGCCGTCGACGTCGGCACGGATATTGAGCGAGGTGCCGTCGGACGCGAGGTCGATGACCGAGCCCGGGGTTAGCGCGCGGATGTCGCGCTGCGTGGCGGCGTTGACGAGCGTGAGCTTCGTGACCGCGAGCGTGGTCGGCGTCGGTTCCGGTGCCGGCGTGTTGCCGCCCTTTTGAACGACGGTGATGGCCACTTCGAGCGGAACGCCGACGGTGCCCTTGCGATCGGAGGATGAATAAGGGGTGGCACGCAGAACGTGCGAGCCGAGTGGAGGAGACCACTTGCGATACTTGCCGGAGTCGTCGCCACCGATCGCGTATGGCGCGATATTCTCGGTGATCGTCTTGCCGTTCAGCGAGAATGCGATGCTGCCGGGTTTGCCGTCGACATCGGCGCGGATGTTGAGCGAGGTGCCGTCGGCGGCGAGGTCGATGACCGAGCCCGGGGTGAGCGTGCGGATGTCGCGTTGTGTGGCCGCGTTGACGAGCGTGAGCTTCGTGACGGCGAGCGTCGTCGGCGTCGGGATCGGCGCGGCAGCGGCGGAGACGTTCAACGTGACTTCGAAGGCGGCGCCCTGCGTGCCCTTACGGTCGGTGGAGGAGTAGGGGACAGCGCGAAGTTTGTGGGTGCCGACCGTCGGGGTCCACTTCTTATATTTGCCGGAGTCGTCGGCCCAGAACGCGAATGGAGCGATGTTCTCAACACGAACGAGCGCGTCGTCGTAATAGAATGCGATACAGCGGACCGAACTGTTGCCCTCGGCACGAATATTAAGGGCAGAACCGTCGTTCAGAAGCGATATATTGCTCGTGCCGCTGAGCGCCCGGATGTCTTTCTGGGTGGAGGTATTGATGAGGACCAGCCGGGTGACGGCGGGCAACGGTGCGGTTTGTGCGAAACTCTGAGAGAGAAATCCGCATAGGACCAACACACCGGCGAGGGTTACGTTTTTAATATATGCCGTGGGCATGCTCGTATTATTTTCGGTGTTGTCTCCCGACGAACTGGCCGGGATGGGGTGTGATGAGAGCAGTTGTCGTGTGGATGGGAAGTCTCTACGTGGTAAACACCACGTAAGATTCTCTAGTAAAATCCCCGATGCGTCACTTCGCTGATTACCTATCGTAAGAGCTCGGGATGATATCGATGGAGCTCAGGCGTCGCCCGAGTGGACGTAAAAAAACCGGCGGCCCATCGGCCGCCGGTTTCATTGCTACGTGCGGACACTACACGTGGCATATTCTCTATCGCTTGATGTTTGGACCTGCGATCAGTTTACGTTCGTTGAATTGAGCAGGAAAGGATACCCGGCGAAAGGAACCTCGCCGGCAAACTCGAACGGTGCTTTGCCGTCGGCGCCGCAACCATAAACCTTTTTATTACGAGCGTCGTTGATGGTGCCGACGCGGAAGCTCACCATCTTTTGGCCGCGAAAGTCGGCAACGGACACAATGGGGCCGCGGATCGCGGTGCTGACCGCCACGGGGTCGCCCAGGCGTTTGTCCTTGATGGTTCGATATACCGCGCCCTGGCCCTCGAACGTGACCGCCGCCACCACTTTCCGGTCACCGCGGACGGCAATATAAAAAATATTGTTCAGCGGATCGGGCGAGATCTGTTTGCCGTCGGATTTCTTCGGGAGCAGCGGCAGATTGCTGTCGCCGCGACGCGTGAACGCCATGCTCACGGGATTGCGTCCGACATTGAACGTGCCGGCAATGCGCAGCGAGCCGAGGCGCTCCCAAGAGTTGCGCTTCATGAGAGGAGACGTGTCGATGATCGAGATCGTGCCGTTTTCGGAGGCGACGTAGGCTTTGAAATAGTCCTTCGTCCAACGGTCCATCCGGATGCCGGCGAGGACGGCGGTGGGTTTGGAGATATTGGTTTCCCAAACGACTTTCGGCGCGATGGTGGGCTTCACGGAGAAAGCCTGCGGGAAGTTTTTGTCGCCGGTGCCGCGGGCCGCGAGGGTGGCTTTATAGCTGGCGGTGGAGCTGAGATAGCTCTCGCGCATATAGGTGAAGAGCGGGGCGAGATCGACGAGGGCCACCTTGTTGTCGTGTTTCGAAGCGACGATGGCGTAACCGCCACGGGCAACCACTCCGGCCCACGAGCCGCTATAGACATTCTTGCGGTCCGAGTCTTTCGTGAGATCGATCTGGCTCAGGACCTTTCCGCCGGTTTGGGAAGGGCCGCTCCACCAGCCGTTGCTGGCGGCCGAGACGGACGTCGGCGTGGCCATCGGAAGATCAATATAGCCGAGCAGCTTGAATGCGGACCAACTGCCCTGGTTGGGCATGCCCATATAGGGCCACGTATGGAATTTCAGATACTTGCCCTCGAGAGCGAAGACGGCGAGCTGGCCCTTCTTCGTCGCGGTATCCCAAACCGTCACGAGTCCGAACTCGTTCGCGGTGGTAAGTGCGATGCTGGTGGGAACTTTGTTTTTGGGGAAAACGAATCCGGGGTAGGGGCGTTCGGAGGAGGTGCGGCTCGTCTGGGTGCCGGCGACCGCCATGTAGCCGCCGCGATAGAGCACGATGGCCTCGTTGCACTGCATGCCATAGTTGCGGGCCATGGCGATGGGGTGCTTTGGCAGGGTGCCGAAGAGGGTGGCGTAGTAAGGCTCGCGGGTTTGGAGATCGGGGTGGGGGTTGCCGCTGGCCCAGTCGAGGCGGGGGCTGATCGCGAAGACCCGATCGTAGTAGGCGTAAACCTGCGTGCGATCGAGGCCGGGATCGCCGGGATCCGTGGGGATGTAGCCTACCTGGCCGCTTTCGCTCCAGTAGTCGCTGTCGGTCTTCGGCGAACTGCCGAGCTCGTAAGGATTGGTGCGGATATAGCCGCTGGTCCGTTTATAGGACGGAGGGCGGTAGAGGGTGGGGCGGTCGTCGGCCGCCTTGGGGCTCAGGTCTTGGAAGCCGGGCCCGAGGCGCAGCTCCATCGTGGCCTTGTCATAGGTCTGCGCAAGGCGCGTATAGACTGTCGTATCCAGCGAACCATCCGATTTATAAAGAGATTGGGCGGAGAGGGAACTGAGATAGGTGAAGAAGAAAAAGAAGAAGCCGGCACTAACGCTGACAGGGCGTGATTTGAACATTATCAGGATGGTTGATCATTTTATTTTAGCTGCTGTGCCGGACCTGTCGGACGGGATGAGAACACGCGAGGCGGAGGTGTGAAGCTTTTACCGGGTCAAAATCCGGTAAGTAATCCGATGGACCACTCGGACGAACGCCGAGCCGCATGCGTCTCCCGAAACGGTGTGCCTAGAGAATATTGCTCGCATATTTTTCCCCAGGTAAGGACACCCGAAATAACCCGGCACCTGCAGCGGGAAGCCCCGTTCTACATGAGCCCTTGCAAAAAGGTTCCGTGTTGGTCCGGCAAAATCCCCGGCTTTGTAGCCGGTTTTCGGATACCGTTGATTTTCAACCGACAGCAAGGCCCCGCATGCCGCATGCTGTCGCAAGCAGCCGACAATAGATCCGCGCGTCGCGTCGCGTGCGCGGGAGTCTGGCCGGGCTGACCGGAGAAACCGGCCGATCAGCGATGGACGGCGGCCATGCCCTGCGGGTGGTAGCGTTCGCCGACGGCGGCGCCGGCGGGGAGGATCGCGTCGATCTCGCGGAGCTCGTCGTTGCTGAGCGTGACGGTGGTGGCGGTAAGATTTTCTTCGAGGTAGCGGACGCGTTTGGTGCCGGGAATCGGGACAATGTCCTGGCCTTGAGCGAGAACCCACGCGAGGGCAAGCTGACCGGGCGTGCAGTTCTTGCGGCGCGCCATCGCTTCGATTTTGGCGACGAGCTCGAGGTTCTTGTTGAAGTTATCGCCTTGGAAGCGCGGAGAGTTGCGTCGGTAGTCGTCGGGCGGAAGGTCTTCAAAGCGCTTGAACTGGCCGGTGAGGAAGCCGCGGCCGAGCGGACTGTAGGCGACGAAACCGATGCCGAGTTCGCGGACGGCGGGCAGGACGTCGGTTTCGACGTCGCGGCTCCAGAGCGAGTATTCGGTCTGCAGCGCGGCGATCGGGTGAACGGCGGCGGCGCGGCGGATGGTGCCGGGCGCGGCTTCGGAGAGGCCGAGGTGCCGAACTTTGCCGGCGCGAACGAGTTCCGCCATCGCGCCGACGGTTTCTTCGATGGGAACCTTGGGATCGACGCGGTGCTGATAATAGAGATCGATCGTATCCACTTTCAGGCGCCGGAGGCTGGCGTCGCAGCACGAGCGGACGTAGTCGGGATCGCCGCGAACGCCGAGGAATTCGCCGTTGGGGCCGCGGACGTTGCCGAACTTGGTGGCGAGCACGACGCGATCGCGGCGACCGGCGATGGCGCGACCGACGAGTTCCTCGTTACGGCCGGAGCCATACATGTCGGCGGTGTCGAGGAAGTTTCCGCCGAGATCGAGATAGCGATGGATGACGCGGATCGATTCGTCCTCGTTGAGACTGCCGGGCGCGTAGAATTCGCTCATGCCCATGCAGCCGAGGCCGAGGGAGGAGACCTGAAGGCCGTGCGTGCCGAGTCGTCGGGTGCCGAGTTGGAAATTCGAAGGCGTGCTCATGAGCCGAAGTGAGTCGCGAGAATGGCGAAACTCAACCGGCCGTTGAAGTTGACGACGCCGGCGAGGCTATCGGAAGCGGCGGGGGAGTCGCCAGTCGCGACCGAGTTCTTCGTCGAGAGCGCGGTCGGCGAAGTTGAAATTTCCCGCCGCGGGGGAGTGGGTGAGTTCGCCGAAATAGATTTCGCCGCGCACGGCGTAGAGGTCGACGCGGAGGAAATCGGTGTCGCAGGCGAGCGCTTCGGCGATGGCGATCATGCGTGCGAGTTGGGGCGGGCGGACGGGGCGGCAGCGGGCGGTGGGGGCGGGGCCGATGCGGGAGATGATGGGCGACCAGTCGGGAAAGAAGAAATCGCGCGTGTGACCGGTGAAGCGGTCCTGATCGACCTCGATGAAACGCACGCGCTGGTGGATCACGTAGAACTTGAAGTCGGCCGGAACGCCGTTGGCCTCGCCGAGGTATTCTTCGAAGAGGATGTGGCGGGGCAGGCGAAAATACTGCCATTCCCAGTAGTGAAGACCGTAGTCGGTGCGCAGCCATTCGGCGGCGCGACGGCGGATCTCGGCGGGAGGCGGCGGCTGCGGCACGCTAAGGAGAATCATCGAGGAGCCGTGGGAGGCTTTCATCACCCAAGGTTCTGCCGGGATTTTGGTGGCGGCGCTTTCGGCGGTGGAGTGAACGCCGAGGAGCCGGGGCAGGCGGACGTCGCGGCACGTGGCGCGCACGTAGTCGCGGACGGCGAGTTTGTCGGCATAGATTTTCAGGAGGGCGCGACGGTCGTGCCGGAGCTTGTAGCGGACCTTTTCGCTGAACGTGCGCGGGATGTCCTGGGCGTGCGGAGAGGCGGGGAAGCGATAGGAACGGGCGGCGCCCCAATCGAAGGGGATGAGGCCGCGCGCGACGCTGCGTTTCAGCGCTCCTTGGAGTCGACTGGACCACCGATCTGCGAACACCAACGGAACTTAGCAGGATTCGGGGACGGTGGGCACCGGGCCGACCGCGGGGTGAATGCGCCGCGTTTCCCTGATGAAAACGAGAGGCCGTGGCGCGTGGGGGCGGAAATGTGGAATCGGGAAACGGTGTAAACGGGGCCGAGCGAGCCTTGGGTTGCGTGGAGTCGCAAGGATGCTTCACATCGGCGCCGGCCTTCATTCGGGCGAGTCGGTTCCGATTACCGAGTGGAGCGCGGAAAAGCTTCGATGAACAACGACCTCATGCCACCGCTTTCAACCGGAGCGAAGCTTCGGCGGGCGGCGCTTGCGTGTCTGGCGGGCTTCGTGGCGGCGGCGGGGGCGGCGGAGGTCACGTTGGAGAAGTTGTTGAACGATCCGAAGCTGACACCGAAGCGGTTCGCGAATCACTTCGAGGATTTCGACTACGAGTATCACGTGTATGTGCAGCCGGCGGAGAAGTTTCTGGCGGCGCGGGCGGGGGATTGCGACGACTACGCGGTGCTGGCGGATCACGTGTTGAAGCAGAAGGGATTCAACACGCGGTTGATTCACGTGCGCATGGTGGGCTTGGTGGCGCACGCGGTCTGCTACGTGACGGAGAGCAAGGCCTATCTGGATTACAACAATCGCAAATACACGGTGAACCTGGAGAAAAGCGGGGCGACGCTGCGCGAGATCGCGAACAAGGTGGCGGGGTCGATGGAGGCGAATTGGACGTCGGCGACGGAGTTCACCTACAGCTACGCGGAGGATCGAAAGAAGATGGGAATTACGGTGGTAAAAACCGAACCGCCTGCCAATGATCCCGATCGGCGCAAAGGCTGACCCCGGCCGAACGCCTCCTCCGCCGCTTCAACTCCCCGTGAAAGACAACACCCTGCGTCGCGTTTCGGTGATTTTCCTGGTGATCTTTGGCGTGCTCGCGGGGGTCGCGATCTATGCGGTGAAGACGATCAACCGGGCGCAGGTGAGCAGCGACTGGGTGAATCAGACGCATGAAATCATCCTGGAAGTCGACGGTGTGCTCTCGACGCTGCGCGCGGGCGAGGGTGCGATGCGGACGTATTTGTTGACGGGAGACAGGCGCGATCTCGCGGCGGCGCGGGAGGCGTTTGCGGTGACGACGGAGCATGTGGAAATCGCGAAGGCCCTGACGCGGAGCGATGAAAACGCACATGCGCAGGTGTTGCGGTTGGAAGACCTGGCGAATCGGCGGATTGAATGGTCGGAGCGTCTGGCGGAGCTGCGCGAGGGCGATGATGCTGCGGCGGTGCAGGAGGCGTTGCGGACGGACGCAGGGGTGGATGCGTTGGGCGAGATCCGGCGGGCGGTGGAGCGTTTGCGCGAGGAGCAGATGGCGTTGCTGGCGGGACGAGATCGGGAGTCGTATCTGCAGGCGCAGAAGACACGGTGGATCGTGGGGACGGGCGTGGGGTTGAATTTCCTGTTGTTTGCGGCGGTGACGTGGTTGCTGCGCGACGATCTGGCGGCGCGGCGGCGGGCGGCCGAGGCGCTGCGCGCCGCGAACGAGCAGCTCGATGCAAAGGTGCGCGAGCGGACAACGGAGCTGGCGGCGAGCAATGAGCAATTGACGATGGAGAATCTGGAGCGGCGCTGGACGAATCAGGCGCTGGAGCATCAGCTCCGTTACAACCAGCTCATCGTCGATTCGGTTTACGATCTGGTGTTTGTGCTGACGAAGGCGTTGAACGTGACGCGCATCAATCAGGCGGTCGTGCACCTGACAGGTTGGGAGGCGAAGGATCTGCTTGGCGGGCCGTTGCAGCGCGTGGTGCGACTGGAGGAAAACGCGGAGGAGCCGGTGCTGTCGCCGGCCGGGCCGATCGCGCAGGCGTTGCGGGACGGGCGCGAGTTGCGCGAGCGGGCGGCGGTGGTCGAAGACCGCCGCGGGCGGACAGTGTCGGCGAAAGTGACGCTTTTCCCGTTGCGCGATCGCGACAAGGTGGTCGGCGGCATTCTGATCGTGCATGCGGCCTCGGTGTCGCAGGAAGGCAAAGCCTGAGTTTGTGGCGAGGAGCGAAACACTGAAGCAGCCGAACATGAAGAAAACGATTCTCCACCTGGATGACGAAGCAGAGATCCGCGATCTGTTGACGCAGTATCTCGCGGCGCGGGGCTACCGGGTGATTCCGGCGTCGTCGCCGACCGAGGCGATGAGAGCGATCCGGGAGGACAAGCCGGATTTGATCATCACGGATCTGCAACTGGACGATGCGGATGGGCTCGAGGTGGTCGATCAGTTCAAGGCGGTGCTGCCGGACACGCCGGTGATTTTGTTGACGGGCGTGTTGATCGATCCGCACGTGGCGGAGGAGACGGTCGGCACGAAGGTGGCGGCCTACGTCGAAAAGACGGCGTCGCTCACGAAGCTGGTTGCGGAAGTGAAGCGGCTGATCGGGGACTGACGGGGCGAG
>JGI12420J12819_1000767_pt1 | contig 16266 bp, 11 predicted proteins | sample Passage237A_FD_12819 | JGI IMG/M metagenome (IMG submission 12819) | reverse complement strand
AGCGCCTCGCCCTTCGAGGAGAACCACACGCCGTCGCGCAGTTTCGGCGCCTTCGGCGGCGACCAGCGCGCCGCCAGCGCGAGCACTTCCAGCGTCGGATCGCGCGCGAGCCACGGCTTGAGCAGCGACGCGGCGGGCGACGCGAGGTCCTCGACGCGCGCGCCGAGCTGGTCGGCAAGGAACGGCGCATCGAGCGCGTGATGGTCCAGCGTGGGCGACAGCAGCCAGCGATACGGCAGCCACGCCGGGTCCAGCGCGGACGGGTCGAACGCGCCGTCGAGCACGTTCTCGAAGCGCGCATCGCGCGCCAGCGCGGCGGCTAGGCCACGGCTGAGTGCGGCCAGCAGCGCCTCGTCTTCGCCGTGGATCGCGAGCAGCAGCAGGCGCGATCCCGGTCCTTCGCCAACCTGATCCATCAGGAGCTTCTGGTCTGCATCCTGCGGCGGCGGCATGAAACTGCGCAGATCGGTGTCGATGCGCAGGCGGGTGAACGCGAACGCGGCCAGCAGCGCGAGCGCGGCGAGCCACGCGGCCAGCACGAGTGCGCGCGATCTCAGCATCGGCGCGGCTGCGCCTGCGGACGGCGGCGCGCATGCGCCGGCGTTGCGACCGCCGCCTCCCGCATCCGCGGCGGACATGCCGTGCGCGACATCGGGCCGCCCCTCATCGCGCGTCGATGCCGCGGCAGATCGCGTCGACCTGCGGCTGCGACGGCAGGCGCGGCAGCGGCGCATCGACGGCCGCCTCGACCAACAGCACGGAGAGATCGCCGTCGGCTTCCTGCGTGCGGAAGCAGCGCGCGGCGGCAGCGGAGCCGTCCACCTGGATGGTCTGGATGCGGCGCGCCAGGCGCGCATCGCGCGGCTTCAGTACCAGGCGCCAACGGTCGTCGGTTCCGCTTGCGCTCAACGTGAAATCGTTCGCGAGCGCCTGCGCGTCGCCACCGAGCAGCGACTGGAATCCACGCAGGAAACCCTCCAGCTCCGGCGCCTGGCCGAGCGGAAACGTGCGTGCCTCGCGATCGCCGCGCTGCACGCTCGCTTCGCCGCCGGCAACCGTCATTTCCTCGCGATACGGCGCCTCCACGCGCCTGGACAAGTGTCCCGGCCCGGCATATTCGAGTTCGCCGCGCAGCACCAGCGGCCGGTCGAGCAGGCTCGACCAGCGCACCTCGACGAACGGCGTGCGCGCCGGCAGCTCGCGCCGCAGCGACGCGACGATGCGCGCCGCATCCGGCGCATCAGGCGGCGCGGCGCTCGCCGCCATCGGCAGCAGCAGCGTCGCGATCAGCAGCAGGCGCGGAGCCGGCGTGTTCGGGATTCCAGAAGTCATGCCAGTTGAACCAGTTGCAGGGGTCGATGCGGACGTAGTGTTCGAGCCGTTGCGCGTAGCGCTGCGCGGCCTCGCGCAGTGCCGGACCGCGCTCGCGGCGCGGCAGTTCGATGCGCTCGGCGAACAGCTCGAAATGCAGGTCGTAGCGGTTGCCGCCACGATACAGGCCGATGCACAACACGACCGGAATGCCGAGCAGGGAGGCGAGCAGGTACGGCGCGACCGGGAACGGCGCCGGCGCGCCGAGGAAATCGGCCATCGTCGTCGCCTCGCCCTCGCGCGCGCGGTCCGCGAGCAGCGCGATCAGCGCGCCTTCGCGCGCGGCCTCGCCGAGCGCGAGCACGATCTCGTGACCCGGGCGCGAGGCGTCGATCACGTTGCGGGCGACTTCCGGGTTCAGCGCATGCAGGAGATCGGTGAGCGCGGGCGTCTTCTGCGTGTCCAGCACCACGCGCAGCTTCACGTCGGGAATGCCGACCGCAGCCACGCGCAACGCCTCGAAGCTGCCGACGTGCGCACCGAGCAGCAGCACACCGCGATCCGGATGCATGCGCGAGGTGAGTTCGTCGAGACCGTGGATGCGCACGTCGAAGCGCGCGTAACGCTCCGCCAGCAGGTACACGCGGTCGAGGATGGTGCCGGCAAAGCGATGGATGTGGCGCATCACCTGCCATGCATTCGCGGGACGCCCGGTCACGCGCGCGAGGAACGCACGGGAGACGCGCCGCTCGTAGCCGCGGCGCAGGAAGAAATACAAGGTGATCGGATACAGCAGCAGCCGCGCCAACCTGCGGCCGCCATGCAGGCCGATCGCGCGGATCAGCCAGATCGCGAATCGCCCGCCGCCTTCCGGGCGGGCGTTCCAGTGTTCGCTCACGCGCTTTCCCCTTCGCCAACCAGGATCGTTCCGCCATCTCGCTCGATGCGGAACCGCAAGCCGCCGCCGGCCGTGCAGGCAACCACGACTTCCGCCTCCTGCATCGGCAGCAGCGGAACGAGGAATTTTACCGAGCGGATGCGCGCGAGACGCCCCAGTCCGGCCGCCTCGACCATCGCGGCGATGCGGTCGAGCAGCACCACGCCGGGCACCACCGGATGGCCGGGAAAGTGGCCGGGCAACGACGGATGCACGGCGTCGATGCGCAACGGCGCGCGCAGCAGGACCGGCTCCGTCATCGTGGCGGCTCCGCATCCCGCGCGATGCGGCGCACGATCGCCGGCCAGCGCGCGACCAGGCGGCGCGCGAACTCCGCCGGCGGAAGATGCGGCACGCGGCGCAGGTACCAGCGGCGCCATGCATACTCGACGACGAGCAGGCCGATCACCGTCAGCCAGCTGCCCGCATGCAGCCACGCGCGCCATGCCGCGGCGCGTCGTGCATCGATCCAGCCCACCGGCCCTTCGGGCAGCAGCACGGCCACGGACAGCAGCAGCGCAGCCTGCATGCCGAGCATGATCGCCCAGACCCACGTCAGCGCGCGCGCGTAATCGGCCACGCCCGGTTGTTCGAGGCGCGAGGGCGCCTCGACGACTTCGATGAAGAGCGCGATCAACGGCCGGCGCGGCCGGCGCAGGGTGCGCGCGAACAGCACGCAGAGGGTCGCGACGACCAGCGCCGGCGCGAGGTCGAGCGCGAAGCGCCCCGCGCCCTTTCCCGCGAGCCACGCGAGCAGCACGCCGGCGGCGCACCATGCGAGCCATGCCGCCACGCTGCGACCGCGCAGGCCGGGCCAGAGCAGCAACGTGACCAGCACGAACACCGCGAGCGCGCCCGGCAACCCGCGCCCGGTCCACCAGGCGACGCCGGCGAGGGCGAGGTAGGCGAGCACGGCGATCGCGAATCCGCGCGGTCGCGCGGTGCCGGAAGCGGAGGCTGGAACGGACACGGGATCGGCTACCAGTTCCTGCGATGGATACGCCGGCGGACCGCGGGAATGTACCATGCGCGCGCGCCGCGGCCGGCGCGGCGTGATGGAGATCGCGACATGCGGGATGCAGGCAACGAGCTGGATTGCGACGTGCTGGTGATCGGCGGCGGACCGGCCGGCTCGACCGCCGCCACGCTGCTCGCGCGCCGCGGCCGCACGGTGCTGCTGCTGGAGAAGGACCGCCATCCGCGCTTCCACATCGGCGAATCGCTGCTGCCGTGCAACCTGCCGATCTTCGACACGCTCGGCGTGATGGAGAAGGTGCGCGCGCTCGGCGTGGTCAAGCACGGCGCGGACTTCGAGTCGGGCGACGGCTACCAGACGTTCCATTTCCGCCGCGCGCTCGGCGACTCGCCCCCGCATGCGTTCCAGGTCAAGCGCGAGGATTTCGACGCGATGCTGTTCGCGCATGCGCGAGAGAACGGCGTCGACGCGCGCGAAGGCGTGAAGGTGGAATCCGTCGCGCTCGGCGGCATCGGCAACGTGGTCGCGCAGGCGACCGATGCGGACGGCGCTCCGCTGACCGTGCGCGCGAAGTACGTCATCGACGCAAGCGGCCGCGACACGCTGCTCGGCAGCGCGCTGAAGATCAAGCACAGGAACCCGTCGCACCAGAGCGCGGCGATCTTCGCGCATTTCACCGGCGTGGAACGCCGCCCGGGCGAGGACGCCGGCAACATCAGCATCTACAACTTCGCGCACGGCTGGAGCTGGTTCATTCCGCTGCCGGACGGAATCATGAGCGTTGGCTGCGTGTGCTGGCCGGAATATCTCAAGCAGCGCCGTGGCCGCAACGAGGAGTTCCTGCTCGCCACGCTCGACTCGATGCCCGACGCCGCGCGGCGAATGAAGAACGCGACGATGGTGTCCGAGGTGCGCGTGACCGGAAACTATTCGTACTCGTGCGAGCGCATGGCGGGGCCGGGCTGGATCATGGCCGGCGACGCGTTCGCGTTCGTCGATCCGGTGTTCTCGTCCGGCGTCTATCTCGCGATGCACGGCGCGACGCAGGCCGCCGGCGTGGTGGACGCCGCGCTGGCCGAGCCGGCGCGCGAGGCCGCGCTGCAGCGCGCGTTCGCCAGGCGCATCCGGCGCGGCATCCGCGTGTTCTCGTGGTTCATCTACCGCTTCAACTCGCCGGTGATGCGCGGCCTGTTCGCCAGTCCGCGCAACGTGTGGCGCGTCGAGGACGGCGTGATCTCGATGCTCGCCGGCGACGTGTTCGACAGCGGGCCGGTGCGCCTGCGCCTTGCGCTGTTCAAGGCGATCTACGCGATCGGCGGACTCCTGATGCTGCCGCGCTTCGTGCGCGATCTCGCCAACCGCCGTCGGCAGGCGCGCTACCGCTTCAGCGGCGGCAACACGCCGGTCGATCCCTGCTGAGGCGATCGCCGCGCGGTCACGATGCCGTGCGGTGCTGCTCGATGTGCGCGGACAGCGCGCGCAGGCTCGCGAAGATCTGCTTGTTGTCCGGATTGTCCGAACGCAGCTGGAAGCCGTAGCGCCTGGACACCGCGAGCGCGAGTTCGAGCGCGTCGATCGAATCGAGACCGAGGTTGCCGCCGAACAAGGCGGCTTCCGGGTCGATCGCATCGGCCTGGATCCAGTCGATGTTCAGGCTCTCGACGATCAGTTCGGCAAGCTCGCGCTCTGCTGGCGTCTGCGCGGCGCTGGCGTTCGCATTCATGGTGCATCGTGCCCGGGTCTCGATATCCGGCCAGTGTATCATCCGCGACCCGCTCCACATGCCGCGCCGCCCGCATCGACGATGTCCATGCCGCTTCCGGATCCACCCGCCACGCTCGCGATCGGCTACGCATCGGAGTCGCCGGCGACGTTGCTGGAACGGCCCGATACGCTCGCCGTGCTCGGCTTCGGCGCATGCGACCTGCCGGACGATGCACGCGCGCTGCGCGTCGGCCTTGCGGCGCCGGACGGCGACGCGCGCGTCGAATGCTGGCGCACCAGCGGAGCCGTGCGCGCCGGACGCGACGGCGACCTGCGCTGGAGCAGCGACGGCACGCACCTGTTCTTCGCCTGCGAGCTGGACGAGCACGCGCACGGCGGCATCGACGCGGCAGCCGAACACGCCTATGCGCGCATCGGCGCGTTGGTGGGCGAGTCGTCCACGCCGCACCTGCTGCGACTGTGGAACTACCTCGACGCGATCAATCTCGGCGACGGCGACGACGAGCGTTACCGGCTGTTCTGCTCCGGACGTGCGCGCGGCATGCGTGCGCATCCGCGCGACGGCTATCCGGCCGCGACCGCGATCGGCCGCCACGACGGCGTGCGCGTGCTGCAGGTGTACGGCCTCGCCGCACGCACGCCGGGCACGCCGGTCGAGAATCCGCGCCAGACCAGCGCGTGGCGCTACCCGCGCCAGTACGGCCCGACCGCGCCGACGTTCGCGCGCGGCATGCGCGACGGTGACGGCCATCTGCTGATTTCCGGCACTGCGGCCGTCGTCGGCCATGCGTCGCGGCACGACGAGAACCTGCGCGCACAGCTCGATGAAACGATCGAGAACCTGCGCAGCCTGCTCGCGCAGGCCGGCAGCCGCACGCCGCTCGGACGCGGCAGCATGCTGAAGGTCTACGTGCGCGATCCCGCCGACGCGGATTCCGTGCGCACGCAACTGCGCGAACGCTGTCCCGACATCGCGCAACCGCTGTTCCTTGCCGGCGACATCTGCCGCCGCGAACTTCTCGTCGAGATCGACGGCACGCATCGGCTGGCGTGAGCACATTGTTTCCCCGCATCGGTGCATCGCGCAGAATGCGGACTCCCGTCGAATCCGAACCGGAGCGCACAGCATGAAGACCCGAGCCGCCGTCGCGTGGGAAGCCGGCAAGCCGCTGTCGATCGAGGAAGTCGATCTCGAAGGCCCGCGCGAGGGCGAAGTGCTGGTGCGCATCGTCGCCACCGGCGTGTGCCATACCGACGCGTTCACGCTGTCCGGGGCCGACCCCGAGGGCCTGTTCCCGGCGATCCTCGGCCACGAGGGCGGCGGCATCGTCGAGGAGGTCGGCAAGGGCGTGACGTCGCTGAAGCCCGGCGACCACGTGATTCCGCTCTACACGCCCGAATGCGGCCAGTGCAAGTTCTGCCTTTCCGGCAAGACCAACCTCTGCCAGGCGATCCGCGTCACGCAGGGCAAGGGCCTGATGCCGGACGGCACCTCGCGCTTCTCGATGAACGGAAAGCCGATCCTGCACTACATGGGATGCAGCACGTTCTCCGAGTACACCGTGCTGCCGGAGATCGCGCTGGCGAAGATCAACCCGGCCGCGCCGCTGGACAAGGTGTGCCTGCTCGGCTGCGGCATCACCACCGGCATCGGCGCGGTGCTGAACACGGCCAAGGTCGAACCCGGCGCGACGGTCGCGGTGTTCGGCCTCGGCGGCATCGGCATGTCGGTGATCCAGGGCGCGGTGATGGCCAGGGCCTCGCGCATCCTCGCCATCGACATGAATCCGGACAAGTTCGAGATGGCGAGGGCACTCGGCGCGACCGATTTCGTCAACCCGAAGGACCACGACCGGCCGATCCAGGAGGTGATCGTCGAACTCACCGACGGCGGCGTCGACTACTCGTTCGAGTGCATCGGCAACGTCCACGTGATGCGTTCGGCGCTGGAGTGCTGCCACAAGGGCTGGGGCGAATCGATCATCATCGGCGTCGCCGGCGCCGGCCAGGAAATCTCCACGCGCCCGTTCCAGCTCGTCACCGGCCGCGTCTGGCGCGGCTCCGCGTTCGGCGGCGTGAAGGGGCGCTCGCAACTTCCGGGCTATGTCGACCGCTACATGGACGGCGAACTGAAGATCGACCCGTTCATCACCGAGGTCCTCACCTTGGACGACATCAACCACGCCTTCGACCTGATGCACGAGGGCAAGGTGATCCGCTCGGTCATCCGCTATTGACGCCTGACGTGGCGGCGGGTCTGATCGGAGACCCGCCGGCGCGGTCCGGCAAGCGGCCTTGACGATGCGGTACCGCTTCGCGGAGTTCACGCTCGACACCGATCGCGAGACGCTGTCCGGTCCCGATGGCGCGATCCCGCTGCGCCGGCGCGCGTTCGCTCTGCTCGCGACGCTGCTCGAGAACGCACCGGCGCTGGTCACGCGCGACCGCATCCTCGACGAGGTCTGGGGTCACGATGCGCTGTCGCCGAACGTGCTGCCGCAGGCGATCAGCGAGATCCGGCAGGCCCTTGCGGACAACGCGCAGGCGCCGCGGCTGATCGAGACGCGCCACCGGCGCGGCTACCGCATCCGCGTGCCGGTGGCGCGCGGCGACGCGACGGACGCCGCGCCGCCGGCATCGCCGTCGCATTCCACGCCCGCAGCGACGGAGGCGCCGCCGCCCGCCGCCGCACCGCCCCCGCGGCGCCGGCGCGCGATCCTGCCGATCGCGTCCGCCGCCATGGCGATCATCGCGCTGCTCGCCGTCGCAGCGTGGTGGCGCGCCGCCCCGCGAACGTCCGAACCCGCACCGATCGCCGCGCTCGCGATCCTCGCCGACCGCGCCATCGACGCGCCGGAGTGGCTTGCCGTCGCCGGCTCCGAACTGCTGACGGTCGCGCTCTCCGACACCGACCGCCTCGCGCTCGTGCGCGGCGACGGCCGCGACGCGGGCGCCTCGTCGCCCGGCGACACGCGCTGGCAGTTCTGGGTCCGCGACGTGCTCGGCGCGGACCACGCGCTCACCGGCACCTGGCGCATGCTCGACGACGCAATCGCGTTCGACTACACGCTGCTGCGACTCGCCGACGGGCACGTCGTGCATGCCGCTCAGGCACGCGCCGCGGATCCGGCCGGAACCAGCCGCGAGGTCGCGCGTGCGGTTCGCGCGCATTTCCGGCTGGCCGACCCCGAGCCCGCATGGCTCGCCGGACTGCCGGCGGCGGGTGCGCCGCGCGCGGCCTACTTCCGCGGCATCGCCGCGCTCGCGCAAGGCGATGTCCGCCGCGCGATCGCGGAACTGGAAACCGCCGGCGGCGGCGCACGCGCGCGCATCGCACTCGCCAGCGCCCACGCGCAAGCCGGCGACCTGGCGCGCTCGCGCGCGCTGTTCGCGGACCTGCTCGCCTCGCAGCAGCCAACGCTCGCGGTCGGCGAACGCCTGCGCCTCGAAGCGGGCGCGGCGCTGGCCGACGAACGTCCGCGCGACGCGATCGCGCCGTTGCGCGCGCTGCAGGAACTCGCACCGCGCGACAGCGACGTCGTGTTCCAGCGCCTCGATGCCGAGGTGCGCGCCGGCATGCCCGACGCGGCGGCGGCGACGCTCGCCTCGCTCGGACGGCTCGATGCGCGTCACGCCGACGACCCGCGCTGGCACCTCGCGGATGCGCGGCTGGCCGCACTGCGTCACGATCAGCCCGCGCGCGAGGCCGCCGCGCTGCGCGCGATCGAACGCGCGCGCGCCTACGCGCGGTCCAGGCTCGTCGTCGAGGCCGTGCTCGAGCATGCAAGCGCGGTACGCGCGCAGGGACGCCTCGACGACGCCCGCGATGAACTGCAGGCCCTGCTCGCCGACGCGGAACTTGCAGCGACGAAACGCCCCGACGTGCAGCGCGCACTCGGCAGCCTGCTGCGCGACCTCGGCGAATTCGATGCGGCGCAGGCGATGCTCGAAGCCGCACGCGCCGGCCATGCCGCGCTCGGCCGGCGCAGCGGCGAGATCGAGGCCGTCATCGACGCGCACACCGTCGAGAGCGAGCGCGGCCACAGCAAGGAAGCGTTCGCGCAACTGCTGCGACTGGAACCGGACGTGGCCGCGCTGGACGATCCGGCGCTGCTCGCGCGCTTCCACAACACGCTTGGCGTGCAGGCCACGCGCAACGGCGACACCCGCACGGCCGCCGCGCACCTGGAGCAGGCGGCGACGCAGGCGCGCCGCGCCAACCGCCCCGCGCAGGAAGCCGGTGCCTGGAACAACCTCGGCCAGCTCTACGCACGCGACGGCCGCGACGCGGAAGCGCAGGCCGCGTGGGAGCGCGCGCTGGCGGGATTCCGCGACAGCGGCGACCGCATGGGCGAGGCAATCACGCTGAGCAACCTGGGCACGCTGGCCGGGCGCCGCAACCAGCCGCAGCNCGGCGAACACCTCCATCGCGACGCGCTGCAACGCCTGCGCGCGCTCGGCGCGCGCCAGCACGTCGCCCGCACCGCGTTCAATCTCGGGCTGCTGCTGGAACGACAGGGTGACATCGCCGGCGCCGCGCCGCTGTTCGACGAAGCCTTCGCCGCGTATCGCGGCGGCACCGCGCGCGATGCCGCGCTGCACGCGCTGACCGCGCTCGCGCGCACGCATCTGGTCCGCGGCGACCCGGCGGCCGCGCGCGCGACGCTGGATGGCGCGGCGGACGACATCGCGCAGGCGCGCGATCCGCTGGCGCGATCGCTGGTGGACGCGCTGCGCGGCCGGATCGAGGAGGCTGGCGGCGACTTCGACGCGGCGCGGCGCCACCATCGGGCCGCGCTGGCGCTGCGCCGCGAGCTCGAGCGCGAGGATTGGGCGGCGATGTCGGAACTCGCGCTGCATCGCGTCGATCTCGTCGCGGGCGGTTCCGCGGAGAAGGCCCGCGCCGACGCCGAAAGGATCGCCGCGCGCTTCACGCGCAGCGGCGACGAGAACGGCGAACTGGAAGCCCGCCTGCTGGAATCGGCGGCGCTGATCCGCCTGCGGCGCGGCGCGGATGCGACCGGCCCGCTCGATCGCGCCGCGGCAATCGCGGCGCGCGGCGGCGACCTCGGGCGCAACCACGAGATCGACCGCCTGCGCATCCTCGCGAGCGACGAGCCGGTGACGACGCGCGCGGCGCGGCTGCTCGCACTGGCCGAGGACGCCGCGCGCAGCGGCCTGCGCCTGTTCGCATTGCGATGCCGGCTCGACGCCGCCGAAGCGGAAACCGCATCCGTGCTGCGCGAGGAAGTCGAAGCCGCGGGACTCGCCGGCCTGCTGCACCCGCTGCCCTGAACCCCGCGCCGCCGCGGCGGCAGGCGACGATGCCGCACGTGCCGGGGCGGCTGGAACGGGCCGGACATCGCGCGGTGTAGGGGCGGCGTCGACGGGTACGCCCGCGACGTCGGTGCATGCCCCGCCGTCGCGCCGGCGAATGCGGCCGGGGATTCTCCGATCCATCCGCCGACTGCGGCATCATCGCGGGGTCGCCGTCCCGGACCTGCCTTCGATGAAGCAGCGCGCGTTCGTCCCGCCGAGCCGCGAGACGAAGAAGAGGCCGGCACGGCGCGAGAAGTTTCCCGGCACTGCCGGATCGCGTGTTCGGACATCCCGTCGCGGTGGCCGCCACCGGCCGGCGAGGCGGACGTGACGCAAGTGGACAATCTGCTGCACGGCAAGGAGAAGACAAGCGCATGCGCACGATTGCAGCCCGCGGCCAGAGCGGATGGGCAACGGCAAGCGGATGCGCCGCCGGCAGCCCGAGCCTGATTCGAGCCGTCCCGGATCAGCGCAGGAACCAGGGGATACAGCAGTGAGCGACCCGTTCTTCAAGCAACCCATCCTCAATTCGCCCTACGACTATCCGTCTCGTCATTGGGATCTCGACGACAGGGGGCAACCGACGCAGCAAATCGTCGGATCGCGCCGGGCATCCAGCTTCATCAGCCCGATTCCCAAACCCCGCCGCCATACCGGAGAACAGGCGACCCTGGCGCTGGATGAAGTCGAGAACCTGGCCGACGACGGGCAGCGCTATCGCCATTCGGAACTGATCAATGCGGTGCGGCGCGAGGTCGATACCTGGCGCCNCCTGCCGCCGTCGCAGTGGCGCGTCACCCCGGAAACCGCGCGCCTGCTGGAGCACTGGCGCAACCACCAGTTTGCCGGTGTGCGCCCGTTCTTCTGCCAGGTCGAAGCGGCGGAAACCGCGATCTGGCTGACGGAAGTCGCCCCGCAGCTCGGCAGGAGCGGCGCACGTTTCCTCGATCACCTGAAAAAGGCCAGCGACGACGCCAACCCCGGCCTGCTGCGCCTGGCGCTGAAGCTGGCCACGGGCGCCGGCAAGACCACGGTCATGGCCATGCTCATCGCGTGGCAGACGATCAATGCCGTGCGCCATCCGCAGAGCAGGAAATTCACCCGCGGCTTCCTGATCGTGGCGCCCGGCCTGACCATCAAGGATCGCCTGCGCGTGCTGCTGCCCAACGATGCGGACAGCTACTACGCCAGCCGCGAGATCGTGCCGCGCGACATGCTGGCCGATCTGGACAAGGCCAAGATCGTCATCACCAACTACCACGCCTTCAAGCTGCGCGAGCGCATGGCGTTGTCCAAGGGCGGTCGCCGCCTGCTGCAAGGCCGCACCGGAAGCGAGCTGGACACGCTGGAAACCGAGGGCCAGATGCTCCAGCGGGTCATGCCCGAATTGATGGGGCTGAAGAACATTCTCGCCATCAACGACGAGGCGCACCATTGCTATCGGGAAAAGCCCGCCTCCGATGACGACTTCATCGACGACAAGGGCAACCCTCTGACCGGCGACGACCTCAAGGCGGCCAAGGAACACGTCAAGGACGAGAACGAAGCCGCGCGGCTGTGGATTTCCGGCCTGGAGGCCGTCAACCGCAAACTGGGCCTGCAACAGGTGATCGACCTGTCGGCCACGCCGTTCTTCCTGGCCGGCTCCGGCTACGTGGAGGGCACGCTGTTCCCGTGGACGATGAGCGACTTCTCGCTGATGGATGCCATCGAATGCGGCATCGTCAAGCTGCCGCGCGTGCCGATTGCGCAGAACCTGCCCGGCGACTTCGACATGCCGATGTTTCGCGATCTATGGAAGCACATCGGCAAGAAGATGCCCAGGAAGGGGCGCGGCAAGGGCGCGCAGGCCGATCCGGAAGACATCCCGCAACTGCTGAAAAGCGCGCTGGATGCGTTGTATGGCCACTATGTCAAAACCTACGAAGCGTGGAAGCAGGCCGGCATCCAGGTGCCGCCCTGCTTCATCGTGGTGTGCAACAACACCGCCACCTCCAAGCTGGTGTACGACTACATTTCCGGCTTCGAGCGCCGCAACGACGATGGCAACGTCAGCTACCAGGCCGGCCGACTGGAGCTGTTCCGCAACTTCGACGAGCACGGCGAACCGCTGGCGCGCCCGAACACCTTGCTGATCGACAGCGAGCAGCTCGAATCCGGCGAGGCGCTGGACGACAACTTCCGCGGCATGGCCGCCGACGAGATCGAACGCTTCAAGCGCGAGATCATCGAGCGCACCGGCGACCGCCGCCAGGCCGAGAACCTCGGCGACAGCGAACTGTTGCGCGAGGTGATGAACACCGTCGGCAAGCAGGGCCGCCTGGGCGAGCAGATCCGCTGCGTGGTGTCGGTGTCCATGCTCACCGAGGGTTGGGACGCCAATACCGTCACCCACATCCTCGGCGTGCGCGCGTTCGGCACTCAACTGCTGTGCGAACAGGTGATCGGCCGTGCCCTGCGCCGCCAGTCCTACGAACTGAACGAGCAGGGCCTGTTCGACGTGGAATATGCCGACGTGTTCGGCATCCCCTTCGACTTCACCGCCAAGCCGGTGGTCGCCACCCCGCCCAGGCCGCGCGAAACCGTCACCGTCAAGGCGCTGCGCCCGGAACGCGACCACCTGGAAATCCGCTTTCCGCGTGTGCAGGGCTACCGCGTCGAGCTGCCGGAAGAAAGACTGGAAGCCGCCTTCGGCATCGACGATCACCTGACATTGACGCCGGAACAGGTCGGTCCCACGGAAACCCGCAACGCCGGCATCATCGGCGAGGCGGTGGATCTGAACCTCAAACACCTGGGCGACGTGCGCCAGTCCACGCTGTTGATGGAGCTGACCAAGCACCTGCTGTTCCAGCACTGGCGCGACCAGGGCCAGGACGCGCCGATTGCCCTGTTCGGCCAGCTCAAGCGCATCGTGCGTGAATGGCTGGAAGCGTGTCTGGAATGCAAGGGCGGCACCTATCCGGCGCAGTTGATGCACCGTGAACTGGCCGATCTGGCCTGCCAGAAGATCACCCGCGGCATCGTCAAGCGCGAACTGGAGAAGGGCCGGCAGGTCAAGGCCATCCTCGACCCGTTCAACCCCACCGGCAGCACCGCGCACGTGCGCTTCAACACCTCGCGCGAAGACCGTTGGGAAACCCTCGGCCCGCCGCCGAAGAACCACGTCAACCTGGTGATCCTGGACAGCGGCTGGGAAGGCGAGTTCTGCCGCGTCGCCGAGTCGCATCCTCGCGTGCTGGCCTACACCAAGAACCACAACCTCGGCCTGGAAGTGCCCTACCGCTTCGGCTCGGCCAACCGCATCTACCTCCCGGACTTCATCGTGCAGGTGGACGACGGCCACGGCAAGGACGACCCGCTGAACCTGATCGTCGAGATCAAGGGCTACCGGCGCGAGGACGCCAAGGAGAAGAAGTCCACCATGGACACCTACTGGATCCCCGGCGTGAACCACCTCGGCACGCACGGGCGCTGGGCCTTCGCCGAGTTCGGCGACGTGTACGAAATGCAGGAGGACTTTGCCGACAGGGTGCAGGCCGAGTTCGGGAAGATGCTGGAAGCGGCAGGGCTGGCTGCGGCGGTCGGCTCGTGAACGTGCCGTTTTCCAAGCATTTCGCCAAGACATGCATGGAAAACCGACGAACTTGCAATTTGCCTCGATCAAATTTCAATTTGGTGGTTACATTGCAATTCTCTTCCGTGGAATTTCAACCACAGCCATGAAGCGCGGCCTGACCGGACACACCCTTCCGATCTCGACCCTGGGTGAGACCTGCCGGGCGTTCGTGCCGCATCCGCTGCCGCCGGAGCCGCCCCTGCATCTGGATGCGCGCCTGCAAACCCTGGCGCAGGACGCCGCCGTGGCCCTGGGTCGACTGGATGCGCTGTCGGCCCTGCTGCCCGATCCGCAGGTGTTCCTGTACTCCTACATCCGCAAGGAGGCGGTGCTGTCCTCGCAGATCGAGGGCACCCAGTCTTCGCTTTCCGACCTCCTGTTGTTCGAGGCCGAAGCCAGTCCGGGCGTGCCGCTGGATGACGTGCGCGAAGTCTCCAACTACGTTGCCGCACTGGAACTGGGCATCGCCCGCTTGCAGGAAGGTTTCCCGCTCTCCCTGCGCCTGATCCGCGAGATCCACGCCGTGCTGCTGCGCGAAGGGCGTGGTGCCGGAAAGTCGCCCGGCGAGTTCCGCCGCAGCCAGAACTGGATCGGCGGCACCCGTCCCGGCAATGCCCGTCACGTGCCGCCGCCGCCCGACATGGTGCTCGATTGCATGGGCGCGCTGGAAACCTTCCTGCATGGCGAGCCGGTCGCCATGCCCGCGCTGATCCGCGCCGCGCTGGCGCATGTGCAGTTCGAGACCATCCATCCCTTCCTCGATGGCAACGGTCGCCTCGGCCGTCTGCTCATCGTGTTCCTCCTGCATGCCGAAGGCGTGCTGCAGCAGCCGCTGCTGTACCTGTCGCTGTACTTCAAGCAGCACCGCAGCCGCTATTACGAACTGCTCCAGTCGGTACGGCTGGAAGGCGATTGGGAAGAATGGATCGAGTTCTTCCTCGAAGGCGTCGTTGCCGTGGCGTCCGGCGCGGTGGACACCGCGCGCCGCCTGCTGGCGCTGTTCGAGACGCACCGGCAACAGGTGCAAAGCCTGGGGCGTGGTGGGGCCTCCGCCTTGCGCCTGCTCGATCACCTGCAACGCCAGCCGGTCTCCACCGCCCCACGCGCCGTGGAGGCCACCGGCATGAGTTTCAACACCGCCCAGAGCGCTTTCCGGGCATTGGCCGGGCTGGGGCTGGTGGCGGTAGCCGACGAGCGCAAATACGGCAGGCACTACACCTACACCGACTACCTGGCACTGCTCAACGACGACGCCTGACATGTCCAAGAAACCCCGCAAACCCAAGGCCCCGCTGGCCGTCGAAGACCTCGTTCACGGCGAAGCCAAGCGCAAGAACATCCCCACCGTGGAACACCAGTCGGTGATGCAGCAGCACGAGCGGGCGCCGGTGCAGGTGGCCTACCCGCGCGCCAATCGGCAATGGCTGGAGGAACTGTGCGCGCTGCACGACGCCGGCAAAGCATCCCCGGAATTCCAGCAGCGGCTCAATCGCGACCTGGACCCGCAACTGATCTGGCGCGGCAAGGATCAGCAGGACTGGAGCGATCTGGTGGTCAACGCGCCGCCGCTCTATATCCAGGAGAAGGTCAAGCCCAAGGCGCTGATCGACGACCTGCGCCGCGAAACCCAGGCACGCGAAGAACGACGCGAAGCCGCCGCGCCGCAACAGGACTCGCTCGATTTGTTCGGCGACTTCAACGGCTTGCCCGAAGGCGCCGACCGCACCGAGTTCTACCAGCACGACCAGAACTGGCAGAACCGGATGATCCTGGGCGATTCCTTGCAGGTGATGGCTAGCCTGGCCGAGCGCGAAGGGCTGCGTGGCAAGGTGCAGTGCATCTATTTCGACCCGCCCTACGGCATCAAATTCAACAGCAATTTCCAATGGTCAACGACCAGCCGCGACGTGAAGGACGGCAACGCCGACCACATCACCCGCGAGCCGGAGCAGGTCAAGGCCTTCCGCGATACCTGGCGCGATGGCATTCATTCGTACCTGACCTATCTGCGCGACCGGCTGATGGTGGCGCGGGATTTGTTAACCGAATCCGGGTCGATTTTCGTACAGATCGGCGATGAGAACGTGCATCGCGTGCGGGCTTTGCTGGATGAAGTTTTTGGTGATGAGAATTTCGTTTCGCAAATTAACTTCCAATCAATGACGCCGCTCGAATCGGGTCAGATTGAGTCAGTTTTTGACCATATTCTTTGGTATGCGCGAAATAAGTCTGCGATCAAATATCGCAACCTATTTAGAGAAAAGCAGTTTGATGGAAACCCGGAATTCAAGTTCAAGAAAACAGATTTTGGTTTTGAAGAAGTTGATCCAAACAAACTTGATGTCAAGAACTCTTCAGGCGTCTTTAAGCGATCCGTAT
>JGI12420J12819_1000736_pt1 | contig 16793 bp, 18 predicted proteins | sample Passage237A_FD_12819 | JGI IMG/M metagenome (IMG submission 12819) | reverse complement strand
GTCGGTGAACTCGTCGAGGCACAGGTCCGCCATGACCACCACGTCGCCGGCGGCAGCCTCTCGCGCCACGGTGATCGCGCGGTTGAGAATCCCCTCGGGAGCCACCGCCTGCGAACCGACGGCGTCGCGCACCTCAGGCACCGCGAAGAGCATCACACCGCCGAGTCCGGCGCGGGCCGCGCGACGCACCTCCTCCGCGAGCGAGTCCAGCGAGTGCTGCGAAACGCCTGGCAGAGAGTCGATCGGCCGGGGCGCGTCGAGACCCTCGCGCACGAACACCGGCAGCACCAGCTGAGCTGGCGACACTCGCGTCTCCGTCACGAGCCTGCGCAGCGCTGGCGTTGCCCTGAGCCTGCGCAGCCGGAGCGGGCCTGTCATGCGTCCTCCCTGGTGCGTAGAGCGTCGGCCAGTGCCTCCATGAGCCCCTCATAGGTGGGATTCACGGCGACTCCGTCCACGCGGACCCCGGCGGCCCTCGCCCCCGCGGCCGTGGTGCGGCCGATCGCAATGACAAGTGTGTCAGGGGTCGCGTGCGGCGCATACCTCTCGGCGACCGATCCGGACGTCAAGAGCACCGCGTCGTACTCCCCGGCCGCGAGCGCCGCAGCGGTCTCCGGTCCGATCCCGGGGCCGTCAACAACCCTGTACGCCTCGACTTGGGTCACGTCCCAACCCTTGCGCGCGAGACCCCTCGCGAGCACCGGCGACGCGAGATCGCCGAGCGGAACGAGCACGGCGCCGGGGCCCTCGGGCAAGTCCTGGACGATGCCTGCGGCGTCCTGTCGTGCGCTCGGCACCAGAGCGACATCCAGCCCGACGCTGGCGCACACCCCGCGCGTCGCGTCACCTACCGAGGCGACCCGGCTCGGAGGGACGGGTTCGCTGAGAGAGCGGCCGAGCCCGGCCGCGGCCTCATGCATCGCGAGGACGGCGTTGCGGCTCGTGACTGCTAGCCAGTCGAACCTCCCGTCGCACCACTCGCGAGTGAGGTCCGTGAGGCGGTCGGGCTCCGAGGACTCGGTGATGGCGATGAACTCCACCTCGTCGACGGTCGCTCCCTGGGCGCGGAGCCGCTCGGCCAGGTCCCGGCGCCCTGCGGTGACCGGGACCAGGAGCCTGCGACCGGTGAGGGTCACTTGCGTCCCATCAGCGACGACGCACCCCGCCCCAGAAGGGCGTAGGCGGCGCGCTTGCCATGGGAGACGGCGTCCTCCGCGCGACCCGAGGCGGTCTCTGTGAGCGTCAGGGTTCCTGCAGTGTTCATCACGCGAACGGTGAGTTCCAGCACGCCATCCGTGACTGTCGCGATCGCCCCCACCGGGGCGCTGCAGCCGGCGTCGAGGACGCCAAGGGCCGCGCGCTCGGCCGTAACGGCGGCGCGAGTCTGAGGGTCATCGAGGGAGCGGACCAGGTCCGCGAGCTCTGCTGGCGCTTGGGTGGAGATCTCAACCGCGAGCGCTCCTTGGCCCGGCGCCGGGAGCACGTCGGCAGGATCGAACAGCTCGTCGATCTCCTCGGCACGGCCAAGGCGGTTGAGGCCGGCAGCGGCAAGGACCACGGCGTCGAGATCCTCCCCCACTCGCGACAGACGAGTGTCGACGTTGCCGCGAATGTCGACGGTCTTGAGGTCGGGACGCTGGGCGAGGATCTGCGCCGCGCGGCGCGGCGAACCGGTGCCGACCACCGCGCCGGAACGCAGTCCCGCAAGCGTGTGTCCGCCGGCGATGAGTGCGTCACGAGGGTCCTCGCGAGCAGGAATCGCGGCGAGTTCCAGGCCCTCGAAGGGAGCCACCGGCATGTCCTTGAGCGAGTGCACAATGACCTCGCACTCCCTCGCGAGCAGCGAGGTGCGCAGCGCGGTGACGAACACGCCAACCTCGCTCAGTCCCACGAGTGACGCTCGCGACACGTCCCCATGTGTGGTGATCGTGACGAGCTCCACCTCGACCTCAAGCCCACGCTCCGCGCCCGCGGCAACCAGAGCGTCGGCCACAAGGCCCGACTGCGTTGTCGCGAGGGCCGAGCCGCGAGTGCCGAGGCGGATCTTCATCAGTCTCCGCTCGCCGGGCGCCGGGTGGCAGCGATGAGCGCGGCGGCCGCGCCGCCGATGACCACGAGACCGAGCGCGCCGAACAGCCACGGCGAGACGCCGCCGTCCTCGTCTTGGCCCGCCTCAGCAGTGGGCGTCACGGACGGGCTGGGCACGGGCGNGGGGCTGGGGGCCGCCGTCTCGCTTGGCGTTGGGGAAGGGGTGGGGCTGGGCTCGGGCGGCGGCGCGAGCAGCGTGACGGTGAACTCGCCCTTCTCGGTGTGGCCGTCTACGGATGCGTTGCGCCATGTGATGGTGAGCTCACCCGGCGCGAGCGCGGGCACCTCGGCCCTGAGCACGTTGTCCTTGGGGCGCGTGACGTCGAGCTTCACCTTCTCGCCAGCGCCGTCAACGATGGTGATCGAGTTGCCGATCTCCAGGAGGTCCTCGGAGAACTCGAGGCGGATGGTATCGAGGGTGTCGACGGTGGCTCCGTCTTCGGGATCGGAGGACAGCAGGCTGGAGTGGGCAGAGGCGGGCGCGGCCACCGCTGCGAGCAGCACCGCGACGAGTCCCACCCCCAAGACACGACGAATCAAGGCGTAAGAAGGCATGGCGACATTGTCGCATTGCCGGGGACCAGCGTCGGGCCGCCAAACCCACGCGCCAAACCACCCCGCCCGCCCTGCGTCCGCACGGCAAATTCCCGCCGCCTCCTGCGAGGGGTCCCGCGCGATGTGCCGTGCGGACGCAGGCGGTGGGGCGCTCTAGACCGTCCAGTGCGTGGCGCCCACCTTGCGCTTCCACCATTCGCCAAGGCCGACGGCCTGGTGACCCAGCTCGACAAGCACGATGCCGATGATCGCGAGGATCTGCAGGATGTGGTCGTCGACGAAGGGGTTGGTGGTGTTGCCGCCAGCGCCCGGCCATGCGTGAGACACGTACATCATGGCGAGCATGAGCGGACCGCCGATCGCCGCGAGCTTGGTGCCCACACCAAAGATCAGCGCGAACCCCACGGCGAACAGGCCAAGCATGAACGGCCAATCCGTCCATGCCTGAGTGCCGAGGTCCTTGAAGAAGTCGGCGAACGGACCGGTCGATGAGCCCAGATAGCCCTCAGTGATGCGCGAGCCGTTGATCCAGGCGCGCTCGCAGCCCACGGTGACCGCGCCGCTTTCCCCATCGCGGCACGTGCTGAAACCCAGGCCGAACAGCTTGTCGAAGAAGGCCCAGATGAAGATGAATCCAATGGCGATTCGCGTGAGGCTGAGGAAGACCCAGCCAGCTCGGTGCCCGGGAAGCGCCTTTGCTTCCGGGGCGGGAGCGTCCATCGTGTCTGTGGTCATTTGTGTTCCCTCCCATGTGGACACACAAGGGGGCGGGGACCCGTCCCCCACGTGCCACGCTAGCCCTCGCGTGCCCCATTTGCGTGCTTTGCGCACGGCGATCCCCTGGCATGACAAAGGGCCCCTCGGCGGTAGCCAAGGGGCCCTTCGGTTTGGGAGGAAACTCAGACGAGCCAGGTCTTGTCGCCCACGAGCTTGCGCCACACCTTGCCAAGTCCGATGGACTGGTGTCCCAATTCGACGTACACGATGCCGATCACGGCGAGCGCGTAGATGATGTGGTCGTCGAGGATGGGGTTGGTGGTGGGCCACATCTGGGTCAGGTACATGAAGAGCAGCATTGCCGCGCCAGACCAGGCCGCAACCTTGGTGCCAATGCCCAGGATGAGGGCGAGGCCGATGCCGAGCAGGCCGATCATGAAGATCCAGTCTGTCCAGCGCTGGCCGCCCAGGCTCACGAAGAAGTCGTTGAAGGGGCTGTCGGGGTTGCCTCCGTAGACGAGGTAACCCTCAGTCACGTGACCGCCCTTGAGCCAGGCCTTCTCGCACATCACGGCGATGCTCGTGGTGCCGTCTTCGGCGACGGAGCGGCAGGTGCTGAAGCCCAGGCCGATGAGCTTGTCGAGGAAGGCCCACAGGAAGATGAAGCCAAGGCCAATGCGGGTCAGGCTGAGGAAGGTCCAGCCGAACTTCTTGCCAGTCAGAACAGGTGCCTCGGTCGAGGCTTCGAGCGTCGTTGCCATGATGTTTTTCTCCTCATCACACGAACCTTGTGAGTCCGGGGCACCGGGGGTAGCGCCCACTTGAAAAGTTAGGGGCGGGTTGAGGCGATCTCCTGGGACCACAGTCCCACCACTGCCTAACACCCCTGATTTCGTGCGGAGAAGCGTGCGAAAACGCCTAGAGTCAGACTCATGACGACACTTGATTTGCCCGCTGCTGACGCCAATTGGGTCGACTACCTCGACGTGTTCGTGACCTCCCGGCTGGATGGCGCGACCGCCACTCTCGAGGCACTGCGCACGGGCGATGTCGATGACGTGCTCGTGGCCTGGAACGAGGCGGACATCGCGATCATGCACGCGGAGCAGCTTCCGCAGGTGCTCGCGGAGTGCCACCCCGACTCCGCCGTGCGTGACCTCGCCGCTCAGCTCTACGTCAAGGCGAAGGCGGTGCGTCAGGCGCGCGATCAGGACGCGGCGCTGTTTGGGATCATCGAGGCGATCGATCCGGCCACATTGACGCCCGACGCTGCGGCAGTTCGCGAGCTCATCCTTGGTGATTTCCGGGCTGAGGGGGCACACCTCGGTGAAGAGGCGCGCGCCGAGCTCGCCTCCGTGAATGAGCGGATTTCTGCCCTCTCCACCGAGTTCTCAGAGAACATTCGCGACGCCAAGGCCTCGATTCGCATCGCACCGGAACGACTCGCGGGCCTGCCCCAGGACTTCATCGATGCGCACCCCGTGGGCGACGACGGACTCGTGGAGATCACCACGGACTATCCCGATCTGTTCCCCTTCATGGAGATGGCGCACGACGCCGAGGCGCGCCGCGACCTGGTCATCGCCAACTACTCGCGCGCCTACCCCGAAAACGACAGTGTGCTGCGCGACCTGCTCGCCGTGCGTCACCGCAAGGCCGAGCTGCTGGGACTGCCCTCATTCGCAGACGTCGCGACGCAGCGGATGATGATGCCGAACGGAGACGCGATCGGCCAGTTCATCGACGAGGTCAATGCCGCCGCCCGCCCCGCCGCGCTGCGCGACGTGGAGCGACTGCTCGAGCGCAAGCGCAAGGACTTCCCCGATGCCACCGCCATCACGGTCTACGACTCGACGTACTACATCGAGCGCATCAAGGCGGAGGAGCTTGGCGTTGACGGCAATGAGGTGCGCAAGTACCTCGAGTTCTCGAAGGTCAAGAAGGGCGTGCTCGACCTCACGGCAGAGCTGTTTGGCTTCACGTATGTCCCGGTGCCTGGCGCCAACACGTGGCACCAGGACGTCGAGGTGTATGACGTGGTCGAGGACGGCGAGGTCGTTGGCCGCATCCACCTGGACATGCATCCGCGGGAAGGAAAGTTCTCCCACATGGCGTGCTTCCCCGTCGCCTCCGGCTTCATTGGCCGCAACGTGCCGGAGTCGGCACTGCTGTGCAACTTCCCTCGCGGGCTCATGACCTTCGATGACGTGGTGACCTTCCTCCACGAATTTGGCCACCTGGTCCATGAGATCTGCGCTGGCCGCCAGGTGTGGGCCCGCTGCTCGGGGCTCATCGAGCAGCAGGAATGGGACTTCGTGGAGGCACCTTCACAGATGCTTGAGGAGTGGGCATGGACCGCACCGGTTCTGCAGCGCTTTGCGACCGACGCCGATGGCAACCCCATCCCCGAATCGCTCGTTGACGCTCTGCGCGCCTCTCGCGACTTCTGCGAGGGTCTTATGACGGCGCGCCAACTCGCGTACGCGGCCCTGTCGCATCGACTCCACCGCGACCACCCCGAAGACCTGGCGCCGTTCTGCGAGGCCGTTGAGGCCGAGTTCGACGTCCGCGAGATGATTCCTGACACGCACCAGTACGCGTCGTTCGGTCACCTCACTGACTATTCGGCCTGCTACTACACGTATCAGTGGAGCCTGTCGATCGCGAAGGATCTGTTCACTGCCTTCAACAAGGACAACCTTCTCGACACTGAGGTGTCCCTCCGATACCGCCGCGAGGTGCTCAACCCCGGCAATCAGCGCCACGCCGCGGAGAGCATCGAGGCGTTCCTTGGTCGTCCGTACTCGACCGACGCCTACCGGGAGTGGCTCGCCTCGCTGTAGCCAGCGTCGGGCGGGCGCCTACGTGAGCTGCGACGTGAGGTGGGCCTCAAGGACGTCGGCCATGTCGATCGAGTCGTCGAGCAGCCACTGGATCTGCAGTCCGTCCATGAGGGCAACCCACTGGCGGCCGGCCGCGACGGGGTCGATGCCGTCGCGCAGCACGCCGTCGGCGCGCATCTCCTCATAGTGCTGGGCGAGCTCCGCACACAGGCGCTCATAGCGCTTGACGAAGTACTCGTGAGCGGGGTGATCGGGAGATGCGGCCTCCGCGGAAAGCGTCGCGAAGAGCTCGACAAGCCCGCGAGTGCTCATGTTCTTGCGCGCGGTGCGAACGAGGGACTCAAGTGCTTCCAGGCCGTGGGCGTTGACTCCGGCGCGCGAGTCCTCCTGGTCGCGACGCATGAGCACTGCCTCGAGCAGGCCGGCCTTCGTGGGGAAGTGATAGAGCAGACCCGGGTGCGTCAGGCCGCAGCGAGCGGCGATGTCGCGCAGCGAGGCTCCGCGGTAACCGGCCTCGCCGAACATCGCGGTGGCGGTGTTGAGAATGTGCTCACGAGTGGCGGCGCCACGCTCCGACTCAGCCACAGCGATCCCCTTTCGACCGGCGGTAGAAAACCCTAGCAGAGGCAACTTACCACACGGTAGGTGGTGGGTTACACTGGCGGGCGTGACCAATGCCGCTTACCTCGACTCCAGCCTTCCCGTCGCCGACCGCGTCGCGGACCTCGTCTCGCGCATGACGCTCGCAGAGAAGGTGGGACAGATGCTCCAGCTCGACGCGAAGAACGGCGTCGATGAGTACGTCCTTGAGTACAACGTCGGCTCGCTGCTGCACGCCTCTCCCGAAAGCCTTGCGCGCGCTCACGAACTGGTGAAGCAGACCCGTCTTCAGATCCCCCTGCTCATTGGCGACGACTGCATTCACGGTCACTCGTTCTTCGACGGCGCCACGATCTTCCCCACGCAGCTGGGCATGGCGGCATCGTTCGATCCCGGACTGCTTGAGGCCGTCGCCCGCGCAACGGCGATCGAGGTGGCGCCCACCGGCATCCACTGGACCTTCTCCCCCGTGCTGTGCATCGCCCGTGACCTGCGCTGGGGACGCGTCGACGAGACGTTCGGCGAAGACCCGTTCCTCATTGGCGAACTCGCGTCCGCCATGGTGCGCGGCTACCAGGGCGACGGCCTGAATGACCCCGACGCCATCCTCGCCACCGCGAAGCACTTCGCCGGGTACTCGGAGACTCAGGGCGGTCGCGACGCGTCCGAGGCCGACATCTCTCAGCGCAAGCTCCGTTCCTGGTATCTGCCGCCTTTCGAGCGCGTGGCTCGAGAGGGCGTCGCGAGTTTCATGCTCGGTTACCAGGCCACCGACGGCGTGCCGATCACGATCAACAAGTGGCTCCTCAACGACGTGCTGCGCGGCGAGTGGGGCTACACCGGCACCCTCGTCACCGACTGGGACAACGTGGGCAACCTCGTCCGCGAGCAGCGCCTGTTCCCCGACTACGCGCAGGCAGGGGCGGCCGCGGTCAACGCCGGCAACGACATGATCATGACGACGCCCGCATTCTTCGAGGGCGCGCAGCAGGCTGTGGCCCAGGGGCTGCTCGACGAGGCGCACATCGACGCCGCCGTGTCGCGCATCCTCACGCTGAAGTTCGAACTCGGCCTGTTCGAGAACCCGCGAGTCCCTGACCTCGACCGGCAGGCAGAGGTGATTGGCTCTGCCGCACACACGGCGCTCAACCTCGACGTCGCTCGCCGGTCCCTCGTGCTCCTGCGCAACGATGGCACCTTGCCGCTCACAGCGTCGGCCCTTCGCAAGGTGGCGGTGGTGGGACCCAATGCCGACGATGCGCAGTATCAATTGGGCGACTGGGCAGGTAACTCGGGCCAGGCGGACTGGCTACCCGACGGCCACCGGCGCGAGCAGATCACCACCGTGCTCGATGGCGTGCGGGAACTCGTTGGCCCTGGTGTCGAGGTGGTGTACGAGCGCGGTGCGGAGATCGTCACCACGATCCCCGATCCCGACGGTGAGTTCTACGCAGACGGTCAACCGCGCCACCCCGTGGCCGCGCCCGTCGCGGCGGACCCGGACCAGATTGCGGCCGCGGTCACCGCGGCCACGGGCGCCGATGCCGTGGTCGCCGTGCTTGGCGACTGCATCTACCTGGTTGGCGAAGGTCGCTCGACGGCAACGCTCGAACTGCAAGGTGGCCAGATCGCGCTGCTCGACGCCCTGGTCAAGACCGGAGTGCCCGTGGTGCTCGTGGTGCTCGCCTCGAAGCCACTGGTGCTGCCGCCTTCTGCGGAGAAGGCCGCCGCGATCATCTGGGCCGCGAACCCCGGCATGGAGGGTGGGCGCGCGCTTGCCGAACTCATCTTTGGTCAGATCGAGCCCACCGGCCGCCTGCCCATCTCGTGGCCGCGCCACGTGGGACAGCAGCCCACGTTCTACAACCAGATCAACGCGCAGCACGGCACTCGCTATGCCGACCTCACTCAGGAGCCGCAGTTCGTGTTCGGCGAGGGGCTGTCGTACTCGAGTGTTGAGTACAGCGATCTGTCGATCGAGTTGAGCGTCCTGCGTCCGGAGGACACGGTGCGCGCGAGCGTTCGCGTGACGAACACGGGTGCGCGCCCTGTGCGCGAGGTGGTGCAGGCGTACGTGCGTGACGTCAATACCTCGGCAACGTGGGCGGACCGCGAGTTCAAGGCGTTTGCCCACGTGTCGCTTGAGCCCGGCGAGAGCGCGGACGTAGCGCTCGAGGTGCCGGTTTCCGAGTGCACGATCGTCAACGCGGCTGGAAAGCGCGTGGTGGAGCCGGGGGCATTTGAGCTGCTCGTGGGTCCATCGTCGCGCCTCTCCGATCTGCTCGTGACGCCGTTCGAGGTGAAGATCTAGTTCTGCACCCACCCCTCCCCATGGTTTAGGCAACTCACTTGCACACTCTTGGGGTCTCGCGCCATGGTTTAGGCACACCACTGGCACTTGACGGGATGCACCATCGCCAACCGGTCTCACATCGGCGAGGTGCAACTCACGTGCCTAGAACTCGCCCCGCGAGCACCGGAGGTGCGAGTGAGTTGCCTAAACCCCCGGGGGCGGGGCGGCGCCCTACATCGCGGCGTCGAGCCTCGCTATGTGATCGCGCGCGTGCGCCACGGCGCTGTCGAGGTCCTCGAAGATGTGCTTGGGGTCGCGGACCGCCTTGAGCACGCCCACCCGCGTCGCGAGCTCCAGATGCTGCGGCCGGATTCCCTTCACGAGCACCGTGATGCCGCGGCGCTCTAGCGAGGTCACCAGATCCGTGAGCACTTGGGCGCCCGTCGAGTCCATGAGCTGCACCTGCGACATGCGCAGGATCACCACGTTGACGTCCTCAATGTGGCTCACGCGGTCCAGCACGCGATCCGCTGCCGCGAAGAACAGCGCGCCGTCGATGCGGAACAGCGCAATGCGCTCATCGCCCGCGACCGGATGCCCAGGAAGATCCTCGCGGTGCACGCCCGCCGACCTCGCGAGCGATCGCAGAGCGAAGAACGCGGCGACCAGCACTCCCACGATCACGGCATAGATGAGGTCAACAGCGACCGTTACCGCCGCGGTCACCATGAACACCGCCGCGCTGCCTCGTGACGTGCGAATGACCGTCGACACCGACTTCGCGGGCACCATCGTCACCGCCGTCACCATGAGAATCCCGGCGAGCGCAGCGAGCGGAATTCCACTCACGAGCGACGCCCCCACCATCACAATGACGAGCAGCGCCACCGCATGCACCACCGCCGCCAGTCGCGTCCTCGCGCCGGTCTTCACATTCACTGCCGTGCGTGCAATCGCTCCAGTAGCAGGCATTCCACCAAACAGGCCCGACGCTATGGAAGCCAATCCCTGACCCACCAGTTCGCGGTCACCGTCGTAGCGACCGGTGTCGGAGTGGAGGGATGCGACGCGGGCTGACAGGAGAGATTCGATTCCCGCGAGAGCGGCGATGGTCAGGGCGGGTCCGGCGAGCACCGTGAGCTGCGACCAGGACACCTCGGGCAGCACGGGAGGTGGAAGCGTCGCGGGCAGCTCGCCGATGACGGGCACGGTCCAACCCAGCAGCTCGGCGCCAATCGTGACCACGACAATCGCGAGCATCGATGCCGGAACGCGAGTGCCAAACCTGCGCAGACCCACCATGATTGCCGCCACGGCGAGGACGATGACCAAGGTGGTCCAAGCGTCGGCCCATGTCGCGTTGCCGAGCGCGCGCAGCGCCGCGAGCGCCGCGTTGGTCTCGTGGCCCACGGGCGGACTGCCCACGGCCGCCGGGACTTGCTGAAGGAAGATGATGATCGCGATCCCAGCCGTGAACCCCTCAATGACGGGCCACGGAATCGCGCCGACGACCGACCCGAGCCGCAGCACCCCTGCCGCCATCACGATCACGCCAGCCATCACAGTCACGAGCGCGAGCGCTCCCATGCCGTGCGAGGCGATGACGGGCGCGAGGACCACGACCATGGCGCCAGTGGGGCCGGATACCTGGACGTTTGATCCGCCGAAGATCGCCGCGACGAATCCCGCGACGATCGCGGTGACGATGCCGGCTTCTGCCCCGGCGCCGCTCGAGACGCCGAACGCGAGGGCAAGCGGCAGTGCGACGACGCCGACGGTGAGGCCCGCGAGCGCGTCAACGCGCCAGGTGCGGCTCAGTCCCGCGTAGTCGCNGCGCGATGGGAGGAGGGAGTTCAGGCTCGACATNAGTCAGCCAAAAGTGCGGCGCGGTGCTCAAGCACTTCGCCAAGCAGCGTGCGCGCGGCTGCCAGCATGTCTGCGACGGAGGCATGCGCAAGGCGGTAGTAGACCTGGCTCGCGCGGCGCTCGGAGGTGACGAGGTCGTAGCTGCGCAGCACCCGAAGGTGCTGCGAGACGTGCGAGGCCTCGAGGCGCAGAGCCTCGATGAGTTGGCCAACGCTGACCTCCTCGCTCTCGCTGAGGAGTTCGAGGATGCGGATGCGCACCGGGTGCGCGAGTCCCTTGAAGAGTTCTGCTTTGACGACGTTGAGCGGTCTGCCCGTGTCCACTGTGCCTCCAGAGCGCGCCGGGGTCCCGGCGCGGAATGATGATTTCATCATATCACCAGGCCAGCGAGGCGAGTCCACACGCCCCGCACCCCGCGCACCCCGGTTGCGGTGCGTGAGTGTCGCGAAACCGGCGTTTCGCGACACTCAGATACCGCAACCCGGTGAGCAGGCGGGTGGGTGCGGCGGCGTGTGGCCGCCCGGGAATAGATCGCCCTCCCTCGCGTTATTACATGCAAACGCATATATTTGAAGGCCACCCACCTGGAGGAATCATGCAGTTCGGCGTCATGTCCGTCAGCGACATCACTCGCGACCCCGTCAGCGGCTACACGCCGAGCGAAGCGGAGCGCATCGAGGCGATCGTCACGATCGCCAAGCACGCGGAAGAGGTGGGCCTCGACGTCTTCGCGATCGGCGAGCACCACAACCCGCCGTTCTTCAGCTCGAGCCCCACGACGCTGCTCGCGCACATCGGCGCTCAGACCAAGAACATCGTCCTCACCACCTCCACGACGCTCATCACCACGAATGACCCGGTGCGCCTCGCTGAGGAGTACGCAATGCTCCAGCACCTCACCAAGGGCCGCATGGACCTCATGCTGGGTCGCGGCAACACCGCGCCGGTCTACCCGTGGTTCGGCCAGGACATCCGCCAGGGCCTGCCGCTCGCGCTCGAGAACTACAACCTGCTCCACCGCCTGTGGCGAGAGGACGTCGTGGACTGGGAGGGCAACTTCCGCACTCCCCTGCAGGGCTTCACCTCGACGCCCCGCCCCCTCGACGACGTCCCGCCGTTCGTGTGGCACGGCTCCATCCGCACCCCGGAGATCGCCGAGCAGGCCGCGTATTACGGCAACGGCTTCTTCGCGAACCACATCTTCTGGCCCAAGGAGCACACGCAGCGCATGGTCGAGTTCTACCGCCGCCGCTACGAGGCGTACGGCCACGGCACTGCTCGCGAGGCGATCGTCGGGCTCGGCGGCCACATCTACGTGGGCAAGACCTCGCAGGAAGCGGTCAAGGAGTTCCGCCCGTACTTCAACGAGGCCCCGGTCTACGGCCACGGCCCGACGCTGGAAGACTTCGCGGCAGCCACACCTATGACGGTGGGTTCCGTTCAGGAAGTCATCGACAAGACCCTCACGTTCCAGACCTACGTTGGCGACTACCAGCGTCAGCTGTTCCTTGCCGACCACTCGGGCCTGCCGCTCAGCATGGTCCTCAAGCAGCTCGACTACATGGGCGAGATCGTGCCAGTACTGCGCAAGGAACTCGAGGGACGCCGTCACCCTGGGGCCCCCTCGAACCCGCCGAGCCACGCCGACCTGGTCAAGGCCAAGTACGGCGATGGAGAGCCTCGCCAGCCACGTCCCAACGCGAACCGCGGCGACAACGTCACCGGCGGCTCGCCGTACCAGGACTCGGTCCAGACCGTCGAGTCCTACCCGGTGCTGTGATGACCACCAAGATCACCGACGTTCGCCTGGCAAACGAGGCATGGGAGGGCGTGCTCACCGCGCACGCCACTCTCATGCGTCGCTTCGCGGCCACCTCGGCGTGGGATCACGTGTCGATGCGCGAATACGACGTGCTCTACACGCTCTCCAAGTGCGACGACGGGCAGCGGATCAGCGACCTGCAGCGCAGGGTGCTGCTGTCCCAACCCGCGCTGTCTCGCCTGGTAGACCGTCTGGTTGAGCGCGGACTGGTGTCGCGCTGCGAGGATCAGGAGGACGGCCGCGCGGTGCGCGTGAACCTCACCCCGGAGGGTCGCGAGATGCAGCGCACCATTGGCCGCGTGCATGCCCGAGACGTCGCGGACGCCATGTCCGCCTTGAGCGAGGACGAGCAGCGTCAGCTCGCCGTGCTCACCGCCAAGCTTGTTGACGCCGAGCCCGCGAGGAGCACGTCATGAGCACTTTCACCGTCGTCGTCGTCAACGCTGGGGTCTCCGATCCCAGTTCCACTCGCCTGCTCGCAGATCGCGCCTCTCAGCGCGTCGCATCGCTCGCCAAGGAGCGCGGCCACGAGGTCGTCATCAAGGCCATCGACCTGCGCGAGCTGCTCCCGGAACTGCCCGGCGCGCTCTCGTCGCAGCTGCTCGGCCCCAAGTTCAAGGCCGCAGAACAAGCCCTCGTGGACGCCGACGCGATCGTCGCCGCCGCGCCCGTGTACAAGGCCGGCACCTCCGGCCTGTTCACGAGCTTCTTCCAGGTGCTCGACAACGATCTGCTGATCGGCAAGCCCGTGATCCTCGCGGCCACCGCCGGCACGGCTCGCCACGCCCTTGTCGTCGACGAGGAGATGCGCTCGCTCTTCGCCTACCTGCGCACCCTCCCGGTCCCCACGAGCCTGTTCGCCGCGACTGAGGACTGGAACGACAAGGCCCTTGGCGAGCGCATCGACCGCGCCGCCCTCGAGGCGGTCATCCTCATGGAATCCGGCTTCGCCAAGGCAGTCCGCGACGAGTCGTGGAAGAAGTACCAGCATGAGTTCGGGTCCGCTGGAGGCACTAACCTCGAGATCGACCTTTCCAGCGACCTCATGCGGCTTGCCCAGGGCGGCGCCTACAAGCCCAGATCGGAGAACACGTGACCCAGCGTCGGGCCATCTTCCTTGACGTTGACGGAACCTACGCGCTGCACGGCCGGGTGCCCGACGCTCACGTGGCGGCGGTGCGAGCGGCCAGGGCGGCGGGACACGCCGTTCTCCTGTGCACGGGCCGCCCGGTCTCTGCGCTCCCCCACACGCTGACGGGCGCCGGCTTCGATGGCTACGTCGCCGCGGCAGGGGCGTACGTGGAGATCGACGGGCGCACCATTCAGGACATCACCTTCCCGCCCGACGTTGCGGCGGCTCTGCTTGCCCAGCTGGATCTGCACGGTGTTCAGTACATCGTCGAGAACTCGCACGAGCTGCTGCTGCCGGAGAGCGCTGCCGTCTTGCTGCGGCGGGCGCTCGGCGCGTACGGCGGCGAGTACGCAGAGGTGGACATCAAGATCGTCGAGTCGTTCGCGGGTGTCCCCATCGCGAAGGTGATCTGCTTTGGCGGCGACCGGCCCATCGAGGACATCATCGCGCCGCTCTCGCCCACGCTGTCGGTGGTGCCCAACTCGATTCCGGACCTTGGCGTTGGCGCGGGCGAGGTGTACCTGTCGCACATCAACAAGGCGGTTGGCATCGCGGCCGCAATCGAGGCGCTGGGGCTTGCGCGCGAGGACGTCGTGGCGTTCGGCGATGGCCTCAACGACCTAGAAATGCTGGAGTTTGCAGGGATGTCGGTCGCTATTGAGGGATCGCACCCCAGCGTGCTCGCCGCCGCGCAGCGCACCGCCAAGGGTCCCGACGTGGGCGGCCTCGCCGAAGCGTTCACCGAGCTGGAGCTCGTGTGACGCGAGTCGCGATCCTTGGCGCCGGCAAGCTCGGCACCGTCCTCGCCGGCCTCGCGACGCGAGCGGGTCACGAGGTGCGCGTGGCGGGTTCGGGGGATCCCAAGTTCGTGCGGCTCAATCTCAGCGTGTACGCACGCGGCGCCGTCGCGATGACCGCCGACGAGGCCGTCGCGGACGCGGAGATCGTCGTGCTCGCCGTGCCGCTGCATCGCGTGCCCACCGTTCCGGTTGACGCCCTTGCCGGTCGCATCGTCGTCGACGCCACCAACCATTGGGTGGATGTCGACGGACCGCTCCCCGAGTTCACGGAGCACCCCGGCGGCACGTCGGTTGCCGTCGCGACCGCCCTGCCCGGCGCTAAAGTGGTCAAGTCCCTCAATCACGTCGCCTACGAGGATCTCGACGCGCACGCTCGGGACGCGCGGCGCATCGCCATTGGCGTCGCATCGAATCACCGCGACGCGGCCGACGCTGTGGCGGAGTTTGTCGCAAGCCTCGGCTTCGAGCCGGTGGACATTGGCGGACTCGACATGGGAGTGGCGCTGCAGCCGGGCAGCCGCGCGTTCGGCGCGGCGCTGAGTCCGGAGGCGCTTCGCCGCACGGTCGAGGCCCAAATCGGGTAAGGCTGAAGACATGACGGATACACAGATCACCCGCAATGACGACGCCAGCCGCTATGAGCTCCATGTCGATGGAGAGCTCGCGGCGTTCGCGGACTTTGTCGCGAGCGACGGCCGCACTGTCTTCACCCACACGGAAACCGTGGAGGCGTTCTCCGGACAAGGGCGCGGCACCGAGCTCGTCAAGGGCGCGGTCGCTGACTGCGTAGAACGGGGCGACACGATCGTGCCGCGCTGCCCGTTCGTGCGCCGTTACCTCGAGCGCAACGACATCCCCGGCGCGAGCGTCGAGTACCCCGACTAGCGCGACGGCCGCGCCGCCGCCCCGCCACCGCGTCCGTCCTCCACACTTTTGGGTGGCTGACCGCCCGGTCAAGTTAAAAGTTCCTGGTAGATCTCCTGCACTTGTCACGGGCAACGCAAAATGTGTGGAGGAGGGCCGTACGTCAGCGCGGGTGGGGAGCCGGGATCTCGTCGACGAGCTGCGCGGGCGTCACGCTGCGCGTGTGGATGTCCCTCATCACGGTGGGTTACGCCTCCGCGACGGGCGCCGACAACCGCACGGCGTTCCTGTGGGGCTACGTGATCGTGCCGTTCCTGTGCTGGGTGCCCAACCTGCTGTTTGCCGAGTGGCTCGTGCTCCGTCGCGGTCTGCCCGCGTTCCGCTTCAGCCGCTAGCCGAGCACGCGACCCAGGAACGCGCTCAGGTCGACGATCTCCTCCTCGCTCACCGAATGCGCGAGTCCCGGGTACACGTGCGCCTCGAGGTCCGTGTACATCGGCAGGAACGCCTCGGTGCTCTCGATCGCGCCCCGCGGGATCACCGCGTCGGCACTCCCCCGGCCCCAGAACACGGGAGGTCGGGCGGCGCCCACCGCAGCGTCGGCCGGGAGCGAACCCGGGGCGACGTATCCGCTGAGGATCGCGGCGGCGATCACCCGTTCGGGTCGCGTGCGGAGCAGCTGGGAGGCCATAAGCCCGCCCTGGGAGAAGCCAATGGGGATGACCGACGCTGGGGCCGGCACAGCCTCGTCAAGGAAGCTCCACAGGGCTTCCGTTGCGGCGGCGATGCGCTCGACATTGGCAAAGGAGTCCTCCGTGTCGAGCTGATACCAGGCATAACCGAAGGCCGGGTGCCGCTCAGGTGCGCGGGCAGAGAGCCATTCGAGACCGTCGGGAAGGTAGGCGGCGAGGCTCGCGAGGTCGCGTTCGTCGGCGCCGCACCCGTGCAGGAACAGCGCAACGGGGCCGGGCTGACCCTCGTAGGTTCCTACAGCGTGGAGACTCACGGGTCCAGCCTAGGTGGGGGTGACGTGCAGCTGCGTCCAGTCGGGGTACTTGGGCAGGTGGCCGTCGCCGCTCGACCGGCGGGTCAACCTGCGACCGATGAAAGGCAGCACGTGAACGCGCGTGTAGCGGACCTGGTCGCGGAAGGTGGGGGCGGGGATCTCGTCGCCCGGTGCGGGCGGGTCCGTGGGGTGGCCCAGGGCGGTGAG
>JGI12420J12819_1000729_pt1 | contig 16987 bp, 16 predicted proteins | sample Passage237A_FD_12819 | JGI IMG/M metagenome (IMG submission 12819) | reverse complement strand
ACGCGCATGCCAAACGCCTGCGCCCGCTTCGCCACTTCCGAACCGATGCGGCCCAAGCCGACGATACCGAGCGTCTTCTTGAAGAGCTCGATACCCGAAAAGCTCTTCCGGTCCCACTGCCCCGCCTTCATCGAAGCGGCCGCCTGCGGCACCGGACGCGCGCCGCAAAGCAGATGCGTAAAGGTCAACTCCGCCGTCGCGATCGTGTTGCCACCCGGCGTGTTCATCACGATCACGCCGCGCTGCGTCGCCGCCTCGACGTCGACGTTGTCCACGCCCACGCCCGCACGCCCCACCACCTTCAGCAACGGCGCCGCGGCCAGCACCTGCGCCGTGATCTTCGTCTCCGACCGCACCGCGATCGCATGCACGTCTTTGACGAGATCGAGCACCTTGTCCGGCGAGGAACCATACGCCTCGATCACTTCGAAGCCCGGCTGCTGGCGCAGATAGGCAACTCCCTTGGGCGATATCTTGTCGGCGACGAGGACTTTCATAGGGAAAAATGTCCTCGAACGAAAGCTCCCGGCCCAAGCGTAGCAAGGAAAAGGTTTTGGCTATGACACCTGCGTTGCGCCGAGCCGGAAAACGCTTCTCTCTGCGGCATGAACCTGCCCCGCCTCATCCTCGCGTTCGTCGCCCTCGCCATCTCCACCTTCGCCGCCGACCCGGCCAAGTGGCGGAAAGACATCGATGCCTTCGTCGCCGCCGACGCCGCCCAAGCCCCCCAGCCCGGCGGTATCGTCTTCGTCGGCAGCTCCTCCATCCGGATGTGGAAAACGCTGAAGGAAGACTTCCCGGGCTTCCACGTCGTCAACCGCGGCTTCGGCGGCTCCCAGCTCGACGACAGTGTCCACTTTTTCGATCAACTCGTCCGCCCCCACGCCCCAAGCACCGTCGTGGTCTACGCCGGCGACAACGACCTGTGGTCCGGTAAATCCCCCGAAACCGTTTTCGCCGACTTCCAAGCCTTTTGCGCCAAAGTTCACGAAGCCTTCCCCCAAGCCCGCGTCGCCTACATCGCCATCAAACCCAGCCCTTCGCGTTGGAAAATCCGCGAGCAAATGATCCGCACCAACGAACTCATTCAGGCCGATTGCGCCAAGGATCCCCGCCGCGTTTTCGTCGATATTTTCACGCCCATGCTCGACGCGAGCGGCGAGCCCCGCCCCGAGTTCTATCTCAAGGACATGCTGCACATGAACGCCGCCGGCTACTCCGTCTGGACCCGCGCCGTCGCCCCTGTCCTCAAACCGTGAATACACCCGACTCCTCTGCCGCCCGCCTCGTCCGCCAGATCCAATTCATCGCCGAGTGCGATCGGCTGAAGGAGATTTTCCGGCAGACCATCAACACCCAAAGCGGCCGCGCGGAAAACGACGCCGAGCACTCCTGGGCGCTCTGCCTCTGCGTCATCGTCCTCGCCGAGCACGCCAACGTCCCCGACCTCGACGTTCTTCGCGTCCTCAAAATGGTCATCCTTCACGACCTCGTCGAAATCGACGCCGGCGATACCTTCGCCTACGACACCGCCGCGATGGTCGGTCAGCACGAGCGCGAAGCGAAAGCCGCCGATCGCATCTTCGGCCTGCTCCCGTCCGACCAGGCTCGCGAATTCCGCGCGCTTTGGGACGAGTTTGAAGCCAAGGAAACGCCCGAGGCCAAATTCGCCGCCGCCGTCGACCGCTTTCAGCCGATGCTTCTCAACTGCCTCACCAAAGGCGCCGCTTGGAACCGCCACGGCGTCACGCACGATCGCGTGGTCGCCCGCAACCGCCACATCGCCGACGGCTGCGCCGAACTCTGGCGCTACGCCGAAAAGATGCTCGAGGAGGTCGTCGCCGCCGGCCATCTCCCGCGAAACGCCGGATAATCCACGGGCCGGAATCGAGGCGGGTCTCGCCGAACCTCACCGAAATTCCGGTTCATCCCAACAGGTCCAATCCTTGGCCGCATGTCCGCCCGGCTCGATCTCGTAAACCAGCTCCGCCTCGACGTCCCGCCCGGCCGGCAATTCCAACCGATACGCCTGCACGCCGCGATCCTGCTCATTCTCGACCGGCCTCAGTGTCCGCTCCCAAAGCACGCGCGTTTCGTTGCCTGAACGCAGCGCGACCCGAAAGACCGCGCCATCCGTCGCGCCGGGTCCCTCCAACGCTGCCGGCATGATCCCGAAATGCCCGCTCACCGTTTTCGCCAGCAGCGGCACCCGCACGGACATCCGACTCGGCGCGTGCATCAATCCCAGATTCACGCCCTCGACCATCTGATGCGTCACCGGAAACGGCGCCTCGATCTCGCGAACCTCCGTCTCGAATGCAAACGGCCGCACCATCCTGAACAACGTGAACCGTGCATCGTGCTCCAAATACGGACGCCCCCGCACCGACAACGCCTCCACGTCCGCCAACCGATCGAACTCCGCCGCCACTTCATAGTGATCGTTCAGCATCCCGGGCTTCGCCCGTTCGATCCGCTCGATCTCGAACGGTCGCAACGCCACCCACCTCGGCTGCAGTTCGAAAATCAACCGTCCCCAATCCTCTCCCACCGCCTTCCGCGCCTGCACCATCTCGAGCGACGACATCCCCGGATAGTCGAACGTCTTTAACCCCGAGAAATACCCGATGTAGCCCAGCGGCTCCATGAACACCGTGTCGCCCGCCGCCGCATTCGCTTTCAACCACTCCCCGATCCGCCGTCGCCACTTGCCACGTCGTCCACGCTCCCGCGCTCAGCATCACAACCAAACTCCCCACCGCCACGCCGCGAATCCATCGCGACCGCTCCGTCGCCAATCCCTGCGCCAGCACGCCACCGATCGCGAACACCGCAAAAATCGTCGTGCTCGGCACATACCACGGAAACGGGAAGTATGGAAAATATGTGAGATACACGTGCCCGCCGAAATACGCGAAGGACGCCACCCGCGTCTCTTTCCGCACTCCGGGCACGATCCACAACAACGCACAAATCGTAGCGAGCAGACGCGATCCCCACACCACCGGCGCCGGCCATCCGCCCAGCATGTAATACGAGGGTAGAAACGTGCTCTCCAACGTCGCCCAGTCCGTCCACGCCCGATACGGCAGCGTCAGCGCCGTTTCGATCGCGCCCCACACCGTGTGCTCACGCCCGAGACTCCCTTTCGCCGCGATCGTATGCGGCACCGGCGTCCCATAATACCAACCCGCCCACACCAGCCACGGCGCATACAACAGCGTCGTCAGCAATCCCGCGCGGAAAAACACGCCCAACATCCGCCACCGCGACATCCCCGCCTCCGCCTCGTTGTTGAACAGCCAGAATCCCGCGGCGATCAGCGCGACGTAGATGAAGCTGTCCGGGCGCGTCCACATCAGCCCCGCCCACGCCAGGCCAAGGTGTATCCACATTTTCGATGCCGTCCGCAGATGCGCCCAAAACGCATACGCCAGAAACAGCAGCATCAACCCCGTCTCCATTCCGTTGATCGTGAAATCGAGCGACTTCGCATCGAGCGCCAGCAGCCCCGCCGCCGCCACGATCGCCGCCGCGGGCTGATTCCGCCTCCGCCCGATCGCCACCACCAACGCCGCCGCTCCGCCAAACGCCGCCGCGCTCCACACCCGGAAAATCCACAACGCCACCTCGTCCGACGAATTTCCCGTCAGCGCAAACGCCGCCGCCGGCAGCAGCACGCCGAGCGGCGACGTAAACGTGTGCAGCCGCTCGCCGACGTTGAACACCAGCCCGTTTCCCTCCGCGAGATTCCGGCTCGCCCGATACGTGATGTAATAATCCTCCCACACGTGGTCCGTGAACGCCGCGAACGCCATCGCCAGCATAAACGCCGCGATAAACGCCAGCCCCGGCCCCGAACTCACCCACCGCCGAATCACACCGCCTTCGAGTTTGCTCGCGTCCATTCGCCGGATACAACTCAGCTCAAATCCCGGATCGACCCGAACTCCGGATCGAACAAGCGCCGATAGGTCCGCACGATGCCGCCATCCGTCAGCCCCGCGAGGTAGTCGCAGATCTGCCGCGCCTTGCCCCCCTTCGTCTTTTCCGCCTCGATCAACTTCCCCACTCGCGTCGGCAAAATATGAATCACCCGCGTGCCTTTCTCGACGTAGTTGCGCCACGCCGAATCCCACAAATCGAACAACACCTTCCGCGCCTTGTGCTCGATCTGCTGCAGTTGCGCGCTCTCGAAGATAATGTCGTTCGCCATTTTCTTGAAAAACAGCGCCTCGGCCTCCGCTTCCTCCGACACCACCAGCTCGAAGCGATACCGGTTCGTCTTCCCCGCCATGAAGTTGTCCCGCTCCCGAATTCGGCACGCCGTGATAAACTTCCCGATCTTCTGCGAGAACACGCTTTCCAGGCGATCCGCGCGGATCGCATCGAACAACGTATCCAATAATTGCTGACGCGGCGCATCGATCGGCTCGTCCGCCGCCCACTCCTCGATCCGTGCCTCGTTCAAGAACCCCGCCGTCACGCCGTCGACGATGTCGTTCAACGAATACGCCGCGTCGTCCGCCCAATCCATGATCTGGCACTCGATGCTTTTGAATCCGTTCAACTTCTCCCCGCCGCGCAGCTCGCCCGGAATCTTCGCTCCGCCAAACACGAAGCTCCGCTCCGCCTTCTGCGGATCGTAGAGAAAGTGGTTCGCCGGGGGCGTTTTGAATTCCGAAAACAGCTTTTTGTATTTCAACACGCCATCGAGCAGCGCCCGCGTCGGCTGCATCCCGCGCACGCTCGACTCGTTCTGGATCATCGTCTCCGTCAGCAAGTGCAGCGTCTGCGCGTTCCCTTCGAACCCGCCCCACTTCACCATCAACTCCTGCAGCGTCCGCTCGCCCGAATGCCCAAACGGCGGATGCCCCAGATCGTGCGCGAGACACACCGCCTCCACCAAATCGCTGTCGATGTAGAAATCCTCCCGCAGCGGCCCGCTGCGCGTCCGCAGATACTGGCAGATCGAGCGCCCGATCTGCGCCACTTCCATCGAGTGCGTCAGTCGCGTCCGATAAAAATCATACTCGCCCGACAAAAACACCTGCGTCTTCGACTGCAGTTTCCGAAACGCATGCGCGTGAATGATCCGGTCGCGATCGATTTGGAACGCGTTGCGATAGTCCGTCTTGCGCTCGCCGCCATAGGTCTCGACGTCGAACTCGTTGTAGAAGCGATTCGCCATGAAATCGCTTCGACACGACGAGCAAGCCGCCCACGATGCAAACCCTTATGCGCCGCGTCACCTTCGACACGCCGCTCGGCCGCTGCGCCATCACCTGGCACGACGCCGGCCTCACCGGTTTCGAACTGCCGGACGCCGCGGCGCGCGACTCCGACGATCCCGCCCCGCCCGCCGAAATCTTGCAGCTCATCGATCGCGTCCGCCTCCATCTCTCCGGCCAACCGCAGGATTTCTCCGACGTCCGCTACGACTTTTCCACACTCGCCGACTTCAATCTCGCCGTTCTCCGCGAAACCCTGCGTATCCGCGCGGGTGCTACCACCACCTACGGCGCCATCGCCGCCGCTATTGGCCAACCGCCCGCCGCCAGCCGCGCCGTCGGCGCCGCCCTCGGCGCCAACCGCTGGCCGCTGCTCATTCCCTGTCACCGCGTCGTCGCCGCCGATGGCCGCATGACCGGCTTCTCCGGTCCCGGCGGCATCCGCACGAAAACCCGCCTGCTCGCCCTCGAGGGCGCTCAGCTCCTTTCCGAGTAGGCGCACCACAATAACCCGCCGCCGCAGTTGTCCCGCCCGCGCTTCCGCGTAGGCTCCGCCATGGCTGAAACGATGCGGGCGATCGCCAAAACGCGTGCCGGCCTCGGTCTCGAACTCACCGAAGCTCCGATTTTTTTTCCCACCCCCGGCGTAAACGACGTCCTCATCCGCGTGCGTCGCACGTCCATCTGCGGCACCGATGTGCATATCTACAATTGGGACGCCTGGGCCGCCCAAACCATCAAGCCGCCCATGATCGTCGGCCACGAATTCGTCGGCGTCATCGAAGCCGTCGGCGCCAACGTCCAAGGCTACAAGAAGGGCGATCTCGTCGACGGCGAGGGACACATCGTCTGCGGCCGCTGCCGCAACTGCCTCGCCGGCCGGCGTCATCTCTGCAAGGATACGCGGGGCGTCGGCGTCAACCGCGACGGCGCCTTCGCCGAATACCTCTGCATCCCGGCGAGCAACGCCGTGCACGTCGATCCCGCCATCCCGCTCGACGTCCTCTCCTGCTTCGATCCGCTCGGCAACGCCACGCACACCGCGCTGCAATTCGACCTCGTCGGCGAAGACGTCCTCATCACCGGCGCCGGCCCGATCGGCTGCATGGCCGCCGCGATCGCCCGCCAGGCCGGCGCGCGCAAGGTCGTCGTCACCGATCTCAATCCCGAACGCCTCGCCCTCGCCACCCGCATGGGCGCCACCCGCGTCATCGACGTTTCACGCGAAACGATCTCCGACGTCCAAAAAAGACGTCGGCATGAAGGAGGGCTTCGACGTCGGTCTCGAAATGTCCGGCAGTCCGCGCGCCTTGAACGACATGATCGACAACATCGCGCACGGCGGACGCATCGCCCTGCTCGGCATCATCCCCGAGCGCACCGCCATCGATTGGAATAAAGTCATCTTCAACATGCTCACGATCCGCGGCGTTTACGGACGCGAGATGTATGAAACCTGGTATAAAATGACCGCGCTCATCCAAAGCGGCCTCGATATCACGCCGGTCATCACCCACCGCTTCCGCTACTCCGAATTCGAGCAAGCCTTCGACCTCATGCGCTCCGGCCGTTCCGGTAAAATCATCCTCGATTGGGATCCGCCCTAACCAAGACGCCGCACGCGCCGCTGCCGCCCGCTCACCTCCGCCGCGCCGCTTTTGGCATCGCCAAAATCAACCGCACCGCATCCAGCCTCAACTGCGCCGCCTCGATCCCCGCGCGCGTCCGCTCCAACTGCTCGCGCGCCAGCGCCACTTCTTCCGGTCGCACGTGATCGTTGACGCGCCGCAGATGTTCCAGCCGCGACAACTCCGCCCCCAACGCCTCGCTTGCCCTTTCCCGCGCCGCCTCGCGCAAAGGCTTCGCCCGCGCTTCCGCCCACTCCTCCGCCGTCTCCGCCAGATCTTTCACGCGCCCCGCCTCGAAGCCGGGCTGCTCCAAAAAGCGATGAATATCCGCGTCCGTCGCGAGTGCCGCGAAATCCGCCGACGGATATTCCTCCGTGACATCCGCTCCGCCCAAATCGACCACCACGCGCACCGGCGTCGGTGCGAGAAACTGATCGATGTGCCAGCGGCTTTCCGCGACCGGCTCCAGCACGAATACCGCCTCCAGCAACAATCCCGGCTTCTCCGCCGGCATCGCCACAAACGCCGTCGTCCCGCTCGGCGAGCCCACCAGCAAATCCACCGCGTCCTGCACCAGCGAGTGATCCGCCGTCAGCAGCCGCATGTCCTCCCGCGCAATCGCCCGCCGCCGGTCGAAAGTCGCCAGCATCCCGTCCGCCGGAATCGACGGAAACCCTTCGATGAACGCATGGCTCGGATCGAGAAACACGTCGCCTTCCTCATACTCGCGCACGCGCACGCCGAAGTGATCCAGCAACGCCAGTAAAAACTCCCGCAGCGACCGATCCCCGTCCGCCGCGGCACGCGCGCGATCGTTTTCTCGGCAACGCCCGGATCGAACGAATTCAACTCCAGCAGTCGATCGCGGCCTTTCTTCAGCTTCTCATCGAGCGCGCGACGAAACACCGTCGTCTCCTCCACCAGCGCCTCCAACTTCCGCCGCGCCGCCGCCGGCTCCCCACGTCCATACTCCTGCGCCAGCGCCAGCAGGCGTTCCTTGAATTTCGCGAGGTATTCGTTGCCGCCGTGCAGCGGACGCTCGAACGCATCCAACCCGCGGTGATACCACTCCACCACGCACTCCTCCGCGCTGCCGGTCACATACGGCACGTGGATCCGAATCGTCTCCGCTTGTCCGATACGATCCAGCCGCCCGATCCGCTGCTCGAGCAGCCCGGGATTCAACGGCAGATCGAACAATACGAGGTGATGCGCGAACTGGAAATTCCGCCCTTCGCTCCCGATCTCCGAGCAGATCAACAACTGCGCGCCGTCGCTCTCCGCAAACCACGCCGCATTCCGATCGCGCTGCACCAGCGGCAACCCTTCGTGAAACAAACCCGCTTTCACGCTGCTCTTTTCCTGAATCGCCGCCGCGATCGCCGCGACTTTCCGCTGCGTCTTGCAGATCAGCAAAACCTTCGCCGGGCGCCGCTCCTTCAAGAAATCTACGAGCCACTCGATCCGCGGATCGTCCTTGAACGAATACCGGATCTCCCCCTCCGCGCCCGTCTCTTCAGCATGTAGTTCCCGCGCAATCCGCGCCAGCAGCGTCACGTTGTGATCTTCAATCGGCACCGGACAAAACCGCCGCACCGGAAATCCGGTCATCGCCGCCCGCGTATTACGAAACATCACGCGCCCCGTGCCGTGCTGATCCAGCAAGGTTCGCAGCAACGCCTCCCGCGCCCCCGGCCGCCCCGCATCCAACGCCGCCAGCCCCTCCGCCAAACCTTCCGGATCCTTGTCGAAAATCCGCGCCAGCGCCGCGCGCTCCTCCGCCCCGAGCGGCTTCTTTGCCACGATCTTGTCCGCGATTTCCGCCACTTGGGTGAACCGCGCCATGTCCTCGCGAAACGCATCCAGATCGCTGTAACGCGCCGGATCCAGCAGCCGGAGCCGCGCGAAATGCCCTTCGATCCCGAGCTGCATCGGCGTCGCCGTCAGCAGCAGCAGCCCCGGCGTCCGCTGCGAGAGTTGTTCGACGAGCCCATACTCCGGACTCGCGCGCTCGGGCGTCCACTCGAGGTGATGCGCTTCGTCGACCACGACCATGTCCCATCCGGCCTCCACCGCCTGCGCCGCGCGTCGTTCGTTCCCCGACAAAAACGCCACGCTGCACAACACGAGCTGCGCCGCGAGAAACGGATTCTCGCCCGGATCGCTCTGCTCCAGCGCGCTGCAACGCGCCTCGTCGTAGATCCCGAACCACAAATTGAACCGCCGCAGCAGCTCCACGAACCACTGGTGCACCAGCGTCTCCGGCACGAGCACGAGCGCCCGCTTCACTTTTCCCACCACCAGCAGCCGCTGCAAAATCAGACAGGCCTCGATCGTCTTGCCCAAGCCCACTTCATCCGCGAGCAGCACACGCGGAATCTGCCGGCGCGCCACTTCGTCCAAGATGTAGAACTGATGCGGAATCAGATCCACCCGCCCGCCCAGAAATCCGCGCACGTCCGATTGCCGCAGCTTCGCCTGCATCTCGAGCGTCCGGCGCCGCAACTCGAACGTCTCCGTCGGATCCACCTGCCCCGCCAGCAACCGCTCCGTCGGCGTGCTCACCTGCGTCGCGTCCGACACCTCATCCTCGCGGACTCGTTTGCCCCCGCCGACATACGTCGCGATACCGTCCGCCTCCTCCACCGCTTCCACGATCACCGACGCGCCGTCATGCGTCTTGATCGTTTCGCCCGCGCGAAACACCACGCGTTTCAACACCGGCGTCCCCAGCGCATAAAGCCGCCGCTCGCCCGTCGCCGGAAAATTCACCGCGATCCGCTTCGCCGCGCGATCCACCTCCGTCACCACGCCCAACCCGAGCTCGGGTTCGCGTTCGCTCATGCAGCGTTGACCTGCCACTTCAAGTGCCATGCCCGCATCACGCTCAAGCTTCGCGACGTTTCAAGCGCATCCCTGCACTTCGCCGCTCTCATCGCGTAGTTGCCAAACGCGCGGCGCCGTTTAGCGAAGACCGTTTTCCTCGTGCCTAACTCGTCTCGCCCGAAATCTCCCTGGCTCATCATTCGCCGCTCGCCGATCCATGGCCGCGGCGCCTATGCCCGCGTCGACATTCCCGAGGGCACCCGCATCATCGAATACGTCGGCGAAAAAATCACCAAAGCCGAATCCTACCGTCGCGAAGAACAGCGTCTCGCCCGCCTTGCCGCCGGAGGCGATGGCTGCGTTTACGTCTGGGATCTCAACAAGCGCCACGACATCGACGGTCGCCACGCCTACAACATCGCCCGTCTCATCAATCACTCCTGCGCGCCCAACTGCCGCGCCGAAACCATCCGCGGTCGCGTATGGATCATCGCGGCCCGCGACATCGCTCGCGGCGAAGAGCTCTCCTACGATTACGGTTTCTCGTTCTCCGAATGGGAGAAGCACCCGTGCCGTTGCGGCACCCCCGACTGCGTCGGCTTCATCGTCAACAAAGCCCAACGCTGGCGCGTCCGCCGCATCCTGAAATCCCGCCGCAAATAACGTCTGGTGGTGTGGCTTGGCGCGCGCGAACGCCGGAACTTCCGGTTGCCCCAATTCCGCAAATCGCTATCGCCAGAAACGCTTTCCCCATGCCTCCCTCCCGCGACCTCGCCCCCGGCCGATTCTCCTCCCTCGCCCCGTTGATCCTCCGCCTCCCCGTCGGCGCGCACCTGATCTATGGCACACAGGACAACGTTTTCTCCTGGGCACGAATGCTCGAGTTTCGCGACTTCCTCGGCCAACACGGTTTTCCGCTCCCGCTCGTCTGCGCCATCGTTTCCGTCGCCGCCCAGTTCCTCGCCGGCGTTCTTTTTATCCTCGGCTATCGCACACGCGAAGCCTCCGCCGTGATGGTCTTAAACTTCCTCGTCGCGATCTTCGGCGTCCATGTCGCCCACGGCCATCCCTACCCCGCCACGTTCCCCGCTCTCTTCATGCTCGCCGCTTCGCTCAGTCTCTTCTTCAGCGGCCCCGGCGCCCTCGCTCTCGATCATCGCCGCGCCAAGTAGCGCGGTGCGTCAGCCCGCGCAAAGCTCTACTCCGCCATCACCACCCGATGCGCCGGTAACTGCGTGCGAAACCACGTCCGCTGCTTCTTCACCAGCCCGCGCGTGTTCTTCGCAATCTCCGCCGCAAGATCCTTCTCCGCCAATCGCCCTTCCAACATGTCGATCGTCTCGCGATAGCCGATCGCCCGCACAGCACTCGGATTCTCCTTCAATCCGCGCCCCAACAAACCGCGCACTTCCTCCACCAAACCTTCCTTCAACATCGCCGCCACGCGCACCTCGATCCGCCGCGCCAACTCCGCCGGTTCGCGCTCGATCCGCGTCAATTCGACGTCCCACTCCGCAAACGCCGAGGGCCGTCGCTTAAACTCCTCCGCCAGCTCCGCCAGCGTTCGCCCCGTCGCCAGGCATCGCTCCAAGGCCCGCGTCACCCGCCGCGGATTCGCCACGTCCAACGACCCGAGTCCCTGCGGATTCAACTCCCGCAATCGCCGCACCGCGTCTTCGCGCGTTATCACCGCGACTTCCTCCCGCACCGCCGCCGGCACGTCCACATCGTCCGCCACCGGCGCAAAAAACGCCTTCAGATAGAATCCGCTTCCGCCCGTGACCAACACCGCCCGCCCGCGCGCCGCGATTTCCTCCACCGCCTCGCGCGCGCGTCGCACATATTCCACGACGTCCATCCGTTCCGTCACTTCGCACACGTCGATCAAGTGATGCGGCACCCGCGCCAGCTCCGCCTTCGTCGGCTTCGCCGTGCCGATGTCCATCCCGCGATAAAACAACAACGAGTCGCACGACACGATCTCCGCCCCGTTCTCCTCCGCCCACCGCAGCGCCCGCTCCGTCTTTCCCACCGCCGTGCAGCCGGTGAGCACCGAAATCGTCCCCCTCTTTTTTTCTCCCGTCATCCCGCTACGCGTTCCTCTCCACGCCCGACGCCCACCCGCTCACAATTTCCCAAACGCCATCGCGCAATTCCGCCCCGCCGCCTTCGCCGCATACAACGCCTTGTCCGCCGCCGCCACCAGCGCCTCGCCCGTCTTTGCGTCATCCGGCAGCGACGCCGCCCCCGCGCTCACCGTCACGTTCAACGGCAAGGTCTCATTCGCGATCACCGGCGCCCGCTCGATCGCCGCACACACCCGCCGCGCCATCGTGATCGCCGCGTCGCGATTCGTCTCCATCAACACCACCACGAACTCCTCGCCGCCGAATCGCGCCACGCGATCCACGCTTCGCACTTCCTCCGACAAACGCCGCGCCACTTCGCGCAGCACCGCGTCGCCCACGGGATGCCCGTGGGTGTCGTTGATCCATTTAAAGCGATCGATGTCGATCATCAGCAGCGACAGCGGATGTCCAAACCGCCGCGAGCGCTCTTCCTCCTCCGCCAAAATCCGCTCGAACTCCCGCCGGTTCAGCAAACCCGTCAACTGATCCCGCGTCGCCAGCCGCCGCAACGCCTCCAGCGTCTCGCCGAGCTTCAACGCATACCGCAACGACCGCTCCAGCGTCCGCGAGGTGATCTCGCCTTTCACCAGATAATCCAGCGCGCCCGCGTTCATCGCCTCGATGTCGACGCGCTCCGACGACTCCGCCGTCAAAAACACGATCGGCGTCCGGCACCCCTTCGCCACCGCCTGCCGGATCAGCTCCAACCCGTTCCGCGGCCCGAGCTGATAGTCCAGGAGACACGCCGCATACTCCCCCGACAGCAGCCTCGCCAGCCCGTCCTCGAAGGTCTCCGCCCACTCCAAATCGAATTGCTCGCCTGGAAAATTCTTGAAGTGCGCTTGCGTCAACCGGAACTGCATCCGGTCGTCGTCGATCAACAGAATCCTCCGCTTCATCGCCCCGATTTCCTCAACCGAGTTTCGTGCCCGCCACCAAGTCCCGCGCCACGGCCCCCAGTTTCGCCACGATTTTCTCGCGCGATCCCAGGTTCTCGCGAATGCAGTTCACCAGCGCGCTGCCGACCACCACGCCGTCCGCCGCGGCCGCCACCTGCGCCACCTGCGCCCGCGTGGAGATGCCAAATCCCACCACCACCGGCAGCGTCGTCGCTTTTCGGATACGCGCGATCGCCTCGGGAATGTTGTCCGCGACCTGCTCGCGCACGCCCGTCACGCCTTCCCGCGACACGTAGTAAATGAACCCCGTCGCCGCCTTCACGATCTTCGTGATCCGCGCCTCCGGCGTCGTCGGCGCCACGATGAACACCGTATCCAGATTTTCCTTTCGGCACGCCGCCGCCACCTCGTCCGCCTCCTCCGGCGGTAGGTCGAGCGTCAGCATCCCGTCCACACCGCTCGCCTTCGCCGCCTTCACATACGCTTCGATGCCGTTCGCGAACACGAGGTTGTAATACGTGTAAAACACCACCGGCACTTCGCTGAACTCGCGGATCCGCCGCACCAGTTCAAACACCCGCGCCGCCGTCATCCCGCTCGCCAGCGCCCGCTGCGCCGCCAGTTGATTCGTCAACCCGTCCGCCAGCGGATCCGAAAACGGCACGCCCAGCTCCAGCACGTCCACGCCGCTCTCGATCACCGTCCGACACACCTCCAGCGACGTGTCGAAATCCGGGTCTCCGGCGCACAAATACGCGACAAACGCCGCGCGATTCTCTTTTCGGGCACGTTCAAAGGCTTGGACGATCCGTGACATGGAGCCCCATCGCCGCAAAAACCCGCCGCCGGCGCAAAGGCAAAATTCCCGCGCCATTCCAGTCCGTTCACGGCAGCGCAAAATCCACCACCACCGGCCGGTGATCCGACAGGTAACACTTCACGATTTCGCAGTGCGCCACGTGACACGCCGACGGCAGAAACACGAAGTCCAGCAACCTCCCCGGCAGCGGCGACGGAAATGTCCGCCCGCTCGCCGGATGCAGCACGTATTCGCCGTAGTCCGACAGATGGCTCAGCAGCGCCGCCGTCGCATCCGCGCTCGTTCCCGGATTGTTCAAATCCCCGCACACGATCGCCGGCACATGCCAGCGCCCCGGCGCGAGCCGCTGCTTCTCCCGCAACCACGCGAGCAACCGCCCGATCTGCCGGATCCGATGCTCCCGCGAACTGAAATGCAGATGCAAATTCACGATCGGCACCACCCGCCCGCCGACCTCCACCTCCGCAAATAAAAACCCCTTCTCCCCCACGCTCCGCTGCCCAAACACCACCGTTTCGCTCGTCGCGATCGGATGCCGCGACAACAGCGCATTCCCATAACTCAAATTCAACAACCCCGCCCGCCGGTTGTGCACGCCAAACACCGCGTGCTGAAATCCCGTGTGCAGCCGCAGATATTCCAGATGGTCGAAATTCCCCGCCCACAACGACCGCTCATCCACCTCCTGCAACGCCACCAAGTCCGGTTGCAAATCGCCGATCAGCCGCGCGATCTTCCGCAGATTCGCCCGCAACTTCTGCGCCGAGGTGAACCCTTGGATCGGTGCCAAACCTCGCCCGTGGGCAATGTTGAAGGTGACAAGACGCAGCCGCGACATGAACACCCCCAACGTGAAACTCGGCGTCCCCGAGGCAAGGCAAACGCCCGTCCGAAAAAAAAGGCGCCGCCCTCCGCGACGCCCCTTGCCCCACCCGCCCGCCGGCGCTCTTACCTTCGTCGACTAAACCGCCGCCGGCCGCGGAAATTTCCTCCACCTCCGCCGCAGAAACACCACCGCCCCGAGCAGCGCCGCACCCGCCACCGCATACGTCGACGGCTCCGGCACCGGCACAAACTGCCCGCGAATCTCTCCACCGGGATAAAGCGTGCTGTGCACGTTCACATACCAGTTTCCCGCTCGCAGGTTCATCACGTCCTCATCCGTGATCATCAGTGATAATCCCGACGGCGAACCGTTCGGCAGCGGATACACAATCCCTCCATTCACTCCCGGTGGCGCCAGATGGATGTGGGCCGCCGTCTGCTCGGCCAGCAGCCCCTCGAACGTATACTCGAACGTGAACCAGTTCGTCTCCAGATCCAGCGTCGCATGCCCGATCCCCCACGCCGGCGTGTCACGCGGAGGCACTTCCTGCGACCCGGTCAACGTCGTTCGAAACATAAGCTGCCCCCACGAGACATGGGCCAGCGCAAGCGTCAGCACTAGGAAAGCATACTTCTTCATGGCGCCCTACTCTACGCCCCGAACACCTCCGCCGACATGAGGCCGCCTCCTTCTCCACATTGCCGAAAGCCGCGGTCGCGCTCGCTCATCCAAACCCGCACCTCGTGCAACAAACCGTTACGATTTTCCCAAAAGTAACACGGTGCTTCACACCCGCGCCCTTGGCACCAAGTCATTCCTTTTCGCCCGCCCCCCCAAAAAAAAGGCGGGCCGAAAAGCCCGCCTTTGCCACGCACGCGTGTGTTCGCGAATCACCCGTCGCACCTAGTTCTGCACCTTGAACGCGATCTCCAACGGCGTGCCCGCCGTCCCGCCGCCTCCAGATTTTGAATACGGCACGACCTTCAACGTGTAGTTCCCCGTCGACGGTTTCCACACGCGATATTTTCCGGTATCGTCCCCGGCGAGTGCGAACGGCGCCGCGCTCTCCGTGCTGAACTTCTTTCCGTTCAGATAGAAGACCACGCTCTGCGCCGACGAGCCGACATCCGCCCGCAGATTCAGCCCCGACCCGTCGTTCGACAAATCGATGACGGCGCCGTTCGTCAGGCTCCGCAGCTCCTGCTGCTTGCTCGCATTGATCAACGCCAGCTTCGTCACCGTCAGTCCGCCGCTCGGCGCCGGCTGCGACACATCGCCCTTGTCCTTCACCGTCACGGTGATCTCCAGCGGCGTTCCGACCGCACCCGTTCCGCCTGCTCCCGAATACGGCACCGCCCGGATCGACAGCGTGCCCGTCGAGGGCGTCCATTTCCGATATTTTCCGCTGTCGTCCTGCGCCATCGCATACGGCGCGGTGCTTTCCGTGCTGAACTTCTTTCCGTTCAGGTAAAACACCACGCTCTTCACCGCACCGCTCGCGTCGGCACGCACGTTCAACGCCTTGCCGTCCTCGGCGAACACGATCGCGCCGCCGTTCGTCAGCGTCCGGACATCCTTCTGCTTGTCGGCATTCACCAGCGTCAGCTTCGTCACCGTCATCCCCGTCGGCTGCTGCTGATCAGGCGCGGGCGCCGGTGCGCTGCCGCCGGTGCGGCGCAACAACGCCACCCAGTCCGAGCTCGTTTCCGACGGCGGCTTGCCCACCGCCGCGGCTGAACCGCCTTTCACCGTCGAAACCGTTCCCGTCTTCAAGCTCCCGCCGGTCCGCGGATTGAACCAATGCACACTGTAGGTCTCTCCCGCCGGGAGCGTGATATTCGTCGTCACTCCGCCCGGCAGATAGATCGCATACGTCGAGCCTTTCTTGCCGAAACAATAATCCGAACTCGACGACGTGATGCCGTTGAAATTCTCCACGAGCGGCAGCGGCATGTAATCACGGATGAACTGCGCCGCATAGTGCGTCTGCGTCCACAGCTTGTCGCGTGTGCGCCAGTCTTCGCAGGTCAGATCGTGATGCGGATAGTCGTATCCAAAATACCACTCCAGCCCGCCCGCGCCCGCCAACAAACTCCCCCACAGCACGCGATGCCGGATTTCCGTGCGCGACGTATCATATGAATCGGGCTTCGCTCCGACCGACGCGTGCCCCAGCTCGTCCACCGCCACGACCCACTTCTGCCCCGACGCCGCCGATTTCTTCACCCACTTCAGCGTTTCGTCATGCACGATCGCCGGGCTCTGCAATTGCAGCGACGCCCCGCTGATCACCGGATGCCCGATCATCGGCGTGTAAACCTTGTCCCGATCCGCCGGAAACGTGTGCACCGCGATCAGATGCTGATACGGATCCAGCGCGTTGATGAAGTCCGCAAACGCCGTCCGCTGCGCCGCCGTGTTCGTGTTTTCCTCCCCGAGATTCCAAGTGAGTCCCAGGTGATGACCAAACCGCGCCACGAGCTCGCGATAATAAAGCTTCCGCTGCGTGCCCAGCGATCCGCCGTCCAGCAACTGATCGGTTTCCTGTTCCTGCGTCACCACGTGCATGTGGATCCCGAGCTTCTCCATGTGGCTGAAAACGATCTCCCACTGGTCCAGCTTGCTCAC
>JGI12420J12819_1000718_pt1 | contig 17114 bp, 15 predicted proteins | sample Passage237A_FD_12819 | JGI IMG/M metagenome (IMG submission 12819) | reverse complement strand
ACGCAGACTCGTTCGGAGATCGTGCAGATCGCGGACATCTTCCGCGCGAAGATCGTGAATCTCTCGCACGAAAACCTGATCATCGAGCTCACCGGCACCGACGATAAGATCAACGCGCTGATCAGTCTGCTGGAGCCGTTCGGAATTCTCGAACTGGCGCGCACCGGACGACTCGCGCTGAAGCGCTGAGGTGCTTGCTCAGCACAGTTGAGAGTTGAGAGATGAGAGTTGAGTGACCAAACCTCGTTTTTCCTCTCGCTGCTTTCTCTCAATCCCCGACTCCCAACTCTCAATTTTTCATCAACATGCCCGCTAAAGTCTACACCGACAAAGACGCCGACCTCGGCGTGTTTCAGAACAAAACGCTCGCCGTCCTCGGCTACGGTTCGCAGGGCCATGCCCACGCGCTGAACCTCAAGGACAGCGGCTGCAAGGTCATCATCGGCCTCTATGAGGGATCAAAGTCGAAGCCTGTCGCCGAGGAGCATGGTTTCGAGGTCGTCGACACGGCGGAAGCGGTGCGTCGCGCGGATGTGATCATGGTCGGTTTGCCGGACATGAAGCAGGCGGATGTTTACGAGCAGGACATCGCGCCGAATCTCTCGAAGGGGAAGACGCTGCTGTTCTCGCACGGCCTCGCGATTCACTTCGGGCTGATCAAGCTGCCGAAGGGCGTGGACTGCATCATGGTCGCGCCGAAGGGCCCGGGCCACATGGTTCGCCGCCTTTACACCGAGGGCAAAGGCATGCCGGCGTTGATCGCGGTCGCGCCGGGCAGCTCGAAGAAGGCGAAGCAGGCGGCGCTGGCGTGGGCGAAGGGCATCGGCTCGACGCGCGCGGGCGTGCTGCAGACAACCTTCAAGGAAGAGACCGAAACGGATTTGTTCGGCGAACAGGCCGTGTTGTGCGGTGGCGCGAGCGCGCTCGTGCAGGCCGGTTTCGAGACGTTGGTCGAGGCGGGTTATCAGCCGGAGATGGCGTATTTCGAGTGTCTCCACGAGCTGAAGCTCATCTGCGATCTCATGTATGAGAGCGGCATCGCCGGCATGCGTTTCTCGATTTCCGAGACGGCCAAGTATGGCGACATCACCCGCGGCCCGCGCGTCGTGAACAAGAAGACCAAGGCCGAGATGAAGAAGATCCTGAAGGAGATTCAGACCGGCAAGTTCACCAAGGAGTGGGTCAAGGAATACAAGGGCGGCCTGAAGAACTACAAAAAGCTGCTCGCGAACGGCGAAAAGCATCAGATCGAGAAGACGGGCGCGTATCTGCGCGGCATGATGCCTTGGATGGCGAAGAAGCACATCAAGGGCGTGCAGGCGGCTTACTAAGTCGAACGCGACATTGCCAATTCACCGGGGCGCAGGCACAGTCTGCGCCCCTTTTTATTTTGTGACCAAAATCGTTCTAGCCACCCGCAAGAGTCCACTGGCGCTGCGTCAGACCGAGATGGTCGCGGCGCATTTGCAGACGGCGCTCGGCGCCGAAACCGAGCTGCTGAAGATTGTCACGACTGGCGATCAGCGCCTGGAGTGGTCGTTGGAGCAGAAGGGCGGCAAGGGGCTTTTCACGAGCGAACTCGAGCATGCGTTGGAGCGGAAGGAGGCGGATCTCGCGGTGCACAGCACGAAGGATCTGCCGGGCGACATGCCGCCGGGGCTGGCGATTGCGGGGTATCTGCCGCGCGCGGATACGCGCGACGTGCTGGTGTTGCGCGCGGGCGTGGCGAAGCCGAAGACGATCGCGACAGGCAGTCCGCGGCGGCGGTTGCAGATCGCGAAGCTGTATCCAGATGTTGAATTCACCGAGATCCGCGGCAATGTGGATACGCGGCTGCGGAAGATCGGCGAACAGCACGTGGCGGACGGCACGATTCTGGCGAGCGCGGGTTTGAACCGGCTGGGGATTGGCAACTGGCCCGGCGTGGAGTTTCACGCGCTGGGATTTCACGACATGGTGCCGGCGGTGGGGCAGGGCGCGATCGCGATCCAGTGCCGTGCGGAAGATGTGACGAAGTTCGCGGGCGTGTTCGACATCGCGACGGCGGGTGAGGTGAACATCGAGCGGGCTTTTCAGGCGGCGCTGGGCGTGGGGTGTCACACGGCGTTCGGAGCGCATGCGACGGCGGACAAGTTGTATCTTTACCACGAGGCCGTGGGCTTTCGGGAATTTCCGATCGCGCCGGCGGATGTGCTCGAGCCGGCCGCGTTTGCGGCGCGGGTTTTGAAAGAGCTGGGTTTGAAGTAATGCGGCGGAGAGCCGCCCATCGATTTAACGAAATGGCAAAGTCTTCCACACCTCTATCGGGTCGTCGCATCGTGGTGACTCGCGCGCGCGAGCAGGCGTCGGAGCTCGCGGGCAAACTGAGCGCGCTGGGCGCCGAAGTGATCGAGCTGCCGCTGATCCGCGTATCGAAAAGCATCTCGAAAGAGTCGCTCGCCGACGTGCTGCTGGAACTCGGGAGTTACGACTGGATCGTGTTCACGAGCCCGAATGGCGTGCGGTATTTCTTCGAGGAGTTCCTGCGGATCTTCGACGATATTCGTTCGCTGGGATTGCTGCGTTTCGCCTGCGTGGGCGAAGGGACGGCGAAGTTGATTCGCGAGCTGCACCTGAAGGTCGAGTGCATGCCGAAGATCGCGACGGCGGAGGCGCTGGCCGACGAGTTGATTGCGACGGGCAGCCTCGACAATGCGAAGGTGATCGTGGTCACGGGTAATTTGAATCGTGATACGTTGGTCACGAAACTCGAAGATGCGCGGGCGATCGTGGATCAACTGCAGGTTTATCAAACGGAGAAGACCGATTTGAGTGGCGATCCGGGCGCGGCGGATTTTCGGGCGAAGGGCGCCGATGCGATCTTGTTCGCGAGCTCGTCGGCGGCGCAGTCGTTCGTGGATCAGGCGGCGGCGTTGAAATTGGAGCCGGGCGCGAAGCGGCCGCTGGCGGGAAGCATCGGGCAGCAAACGAGCGAGACGATGAAGGCGGCAGGAATCCCGGTGGATTTCGCGGCGAAGGAACCGAGTTTGGACAGTCTGGTGGAGGCTTTGGTGAAGAAGCTGAAGTAGCCCAGGGCACACACGGAAACCGGAGCTTTATTTCGGTGTGTTCCGTGTATTCTGTGGGCCAATCCTATGAAGGTTCCGTTCCTCGATCTTTCTTTGCAGCACCGGGCGCTGCGGGAGCCGGCGCTGGCGGCGTTGGCGGCGACGTATGATGCGACGCGGTTTTGTCTCGGGAAGGACGTCGAGGATTTCGAAAAGAACTTCGCGGCGACGCTGGGTTATCCGCGCGCGCTGGGAATGAACAGCGGCACATCGCCGCTGCACGTCGCGTGCATGATCGCGGGGTTTGGGCCGGGCGACGAGGTGATCGCGCCGCCGTTCACGTTTATTTCGACGGTGTGGGGCGTGACCTATGTCGGCGCGACGCCGCGGTTCGTCGACATCGAGGAAGGCACGTTCAATATTGATCCCGCGAAGATTGAGGCGGCGATCGGACCGAGGACGAAGGGGATTATCGTCGTGCATCTGTTCGGCCAGCCGGCGCGGATGGACGAAATCATGGCGATCGCGAAAAAACACGGGTTATTCGTGATCGAGGACTGTGCGCAGGCGGCGGGCGCGAAATATCGCGGAACGCCGGTGGGGATCATCGGCGATGCGGGGACGTTCAGTTTTTATCCGACGAAGAATCTCGGCGGGTGCGGGGAGGGCGGGGCGTTTGTGTCGCGTAGTGAGGAAATCCATACGCGCGCGCGGCACATTCGCGTGCATGGCTCGGACCGGCGTTACTATCACGACATCGTCGGCGGGAATTTCCGCATGGATGGATTCCAGGGCGCGCTGCTGAACGTGAAGCTGCCGCATCTCGCGAGGTGGACGGCGCGGCGGCAGGAGATCGCCGGGCGGTATCTGGCGGAGATCAAGCTGGCGGATGTGCGGCTGCCGGACCAGCCGGAGTATGGGCGGTCGGTGTTTCACCAGTTCACGATGCGTCATCCGCGGCGCGATGCGTTGAGGGAGCATTTGGCGAAGCACGAAGTTGGGACGGATCTGATTTATCCGGTGCCGCTGCATTTGCAGAAGTGCTATGCGGGGCTCGGGCTTGGCGAGGGATCGCTGCCGGTGGCTGAGGCTGCGGCGAAGACCTGCGTGAGCTTGCCGATTTTCCCGGAGCTCACGGATGAGCAGGTCGACCACGTGATCCGGTCGGTGAACTCGTTTTAGGAGCCACGAAATACACGAAACACACGAAAGAACGGATTTGGTTTTCGTGTCTTTCGTGTGTTTCGTGGTAGTCAATGATCGACGGTATCCGATTTAAAGTCTGCGGGTTGACTTCGCTGATTGATGCGGAGTTCGCGGACAAGTGCGGAGCGGATTATCTGGGCTTCATCCTGTATCCGAAATCGCCGCGGCATTTGACGCTGGATCAGTATCGCGCGATGGCGCCGCGGTTGCCGGAGCGGAGAAAAGTGGCGGTGTCGGTGGAGCCGACGCTCGAGGAACTCGCGGCGATGAAGGAGGAGGGATTCGATTATTTTCAGATTCATTTTCGACCGGAGACGCCCGAGTCGCGGTTGAACGAGTGGTCGCGGCTGGTGGGGGAAAAACATCTGTGGCTTGCGCCGAAGCTGCCGCCGGAAGCGGATGTGTCGGCGGCAACGCTGGCGGTCGCGAAGTTCGTGTTGCTCGACACGTTTCACCAAGACGGTTTCGGCGGGTCCGGAAAGACGGGCGACTGGGCCAAGTTCGCGCGTCACCAGAAAGCGCATACGCAAAATCATTGGATTCTCGCGGGCGGATTGAACCCGGAGAACATCGGCGGGGCGTTGCGCGCGAGCGGCGCGAAGTTCGTGGACGTGAACAGCGGGGTGGAAGCGGCGCCGGGGGTGAAGGATATCGAGAAGCTGAAGCGTTTCGTGGTGGCGATGCACCGGGCGATGACCGAGGCGTAGCGTTCCGCAGGGGGCGTTCGGGAGACGAGCGGGACGAAGGATGTTTCCGCTTGTCGGGATTTCGGTGCGGGGGATGCTAGTCGGCTCGCATGCCAAACACCGCTCATCGCATTGTTCGAGCATGGCTCGAGTCGCTCACCGAGGGCGTCGTGGAACTCGATCGCGACTGGATGGGAGCGCATCCGCCGCAGTTTTCGACGGGGGATCACTGTCTGGCGCCGGGGGGGCTTGCTCCGGCGTCGATGCTGACGACGGGGCGGGTGTTTGGTTATTTCGTGCGGGGTGACGAGATCGTGTTCGTTTTGGCGGACGTGCCGCGCACGGGGCTCGATGTGAGTGGGGCGAAGCTCTATCTCGCGGGTGATTTCAACGGCTGGCAGCAGGCGGTCGGCGTGGAGGAGTGGCGGATGCGACCGGCGGAGATCAATGGCGAGCGGATCTTCGCGTGGTCAGGGCCGGCGGAGCGGTTTTTCACGCCGGGCGGGCAGCGGTTCAAATTTGTGACGGGGGATCATCACTGGCTGAGCCTGCCGGATGATGCGCCGAACGTGGTGCGCGATGACGCGGGCAATGTGAATCGCGTCATCGATCCGCACCGAACGGGTAGGCATTTGTGGCGGTTTACGCTGCCGACGCCGGTGGATTTGGCGGAGCCGTTGATGCTGGGATGGGCGACGGGGACGACGCGGGAATCGGTGCGCGTGGCGCCGGGCGATTTCTTTTATCGGTTGAGGACCGAGCTGCCGCTGGGGGCGTTGGTGCGCGGGAGCGAGACGGTGTTTCGACTGTTCGCACCGCGGGCGCGGGCGGTGACGTTGTATTTGTGTGAAACGCTCGCGGGGCAGGACACGGCGAGGAGCTGGCCGCTGATGCGGCGCGGCGACGGCGCGGGCGTATGGGAGGTCGCGATCGACCGGCGGCTGCATGGATGGTTTTATTGGTTCACGGTCGACGGGGTGCGGGAAGGCCCGGGAAGATTCGATCCATCGATGCGGGTGCTCGATCCGTATGCGCTGGCGACGGTGGGGCGCGAAGGGCCGGGGATCGTGTTGGATCCCGAGTGGATCGGCGAAGGCGATCGAAGTTTTCGTGCGCCGGCGTGGCAGGATTTGATCATCGTCGAGGCGCACGTGCGCGATCTGGCGGCGCAGGCGCCGGTGGCGGCGACCGAGGAGGAAAGGCGGGGATTTGTCGGGCTGAAGAAGTGGGTGGAGAGCGAAGATTTCTATCTGCACAGGCTCGGCGTGAACTGCGTGGAGTTGCAGCCGATCCAGGAGTTCGACGACGCGAACGGCGAGTATCACTGGGGCTACATGACGAATAATTTCTTCGCTCCCGAGAGCAGCTATGCCCTCGAGCCGGAGAAGGCGTCGGGCGTGCGCGAGTTCCAGGAACTCGTGCGGGCGTTTCACCGGCGCGGGATGGCGGTGTTGCTCGACGTTGTTTTCAACCACGTGGGCGAGCCGGCGCATCTGATGTTTGTCGACCGCTTGTATTACTTCGAGCAGGACGCGGAAGGGCGGCTGGCGAATTGGAGCGGGTGCGGGAACGACCTGCGTGCGCGTTCGGCGATGGCGACGCGGCTGATCATCGATGCGTGCACGCATTTGATCGAGGCGTATGGCGTGGATGGGTTTCGCTTCGATTTGGCGGAGCTACTCGGCGTGGACGTGTTGCGTGAGATCGAGCGGGCGCTGAAGCGGGTGAAGCCGGACGTGATCCTGATCGCGGAACCGTGGAGCTTCCGCGGGCACGCGGCGACGGCGTTGCGCGACACCGGATGGGCGTCGTGGAACGACAGCTATCGCAACTTCCTGCGCGACTACGTGCGTGGCTACGGTTCGCCGGCGCGGATGGAGTATTTCCTGAAAGGCTCGCCCTGGTATTTCGCGAAGTGGCCGGCGCAGACGGTGAATTACACGGAGTCGCACGACGATCGGACGTGGATCGACATGATCACGGAGAATCCGAATTTCGACGGTTACGCGCCGACGGCGAACGACCGGAAACGCACGCATTTGATGGCGGCGCTGCTGTTCATGTCGGTCGGCATTCCGATGATTTCGGCGGGGCAGGATTTTCTGCGTTCGAAACGCGGGGTGAACAACACCTACCTTCGGGGCGATCTCAACGCGCTCGAGTATCGCCGCGTCTACCGGCATCTCGGCTCGCACCGTTATTTTGCGGAGTGGATTGCATTTCGGCGGAGCGAAACGGGCCGGCTGCTGCGGCATTTCGCGCGGGTGGGGGATGGGTTCTTCCAGTTCTTCTTCCTGCCCGAGAGTTCGGCACTGGCCGTGATCTACAATGCGGACCAGTCGCTGGGGCGTCGGCGGCTTTTGTTTGCGGTGAATCCCAGCCTGGCGGACGTCGCGGTGCCCATCGACGAAGCGGCTGCTGCACTTCCTTGGCGACAACTGGCGAACGAGGAGAGGTTCTTCGATGCGGACGGGCCGGGCGCGAGCCAGCCGGTCGAACGTGAACTGTTTGTGCCGGCGCTGGGTTGCGGGCTTTGGCGCTGCGACAGTTGAACGCCAAATAACACGGGAATTATGCCATCTTTTGCGTCGCCAAAACCCTTGCATCCCGGGGGGCCGCGCTGTTCATTCCGCTCTCCGCGCTTACGCGCGGCGCTTCCAAATTAGAAAACAACACCTACCAACGGAAAGTCCTCCCATGGCAGTCAAAGTCGCTATCAATGGTTTCGGTCGCATCGGCCGTCTCGTGTTCCGCGCGCTGGTCGAGCAAGGCCTGCTCGGCTCGACGTTCGAAGTCGTCGCCGTCGGCGACATCGTGCCGGCGGACAATCTGGCCTATCTGCTCAAATACGATTCCACGCAGGGCAAGTTCAACGGCACCGTTGGCTCCAAGAAGTCCTCGCCCGACAAGGCCGAGGACGACGTGCTCGTGGTCAACGGCCACGACATCCTCGTGGTGAGCGCCAAGACCCCGGCCGAACTGCCGTGGGCGAAGCTCGGCGTGCAGCTCGTGATCGAGTCGACCGGCCTCTTCACGGAAGCCGAGAAGGCCAAGGGCCACATCACCGCGGGCGCCAAGAAGGTCATCATCTCCGCTCCGGCGAAGGGTGAAGACATCACGGTCGTGGTCGGCGTGAACGACGACAAGCTCGACCTCGCCAAGCACACCGTCATTTCGAACGCCTCCTGCACCACGAACTGCCTCGCGCCGGTCGTGCACGTGCTCCTGAAGGAAGGCTTCGGCGTCGAGGAAGGCCTCATGACGACGATCCACTCCTACACCGCGACGCAGAAGACCGTCGACGGTCCGTCGAAGAAGGACTGGAAGGGTGGCCGTTCCGCCGCGATCAACATCATCCCGTCCTCGACCGGCGCCGCCAAGGCGACCGCGCTCGTGCTGCCGGAGGTGAAGGGCAAGCTCACCGGCATGTCCTTCCGCGTTCCGACCCCGACCGTGTCGGTGGTCGACCTCACGGTCCGCACGACGAAGGAAACCTCCTACAAGGAAATCTGCGCCGCGATGAAGCGCGCGTCGGAAACCTATCTGAAGGGCATCCTGGCCTACACCGAAGACGAAGTCGCCTCGACCGACTTCATCCACGACAAGCACTCGTCGATCTTCGACGCGGGCTCGGGCATCGAGCTCAACCCGAAGTTCTTCAAGCTCGTCTCGTGGTATGACAACGAGTGGGGCTACTCGAACCGCGTGGTGGACCTCACCAAGAAGATCGCCGCTTCGCTGTAAGACTTAAACTCCGTCGCCCACGGAATACACGGACCACACGGAATGATCAGTTTTCCGTGTATTCAGTGTGTTCCGTGGGCACTTTTATTTCTGAGGATCAATCATGCCGAAATTTAAATCCATCCGCGACCTCGACCTCGCCGGGAAGCGCGTCTTCATTCGCGTGGACTTCAACGTCCCGCAGGACAAGGCCACCGGCGCCATCACCAACAACGCGCGCATCGTGGCCGCGCTGCCCACGATCAATTACGCGCTCGAAAAGGGTGCCGCGGTCGTGCTCGCCAGCCATCTCGGCCGGCCCAACGGCAAGCCGAATGCGAAGTATTCCCTCAAGCCGGTCGCCGACGAACTTTCGAAGCTGTTGAACAAGCCGGTGAAGTTCCTCGACGACTGCGTCGGCCCCGCCGTCGAAGCGGCGTGTGCGCCGGGGGCGTTGAAGGCCGGCGATGTCGTTCTCCTCGAAAACCTCCGCTTCCACATCGAGGAAGAGGGCAAGGTGAAGGAGAAGCAGGCGGACGGCACGGAGAAGTCGATCAAGGCCGATCCGGCGGCGGTGGAGGCTTTCCGTGCTTCGCTCTCGAAGCTCGCCGATGTTTACGTGAACGACGCCTTCGGCACCGCGCACCGCGCGCACAGCTCGATGGTCGGCGTGCAACTCAAGGACAAGGCCGCCGGCTTCCTCATGCAGGCGGAGCTCGATGCGTTTGCGAAGGTGATCGACAACCCCGCGCGTCCGCTGCTCGCCATCCTCGGCGGTGCGAAAATCGCGGACAAGATCCCGCTCATCAACAACCTCCTCGAAAAAGCCGACGAGCTGATCATCAGCGGCGGCATGTCTTTCACCTTCAAGAAGGTGCTCGAAGGCATGGAAATCGGCACCAGCCTCTTCGATCCGGAAGGCGCGAAGATCGCGAAGGAATTGTTCGACAAGGCAAAGGCCAAAGGCGTGACGATCACGCTGCCGGTCGACTTCATCACCGCCGATCGTTTCCCGGGTTCGCCCGAGGACATCGCGGCGGTGCAGACCGGCGTTGCGACCGACAAGGAAGGCATTCCCGCCAACTGGATGGGCCTCGATGCCGGTCCGAAGAGCCGTGAGCTGTTCGCGCAGGCCATCGGTCGCGCGAAGACGATCGTGTGGAACGGTCCCGCGGGCGTGTTCGAGGTCGACAAGTTCGCCGAGGGCACGAAGGCGATGGCCGACGCGATTGCGAAAGCGACGGAAGCCGGCACCGTGACGGTCGTCGGCGGCGGCGACACGGCGACAGCGGCGAAGAAGTTCAAAGTCGCGAAGGTGGTGACGCACTGCTCCACCGGCGGCGGCGCGAGCCTCGAGCTGTTGGAAGGGAAAGTGCTGCCCGGCGTCGCGTTCCTCGAAAGCTGAAACTGAATTGTGGGTTGCGCGTTCGCCCGCGTCGTTGGGCGACGGGCGCGCAACCTGCCTCCTTACTCCCGCACCTTATACCATGAATCCTCGCAAGAAACTCATCGCCGGCAATTGGAAGATGAACAAGACGAACGGCGACGCCGTTTCGCTCGTCAAAGAGATCGTCGCCGCCGCCGGTCAGAACAACGACGTCGAAATCGTCGTATGCCCGCCTTTCACCTCGATCGAAGCGGTCGGCAAGACGCTTGAAGGCTCCACGATCAAACTCGGCGCGCAGAACATGCACCCGGAAGCGAGCGGCGCCTTCACCGGTGAAATCTCCGCGCCGATGCTGCGCGCGATCTTCGCGACGCACGTGATTCTCGGCCACAGCGAACGCCGCCAGTATTTCGGCGAGACGGACGCCTTCATCAACCAGAAGGTCCTCGCGGCGCTGAAGAATCAACTGAAGCCCATTCTTTGCGTGGGCGAGACGCTCGCGGAACGCGAAGCGGGTTCGACGCTGAAGGTTGTGCAGACGCAGCTCGAAGCGGCGCTCGAAGGCGTGAACAAGGAGCAGGCGCCCACGGTGGTGATCGCCTACGAACCGGTCTGGGCGATTGGGGGGGGGGGGGGGCGCAGGAAGTGCATGCGTTTATCCGCGGTTTGCTCACGAAGCTCTTCACCGAGCCGGTGGCGCAAAAAGTTCGCGTGCTCTACGGCGGGTCCATGAAGCCGGCGAATGCTCCCGAGCTCCTCGCACAAAAGGATATCGACGGTGGTCTGATCGGTGGCGCGAGCCTCGAGGCCCGCAGCTTTGTCGAGCTGATCAACGCCGCGGCGGCGACGAAGTAAGTTTAGGCTTAAAAGCCTCGATCCGATGAGCCCGGCGTTCGCGCCGGGCTTTTTGTTTATGCGGTCATTTCGCCGTCCACTTCTGTCACTTTGAGCTGAGCGAAGAATCCACGTGTGCGTCCATTTGCGATCGCCGCTCTGGATTCTTCGCCTCGCTCAGAACGACAGAGTGCTGGCCGACGACCCACGGTGCGGGCTGAAGCTCCGGCACAGCTCACTTGGCACGGGTGGCCATCGAGTCCACGAGGGCGTCGAGGAAAGCGGCGTCGCCCGGCAAGCCGGCAAGCGCGGCGCGGGCGGCTTCGCTGTGGTGGCGGGCCATGCGACGGGATTCGTCGACGCCGTGCAATTTCACCCAAGTCGTCTTGTCGGCTTTTGCGTCTTTGCCGGCGGTTTTGCCGAGGGTGGCGCTGTCGGCGGTCGCATCGAGGACGTCGTCGACGATTTGAAAGGCGAGTCCGAGATGGCGTCCCGCGGTGCGCAGTCGAGCGATGTCGTCGGCTTTCGCGTCGCCGACGAGTCCGCCCATCACGAGGGCGGCTTCGATCATCGCGGCGGTTTTGTTGAGGTGGATGAACTCGAGCTCGTCCGCGGTGGCGTTGGCTTTGTGTTCCGCGAGCAGGTCTTCCATCTGGCCGCCGATCAGCCGCCGGCTGCCGGCGGCGTCGCCGAGTTCGCGCACGAGGGCGGCGGCGAGCGCGGGTTGGGCGGCGTGGGCGTGGGCGATCAACGCGAAGGCGTGAGTCAGCAAAGCGTCGCCGGCGAGGAGGGCGGTGGCTTCGTCGAAAGCCTTGTGCGCGGTGGGACGGCCGCGACGGAGGTCGTCGTTGTCCATGCACGGCAGGTCGTCATGGATTAGCGAATACGTGTGAATGCACTCGATCGCGACGGCCGAGGGGAGCGCGCGGTCGTCCTGGACGCCGAACCGCTCGGCGGTCGCGAGCACGAGCACGGGTCGCAGGCGCTTCCCGCCGGCTTCGAGGCTGTAACGCATCGCGGTGTGCAGACGCGCGGGGCGGGCGTGGGCGGGCGGGACGTGCAAATCGATCCCTTGCTCCACGCGTTGAACGAACCGGCTGAGGTCGGCGGCGAAATCCATCGGGCATTTGGGTGGGCGAAAAGCTCCGCCGGCGCAAGCGGCCCGTGAAAGCGCCGTTCATGCGGGAGACTACGCGCGAGCTTGTTTCGTGAGACGGGGCCGCTACGGTGTGCGCGCACGTGCAAGCGCCGACCGAACTCATTGCTCATCCACACGCGGTCATGCTCGATCTGGCGGTGAACTCGCGGGAAACCGCGTTGCGGACGTTGCACGGTGCGCTGGCGTCGCATCCCGCCGTGGCCGACGGCGAGCGCCTGCTGCGCGACGTGCTGGAGCGGGTGATGCTGGCGTCGGTGTGCATCGCGCCGGAGGTGGCGCTGCCGCATGCGCGCACGGATGCGGTCACGAACCTGGTGCTGGGCGTGGCGCGCATCGCGGCGCCGGGAGTCGGTTTCGACGGCGAACATCCGCACGTGCGATTGATGTTCCTGATCGGCGCGCCTCGCTCGGCGGTCGATGACTATCTCCGGCTGGTCGCGAATATTTCGCGGGTGTTGAAGAAAGAGGGGACGTATGCGGCCTTGCTGGACGCTCCCGACGAGCATGTTTTTCGCGCGATCCTGGCTCGCGCTGCCGCCGCATGAAGCGGATGGCCGATCCAGCGAAGGTGCTGCTCGAGCGGCTGATGCGGCTGCTGCGGTGGCGGCTGTGGATTCAAGAGAAGCTGCAGCCCACCGAATGGCAGATCACGCTGATGTGGGCGGCGGTGGCCGGGTTCACTGGCGCGATGTCGTCGATGCTTTTTTCGGTGCTGGCCGAGGGTATCCACGAATTACTGACGGGCCGCAGCGAGGGTGTGGTTGAAACGATGCGGTTGCTGCCGTGGTGGGCGGTGATTGGAGTGCCGGCGGCGGGCGGATTGCTGGCGGGGCTGACGCTGGCTTTGGGCAAGCGCATCGTGCGCGGACAGAGTTCGACCGATTACATGGAAGCGATCGTGATCGGCTCGGGCGAAATCCCGGTGCGAACCAGCCTGATCAAGAGCGCGGCGGCGCTGTTTTCGATCGGTTCGGGAGGATCGATCGGGCGCGAAGGTCCGATGGTGCAGATCGCGGCGGTGCTGGCCTCGTTGATCGGGCGCTGGCGGAAGTTTTCGCCGCCGCAGTTGCGCCTGTTGGTGGCGTGCGGCGCGGCGTCCGGAATTGCGTCGGCGTATAATGCGCCGATCGCGGGATCGTTTTTCGTGGCGGAGATCATTCTCGGCACGATCGCGATGGAGAGCCTTGGACCGCTCGCGGTTTCGGCGGTGGTGGCGGCTCTGACGGTGCGCGGGCTCACGGATGCGCAGCAGCTCTACGATGTGCCGCCGTTCAAGCTCAGTTCGGCGTGGGAAATGATCCCCTACATCGTGCTGGGACTGATCGCGGGCACGCTGGCGCCGTGGTTTTTGCGTTCGCTGCGGCGGGCGGAGAAGTGGTTTGTCGCGACGAGTGTTCCTCCGATCGCGCGGCTCGTGTTGGGCGGAATCATCGTCGGCGATCTGGCGGTCTTTTATCCGGAAGTGGCGGGCAACGGCTACTCGGTGGTCGTCGGGATTCTCAACGGGCATGTGCCTTGGCTCGCGTTGATCGGCATCATGCTGGCGAAGTGGGTGGCGACAGCGGCGTCGTTTGGCTCGGGCGCGCCGGGCGGTGTGTTTACGCCGGCGCTTTTCATGGGGGCGAGCGCGGGCTATTTGTTCGGCACGGCGGTGAACATGTTCTGGCCGACGGGGGCGGCGGATCCGCAGGCGTTCGCGTTGGTGGGCATGGGCGCGTTTCTGTCGGCGGCGAGTTATGCGCCGGTGATGGCGGTGATCATGCTGTTCGAGATGACGCTGAGCTACGACATCATCCTGCCCCTGTTGTTGTGCAGCGTGATCGCGTATTTCACGGCGAAAGGATTGCAGGGCGAGTCGCTCTACAGCGAATCGCTGCGGCGCAAGGCGGCCGAGACGCCGCGCGCGGCGCTGCCGGCGGGCAATGTGCGTGATCTCATGAAACAGAATCCGCCGGCGGTGCCGACGACGGCGCGCTTCGCGGAGATCGCGCGGATGTTTCTGTCGGTGCGCGTGAACAACATCTACGTGACAGGAAAGGACGGCCGTTTCCTCGGCGCGGTGGCGTTGCACGATATCAAGCCGTATCTCGGCGACGCGGATCTCGCGGGGCTCGTGATCGCGAACGACATCATGCGGGAGGATTTTCCGCGGATCGGACCGGACCAGTCGTTGAGCGATGCGCTGGGTGGATTTTTGGGCCAGCCGCTCGAGCGTTTGCCGGTGATCGATCCCGACACGGGCAAGCTGCTCGGTAGTCTCTCGAAGAGTGACCTGTTGCTCGCACTGGTCGAAAAGCGGCAGAAGCCCACGGCCTGAGCGGGGCAGGCGGGGTGGTGCGTGGGCGCCGCAAATCAGCGAAGACGAGGTGAGGTTTGGACGGCTTTTGCCGGCTCGTCACCGAGTCGCCACGTAATCGTAACAATCACCGGGCAGAGTGGGGGCGTTCAGTAAAGACAACACGAACGCACTCACTCATGCTTAACACCCAATCGAAATGGTTCGCGCTGATGCTCGGCGCCGCGGCTCTCCTCACCACGGCGGTGGCCCAAGACAGCGGAGCGCTCTTGGACGCGCTGGTGCGCAAGGGCATTCTCACGGATCAGGAAGCGGAAGATATCCGGGCCGATCTCGTGCGCGATGCCGCGCAGCCGCCCGCGNCGGCCACCGGCGGCAGCAATTTCACGACGCGCCTGCGCCTGAGCGGACGCCTGCAGGCGCAATATGCGGGACTCGACACCGGGATCGAAAATGCGGCGGATCCGGCGTCGACGAACCACTTCTTCATGCGGCGGGTTTATTTGACGGCGCGCGCGGATCTCGGGGCGGATTGGAACGCGAACATCACTTACGATTTTGCCGGCAGCCTGTTCGATGCGGCGTTTGTGCAATGGAAGCAGAGTCCGACGCTGTCGTTCGATTTTGGCCTGCGCAAAGTGAATCTCGGTTACGAAGAGCGGACGTCGTCCGGCAGCCTCAAGGCGATCGAGCGTTCGGGCGTCACGCGCTACTTCGTCGAGGAAAACAACGGGCGGCGTCTCGGAGCGGGGAGTTATCGCGTCGGCGTCTTCATGGACGGCACGGCGGGAGATTTCTTCTACGGGGCGGCGATCACCAATCCCGAACGGGCGGTGAACTTTTCGAATGCGGCGGGCGTGGGTAACAACACGAACAACGGCGTCGCGCTGTGGGCGAATGCTGGATACAAAAAGACGTTGGAGGACGGGGCGTTTGTCCTCGGCGCCGCATTCGGGTCGCTGCCCGATCAAGGCGGCAAGTCGGGCACGGCGCCGTTCGGTGTCGGCACCGGCGGCGATCTCCAGGTTTATTCAATCTATACGGATTTCAGCATCGGACGCTTCGGTCTCGCGGCTGAATACCTCAGGGCGAAGGTCGAGCGCGGTGTCTCGGCCACGCAGGATGCGAATCCGGCGGGCTTTTGGATCCAGCCGACGTTCAAGTTGACCGATCAGCTCGAAGCCGTCTTTCGCTACAGCGTGTTGGATTCCGACGGTCGCGGGGTGAACGTTTCCGACGGTGTGCGCTCGGCGCCCTCGGGCGGGACGCACGACAAGCTGACGGAAATGTTCTTCGGCGGGAATTGGTATATCAAAGGCAACGACCTGAAGTTCCAGGCTGGATACGTTTATGGCATATCCGAGGACACCGTCACGGGCGGCCCGGCCGAAGCGAAGGTCGAAGGCTTCCGTTCGCAGGTGCAGTTGAATTTCTGACCACCCTTTCACTCGTCTCCAATATCATGAAAATACTTTCGTTTATCGGCGCGGCGCTGATCGCCGTCTCTACGCTGCAAGCGCAGAAACTCGTCATCAAAGGTTCCGATACACTGGGGGCGAAGCTCGTGCCCCAGCTCGCGGAAGAATACAAAGCGAAGAATCCTGCGGTTTCGTTTGAGATCGCGGCGGAGGGCTCGACCACGGGTCTGGCCGCCATCACGGATGGCACGGCGCAAATCGGGATGTCGTCCCGCCGCGCGCGACCGACCGAGATGTCGGCCGCGGGGGCGAAGGGCGTTTCGATGAAGCCGATCATCGTGTGCTACGACGGCATCGCCGTGATCGTGAACGAAAACAACCCGATTACGTCCCTCACGCGTCGACAGGTGGAGCAGATCTTCACCGGAGACGTGAACGACTGGTCGGCGGTGGGCGGAAATTCCGGGCGGATTTCCATCTACACGCGCAACACCTCGTCCGGCACGTATTCGGATTTCAAGGACCTGGCGATGAAGCGTCGCGACTACGCCCGGTCCTCGCAGAAGATGGCCGGGAACGAGCAGATCGCCGCGGAGGTGGCGAAGAACCCGAACGGCATCGGTTACGTCGGTCTCGCCTACATGAAGGCGCCCGGCGTGAAAGTGGTGCCGATCGACGGCGCGGTTCCGACGAAGGAAGCGGTGCTCGCGAAGCAGTATCCGTTCGCTCGCCCGACGTTCTACTACACGAACGGCGAACCGAGCGGCGAAGCGGCGAAGTTCGTCGAGTTCACGTTGAGCGACGAAGGCCAGCGCATCGTGCAGCAGGTCGGTTTCGTGCCCCTGCGATGATCGCCGGCGGGCGTCTCGATCGTTTCGCTTCTCGCCAACGTGCGATGGAGACGCCTTTCTGACTTATTTAAGACGGTTCCTGCATGACTCCTCCGAGTTCCAGCGTCGCCGCCGAGTCCACCGGGTCTTTTGCCGTAAAACGCAAACGTCTCCGGTTCCTCGGCCTGACGCTCGATGACGTCATCCGTGTGTTCTTCGGCGGAAACGCCTCGGTCGCTGTGATCGTGCTCACGCTCATCACGGTCTTTCTTTTCCGTGAAGGGGCGGGGTTCTTCGGTCAGAACCGCGAAAACCTGCAGATCTACCGCCAAGCGGGGCTGGAGTTTGTCGACTTTGCGCGCCGAGCGGAGGACGAGCACACGGCTTTGACGCGCTACCTCTTCGACCTGCGACAGCGCACGTTGACACGCTTGATGGAGGCCGAAGGCCTTTCGGTCGCGGCGGCGAACGAGCGGCTGGCGGACTTCGATGAGTTTTCCGGCCGTTTCAGCGATGCGGCCGAGCCGA
>JGI12420J12819_1000711_pt1 | contig 17192 bp, 17 predicted proteins | sample Passage237A_FD_12819 | JGI IMG/M metagenome (IMG submission 12819) | reverse complement strand
CCCCCACCGGTACACCCATCGAACCATCATGACAATAAGAAAAAGGTAGAGCAGGTCCCCCAAGCTGAAAGGAAGCCAGCCAAACCCCATACGCAGGGCGCGGGCCATGGGCGGGTAAAAGCCGCGCGAATACCATTCTTCTACGAGCTCGTGCCGGCCCGAAAACCATTTAATGCCAACGGCCAAAAGGATGCCAACACTCCATTTCAGATAAGTCTTGCCTTTCATAGTGCGGTAATCGATCAAAATCCTGACAAACATACAAAGACTGAGATTGATCAGCGGGTTGTTTTAAAAACTGTAGATTGCAGCACAAAGAAAATTTGCCGTATGGATCTAAAATTCAATTTACAGGAAGATAATATGAGGCTGGCAGTCTCGCAGCTTCAGCAACGACTGGACATAATCAGTCGGGGCGGTGGCAGCAAGGCCATTGCCAAACAAAAAGAACGCGGAAAGCTGACGGCCCGCGAGCGGATTGCCTATCTCTGCGATAAGGATAGTCCCTTTGTGGAAATCGGACAGCTGGCCGGCTATGGTATGTACGAGGAATACGGAGGCTGTCCCGCCGGAGGAACCGTGGCGGGAACAGGTTATATCCGCGGCCGTCAATGTATGATTGTGGCAAACGACCAAACCGTAAAAGCCGGTGCCTGGTTTCCGATCACCGGGAAGAAAAATCTCCGTCTCCAGGAGATTGCCATGGAAAACCGCCTGCCGGTCATATATCTGGTAGACAGCGCCGGTGTTTTTCTCCCTATGCAGGATGAGATTTTTCCCGATAAAGAACATTTTGGCCGAATATTCCGGAACAACGCAAAGATGAGCGCCATGGGCATTACGCAGATTGCTGCCGTGATGGGCGCCTGTGTGGCCGGGGGAGCCTATCTGCCGATCATGAGCGATGAAACCCTGATGGTTACAGGCAAGGGCTCCATCTTTCTGGCCGGTCCCTATCTCGTAAAGGCCGCTATCGGGGAAGATGTGGATGCCGAGACCCTGGGAGGGGCCGATACCCATACCGGCATTTCAGGAATTGCCGACTACAAGTTTGATACCGAAGAAGAATGCCTGGATCAGATCAAACGTATCATCGACAAGCTGGGGCCCGCGGAAAAGGCAGGCTTCAACCGGGCAAAACCTGAGGCACCGGCCAAAAATCCGGAAGAGATTTATGGCATACTCCCTACCGATGGCAAGCCGTACGACATGCGCGAGATCATTGAGCGGCTGGTGGACCGCAGCGAGTTCGACGAGTTCAAGGCGGATTATGGCCAGACCATCCTCTGCGGCTACGCCCGGATCGACGGATGGGCCGTGGGCATTGTGGCCAACCAGCGGAAAATCATCCGCAGTAAAAAGGGAGAAATGCAGATGGGTGGTGTCATCTATAACGACAGTGCCGATAAGGCGGCCCGCTTCATCCAGAACTGCAATCAGAAAAAGATCCCCCTGGTGTTCCTTCAGGACGTGACAGGCTTTATGGTGGGTTCGCGGAGTGAGCACTCGGGCATTATCAAAGACGGGGCGAAACTGGTTAACGCGGTGGCGAACTCCGTGGTACCCAAAATCACGATTATTGTCGGCAACTCCTACGGAGCCGGTAACTATGCCATGTGCGGGAAGGCCTACGATCCCCGGTTTATTTACGCCTGGCCAACGGCAAAGATTGCCGTTATGGGAGGCGAGCAGGCGGCGAAGACGCTTCTGCAGATTCAGGTAAGTGCCATGCAGGCCCAGGGCAAACAGGTGTCGGCGGAAGAAGAAACGGCGTTGTTGGATAAAATCCGGAGCCGGTATGAAGAGCAAACCTCTCCCTATTACGCGGCTGCCCGCCTGTGGGTGGACGCCATCATCGATCCCCTGGACACGCGTAAGGTGATTTCAGAAGGCATTAACGCAGCCAACCACAACCCCGAAATACCCGAATTTAAAACGGGAGTATTTCAGGTTTAATTTATTGATTAACAACACTATATAGAGTTTAATTAAAATTTTACTTGTGGACGCACACGCTCGTAAATTTAATGAGAACTTTATCCAAACTAAATATTTAGATATTTTTGATAAATGACTACAAATCAAATAACTATGTACACCGATGGATCAAGCAGAGGGAATCCGGGACCGGGTGGATACGGAACAATACTGATGTGGGGAGACAAGGTCAAGGAACTCTCTCAGGGCTTCCGTCGCACCACCAACAACCGGATGGAACTGTGGGCGGTGATCGCGGGCCTGGAACAGCTGAAACGGAAGGATATACCCGTAGTCATTTATTCGGACAGCCAATACGTGGTTAATGCGGTTGAAAAGGGTTGGTTGAAGACCTGGATCGCCACCGATTTCAAGGGAGGAAAAAAGAACCCGGACTTATGGCGGAAGTTTTATGAGCTTTCGCGCCCCTTTCAGATCCGCTTTGTTTGGGTAAAGGGGCACGCCGATAATCCTTATAACAACCGGTGCGATAAATTGGCTACCACGGCTGCTGATGGCAAGGATCTGGCAGTCGATCACGGATTCGAGGCTTCCGAAAATTAGGGGCTTGCCCGCGGATTCCTGCCGATCGGCGTACAGAAAGTTGCGGGGTGCAACCTTTAGGGGTCATTACTATCGTTCGATTGGATGTCCGGGAATATGCTGGACATTTCGGGGAATTTGAGGGCAATTTAGGAAAGAAGGGATGGTTCACTATGGGCACCTTCCTGTTTTCCTGGATTGCTTCGCCTTGGCTCGCAATGACGAAAAGCGGGAAGACCCGCAATGCCGAGACCGGTTCAGACCCGCAAGACGGGACTTGAAGCGGCTCTGTACGACGTGGCGGACGGCTTGCGAAAACGCCTGAGTGCCTTCGTCATTGCGAAGGCTTCGTCCGAAGCAATCCAGTATTGTAAAAGTTGAGATTCTTTTACCAAACGGGAGGACTGCGACAGGTTTCTATCCCTGAATAGCGAACCGCACGTTGAAGGGGGCGACCACCGGAAGACGAGAAACGCGGTGCAGCCGACCCAAAAAATAATCAAAAAGAAAAGCCGTCTCAACAGCATCGAGACGGCTTTTTTTATAATGTCTGGTAAAGTTTTACTTAAGATACCTGCACCTTACTAACTGAAAATAAATTCTTTATAACGTAGTAGGCACCGAAGATAACGGCGGAGAATACCAGTGTGGCGAAGATGCTTCCCTGGTAGAAGGGAATACCGTCGGCATAGCATTGCATCAACCCTTCCCAGGTTTTGGGTCGGCTGAATCCGGAACCTTCCAACCAAACGAAGAAATTGGAAGCGATAAAAAATGCCGTTGGCGCGCCGAAGAGAGCGGCAACGGATTTTCCGATTTTTCGATCGCGCATCAGAAAACCGAAAAAGGTAAGTCCCCCGAAGAGGATATAGTTGGTAATTTGCCCCTGATAGAAACCAGGTGTGTTTCCCCACCCCATGTTGAAGCAGAATTGATAAAGGATGTCAGAAATTAACATAGACAACAGGGGAAGCGCAAAAGCGTGCTTCTTGTTGGCGAAAACAGCACCTCCGAAAAGGGCCATTGCAAACTGAGGTGCGAATCCGAACGGACGATCCGGCATGAGTCTGTACAGTGTTGCCAGTGCTATCAGAAGAACGAAGGCAAGAATTCCGGTTTTACCTAATTTCATAGTGTTCATTTATTCTTACAAAAATAACAAAACTTGTGTGGATTATAAGGGACTATCCCAGGGTTCCCGCCGAAGCAATAAAGCAATCGGCAGCTTCGCCGCTGCTGATTCGATAATCGGTACCTGCGGACACAAAAAACGCCTGGCCCCGGGAGGCGTTCAGCAAATCCTTTTCACCGGCCTGGGCAGTAAGGGACCCATCAAAAACAAAGACCACTTCGGCAGACCCGGCATGGTGTACCTGCGACATGCCCTTGCCCAGCACTACCCTACGGATAGCAAAATCGGGCACCGGGCAGGGATAGAGAATCTCACCGGAGGCATCGGGTTTCGGCTCCATGATTTTGGGCACCACTTCCTCAAAGGAAGTATGTTTGATCAGTTCCGGAACATCGATGTGCTTTGGGGTAAGTCCACCGCGGAGAACGTTATCGGAGTTGGCCATCAGCTCCATGTTTTGCCCTTCCAGGTAGGCATGCGGAATACCTGCGCCCTGAAAAATGGCCTGACCTGGTTTTAGATGTACCAGATTGAAGAAGTATATTGAAAAGATACCCTTGTCCAGTTTTTCCGGTTGGCCGTTGCTGTATTGTTCGATGGCACGGGCGGCCCAGAAGGCCGGATCACCTTTGGACAGGAGATTCTGCCGGTACAGCGGGAGCACTTCCACCGCCAGCGGAGCGAGATACCGGTCCGTTTCTTCCTGCGGCTGGTTCATAACGGTTTCGTATAACCCGCGTATCCCCTCTTTTTCCAGAATAGGCAGCAGCGCATGCCAGGAAGGCTGACGTTCCAATTCTTTCCGGATTTCTTCTTTCCGGCGGAAGCCGTGGAGCAGCCAGAAATCGCTGAGTGCAACCATGACTTCGGGTTTATGGTTATCGTCTTTATAATTCCGGCTGGGATCGCTGATTGGGATTCCGGCGGCCTGCTCCCGTGCAAACCCCTTGATGGCTTCCTCACGTGTAGGGTGAACCTGGATGGAAAGCATATCCTTAACATCGAGCACCTTGAACAAAAAAGGGAGTCGGCCAAATTGTTTGGCCACAGGCGCACCGAGAATATGTTCGGCATCTTCGGCTATCCATTGCGACAGGGGATAATTTTTCCCTTCGAACGAAATCTCTGAGGGAACCTGTTCATGGGCGCCCATCCAATATTCAGCAAAGGGCTTGTTGTCGGTGTTTTTCTCCCCGATCAGATCCGGAATAAATCGGTATCCACCCCAGGCGTAATGTTGTACCTTTCCCTTAAGGGGAAATAATTTCTGTAGGTTTTTCATTTGTCAATTATGGCAATAATCGAAAATATAACATTATAGGCAGATGGCAAGGCATAATGAGTGGGGACTATTCGGAGAATTTGTGGGTGTCCTTTATCTGGAGAAAATCGGATATGAAATCCGGGAACGAAACTGGCGTTTTTCGCGCGACGAAATCGATTGTGTTGCCACAAAGGATGGCGTTCTTCATTTTATTGAAATCAAAACCCGACGATCTTTACGGTTCGGATTTCCGGAGCAGGCTGTGGGAAAAAAGAAAAGAATTTCGCTCTTCCGGGCAGCAACGGCGTATCAGCAACAGCATCCCGGATGGGAAAAAATCTGTTTTGATATCCTCGCTATTTCCGTGGCCGGATTGCGGGCCGAGTTTTTTCTGATCAATGATGTTTAGGTGTATACCTCTTTCAGCTTTTCGACCATGCGGAAGGTAGCCGGACAGTATTCAATGTTCTGGCGGTGGACATGAACATAGTCGAGCCATTTCTTTTTTGAAAGATGGGGGAAGCCGGCGCAGTCGGCAGGACGAACCTCGTATATGGAACACATATTGGTTTTCTTATCGAGAAACTGGCAGGGCTGACGACGGTTCATCCAGTCGTCGTCTTTTTTGTCGTACACCAGCCATTTGTCGCGGAACGCTTCAGGCGTCATGTGGAGATGTGCAGATATTCTGGCGATATCTGTTTCGGTGAAGGTAGGCGACATTTTTTTGCAGCAGTTGGCGCAGGACAGACAGGCGGTTTCCATCCACACTTCTCCCTCGAGCACTGCCGCACGTTTATCGAGATCGTTGGGTGCTTTTTTCTCCAGACGGGTCAGAAAAGCCCTGAGTATCTTTTTCCGTTCGGCAACTTTTTGGTTGAAGGACCGCAGATTCATCTTTCTTCGCTTTATTTTTGTTAAGACCGAATATAGGAATTGTATCTGAAACAGTGAATTATTGAAAAGCTGGCTTCCATACCAACGTGGGTTTATTGCCTACCTGCGCCTCGAGAAATCGCTGTCCGACCACACCATTGGGGCCTATACCCGGGATCTGGGCAAGCTACTCCAATATCTGGAGATAAGCGGTAAACCTATTCCGCCCACCGAAGTAACGCCAAAAGATCTGGAGGAATTTGTTCACTGGATTGCCGAGCTGGGCATGATGCCCCATTCGCAGGCCAGAGTGATTTCGGGCATCCGGGCATTTTTCCATTATTGCCTGCATGAGCGGATTATAAAATCCGATCCGGCAGAATTGCTGGAATCGCCGCGGCTGCCGCGTAAACTTCCGGACGTGCTGAGTTTTTCGGAGATCGAGTCTGTCATTGCGGCGATCGATTACAGTAAACCCGAAGGGACGAGAAACCGGGCCATTCTGGAAACCATGTATTCCTGTGGCCTCCGGGTGAGTGAGCTGGTCAATCTGCGTGTATCCTGCATCTATCCCGATCCGGGTTTTGTGCGCGTGGTTGGCAAGGGGGATAAGGAAAGACTGGTGCCAATAGGCCCCGATGCCTTGAAATACATCGGCATTTACGCCGATACCATCCGACGGCATCAGCAAATTCAGCCGGGAGAAGAAGATATTCTGTTTTTGAACCGAAGAGGAAAAAGGCTGACGCGGGTGATGGTATTTTTAATTCTAAAGGAACTGGTTAAAAAGGCGGGGATCAAAAAAAACGTATCTCCGCACACGTTCCGCCACTCCTTTGCCACACATTTGGTAGAAGGGGGGGCCGATCTCCGCGCCGTTCAGGAGATGTTGGGGCACGAGAGCATCACCACTACAGAAATTTACACCCATCTCGACCGCGAGTACCTTCGCGAGACCCTCCATTCTTATCATCCCGCATTTGCGGGTAAATAGTCAAACAGTCCTATATTTACAAAAAACTTGGTATGAAAAAATCTATATTGCTTGCGGCGATGGCATTTTCCGTTTCCGGAGCGTTTGCTCAGATCAAAATGCCGGCCCCCAGCCCCACCCAGACGATCCGTCAGGATTTCGCCCTCGGCCAAATTGAAGTAACCTATTCCCGTCCAAACGCCAAGGGAAGAACGATTTTCGGCAATCTGGTACCTTACGATTCCGTTTGGAGAACCGGCGCCAACAACGCCACCCGTATCAAATTCACCGATGCAGTTGAAATCGGGGGTAAAAAAATTGATACCGGAACCTATGCGATTTATACCATTCCCCACAAAAAAGGCGACTGGGAAATCATCCTCAACAAAGGTGTGAACAACTGGGGATCTACCGGATATAAAGCTTCTGATGACGTGGTTCGCGTTACCGTACCTTCTTTCAAGGTTCCCGATACCGAAACATTTACCATATCATTTGTGGATGTTCAGTATGAAAAATGCGGACTCCAATTTTCCTGGGCAAAAACCGGTGTGATTCTTCCCATCGCATCGCCTGTTAAAGACAGGGTTAAGGCGCAGATTGAAAAAGCCATGGCCTCCGACAAGAAACCTTATTGGCAGGCCGCCAATTTCTATTACGAGTGGGATAAGGACCTCGACAAAGCCCTTCCGGCTGTAACCAGCGCCATTGAAGAAATGGAGCAGAAAGGACAGAAGCCCTTCTACATGTACATGCTGAAAGCCAAAATTCAGCGCGACAAGGGCGACAAGGCGGGTGCCAAAGCTTCTGCAACCAAATGTATTGAAATGGCCAAGCTTGCCCGCAACGCCGACTATGTGAAACTGGGTACCGACCTGATTTCATCGCTTTAGTCGATCTAAACCTATTAAACTGAAAAGACCGCACCGAATGAAGATGCGGTCTTTTTATTTTTGGAATAGATATCTTAAAGCTGATTGAATCAGGACCTGCGGCTGGATCGGGTCAATCGGATTATCTCTTCTGCGGGAACGGCAAACAGCACTACACCCGCCGCACCGATCAGGTTCAGCCAGAGGAAACCGATCTCCGACCATTTAAACATGGCAATGACAAGTATCTCTCCAAGTACCGCAGCCGTAAACACCGCATCCCCCCCTACTCTCTTAAGGTAAAATGCAACCAGGAAAATACCAAGGATTACGCCGTAGAACAGAGATCCCAAAACATTCACCGCCTCGATCAAACTGCCCATCCGGTTGGCAAACTGCGCCACCGCAATACAGAATATACCCCATAAAAACGTGTACATCCTCGAGCGTTTAAATTCCTTTTCTGATTTTGCCTCTTCGCTGAGACTATTATACGTGGAAGCCCCGAATCGTCGGTCGAAATCGATAATGGTGGAGGAAGAAAGGGAGTTCAGCGCAGCTGCAATGGAACCCCAGGCAGCAATAAAGATAACGGCGATGAGCAGCCCCACAAGTCCCTCGGGTAGATAATCGATCACAAATCGGAGAAAAACATAGTTGGTATCGTTCGGAATATTTCCCTGTGGATCCTTCAGCATGGTTTTGAAGGCGGACCTCACCTGTTCAGAAGAGTCGTTCAGTTGACGAAGCCAATTGGTATTCATCGACATGGCAGCGGTATCGTTGTTTTGCATGGCTGCCGTGAAGGAACGGACAGCAATTTGCTTTTGCCCCGCAAGGGAATCATGCTGCTGCTGAAGTACAAGAAGTTTTTCACTGTCGACACGGGCAGCTTTTTCAATCTGTACCTTGTCAAAAAACAACGGCGGTGTATGATATTGGTAGAAGGTAAAAACCAGAGCACCCACGAGCAGAATAAGAAACTGCATGGGAACTTTTACCAGTCCGTTCATAAGCAGTCCGATACGGCTTTCCGACAGGGAACGCGCCGTAAGATAGCGTCCCACCTGCGATTGGTCCGTTCCGAAATAAGACAGGGCGAGGAAAAAACCACCGATGATTCCGCTCCAGATATTGTATCGGTCTTTCCAGTTGAAGTTTCCCGCTTCATCGGTACCGGTTGTAATCACATTTAGTTTGCCGAGCTTTCCGCTGACGTGCAGGGCGTCGGCGAGACCAACATCGGCAGGCAACAGTTTTACCACCATATAACCGGCCAGAAACATCCCCGCAAATATGATCAGAAACTGCAGCTGCTGTGTATAGGCTACGGCCCGTGAACCACCGCTGACGGTATAGATGATGAGCAGCCCGCCCATTATGATATTGGTAAGATAGATGTTCCACCCCAGGAGCGACGAGAGGATTATAGCCGGAGCATAAATGCTGATTCCGGTTGAAAGCCCCCGCTGCAGCAGAAATAGAAAGGAGGTGAATGTCCGGGTTTTGAGGTCGAAGCGCTGTTCAAGATATTCATAAGCTGTATAAACCCTGAGTTTATGAAATACCGGCACGAAGGAGATGGCGATGAGGATCATGGCCAGCGGCAACCCGAAATAGTACTGTACAAAGCGCATTCCGTCGGAGAATGCCTGACCCGGTGCCGACATAAAGGTAATGGCACTGGCCTGGGTGCCCATGATGCTCAGCATGACCAGATACCAGGGCATGGACCGGTTGCTGAGAAAATATCCGTCGAGATTGCGGGTTACGCGACTCTTGTAAAGTCCGTAGAGGATGATTACAATCAGGGTTATGGCAAGAACAATCCAGTCGGTAAGCCTCATGAAAAGTGTTTTGTAAACAATGAAAAGGCGATGATTTCAAGAACGAGCGCAATCAGGACTGCCCAGTACCAGGCGTTCCAGGATCCGAACAGCGGAGCTTTTTCCGGATTTTCGTTTTTCATTGTCGGAAAATTAAGGCAATTAAATACAAGCTAGCGTCTGTTTCCGGCAATCAGTCCGGAGGCCAGCAGGCCCAACGCCAGACCGATAATCAAGCCGATATGGACTCTTTTGATAAAAAAACCAATTCCCAATCCCAGCAGGATGGCCACTGAAAACCCGATATTCCGCCGATTTGAGACGGTTTTACGTTGACTCATTTAATTTGTTTTCTTTTGATTCAGCGCGATAATATTCGCCAGCAGGCGGTAGGCTCCGGGAACTCCGGCAGGCAGCTGCCTGAAAAATACCAGTCCTGTATACACAAAGGTACCTTTTCCGTACTGTGCGATTATCAAACTTCCGTTGTGCGGTTTTTCGCCGGGATCGGCAAAGGCCAGTACCGTTTCGTATTCCGGCGCCAGCTGATCAGCGAAGTAGATACCGCGCTCCTGGATCCATCCGTCGAAATCGGTTTTCGAAATCAGGTTCGGATAGGTGAAAACCCGATGGTCTTTCTTCAGGAAGATGGGTTCGGCGGTTTCGTCGGTAACCCGGTTCCGGGTGATGGTGAACGGATAGGGCGCGATATTTGCCTTTACCGGACCAATCTGGTTGTTCGTATTGTATTGCACCACCAGGTTGCCGCCTTCCCGGATATAGTTCATCAGAATATTGTAGCGGTTCTGCAGAAAGGAATGAATATTATGAGCACGGACACCCGTAATCACAGCATCGAACTTTTTAAGATTCTCAACGGTAATGTCGTCTTCATTCAACATCGTTACCTCGTATCCCATTTGCTGAAGCGCCTGCGGAACCTTGTCTCCGGCACCCGGAATATAACCGACCTTTTTTCCTGCTGTTTTCAGATCCACATTGATCAGACGTACGGAGTCGTGATAGAAATAGTGTTGCACGGGAATATGATCGTATTGAATGGTCCGTTTGTCACGGTCAAACCGCTGCCCGTCTACTTCCACAACGGTTTTGGCGGCAGCGATGGGTCCGTTTGCGAGCGTCGCATTGGAGATGGATTCGGTCAGGCGAACAGATTGCCCCTTTGCCAGCGCTTCCTTTACGGTGGTGGTGAAGCGGATTTGATTACCGGCCGTGGTCACCACCTTCAGCTTACCCGCCTCGAAGGGTCGATTGGCGGTAACTACGATCTCCATCTGCTGCGTAGTGGTTTTCCCCTTGCTGAACAGCATTATTTCCGGGGAAGTTTTAACCTCAACGGCGGGAACCAATTGAATGGGTTGATAGATCTCTCCTTTGACGGGGTCCGTAAACCGATATTGTACGGGAATGGAATAATTAAATAACTCGCCGTTCACATCCAGTTCGATCTCCACGGTAATCAGCGGTGGATTTTCGGGACGGCCAACGTCTTCCAGTTTTTGGATATCGAAGTAACCCGGCTTCATGGGTTTGCGAAGCCAGTAGGGTTGAGTATTGTGTTCTGCCGATTCGTTTACGGAAAGGTTGCGGTTAAGCTGAACGTTCCGGTTGGTGGGAAGCTCCATTCGTTTTACGGAATCTTCCCCGTTTGTCCATGTGCTGAATCGGTTGAGGAGGATTTGTGCAGGAAGACGTTTGTTGATGGAGATCAGCACCGGAAGCTCTTCACCGGAAACAACCGTAGGTTGAGCAGTCGTCGCACTCAGCCAGAGCCCGGCTGCGGCCTTTACAATTTCTCCGATTTCCTTCAGTTTGGCAATTTTCCAGGTGGGCTCGATGTTATTGTCGGTGCGTATTCTTTTATGCAGTTCGGCCAGAACGGGAACAATCCGTTCCGGATTTTTTGGATCGTAAGCCGAAATGATGCTGTCAATTGCCGCTCCGATATCGGCAGTTCCGGGGAACCGGCTCCAGTTGGTGGTCACGCCCTCGAGCAGATCCTTTTCCGGGCGTGGTCCTTTCTGCGGATTGAAATATTCTCTGGATTCGCCCCGGTTGGCCGCAACACCAAAGCCCTGACTCTTGTGCTGGCTTCGGCTTTCCGATGCGATTTCACCATAGCTTTTTCCGAGGTAGGGATTGTACTGTCCTACTTCTACCTGGAACTGGTCGTCGCGTATGGTATTGGCTGAACCGAAATTAAAAGTGTTCCACAGCAGGCGTTTGGGCGACCAGGGTTTTACGAGCTTTAACTGCTCAGGAAAACGACTGGGGTCGCCGGCCATATCAAAAGCTTCCTGCGCGAGGATGGCCGATGCGGTATGGTGACCGTGCCCGCCTTCACCGGTTGTTGGAAAACGCGTGATAATGATATCGGGCTGAAATTTTCGGATAACAAACACCACATCCGACAGCACCTGCTCCTTGTTCCAGAATCGGAAGGTTTCATCCGGATTTTTGGAAAACCCAAAATCGTAGGCACTGGTAAAGAACTGCTCTGCACCATCGGTACGACGTGCGGCAAGAAGTTCCTGCGTGCGGATAACCCCCAGATCAATCCCCTGCTCATCGCCGATAAGGTTTTGGCCCCCGTCGCCGCGGGTTAGTGAAAGGTATCCGGTACGATATTTTTTTTCGTTGGCCAGATACGCCAGAAGACGGGTATTTTCATCGTCGGGATGCGCGGCGATATAAAGCACACTGCCCACCGTTTTCAACTTTTCCAGTTGCTGAAGAATGTCGGCAGCATTGTAGGATGCGGGGGTCTGGGCCCGGGTTGCTGAAGAATGGAAAAGCAGAGCAGCTAGTGCAAGTTGCAGACTCTTCCTTAAAATAGTATTCATAGACATCAAAAATAAGGAAATCAGGAGAAGCGACTTTCAGTTTATTGCCCCAGCAGGAATACGGCATTGCAGAACATCAGCTTCCCATTTTCCCAGAAACTCCGGAACAGCGGATCATCTGCAAAATAGACCACTTCTCCCCTGCCGATGGGCTGAACACCGATTAGTAGACCATCGGTAAGATGGGGTTTGAGGGAGCTGCCGGTAAAGCCGGAAACAAAATTATCTTTTTTGAGGACGCCCACATTCCAGCCTTCGGAACCGAAATAATCGTAGATCTTATCCCCCGTTTTTAGGGTATAATAATGGTTTCCATACCCGAACGCCAGCGGATGCGTATTATCCAACTCTGCGCGGTAAATGGCTCCGGGGATCCCGGCACTTACACCATCACGTTCGCGGTCGGCATATTTTTTCAACAGCGCGTAAGGATCTTTTTTACCATCTGTGCTGTCTTCCGATTTTTTCCGTTTTATGCCCCATTCGGCAGCAGCCAGTTGGGATACAGCATTTTCAATGGCGATCAGCGTTCCCCCATTGTTCACCCATTCGCGGAGTTTGTCGTTTTTCTTTTTATCCGAAAACAGAGCTGCGTTGTTGTTGGCCACAATCAGCACATCCAGCTCATTCCAGTTTACCTGATTCAGATCCTGATGATTGATCATACTTACCGGATAATGCAGTTCCTGCTCAAAGAAATGCCAGATTTCGCCCACGGAAGTGGCTACAAACTGATCCCCAGTAAGAAGGCCCACTTTCGTACGGCGGAGCGATTTCATTTTTTCGCTTCCGATATCGTATCCCTTTTCCGCGAAGCCGGAGTGCAGGGGATAGACGGGAATTTTCTCTTCCGCACTGATTTTACTGAGCAGGGCCGGCAAGCCACCCGCAATATATTGGTTAGAGGCACGGGGTATAATCAAGGTACCCCTTTCAAAGTGTTGTCCGCCGAGGGTAAAAGGCTCCTGCGCGCAGCGTACCCGAACACCCAAACGCAGCAGCCTTCCCAACAGGGCTGCAGAACGTTTGCTGGTCCAGTTAACGGCATAGGCATAGGCATCCGGAAGGGCCGGAAAAGAAGGCTGCGCGGGTTCCGCCGTGGAATAGTTGGGACGCACCCTGCAGGCAAAAGCATCCAAACCGTAGGCGTAGGGCAGCGCCCACGCGGTGATATCGTAGGTAACGGAGTCTCTCAGTTTTGTGCGGGGCTCCATGAGCACTTTTACCATGGCAGCTCTCGGCTGTCGCGCATCAATAACGATATCTGCGTTGTCAATTTGAAATTTCTCCTCCTTACCGGAGAAATAGCTCAGGCCCGAAGCGACCCCCTGCTTGCCGTATCCAAATGATACTCCGTTTAGGGTAAGCAGTTCTTTAAGAAGTTCTAATTTCTGTGCATTCCTCGGCGAATGTTTAATCACGTAGGCAGCGTATTCGCCCATATGACCGTTCATCGCCTTTTCAAAATAATCTGCAAATTCTTCCACTACCCGGGCAGCCTTGCCGGCAGTGGCTTCAACGGTACTCAAGCCGGTGGTAACATGGTGAAGAATACGGTCGGCAAGTCGCAGCGTATCCCCGTCTGCGGTTTTTACCGCAAGTCCTGCCCGACTGTGCCCGGCCTGTTCATAGGTCATGCCGATGGCGCCGTTATAGGTTGGATAGGTATCTCCGTAACTCGGATAAAACAGGTCGAACTGTTCCCTTGTGAAATACAACCAACCATTCTTATCGAAGTAACGCGCGTTGTTTTTTCCGATTTCTGTCTGAAATTCCAACTGCCAGGGTGTAATCACTTCGTGAAAAGGTTCGGCAGCGGGTGCAAAGAAATAGGGGCTGTTGAAAAACTGTTCATGGAAGTCCACATGAACATGCGGCATCCATTGGAGATATTCCTTCACGCGGAGGCGCGATTCCTGCTGTGTCTGCCAGGCCCAATCGCGGTTAAGGTCGAAGTTGTAGTGATTGGTTCTTCCGCCCGGCCAGGGCTCGTTGTGTTCGCGGGTGTAAGGATCCGGGTCGGGACGAAGAGCGGCTACCGAATTATACCAGTTGGTGTAGCGGTCGCGTCCGTCGGGGTTGACGCAGGGATCGATAATGATAACGGTGTTGGAAAGCACTTTCCGTACGCTGTCCGATTGATCGGCGGTCAATTTGTACAGCGTGACCATCGCCGCTTCGGAGGGCGAAGGCTCATTGCCGTGCACATTGTAACTCATCCAGATGATGGCCTTCGCCTCGGCCTTGTTGGGTGAACCGTCAGCCAAACGGGCCAAACGCAGGTTGTTTATTCGGATGGAATCGAGGCGTTGAAGGTTTTCCGGTGCAGAAACAAAAGCCAGCACCAGGGGGCGCCCTTCGTACGAATCACCGTAGTAGCGGAGTTGAATATTTTGCGGATTGGCGCGGGCGGCCGCTTCAAAATACGCCAGTATACGATAATGCGGCGTGAACCGTTCCCCCGGCTTATATCCCAAAAATTGTTCGGGAGAAGGCGTTTGGGCAAAAACAGCGAAGGAAAAAAATAAACCAAGCAGCGATAGAAACTTCTTCATTCGTTTAGAAAGCCTTATTAGAAAAATTAGAAACCGATCAGAAATAAGCCACCACGGCATCGATCACGCTTTGTTCGCGGTAGATTCGACGATGTCCCAGCCCTGAAGTGACCATAAATGTAACATTCTCCGGTCTTCTTTCCATAAACCGCCGCGCATCGGAAAACGGGGTTACATCGTCGTCCTGATCGTGAACCCAGAGGACTTTTTTGGGATGGGCTTCCAGGGTGCGGGGTACGGAAAACCAGGAAACATCGTGCCCGGACAATTCCTTGATGCGGTGTTCGAAGGCCCGTTTAACAGGTGGTGTCAGGTTCAGGAAACGGGAAAAAGCATCTACCGCGGTGGAGGTTTCCGTTGCCGGGGCAATCAGTGCCAGCTTTTCGGGTCCTGGCTCAGCAGTTTCAGCCCAGAGTGCGGTAGCCAGCCCACCGAAAGAATGGGCAACCACCCCGTAGATCGGGCCGTAACGTTCACTGATGCTGGCAATAACCCGGCAGTAGTCGATGGCATTGATCCGCTTACCTTCGGAGCTGCCATGGGCCGGCGCATCGAAGGCCATTACCCCGAAGCCCCTTTCCAGGAGCGGCGAAATATATTTCTCGAAATTGTAGGAGGTGGATTCAAATCCATGGACGATCAATATGGTTTTTTCAGCCGAAGCGTTCCATCTGTGGCCAAATACTTTTTTTCCGCCGGTTAGCAGTTCCAGCCGATCCGCCTGCCTGAAAATTTCAGGTTGGGGAGTCTGGGAACGGTAAAAAGGCGTGCAGAAAAGATCGAAGGCCTTGTTTCCTGCAGCTTCGGCAGAAACGGCGCTCAGCGTTTTCAGTTGGACCCTGATCCAACCGATTGACAGTTTTTGTCCTAATTTCATACTTCAAATGTAACAAATGGAAGTTGTAATCGTTGGATCGGGCAATGTAGCAACCGTGCTCGGGAGAAAAATAAAGAGGGCCGGACACACCGTTCTGCAGGTTGCGGGGCGATCGAAAACGGCGGTAAGCCGGCTGGCTGATCTGCTGGAATCCAGCCCTGTTCTGGATTTTGAGAAAATCACCCCGAATGCGGACCTCTACCTTATTGCGGTTTCCGACCGGGCCTTGTACTCGATTCCGGGCATGTTCCGGTCCGAAAAAGGCATCGTGGTGCATACCGCGGGTTCGGTGGAAATGAAGGTTTTGGCCCCCTATCATAAACGCTGCGGCATCATTTATCCCCTGCAAAGTCTGCGCAGCGAAATGGAACATATACCGGAAATTCCTCTACTTACCGAAGCCTCCGACGAAGAAACAGCCGAACAAATCACCCGTTTCGCCGGATCCATTTCGGAAAAAGTGGCCGAAGCCAATAGTCAGCAACGGATGGAACTTCATCTTGCCGCCGTGCTCACCAGCAATTTCACCAATCATCTGTATGCGCTCGCAGACGACTACTGCAGAAAAAAACAACTCGATTTTTCGCTCCTTCATCCCCTTATTGAAGAAACGGCTACCCGTATTCGAAAACATGATCCCGCGGCCGTACAAACCGGTCCCGCGGCACGTGGCGATCAGGTTACCATCGAAAAACACCGGGGATTGATCAGCGATATGCCCGAACTACGCCGACTTTACGATTTATTGAATGACAGTATCATCAGAAATGCTCAACAAGTTCGGGATGCTGGATCGCATAACGGGTGACCAGACCGCGCAGGTAGTCGTTGTCCGGATAGGGAACCAGATATTGCTTTAGGGTATTCAGGTCGCGGGGAATGGAATCCGGAATATAGCCCATTCCGTAAAAAGCCCCGTCCTCAATCAAAATACAGCTGCGGAACGCGGCATGACGTCCGATTTTCCGTGAGGGCTTGACCGAATAATAGGCCGGTGTGATATCGTCGAAAAGTCCTTCGCTTTTCTTGCGGATGATGGGCGGGTTCCAATGACGGACATAGGGATAGTCGTCTTCCACTTCCTCGATCACGGCAAAACTGGGCAGCGACTGTTTAAGGCTGTTCACGGCATCGATCACCTTGTCGTTGTATTCCTCGGGACTCAGCTGGCAACTGCAGCCTGTGGTACCTGACGGACATGCGGAAAGATGATTGAGTTGGGGGCAGAGCTGATACTGCTGAACCAGGTGGTGCAGGATATCTCGGCCCTCGGTTTGCTGGCCGAAACTGTAAATCGGTATTCTTCCCCTTGTCATCCGTTCAATGGCGAGACGCATGTAGCCGCGCCCGTCTTCATAGGCGAAGAGCCCCATTCGGGGTGCAGGCCTTTTCTGGCTCCGGTTGTAGCGCGGCCAAAGTCGTTTAATTTCCGC